>Ga0307372_10007604_pt1 | contig 15469 bp, 16 predicted proteins | sample OX1MG_FD_202533 | JGI IMG/M metagenome (GOLD analysis project Ga0307372, IMG submission 202533) | Soil microbial communities from Risofladan, Vaasa, Finland - OX-1 | ecosystem: Environmental > Terrestrial > Soil > Coastal area > Acid sulfate soil | place: Finland: Risofladan, Vaasa | collected... | reverse complement strand
ACGGCGGCGTTGACGCGATCGTCAGCATCGTCCGCCAACCCCTTGGGGATGTCCTGATGGTCGGGTCGGGCGGGGTCGACGTCGAAACCTCCAGGTCGGTCGCCTTCGCGGTGCTTCCAGTCTCCCGTGAGCACCTGCTCAAGATGCTCGCCCGGACAGACCTACCGCTCGCGATTGTGACGACGGTCAACAAGCTCATCGGCTTTTACCGGCAGCACGGCTTGAGCAGCCTGGAGTGCAACCCTGTCCGAATCACGGGCAACCGCGCGACCGTTCTGGATGTCGTCGCCACGAAGTAACGCTATTTCGCCAGGTAGCCGCCGTCGACCGGGACCACGGTCCCGGTGAGGAACGCGGCCCCGTCAGAGGCAAGAAACACCGCCAGCTGAGCGACGTCTCCAGCCACCCCTAGACGGCGAATCGGATGCTGTGCGGACATCTCGGCCCGGCCCTCGGCCTTTGCCGCCAGGATTCCGGACAGCATCTCGGTCTCGATGCGGACTGGCGATATGCAGACCGCCCGCACGCCGAGGGGCGAGTAGTCAGCCATGATCTGGCGCGTCAATGCGACGACCCCGCCCTTCGATGCGGAATACGCGGCCTGGCGACTGAAGCCGGCGTGTGCCGCGCCCGAAGCGGTGTTGATGATCACGCCTCGGCCCTGTTTGAGCATGTGCGGAATCGCCGCCTGGCTGCAAAAAAAGACACCGAACAGGTTGATGTCGATGACCTTTCGAAGGGCATCCTCTGGGATGTCGACGACGGTGTCGACCACCGCGGGGTCCGGGCCAAGGCTCCCAGGCGCTACGATGCCGGCGTTGTTGTAAAGGATGTCGAGACCTCCGAGAGCCTGGATGCTCGACTCCATGGCGCGATGTACGGCCATGCGGTCCGAGACGTCGACTCCGACGCCAAACCCGCCGATCTCGCCAGCCACTCTCTTCGCCTGAGTGCTGTTGATGTCCCAGACTGCCACACGCGCGCCCTCGGAAGAGAAGGCAGTTGCCACGGCGGATCCGATTCCCGACCCGGCCCCCGTGACGACGGCGACCCGACTTTCCAGCCGGCCTGTCAACCCCGGCTCCGTCGAGGACGGGCGGTTGCGGCGGCCCCGTTCGAGTGGGCTCGCATGGTGAACAAATCCGTGAGGCTCTTCGCCGCCTTCTGCACCGCCGGCCGGTGGCGTTCGAGCAGTGAAGCCATTCGATCAGTCGGTCCTACCACCGCAACGCTGCCGTAGATCGAATCGCCGACAAAAACGGGTGCCGCGATCGACGTGGCGCCTAAGACGCGCTCTCCTGTGGTTACGATCCACCCCTTCTCGATTACCTGTCCGAGGTCGCGCTTTACGTTTGTGGTCTCGGATTTGGTCAAGCCCTCGTGGAGGCACAGGCTGTCGACAAGATCGGCCGGAAGGTAAGCGAGGATTGCCTTTCCCGCCGCACCAAGATGCAGCGGATAACGAGCTCCGACTTGAACGACCTGTCTCAGGTCGCTTGGCGCCTCGAGCACGTAAGCACAGATGCGATACGGAATGTCCAGGATGCTGAACGTCACCGATTCACCGGTTTGATGAACCAGGTCGAGCAGCGGCGGCGCGATGAGATCTTCGCCGCTGAGCTGGCGTTTCGCAAGCATGCCCAGCTGCAGCATTCGTGGTCCCAGGACATACCGCTTCGACGTCGACTGCTGGTAAAGAAATCCCGCATCGATGAGGAGCCGGAGGCTTCGGAAAACGGTGCTGCGCGGGAGTTTTGTCGCGGCGATGATCTCGGCCGCCGACTGCGGACGAGGATCCAAGTTGAAGCTCCCCAGGATCTCGATCTCAGACACGGCTGAGCCAGAGTCTCAGATTAGGGATTCTTTGTCCAGCCTCCGGCAGCCTAACAACTCGCGAAGTTGACATCCCCTGATCCACATGTTATCAATACATTGGGACTGGCGCTCCCAAATATTGGACTGAGCCCCGGCTGGAGGTTGCGGAGTGTCGGGTCGATATTACGAAGACTTCGTCGTCGGTGAGACCGCCGACACTCCTGGCCGAACCGTCACGGAAGCGGACCTGGTCAATTACGCAGGAATCTCCGGTGACTTCAACCAGCTCCACACCGACGCCGAGTTCGCCAGCAAGACTCCCTTTGGCCAACGGATCGCTCACGGTCCTCTTGGCTTCAGCATTTTGATGGGGCTCCTCGGCAGGCTTGGGCACCTGGACGGCACCGCCATCGCGATGCTAGGGATCAAGGAATGGCAGTTCAAAGCGCCGATCTTTATCGGTGACACGATCCGCGGCAGGGTCCACATCGACGAGAAGCGAGAGTCCAAAGATGCATCGAGGGGCATCCTCGTCCGTCGCGTCCAGGTCGTGAACCAGCGCGAAGAGGTGGTGCAGGAAGGGATCCTTCCGGTGATGGTCCGGCGGCGACCCACGGCCGGCTAATGGCATCGACGTGCTCCGCGGTGATTGCCGGCATCGGCGAGACGCCGTACGTGCGTGGTACCGATAAGACTGAAGGGCAGCTGTATGTCGAGGCGGCCCTTCTTGCTTGCCGGGATGCCAGTATTGAGCCCGAGAGCATCGACGGAATTCTGGTGCCCGGATTTCGCGGCAAGGTCGAGGATCTCATCAATGGTCTCGGCGCCCGCGACGTGCTCTGGAGCGAACGCTGCGAAATCGGCGGTGCTGCGTCGGCAGCTGCTGTCGCCCACGCCGCCGATCTCGTCAATGCCGGGAGAGCCAGTCGAGTCGTCGTAAGCACAGTGCGGCTCGGCTACTCAGGGGCCCGCGTCGGCGCCGGCGGTAACGACCTGCTTGCCGATTTTGCGCGGATCTTCCCGTCGCCGCTGATCAGGACCAGCCTTGAGTATCCGTACGGTCTGATGGTGCCGATGCAGTACTACAGCCTTCATGCCAATCGCTGGATGCACGAATATTCGATCAATCCGGCCGCACTGGCCGAGGTCGCCATGAGCACGCGGCGGAACGCTCAGGCGAATGCAGGCGCGTACATGCGCGGTCGCCCACTCAACCGCGAGGACTATTTCGGCTCGCCGGTGCTGTGCTCGCCTCTTCGGTTCTTCGACTGTTGCCTCGAGACTGACGGCGCGGCCGCGGTACTTGTTACCGCAGGAGACTTGGCGCCGCGAAGGGACAAGCAGGTACGGATCGCCGCCGGAGGAGAGGGTCATCCAGACTCTCCCGACGACATAGTCGGGCGCCCTGACACAATGCAGATGGGCATCTCGAAGGCGGCACCGAGGGTGTTCCAGCAAGCCGGGGCCGGCCCGGAAGACATGGACTTCGCGGAGCTCTACGACTGCTTCACGTTCATCGTCCTGCGACATCTCGAGGAGATGGGCTTCTGTCGCCGAGGTGAAAGCCCCGCCTTTGTCGAGCGAAAGGGCATAGGCATTGACGGTCGGCTGCCGGTTAACACGCACGGCGGCCTGCTTTCGCAAGCCCACGTTGCCGGCATGAACCACGTGGTGGAGGCGGTCAAGCAGCTTCGCGGTGAAGCGGGCGAAGGCCAGCTGGCGCGCGCGCGTTACGGTGTGGTGACCGGTTATGGAGACTTCGGCGACGGTTCGATGTTGGTGCTCACGAATCAATGACGACAGTCAACGAGTTGCCGCCACTGCCCAAAGTCGATGACCCGAGGCTGAGCGAATACTGGTCAGCCGCGCGTCGCGGCGTCCTGCGAATTCCTTTTTGCGTCAGCTGCGGCGCCGCGCAGTGGCCGCCGAGACCGACCTGTCAGCGCTGCCACAGCCTAGAGCTGGAGTGGCGCGACATCGACCCACAAGGTGTTGTCTATACATTCTTTGTTTCCTACCGAGCGTTCCATCCCGGATTCGCGTCAGAGCTTCCGTATGCCGTCGCGGCGGTCGAGCTTCTCCCCGGCATACGTATGCTCGGCCGGTTGGTCGGCGTCCCTCCTGAGGAGGTGCAGATTGGGATGCGAGTTCGGGCTCGGTTCCGCGAGATGACGCAAGAGGTGACGCTGGTTTACTGGGAGCCGGCCTGAGTGCGCTTTGAGCTCGCTGCCGCGGCGGTGGATCTACGCCAGGAGATCCGCGCTACGCTCACTGCCGAGTGGGCTCCCGGACGCCTCGGCTACCGGAGGAAGGAGTCCGACGACGTCTACTCGGAGATGAAATCGTTCCGGCAGCGCATCGCCCGGCACGGCTGGTTTGGGTTCGGTATTCCGGAGGCCTACGGAGGGCGAGGCGGCTCCCTAGAGGAGAGGTACGTGGTCGCTGCTGAGTTTGCGTACTTCGCCGCGCCCTATCCGAAGATTGCGATGAACATGATTGCCCCAATGCTTCTGCGCAATGGAAGCGAGGAGATGAAAGCGAAATACCTGCCGCGGGTGGCAACCGGCGACCTGGAGTTTGCGCAGGCGTACAGCGAACCCGATGCCGGCTCCGACCTTGCGAGCCTGCGTACGGCTGCGTCCTACGAAGACGGTTCGTATGTGATCAATGGCCAGAAGCTCTACTCAAGCCTCTTTCACCGCTCCGAGTTCTGCGTGGTCGCGGTGCGAACGGACGCAAGTTCACCGAAGCATCGAGGAATCTCATTGCTAATCGTCGATGTCGAAACACCAGGTATCGAGGTCCGGCCGCTGTGGGCGATGGGTGACCTCAGGACCAACGTCGTCTTCTTCGACAACGTGGTGGTTCCTGCGGAAAACCTGGTTGGTCAGCTGAACGCTGGCTGGGACTACATCCGTACCACGCTGGGCTTCGAGCGCCTGACTGCATTCAGCATCAATGAGATTCGCGCTCTGTTTGACGATCTCATGGACTACCTTTTGGCCTCAGGCCTCGAATCCGACCCGGTGGTCCAGATGTCAATGGCTCAGTTCGCCACCGAGATGGAGGTGCTGGACACGCTCACGCTCAGGGCGCTCTGGACACTCGAAAAGGAGGGCCAGATAACCTACGAAGGCAACCAGCTCAAGGTCATTGCTAGTGAGCTGAAACAGCGCATCGGGCACGGTGGTCTACAGCTCATCGGTCATGCGGCCCAGGCAACCGACGCGATGGCGCCCCTGGAAGGAGCGCTTATGCGGTCGTGCGAGGCAGCGCTCATGCACTCGTTCGGAGGTGGGGCCAACGAAATTCAGCGGGACATCATTGCAAACCGCGGTCTGGGCCTCGGCCGCACCCGCTGAACGCATCATGGATCTGAGCTTCAGCGCCGAGCAGCTCGCGCTTCGCGAGTCGGCGCGGGGCCTCCTCGCGCGGATGGTGACCCTGCCGCGATTGCTCGAACTTCGTGCACACCCTCCGGTCTTCGACTTACGCCTCTGGAAGTCGGTGGTCGATGCCGGCTGGCCGGCCGTTCTGTCAAGCGGGATGGGCATCGAAGAAGCGGCCATGATCTCGTGGGAGATCGGTCGCACCCTTGCGCCAGTGCCACTCCAGTCTTCTTTGCTCGCCTCCTGGCTGCTACAAAGAGACGCGACACCGGAGGCGGCGGCCCACGCGGAGGGGATTGCCGGCGGCCGGCGCACCGCCATTGTGGCAACCACGTCTCGGTTGGATGCCCACAACCCGCCGGATCTCACTCTGGTCGACGGTCGCCTGTCAGGAGCATTGGAACTTGTTCGCGACGCTTCGATTGCCGACGTTTTCATGTGCATTGCTCGTGGCGTGTCATCGTTTCATGTGCTTGCTGTACCCGCAACGGCGAAAGGGCTAGATGTAGTCCCCCGATCCACGTCTGGAGCGCTTTGTGAAGCAGATCTTCGTTTTGAGTCGGTTCTCATCGAACCATCTGATGTACTCGGCAAGTTCGATGACAATCGCGTGCTCCGACAGCTCCAGACCATGGCTCAGATTCTCGACGCCGCCGAGATGGGAGGCGCTTGTGAGCGCGTCCTCGAGATGACCAAAACACACGCTGCAAGCCGGATCCAGTTCGATCGCCCGATCGGTTCCTTCCCGGCGGTGCAGCACCGGCTGGCCGACATGCTGACCGACTGCGACGGCATTTCCTGGATGGTGCGAAGGGCAGCCTCCGGTCCGGAGGACGATCTCCGGAGCGACGAGCTTGCTGTGTGGTCGGCCCAAGCATCTCGAAGAGTGCTTGCGTCAGCCCATCAGATCCACGGCGGAGTCGGCTTCATTCGGGATCACCCGCTGCCGATGTATTTCGGCAGACAGAAGGCTCACGAGCTAAGCCGCGGACTCGAACGCGAGAATCTCACCCGCATCGCTGAGGGGTTATTCAAATGAGCGCTAGCAGATTTATGGTTATTGGAGGTGCCGGCTTTCTAGGAAAGCGGGTGGTGGGCCGGTTGCGAGCGGCTGGTTACCACGTCACAGTCTTCGATTCGGTACGGCTAACAGCGGATGGCTATTTTGCCGGCGATATCACCCGAATGGAGAGCCTGTGGGAAGGATTCAAGGTCGCCAAGCCCGAGACCGTCATCCAGCTGGCTTACCTTTTAGGTCCCGAAAGCAAGCAGCAACCTTACCTCGCGTCACAGGTCAACGTGAACGGCATGACCAACGTGTTCGAGGCATCCCGTCTCGAGGGAGTCGGCCGCGTTGTGTACGCCAGTTCGGTGACCGTACACGGGCTGCAGCGCCTGTTCGGCGCCGAACCTGTAACCGAGGACTCCCCAACCTTCCCGGTCGGGCCGTATGCCGCGATGAAGCTGTTCAACGAGCAGATGGCCGCGACCTATGCCGACCGTTACGGGCCTGAAATGGTTGGCGTGCGCTTCAGCAATCTCTTCGGGCACGGGCGTGCAACGGGTTCGAGCGGTCCCTGGGCGGGCGGGATAATTTCACGACCTGCGGTCGGAGACGCGATCGACATTCCGGTCTCTCCGCATTTCCGCGCCAGCATGCTCTACGTGGAAGATGCCGCCGAATACGTCACCCGAATCGCAACCGCGCCGGCGCCAAACCCACGCGTGCTGCTCACCGGCGGCTATGACCTCACGGTTGCGCAGCTCGCCGACGCCGTCCGCTCGGTCATTCCGGGCGCCCGCATCAATTTCGGACAGTCTGACGTCGACCTAGGGGAGGAAGTCCCTGTCTTCAGGGTGAACAACGCGCGCATCGTCGCGGCCACCGGCCACGACCTGCCGCCCCTCGCGCAGAGGATCGAGGAGCACGCAGCCGAGGCGCGCGCCGATAGGTAATGGGGGGGACCTACCGGATCACGCCGATTCTGTGCGGAACCCTTCGCGATGTCGAACACAGCAACGTCACTCTCAAGCGACATGAGGGACAGAAGATTTCGATCCCAAGCATCCTCTGGCTCATCTCGGGTGGCGGCGAGAACGTGATCATTGACTCCGGACCCGGCGATCCGGCGATCGTTCGTAGCCGCCTCGGCAAGAGCTTCGATAGGGAGGAGGCGCCGGCAAGGCTGCTGTCGAGTACGGGGGTCGATCCCGGAGACATAACGATCGTCGTTGTCTCACATTTGCACTGGGACCATTCGGGCGACCTCGAGCTGTTTCCCAAAGCCGAAATCTACGTGCAGCGTCGCGAGCTGGAATGGGCCGTTGCGCCGGCGCCGATTCAGCGTGACCTCTACGAGCTCCACCGGACGGCCGTCAAGCCTCCGCGCTGGGTCGAGAGCCTCGCACGCATCAAAGTCATCAGCGGCGATCACCAACTGATGCCGGGCTTACGGCTCCTTCTGCTACCAGGGCATACGCCAGGCATCATGGGTGCGGCGGTCGACACGACGGCAGGCCGGTACGTGATCACGTCCGACGCAGTTCCCACGTTCGAGAACTGGCGCGAAGGAATCCCTCCCGGCTGGTACGTGGACTTGCGAGATTGCTATGAAACGTTCGGTCGGATCAGGGAGTTCACCGACAACCTGGTTCTCCCCGCGCACGACTTCAGAAGCCTCGAGCAACCCAGTTATCCGGCGAACTGATTTCCAGCTCGTGATCCTGCTAGACGTCCTGGCGCCACCACTGGTCATGCGCTTTGCCGGTCTTGGACTTGGCCAGGGATCGCAGCCATGGGTGATCCCCATTCGGCGCTCCGAAGTTGGGGAACATCCCGTCGCGGATCTCTTCTAGCTCCGGCATCTCTTCGATGAGGATGTTTGCCATGTTGACGTTGGGGCCGAACAAATAAACAAGCACGCCCTGGAGGGCCCGCTTCCCCGCATAAGGCAGAAAAGTGCCGGGTATCTCGAAAATGATCTCCTCAAGGCCCACCTTCGCAACGAGTTCCTCGAGCTGCGGTCGGCCTTCGATGCGCTCGCCGTTGTCGCCACATAGTGCGCGGAGAAGGTGGCCTTCTAGGTAGCTGCCTTCGCAACCCATCTTCTTATACGCCTCGAATGTCGCAACGGCGACATCCATGTTCAGCGTGTTGGGGGAAGTGCGTGCCTGGTCTTCCTCGGGGAACTTCTTGCCGACTTCACCGTGGATCACGAACCCCAACTCGCGACATTGGTGCGCGAACTCACGGTCCTCCTCAATGCTGATTTGGGTCGGCATCGATTCACTTGAAACTTCCAGACCAACGAAACCGAGATCTTTTAGATAGGTGAGGACCTCTACCTCTTGGCCCTTCACTCGTGCGATCTCGAGCACTGGTCCGCCGATCATCGGTTCGATGTTATAACGCTTGTACATATCGATCTTCTTGCGGACAACGCCTTCGGTCTGGTGAAGGTGCCATGCGCTGATCTTGGCGATGTCGATCGCGTCGGCAAAGCCCTCGAGCATCCCTTCGATGAACACCGCAGGCCAGCCTCGGTCGAAGATCATCGTGCGGCGCAGCTTCCTGGGCTTACTCAGCTTCTCCGGGAGTTCCACCATCGGGGCGAATCGACCGTTCCGCATTCCACTTACTCCAACTGAGTTAGTCCCAAATGCGGGACTCAGAGTCCCACTTGACAGGAGAAGTTATACCATGCCCTAGCGGCAGGGTCAATGCGCCTTAGATTGAACTGGCCGCCAGTACGGCAGAGACACGTTATCAGCGCACTGGCGGAACACGGTCTCCATACGGAGTCCGATCGATAAATCCTCGGGCCGGCAATCGACTGAACTGCTGAGCATTCGAACGTTTGGGATCGCATCTAGCTCGACCACCACGACGGCAAAAGGCACCTCGGAGACGAAGCCCGGAAGGCCTGGTCGCCAGATCGTCGTCCAACTGTAGAGAGTGGCGGTTTGGGGCGCCTTGTCCCAGGTCCATGCGTTTGACTGGCAGCGCGGGCAGATAGACCGTGGCGGCCACTGCCACCACCCGCAGACAGCGCAGTGCGGGATCCTAAGCTCACCGCCGGCGCACCCACGGAAGTAGGGCTCGAAGTCGGGATCGTCTACGTCTGGCAACGGACGCTCGTTCATCAGTCGGCTCTGAGCACCGCCACTGCTCCATCTCCCATGCCACCCCAGCCAGTCACCGCTGCGAGGCGTGCATGGGGGACCTGCCTGGCCCCGCATTCTCGCCTCAGCTGGCGGACCGCCTCGATCACGTGGTTCATTCCCATCATGTGGGCCTCGGCGAGAAGACCGCCGTGAGGGTTCACAGGCAGCGATCCACCCAGGTGGATTGCCCCGCTCGCAACAAATGGGCCTCCTTCTCCCGGCTGACAGAAACCTACCTCCTCGAGCTGATGAATAACCTCGAAGGTGAAGCAGTCGTAGATCATGGCGACATCGATGTCGGCCGCTGAGGCACCCGCCATGGCCATGGCCGCCGCGGCCGCCGGACGGACGCCGCTCGCAAACCAGTCTCGCCTCCCGATCAGATCGTCTTGGGACTGAGGCTGCCCGACCGCCACGCCCGTCAGCGCTACGGGCGACTTGATTCCTGCTCGAGCGCGATCGACAGTCGACAGGACGACAGCCGCTCCCCCATCGGACTCCAGGCAGCAATCGAGCTTGTGATAAGGCTCGGCTATTGGCTCCGACGCCATGTAGTCGACGAGCGTAATCGGCCAGCCTGAAGTGAGAGCGGCCGGGTTGAGCTGGGCGTGGTCGCGCATCGTCACCGCCACGTGCCCCAGGTGCTCCCGCGTAGTGCCGAACTCGTGCATGTGGCGGCGGCACACAAGTGAAAGCCACTGAGCGGGCAGGCTCAAGCCGTAGGGCCATTCGAGCTGCTCCCGTAACTGCCGGCCGGGAACACGGCCGAGCACACGGTCACTGATCCGCGAGCCGGAGCTCCCATTTCGCGCGCAGTAAACGACCACGTTGCGAGCGAGGCCAGCTTGGAGGGCGAGCGCGGCCAGCATGAGTCCCTCAACAGACGAAGCCCCACCGAGATGGGACGTGCCCGCAAAGCGAAGATTGTCAATCCCAAGCGTTGACGCCACATCCTCGACCGGGACAAGCCGCTGATAGGTGACGAGCCCGTCGATTTCCCGAAGTGAGATTCCGGCATCGGTTGCCGCCGCCTCGATTGCCTGAACCGACAACGTCAGATCCGATCTGCCGCTGCGACGTGAGTAGTCGGTTTGCCCGACCCCGGTTATCCATGCGACATCGCGCAGGCTCGCAGCGGGGCTCACGACCTGGCTATCGCCTCACCCGCTAGCAGACCGAAAACTAGGGCCGGCGCGAGCCCGCCTACATACGTGCCCGACGCCCCGTCCTGCAATCCGCCGGCTGTACCACCCGCGGCAAAGAGGCCTGGGATCGGCCGATCGCCCGCGCCAAGAACGCGCGCCGATGCGTCGGTGAGTAGGCCGCCGGTCGTGAAAGTGATGCCCGGGATGGTCGGTATCGCTACGAATGGCGGTTTGAGCGGTCGCCCGCCGGCCTTCCGGGGCACGGCGAGCTCGGGCAGTCGGCCGCTGGCGGCGGCTTGGGAGTACTCGGCGATTGTGGTTGAAAGTGTCCGTTGGTCCAACCGGAGGAGGGTGGCCAGCTGATCCACGCTTGTGGACCGGTGGATGGCGGCCCCGCGTAGCTCGAGTCCGGGGTTGGCCGCAGGCTGTCCGGTTCCTCCGGACTGACCTTCTATTGCATTCCAACCGGCCTCGTCGATCACTATCCAGAGCGAGCGTGGGTCGGAAGTCTTGGCGCCGGCGTTAGCAGCGGCGATGCCCCCGATGGATTCGTCTACGATGCGTCGGCCGTCAGAACCGACAAGGATGCCGTCAACCAGCAAGCCGTCTAGGAGAGGCATCGGCCACAGTCGGTCGTTGCTGAGCGCATCGCGATGGAGGCAGTGGCCGTAGAACCCAGACATGTTGACCGCGGCAGCTCCGGCCGCCAATCCCATACGCAACCCGTCGCCTCTTCCGCTGGGAGCGCCTCTCATGAAGATGCGGTCCGCGACGGGGCCTATATATCGCTTGCGAAGCTCAGGATCGGATTGGAATCCGCCGTCCGCGAGGATGACGTTGCGGGCCCTTATGCGTACGCCGCGGTCTGTTACCCCGCCAACAATGCTGGCTCCGGACGTCAACAGCTCGCGTATTTGCGTGCCTCCGGCGACTTGTCCGCCCATATTGCGGACCCCTGCATGAAGGGCTTGGAGAGCGCGCTGCGGGCCTCGCCCTGGCCACGAATGGACGTCGTCGAATGTTCGCATCGGCGCGAGAATCGTTCGCCAATCGTCCTCGGGGGTGGGGGCCTCGACCCGAACTCCGTGCCAGATCGACCACGCCAGTGCTCTGCCACTGTGCTCTGAAAGGGCGGCGGCAAGGCCTGGATGGGCCGTCCCATGAGTGACGTCGACTATGTGCGCCAGCAGTTCTGCCGGCGGGGCGGTGAGCGGTGCGCCTGCGATGTGGATGCTTCCTCCCGAAAGCCTGGTATTGCCGCCGGCGCTGGGATCGGGCGCGGCATCGACGAGAACTACTGAGCATCCGAGGCTTGTCGCCCTGGCGGCAGCCATGCTTCCCGCCAGGCCCGCTCCGATGACCAGTGCATCGAATACTGCATCGGCGTTGTCTGCGAGAGAGGACACCTGTCCCAAATGAGAGACTCGCAATCCAGCCCTTGGCACACGGGTAGGATATCTTGAGATTGCCACTCTCGCATCAGGGACTTCGATGAAGCTGCATGGTGAAGAGCTCGAGGTAACGACGGTGGCCGAGCTGGTCAGGTCCCGCGCCCGACTGGGTGACAAGGTCATGCTTCGCCTCCGCGGCCGCACGCTGACCTACCAGGAAGCCGATCAGCTGTCAACTAGGTTTGCGAATGCGCTCGTCGGGATCGGTATCAATAAGGGAGACGTCGTTTCAACCCTGCTCTATAACAGCATCGACGCCGTCCTGATCTGGTTCGCGTGCGCAAAGCTCGGGGCGATCTGGAACCCGATCAATGTTTCCCTGGGAAGAGACGATCTTGCGTACACGCTCAATGACAGCGGAGCGGTGGTGCTGATCACCGAGTCAGAGCTACTGCCCACGTTCCTCGAGGCGAAACCGCAGCTTGAGCGTCTCAAACGGGTAGTGCTCGACTCAACGCTGAAGGCCGTTGAGGAAGGTGGTTTCTTGCCACTTTCAATCCTAGCGGCGGGTCGGGATGAGGATGTTGGCATCGACATTCTCCCGAGCGACCCGGTCGGAATCATCTACACGGGCGGCAGTACAGGAATGCCAAAAGGCGTGCTCGTCCCTAACCTCTACTACATCGCGGCGGCGATGCGCTTTCGAGACGTTTGTCAAGCCAGCCGTTCCGATGTCATTTACGAGAGCGGTCACCTTTTCCACTCCGGTGGGCAGCAGCTCGGTGTCACCGGACCGATGTTCTGCGAGATGACGGCCGTCATGGGTAAATGGTTCAGCGTCAGTCACTTCTGGGAAACCGTCCGCGAGCACAGGGCGACGATCATCCACGTGCCGGGCACCATGCTCGGTCCGCTTATCGACTTAGTGCCAAGCGAGCAGGACACCGAGCACAGGGTGCGGCTTGGAGTCGGCACAGGAACCGGAATGATCCGCCGCGAGGTTCGCGACGAGTTCGAGCGGCGCTACAACGTCCGGCTACTCGAGGTCTGGGCGCAAACCGAGATGGGCGTCCTGCTATGCAGCGAGCGGATTGACCAAAGGCGAGTCGGCTCATCCGGTCACAGCGACGGTTGGGCGACCGTCATGGCAGTGGATGAATTGGACCAACCCGTTCCTAGCGGCGAGGTCGGCGAACTCGTAACACGTCCTTCCGAGCCCTATACGTTCATGCTCGGGTACGTCAACAAGCCCGCGGAGATGTTGCGGACTTGGAGAAACCTGTGGCATCACACCGGCGACCTCGGATACGTCGACGAGGACGGATATGTCTATTTTGTCGGGCGCCATGCCCACTGGATCCGGCGGCGGGGCGAAAACATCAGTTGTATGGAAGTGGAAAAGACTCTCCTGATGCACCCGGCGGTCCATGAGTGTGCGGTGGTCGGAGTGTCGGCAGAGCTTGGGGACGAGGACGTCAAAGCGTTAGTAAAGCTGCGACCGGAGGTCACCTCACCGTCACCGCAAGCGCTCATTGACTGGTGTGTGGGCCGCATCGCGTCTTTTAAGGTGCCGCGCTACATCGAGTTCGTCGAGGACTTCCCTCGCACTTCTGCGAAAGGGGAGATCGAACGATCAAAGCTGAAGGCGGCTGGCGTCGGCAACGCTTGGGACCGGGAGGCGTCACCAACGGTGTGATTTCCGCCCGTCACCATCGATCCCAGCGCAATATCGCTGCCACGGGCCGCCTACGCACGGGACCGAAAGGAACCTGTGGCCAACCCATCACAATCGTAGCGGCGATCAACACGTCTGCCGGTAGACCCAACGCTTCTGAGACGCCGGCCTCGTCGTGCAGGTGGTAGGTCGCGAGGGTAGTCCCGAGACCTAAGGAGCGCGCCGCGACCAGCGCGTTTTGCGCAGCTGGGAGCACTCCCAGCCAGACCCGCGGATCGACAGGCGCCGAGCGATCGACATCCGTAGCACAGACGAATAGAAGCACCGGCACGTCGGAAAGCGACTCCGCTAGCCGGCGAGAAGCTTCCAACAGGCGGCGTTGAGAATCACTCGTGGTAGTCGCCAGCAGCCGTTGGATATTGCCGATCGCAGTCGGGGCGGTGAGGGCGGCTATCCGAGCCTTTGTCGCCTGGTCACGTACGGCGACGAAAGCCCAATTCTGGCCGTTTGACACGCTTGGAGCGCGTGTGGCTGCGTAAACGACACGCTCGATGAGCTCATCCGAAACCGGATCTGGCAAAAAGCGGCGAATCGCTCTGCAAGTTTCCATTGCCGAGATGACGCCGGGGATCTCTTTTGGCTCAGGCATCTAGCGAGTTCCTCCGTGTGCGAGTCCAATGGATTTATCGGCAGCAGACTACAGTCATCCGGTTCTACCGCACGGAGGGGAACATGCCCCTTGGGGGGTAAGAGTTGGCTGGCGGATTCGTTGTGGGCATGTCGCCAGGCGCAGTAAAGTGGCTTACGCAACGCGAGGTCGGGCCATGTCAGGACTTGCGTGCAGATCTGGCATCTCGATGCCGACGCCTGCCGCAGCTTTTCGGGGCCAGGCGGCGGTGCAGACCCACAAGAGCCATTGATATCGACGTCAGAGACCTGGACAAGATCAAGGCCGATGACCGGTTCTCATCACCAGGGGTGAACTCCTCGACCCGACTCATTGCCCGTAGCGCCGCTCGCGCCGACTTTGCCATCGGCCTTGAGCTCTTCGACCGTGCGAGCTTGTGCTAGTCCTATGCTGGGGGCGATGAGCATTTGGGGGGCGCAACCTTTCGACAATGACGGTGCTGTGAACTGGGCATTCTCGCTTGTTAGGGGAAGCGATCTATCGCTAGTAGAGCAGGCATTGGCTCGGATAGAGGCGACCGGATCCGACCCCGTACCGGAACCTGCCGGCGCAGAGGCAATAGCGGCATGTGACGTCCTGGCACGCCTTAAGGGTGCTCCCGGCGAGTGGAATGAGTACAGCGACGTTATCGCGAACTGGGTCGCGGCCCGCCGCCCACGCGAGCTGCGCCCGGAGTTGATCGCGCGTGGCCGGGCCGCAATTCTCCGGATCCAAGAGGGGCCGTCCAAGCTCCGGGACCTGTGGGACCAGAATGGCGCCGAGGCGTGGCGTACGGCCCTAGCCGACCTTGACAGACGTCTTGCCGCTGGGTCCGAGCAGGCTGGCCAAATCCCCTAGGAATAACACCACGACCTAGCTTCGAGCGTACGGTTCTTTCTGGTCGCCGGCGGTAGCGGCCACCTAAGCTGCGGCGAACTGATTCCTCGCGATCATGGCGCACCACCTGTGTGCAACCTTCAGCTGCCGATTCACCCTGTCGGATGCGAAGAGATCGGATCTCGAGAAATGAATGCGCACTTGTGCGTCCCGTATATCTCGAGGAGTGGACGGCCGGATGCTGTTGATAACCACTCCTTCTGCCTATCCGCTTAGCTCAGCAAACCAGGCCTGGGTCTTTGATCTGTTTATAGGTAGTCGGAGGGAGCTGGCTGCCAATGCCAAGTAGGGTCTGGAAGGCGGCCATGGGCGTGTGCCGGCGGTTG
>Ga0307372_10007601_pt1 | contig 15471 bp, 9 predicted proteins | sample OX1MG_FD_202533 | JGI IMG/M metagenome (GOLD analysis project Ga0307372, IMG submission 202533) | Soil microbial communities from Risofladan, Vaasa, Finland - OX-1 | ecosystem: Environmental > Terrestrial > Soil > Coastal area > Acid sulfate soil | place: Finland: Risofladan, Vaasa | collected... | reverse complement strand
CGACGGCGACGTCCAGGTGGGCGGAGTCGGAGACGGTGGGCGCGGAGACGTCCACGAGGGATCCGAGGGGCGGTGCGTCGTCCGAGGCGTCGGCGGGCAGGTCCTCGAGCGCGATGGTCCCCTCGAAGCGACCGAGCTCGTCGACCACGGGCGCGCTGGTGAGCCCGACCCGGTCGAGCTCGCTGCGGGTCCGGGCGACCGAGGTGCTCTCGGGGATCACCAGTCGAGGTGGGGCCATGGCCTGGTGTACCGACATGCCCGCCAGAACCGGCATGCCGACCAGCAGCCGCTGGGCCGGGGCGTCGGCCCTGCTCTTCAGCTGGCTCCGGTAGATGGTGTCGTCGTTGCGCCGGACGATGAACCACGAGAGGCCCACGGCGACCATCGCCGGTCCCAGGATGGACAGGCTCCCCGTCATTTCGGCAACCATCAGCATGACGGCCAGTGGTGCCCGGGAGATCCCCCCGAAGCAGCACATCATCCCCACGATCACGTAGGGGGCGGGGTCGTGGCCCATCGACGGGACGAGGGGCTCGAACAGGCGCCAGACCGAGGCGCCGACGAATGCGCCGATGATCATGCCGGGTCCGAAGATGCCTCCGGACCCGCCCGAGCCGATGGACAGACCGGTGGCGAGGATCCGGGCGAAGGGGAGCACGAGGACGATCCACAGGGGCAGCGCCAGGAGCTGAGGGCCGAGACCCTGCTGCACCCAGCCGTACCCGGTGCCGAGGACCTCGGGGATGGCCAGGGCGATGAGGCCGACGAGGACCCCTCCGATGGCCGGCTTGACCCAACGCGGCAGCGGCATCCGGCCGAAGAGATCCACGAGTCCGTAGAAGCCCTTGGCGTAGAGGAGGCCGATGAACCCACCGAGGACGCCGATGAGCGCGAACCACAGGAGGTGGGACGGCGAGGTGAAGTGGTAGCTGCCGTTGAACCCGAAGATGGGGGTGAATCCGACGGCGGCGCCGAAGATGACGTACCCGATCATCGAGGCAACGAAGCTGGGGAGGAGCGCCTCGGCGTCGAAGTCGTCCCGGTAGAGGATCTCCGTGGCGAGGACCGCACCGCCGAGCGGAGCACCGAAGATGGCGCCGATGCCCGAGCCGATGCCGGTCATCACGGCGATGCGGGCGTCCGTGGGACCGAGGTCCAGCTCCCGGGCCAGGAGCGAGGCGAAGCCGGCGCTGATCTGGCCGGTCGGTCCCTCGCGGCCTCCGGACCCGCCGGAGCCGATGGTGAGGGCGGAGGCCACGATCTTGACGATGACGGCCCGGAACCGGATGCCGCGGGGGTTGTGGTGGACGGCCGAGATGGCGGCGTCGGTCCCGTGCCCCTCGGCTTCGGGGGCGAACCGGAACACCAGCACCCCACCGAGGAGGGCCCCGAACCCGACGACGAGGGGCAGGGCCCACGGGCGGGCGAAGGCTGCCGAGGCACGCGATCCGCCCTCGCCGGTGGGCGTCGGGACGTGGTAGCCGGCCAGGACGCCGAGGAAGAAGTGTGTGCAGACGAGGAGCGCCTCGTAGAACACGATGGCGCCCACCCCGGCCATGACGCCGATCATCGAGCCGAGCACCAGCCACTTCTGCAGGTAGGACGTGCCCGCCAGCCACCGGGACGCCCGGGTCATGGTGGCCCGCCACGAGGTGCGGCGCGGTGTCGTCGCCGGTGACGCGGCCTCCGACGGCGGTCCCATTCAGAGGTCCCAGCCTGTCGACCAGTCCTGCTCGGGCACCTCGCCGGCGGCGGCCGTGAGGCGCTGGAGCGAGTCGACCAGGGCGGACTGCTGGGACCGGGGGATGGCCTGCAGGAGGCGGGCGATCTCCGCCCGTCGGCGCTCGGTGACCGCATGCACGAGTGCCTGGCCCGTGTCCGAGAGGGACAGCCGGATCGTGCGGCGGTCGTCGCGTTCGTGACGCCGTACGACCAGTCCCCTGCGGACCAGACGGTCGCACATGCGGGTCGCCGTCGGCGGTGTGACGTCCACCGCCTCGGCCAGGGCGGCGAGGCGCTGGGGGCCGCGCGACGCCAGTACGACCAGGGTCCGGTACTGGGTGAGGGTCACCTCCTCGGCCACGTCACCGAGCGAGCGGGCCGCCACCGCCACCAGCACCCGGCTGGCGCTGAGGACGGCGTCGACGATCGCCTCGTGCTCGACTCCGGTCCGGTCGCGGGTAGCTGACATACGCTAATGATTGTACTCACTAACTAAATGGCCGGCGACGACGGGCCGGAGCCGGTCGGGCGGGGCACCGACGATCAGGCGCGGACGACGGTCATTCGGGGATCTGTGTCGACAGGCAGAACGGGTGGCCCGCCGGATCGAGGAGCACCACGTAGCGGTCCGGTGCCGGCTGCGTTTCCGCCCGGACCGCACCCAGGGACACGGCCCGCTCCTCGGCTTCGTCGAGGTCGTCGACGGCCAGGTCGAGGTGCAATTGCTTGGGTGCCGGGCCCTCCGGCCACGTCGGGGGTACGTACTCCTCGACCCGGGTGGCGGCCAGCCACATCCGGTCCGTCTTCACGGCGGCGAAGTCGTCGTTGGAGAAGGCGACCTGGCCACCGAGCAGGTCCGCCCAGAACCTGCTCAGCGGGCCCGGGTCGGCACAGTCCAGAGCGATCGATCCCAAACGTATGTTCGCCATGGGGAAACCCTACGCGGGCGGCGAGCTCCCGGCAACCGGGTCGTTCCGGCCGGACCGGCGCCCGGCCCGGTACGACCACGGTCCGGTGGCAGCGCCATCCGGCCAGTGGGGCACAATGGGCCACTCGAGCAGGGAGGCACCGCGCACTCCCGGTGACGAAAGGGGACCGATGTCCGTAGACGAGACCCGTGCCGTGGTCGAACGGCACATGGCCGCACTGCAGTCCGGCGACATCGACCGGGTGATGGAGGACTACACCGACGAGTCGGTCTTCATCATCAACCTCGGCGGCGTCTTCAAGGGCAAGGAGGCCATCCGTCCGTTCTTCGAGGCCTCGGGCAGCATGCCGGGCTTCACCGAGACCGCCGCGTACTCCGAGGGCGACGCCTACTTCGTGACCTGGACGGCCGACGGGATCGAGCTCGGCTCCGACACCCTCGTCGTGCGCGACGGCAAGATCGCCCTGCAGACGGTGGTGGTCGTGCTCGCCTCCTGACCGGCCACCGGGGCCGCCACCGGACCGATGCTTCCATCGGTCCGGTGGCTCCGCCCCCCTCTGCTCCTTCGCCCGCCTGCGCATCTCGGCCGAGAAGGTCGTCGGCCAGGCCGAAAGCGAGCGGCCGTCGGTGGGTGGCTACTCGGTCCGGAAGGCCCTGCTGACGTCGACTCCGACGTCGGGGATGGGGAGGTCGTTGGCGAAGCGGTAGAGAATCGTGCGCAGGTACATACCGGCGGCCGAGGCGTACATCCCGATGCCGATCAGGAGGGCGAACCCGACGACGGCCACCGGGATCCCGATGGCGTACAGGTCATGGAACGAGAGGAAGACCCCGAACGCGATCACGGCCAGGGCCCCGAGCGACAGGCCGAGGAAGCGCAGGCCGAAACGCAGGCCCCCGCGGGCGACGGTGCCGAATCGGGCCTTCAGGATGGAGGACGACCGCTTGATCGCCTCGATCGGGCCCACGTCCTCGAAGGCCAGCACCGGGACGACCAGGAAGGTGGCCACCGCCCACGCCAGGCCGGCGCCGAGGCCGATGATCCTTCCGACGAGACCGAACCGCTGTTCGAGGGCGCGGATGGCCGTGCCGACCACCGCGGACAGGATCGCCCACTCGAAGATGACGCCCTTCCGGCCCCACGCCTTCGCGAGCGACCCGCGGACGGTGGGCGTCCGGCCCTCGATCCGGTCGGCCGCCGCGAAGCACAGGGCGACGTTGAAGATGACGGTGGCGGCGGTCGCGACGACCGAGGCGCAGGCGAAGGCGATCAGGACGGCGGGGGCGCTGTGTCCGATGAGCAGCGTCACCGGTGCCGTGATGACGGCGAAGGCGATCAGGGCGGTGGCGGTGGCCAGGACCGGGAGCCAGATCATCTGGCGGTCCTGGCGGAACAGTTCGAGCGATGCCCGGAGGATCGCGATTCCGGTGGGGTTCTTCGCGGCCATCAATCCGCCCTTCCTCGTCGACGACGATGCATTGCGCCACAATCGACATTCCGGGTCCCGGTCTTGAGTGGTCGGTCGCCGGCCCCGGCACGACAAGGGTGACGGGCTGTCCCGGGTCCGGCCGGCCCCGGTTGTGAGCGGTCGGGGCCGTCACATCGGACGGCCGCCCGTGACCCGGAGGCCCGGACGGACCGGGCCGGACCAGCCGGCCCTCGGATCCCATCAGGGGAAGCTGAAGATGCCGCCGTCGGAGGCCACCAGCCAGTACCCGTTGCCGGCCGGGGTCCGAGCGATGCCCACGATCGGCTCGTTCAGGTGGGCGCCGCCCATCGGACCGTCCAGCGAGGAACAGGCCCGGTTCCCATCCGACGCGTCCCGCGGGGATCACCGCGGCAACGAACGTCGCTGGGGCCCGAGTGCGGCGGTGCTCATCTTCACCAGCCAGGCCTCCGTCTTCTCGATCGACCATCCTCGGCCCTCGGTCAGGTAGGTGAAGACCTCCGGACTGACGAAGGCCCAGACGGCGTCGATCACGTCCTCCGATGGTTCGTCGCCCAGCATGAGGGCGAGACCGACCGCCGTCAGGTTGCGACGGTCTTCGTCGTACCGGGTCAGCCGGACCCGAGCCGCCTCGTCGCTGGCCGCCGCCTCCCGCAGCGCTTTCAGGATGGGCACCGACCGCTGGAACACCGCCACGGTGAAGTGCATGCCCGTGCGAATCCGTTCGACCCTCGGGCCCTCCGCGAACCGGGCAACCTCGAGACGGTCGGCCATGGCAGCCTCTTCGTAATCACCCACGATGGCGACATCGACGACCGCCATCAGGAGCGCCGATTTCGTCCCGAACACGGCGTAGATGGTGTCGACGGATGTCCCGGCCTCGGTGGCGATCATGGGCAGGGTCGTCGCCGCCCACCCCCGGTCGCCGAAGAGGGCAAGTGCGGCGTCGATGATCGACCGTCGGGTCTCGGCGGCCTGTCGGGCCCGCAGTGGCGAGTGGTAGCGGGTCACCTTCCGTGCCTGGTTCTGGGCCACGGACCCAAGGTAGCGCAAGTTCAGTCGGTGAGCACTTGATCGAATCGGTAAGCACTTGTACCATCGCCGCAGCAGGGGTGTGGGAGGCCGCTCCCGAGACCGATGGTCTTGTTGCGATCACGCGACGAATCCGAATGTTTGAACGAGGAGATCACGAAATGATTCATGCGGGAGTCTCGCGGACCTCGTCCGACGGCGTCGTTCGTCCGGCAGTGGCGATCATGGTGACCGCCGCCATCCTGTTGGGCGGACTGGCTGTGTCCACGGCGGTGGCCACTCCGGCCGGTGCTGCCGGAGGGACCGTGCTCTACCTCACCGCCAGTGGATCGGACAGCGGAACCTGTACCAACCCCGCCAACCCCTGCGGCTCGTTCCTCTACACCCTCAGCCAGGTGTCCAATTCCGGCGGCAACACCATCGATGTGGGCGGCGCAATTGCCGAGCAGGTGGCCGTCACGACGGCGGCGAGCAGCCCGACCGACCCGCTGACCATCCAGCAGTGGCCGGGCCGGGCCCAGGCCGCCATCGACGGGACACGACAATGGGTGCCCCTCCGCACCGCTGCCGGTACCGCGGTGACCATCGACGGCGTGAACATCCAGAACGGATACAGCACTTCTTACGGCGGCGGCATCGACAACTCCGGAACGCTGACCGTCAACAGGTCGACGCTGACCTACGACGAGGCATTCGCTGCAGACCCCAACGTCGACGTCGTCGGCGGTGGCATCTACAACAACGGCACGCTCACCGTCGAGAACTCGACCTTCGACAGCAACGCCACCATCAACACCAACGGCCCGGCAGGTGGCGCCGCCATCTTCAACAACACCGGCACGGCCACCATCAAGGACTCGACGATCACCGGCGGCCAAACGTTCTCCGGCGCATCGGGCATCCAGACCGGCGCCGGCACGACGATCATCGAAGCCAGCACGTTCGCGGCGAACCAGACCCCGGCAGGTGACGGCGTGCTCGAAAACGTTCACGGCACTGTCGACCTTGCCGGCAATATCTTCGCGGGAGTCGAGCCCGTTCAGGCCGAGCCCGGCTCCGCGCCGGGTACCGAGTGCGCGATCCCGACGAACTACGGGTCGATGACCGACCTCGGCTACAACATCTCCGACGACACTTCGTGCAAATTCACCAACGCCAGCAGCATCGGTGGGTCGACCACGATCAACGCCTCGCTCGGCGCTCTTGCCAGCAACGGAGGACCCACCCAGACGCTGCTCCCGACCGCCGCCAGCCCCGCGGCCAACCAGATCCCCGCCGGAGCCACCGCCGGTGCGATCACACTCTGCACCGGAGTCGATCAGCGGGGCATCAGCCGCCCATCAGGGGCATCCAAGTGTGCCATGGGCGCAACGGAGACGACTCCGGGGTCCCTCCCGACGATCACCAGCGGTCCGACCGCGACCTTCGCCCCCGGATCTGCGGGGACGTTCACCTTCACCACTGCTGGGGGGCTGCCGAGCCCGCCTGCCCTGACGGAGAGCGGTGCGCTGCCGAGCGGGGTGACATTCGTCGACAACGGCGACGGCACCGCCACGCTGTCGGGGACGCCGGCGATCGGTACCTCTGGCACCTTCGCCCTCAAGGTGACCGCATCCAACGGGGTGGGATCGGGCGTCACCCAGTCCTTCTCGCTTTCTACCGCGATCTCCACCACGATCAACGCCGCGCCGGCTTCGGCCACCCAGTCCTCCCAGGACCAGACGGTGAACTTCAATGCAACTGTCACCTCCTCGGGTTCGGCGATCGATGGTGGCACCGTCACCTTCACGGTGAAGAGTGGCGCCACGGTGATCGGCACCCCGGTCACCTCGGGCACCGTCGCCGCCGGGTCGGCCACCGCCTCCTACACGCTGCCAGGTGGGACCCCGGCTGCGAACTACACCATCCAGGCCGTCTACAACCCGGCCTCCGGGTACGCCTCCAGCTCCGACTCCAGCCAGGTGCTCGCCGTCGATCAGGTTTCCAGCTCGACCACGGTATCGGCGGCGTCGGCCACCGTTTCCAGCAGTGCCCAGTCGCTGACCCTTTCCGCCACGGTCTCCTCCTCGTCCGGACCCGTCAACGAAGGCACCGTCACCTTCACGGTGACGAGCGGCGCGACGGTGATCGGCACCCCGGTCACCTCGGGCACCGTCGCCGCCGGGTCGGCCACCGTCGCCTACACCCTGCCGGCCGGGACCCCGGCGGCGACCTACACCATCGACGCCGTCTTCGGCCCTACCCCAAGGATCAGCGGCAGCTCCGGCACCTCCCAGCTCGTGGTCACCAACCTGGCAGACACCACTACGACCGCCGCGCCGGCTTCGGCCACCTTCTCCGCCACCGGCCAATCGGTGGCCCTTTCCGCCACGGTGTCCTCGTCGATCGCCGTCACGTCAGGCACCGTCACCTTCTCGCTCAAGCAGGGGGCGACAGTCGTCGGTTCCCCGGTGACGTCGGGGACGGTGTCGAGCGGATCAGCCGCCGTCACCTACGCCCTGCCGGCCGGGACCGCGGCGGGGACCTACACCATCGACGCGGTCTACAACCCGGGTGCCGCCTACGCGGGGAGCTCGGATACCACCCATCAGCTGACCGTTGACGCCGGGGCGACCATCACCGCCGCCTCACCCGCCAGCGCCACCTACTCGCCGACCGCCCAGTCGATCTCGCTCTCCGCCTCCGTCAGCTCGTCGTCGGGGACCGTGGATGAAGGCACCGTCACCTTCACCGTCAAGGACGGCAGCACGGTGGTGGGCACCCCGGTGACATCGGCCACGGTATCGGGCGGCTCCGCAACCGTTTCCTACCCGCTGCCGGCCGGCACTTCGGCCGGCACTCTGGAACTGGACGCCGTCTACAACCCCGGCGCAGACTTCGCCGGAAGTTCCGATGCCACCCAGCGGCTGGCCATCGCGGCGGCCGACCAGACCATCGCCTTCACCACCACCCCCCCGACCGCCCCGGAGGTCGGGGGCACCTACGCTGTCGCCGCCACCGCCGCCTCGGGGCTCCCGGTGGCGTTCTCCCTCGACGCCGCTTCCGTGGGGTGCACACTCGCCGGACCGGTGGTGACTCTGGTGGCTGCAGGAACCTGCGTCGTCGACGCCACCCAGGCCGGCACCGGCGACTGGAGCTCGGCCCCTCCCGTCCTCCAGTCCTTCACCGTCGGCGCGAGCCGTTCGGGCGGCGGCGCTGCGGCCGCCACCCCAGATGGCACGGGCTACTGGATCGTCCACGCCGACGGTGGGGTCTTCGCGTACGGCGACGCCCACTTCCTCGGCTCCATGGGTGGCCAGCAGCTGAACGCCCCCATCGTGGGAATCGCTGCGACGCCGGACGGACAGGGCTACTGGCTGGTGGCCAGCGACGGTGGAGTCTTCGCCTATGGCGACGCCCACTTCCTCGGCTCCATGGGTGGCCAACACCTCGATCAGCCGATCGTCGGGATCGCCTCCACCCCGGACGGCAAGGGCTACTGGCTGGTGGCCAGCGACGGTGGGGTCTTCGCCTACGGCGACGCCGAGTTCCTCGGCTCAACGGGTGGCCAGCACCTCAATCAGCCGATCGTCGGGATCGGCTCCACTCCCGATGGCAAGGGTTACTGGCTGGTTGCCTCGGACGGAGGGGTCTTCGCCTTCGGTGACGCCGGCTTCCACGGCTCGACCGGGTCCACGCCACTCTTCCGGCCCATCGTGGGGATCACGTCGACGCCGGACGGGCAGGGGTACTGGTTGGTGGCCGCCGACGGCGGGGTCTTCGCCTTCGGTGACGCCGGCTTCCATGGATCCGACGGTGGCCACAGCTCGAGCCAGCCATTCCTGGGACTGATGGTCAGCCCCCTCGGCGGGAGCTACACCTTGATCCAGGCAGACGGGACCGCCACCAAGTTCGGGAGCTGAACCCGGACGCCGACGACGAGCCGGTGGGGAACTGTGGGGGTATCGGCGGGTCGGCTGGCGTGCCGAGGTCTGCACGAAGTCCCCGAAACCGCCGTCGCACACGTGCCGGGGTGAGCTGACGGGTCTGAACTGGTGGGCCGTGCGAGTCTCGATCTCGCCACCTTGGGGTCAAAGGGGCGTTCCTGGATGTCGCCCCGGGTGCCGTCCGGTCTCCGGCTGTCTCATTTGCCCAGGTCAGGGACCATGCGTTGAAGGGTGGCCGAGACTGCGTAGGTCGGGGTGCGACGCAGAAGGACGGAATTGTTGGGCAGAGTTCGCCTTGTTGTCAACGTCGAATCTCTGTCGCGATGACACGGGGGAAGCGTCCCCTACGGGATCCTCGGCGATACCCCTGGACCGGTCAGACTGTCATTGATCCGGCAATCGCAGGAGAATGACCGCAATGGAGTCCAACGGCACCGAACGCAAGGATTCCGGCTCAAAGACCGATGCGAACGACGACCTGAAGACCCTTGCCGTCGCCGACATCGAGAAGCGGCTCGGCTCGTCCCCCGATGGCCTGACCCAGGTCGAGGCGGAGGAACGCCTGACGCGGTACGGCCCGAACGAGATCGCCGAGAAGACGGTCAACCCGCTGCTGAGACTCCTCACCTACTTCTGGGGGCCCATCCCCTGGATGATCGAGGCGGCAGTGATCCTGTCCGGTGTGCTCAAGCACTGGCCCGATTTCTTCATCATCCTCGTCCTGCTCCTGGCCAACGCCGGGATCGGATTCTGGGAAGAGCGCCAGGCGGGCAAGGCGATCGCCTCCCTCAAGGCCGAGTTGGCGATCAAGGCCCGAGTCAAACGGGACGGCAAGTGGGTCACTCCACCATCGCGTGAACTGGTGCCGGGAGACGTCATCCGCCTGCGACTGGGTGACATCGTGCCGGCGGACGCACGCCTCCTGGACGGCGACCCGATCGAGGTGGACCAGTCGGCGCTGACAGGGGAATCGCTGCCCGCCAGCCGGAAGGCCGGCGACGCGGTGTTCTCCGCCTCCATCATCCGCCAGGGCGAGATCGGTGCACTCGTCTACGCCACGGGTGCGGACACCTACTTCGGTGAGACGGCGGAGCTCGTGCAGGAAGCCCAGACCGTCAGCCACTTCCAACGGGCCGTCCTCAAGATCGGCACGTTTCTGATCATCCTGGCGGTGGCCATGGTCATGGTGATCATCGCCGTCTCCACCATCCGCGGTGACGCCTTCTTCACCACCCTGCAGTTCGCCCTCGTCCTCACCGTGGCCGCCATCCCGGTGGCGATGCCGACGGTGCTGTCGGTCACGATGGCCGTCGGCGCCCGGGTACTCGCATCGAAGAAGGCCATCGTCAGCCGGTTGGTGGCCATCGAGGAGTTGGCCGGCGTGGACGTGCTCTGCACGGACAAGACCGGGACCCTGACCCAGAACAGACTGACTCTGGGCGATCCCTTCACCGTCGGCACCCGCACGGCCGACGAGGTCATCCTCGACGCATCCCTGGCCTCACGGGCCGACGACGCCGACGCCATCGATCTGGCGGTGCTCGGGGGACTCACGGACGACCAGTCGTTGGACGACTACCGCGTTGCCCGTTTCCAACCGTTCGATGCGGTGAGCAAACGCACCGAAGCCACCGTCACTGGAGCCGACGGAGAGACCTTCAAGGTGACCAAAGGCGCCCCCCAGGTCATCTTGGAGCTGGCCACCAATCGATCAGCGGTGAAGAAGGACGTCGACGCTGCGGTCGACGGGTTCGCGGCACGGGGCTTCCGTTCGTTGGGCGTGGCCCGAGCCGTTGGGGACGGTCCGTGGAACCTCGTCGGAGTGCTGCCCCTGTTTGATCCACCACGGGAGGACGCCAAGGCGACCATTGCTACCGCCTTCCAGATGGGGGTGGACGTCAAGATGGTTACCGGCGATGCCCTTGCGATCGCCCGGGAGACGGCCAGGACGCTCGGGATGGGCACCGACATCCTCGATGCCTCCGGTCTGGGCGACGTCAAGCGCGACGAGACCGGCGCGACAGCAGAGTCCATCGACGATGCTGACGGGTTCGCCCAGGTCTTCCCGGAGCACAAGTTCCACATCGTGGACGTCCTCCAGAAGCGAGGTCACATCGTCGGCATGACGGGTGACGGGGTGAACGACGCCCCGGCACTGAAGAAGGCCGACTGCGGCATCGCCGTCTCGGATGCCACCGATGCGGCGCGAGCAGCGGCATCCATCGTGCTGACCACGCCCGGGCTCTCCGTGATCATCGACGCCATCAAGGAGAGCCGGAGGATCTTCCAACGGATGAACAGCTACGCGATCTACCGAATCGCCGAGACCCTGCGGGTGCTGCTGTTCGTGTCAGCCGTGATCCTGATCTACAACTTCTTCCCGGTCACGGCCATCCAGATCGTGATGCTGGCACTGCTCAACGACGGCGCCATCCTGTCCATCGCGTATGACAACGTGCGCTATCGGCAGCAGCCGGAGGCGTGGAACATGCGCCTGGTACTGGGGGTCGCGACCGTGCTCGGCGTCGTCGGCCCGATCGCCGCATTCGGCATGTTCTACCTGGGCGACAAGGTGTTCCACCTCGACCACGCGCACCTGCAGACCCTGATGTACCTGACGCTCTCCGTCGCCGGCCACCTGACCATCTTCCTCGCCCGCACCCGTGGACCATTCTGGTCGATCCGCCCCGCTCGGATCCTCCTGCTGGCTGTGCTGGGCACGCAGGCGCTGGCGACGCTGATCGGCGTGTACGGGGTCTTCATGACGCCCCTCGGCTGGGGGTATGCAGCCCTGGTGTGGGGCTACGCGCTGGTGTGGTTCCTCCTCACCGACCGGGTGAAGCTGCTCGGATACCGGATCCTCGATCCGGTGGTGTCCAGGTCCCACGTACCCGCGTCACCGGAGGAGGGGCAGAACTCTCCGGCGGGAACAGTTCGCGGCGACCCGACAGCAGAGGTGGCACCGTTCCATACGACGAGCAATGAGGAGATCCTCGTGTACCACGACAGAAGCGACTGCCCCTATGGACAAGAGATCGTCCAAAGCGGCAATGACGAACCGGGCACCGACGATCGTCGCCGTTGTGACTGGTGTGCCCACGCACCGTATCCGGCCGGATGAAGCTCGAGAAGGCAACCATCGCCGAGTTGATGGTCCGGCCGGGTACTCCGGCCGGCCTGGCCGACCGGAGTACGGCATCGACGAGGACGAAATGGAAGGGCTCACACGAGACCAAGTACAAGAAGGTGGCTGAGGAGGATCTCCACGAATTCGTCATCGAGCTGACGGAGGCGCAGCGACTCTTCTGGGCCAACGACACCCACGCCCTCCTGATCGTGCTTCAGGCCATGGATGCCGCCGGCAAGGACGGGACCATCCGGCACGTGATGTCGGGAGTCAATCCACAGGGCTGCAGGGTGGAGGCCTTCAAGCAACCCTCCACCGAGGAGCTCGACCACGACTTCCTCTGGCGCTCCAACAAGGTGCTTCCCGAGCGGGGGATGATCGGGATCTTCAACCGCTCCTACTACGAGGAGGTCTTGGTTGCCCGTGTGCATCCCGAGCTCCTCGCCCGAGGGAAGGACGGATCCGGTGAGCATCCGTCGGAGCAGCTTTGGCGCGACCGCTTTGAAGACATCAATGCCTTCGAACACCATCTCGATCGGAACGGCACCAGGATCGTGAAGATCTTCCTGCACCTCTCCCGCGAGCAGCAGAAGAAGCGCTTTCTCAAACGGCTCGACGTCGCCGACAAGAACTGGAAGTTCTCGGCCAATGATCTGGCCGAGCGCAAACACTGGGATGCGTACCAGAGTGCCTACGAGGAGGCGCTGAGTGCCACATCAACTCCGTGGGCGCCCTGGTATGTGGTGCCAGCCGACCACAAGTACGCGCTCCGGGCCCTTGTCGGGGGCATCATCGTCGATGCCATCGACCAAATGGACCTGCAACCGCCACAGATCAATGCGGCCGATCTGAAAGCTTTGTCCCGAGCCAAGGCCGAGTTGCTTGCCGAGTGAAGCAGTCGTTTGGATTCAGATAGCGATGATCGACCGGGATCTCGCGAACGCTCAACCAGGTACTCTGAGGCCGCACTCCGGCGGCTTTGGGTCAATGGGTAAGTAGGGCCAATGCCTGCCGAAGAGGGCCGACCTCGACAACCATTCGGCTGAAGATCTGGCCCGGATTCTGCGCAGTCTCAACGGACGTCCCCGCAAGACGCTCGAATACCTGACACCATCGGAGCGGTTCAACGAGTTCATTGCGCCCACCGGTTGTAGCCGCCCAGCGAAGTACCGTCTGTGAGGCGAAGATGTCACGAACTCCTTGGTCGCGGCATTGCCGCTACCAGATGTCGTGAGCACTGCGGAGGCCAATCTTTCGCTCGTCCCGGCGAGCCTCAAACGGGCTCTGGGTTGCGGAACTGGGAATGTGGTGGGATCAGTGCTCGCGCCCAGGGACGCCTCGCCCGAGCGCCTTCACCTCGAGGCCATCGCCGCCGGCCAACACATCGACGCCATGCGTGCCGTCGGGCCGACGGGAGACGCGAAGATCGACCGAGACGTCCCCTATCCGGAGTTGCCGGAGGGTGACGTCTGACATCCATTCGGGAAGTGCCGGGCGCAGGTGCACCACGCCGCCGCTCGCGTCGGCGTCGAGGCCGAGGAGCGTGACGACGAGCTGGATGAGCGCGCCGGACGACCATGCCTGGGGGACGTTCGCCCCGAGATACTGGACGGGAAACGAGCCGGCATCTCGGGTCAGCCCGGCGAAGAGCTCGGGCGGACGCTGCGAGGCGAAGCGGGTGGTGGCATCGAAGATGCCGGCTGCAACTGTGATCGCCTCTTCGTCGAACCCGTAGGCCCGGAAACCAGCTGCTGCGATGGCGTTGTCGTGGGGCCACACCGAGCCCCGTTGGTACGAGAGCGGGTCATACGCGACGTGGTCGGCCGACAGCGTGCGGATGCCCCATCCGCTCCACATGTCCTCGGCCATCAGCCGCTTGACCACTCGTGCCGCCCGCTCGGGATCGATGGCCTTCTGCCAGAGGAGGTGGCCCGGATTCGACGTCACCGAGGCGATCGGGGCCTTGTCGCCATCGAGTCCGAGGTAGTACGTCCCTTCGTCCTCCCACCAGAAGCGCTCTTCGATCTGGGCGGCCAGTCGATCGGCGTCCGAGCGCAGGCGGTTGGCGAGGTGGCGATCTCCGAAGACGTCACCGACGACCTCCGCCCATGCCCGCTTGGCGGCCACGACGAGGCCTTGGTGCTCGCACAGGGCGATCGGAAGCTTGGCGAGAGATCCGTCGCTCGTGACGATGGCATCTCCGGAATCCTTCCAGCCCTGGTTGAGGTAGCCGTCGGCGGAGCGCGTCTGGTACTCCTGGAGCCCGTCGCCGTCGAGGTCGCCATCGCGGTCGATCCAGGCGAGCGCCCGCTCGACGTTGGGCCGGACGGCGTCGAGCGCGCTGCGGTCCCCGTGCCAGCGCCAGGCCTGGGCGGCGACAAGCACGTAGAGCGGAGTCGCCTCGTGGGCCCCGTAGTAGGGAGTGTGCGGGATGAGGTGGAGAGCGGCCAGCTCGCCGCGGCGCACCTCGTGCTCGATCTTGCCTGGCTGCATGTCTCGATGGTCGTCATAGGCATCGGCCTGCAGGACGGCCAGTGCTCGTAGGCTGCCGAGGGCGAAGCGGGGGGAGACGGCGAGGGTCTGGAGTGAAACAGTGAGCGCGTCGCGACCGAACAAGCTGACGAACCAGGGGATCCCCGCGGCGGGCACCCAGGCATCGGGGTCGTCCCTGTCCGAATCAGAGCCCGCGAGGTCGTCATGGTGGTGCAGGCGCAATCCGGCAAGGTCGTCGACCGCTTGGCGAAGGGCAACCGTGATGCCAGGATTCGAGGTCTCGAAGATGGTCGCCCGCTCGACCCAATTCCGCCTGGCGACCTCGTGCTGGGAGTCGGCTTCGAGGAGCTGGTGGCAGGGCCGAGTGACGCGGCACTCGTTCCCGTCGATCACCGCTATCCAGAACAGGCAGCAGTGCCACGAGCTTGCCGGCGCCAGCTCGATCCGGAACAGGATCCCCCCATTGGCGAACTCGGGTGGGGAGTCGTTCTTGGAGACCTCGAGAACGAGCGATCGCTGGAATGCACCGTTGGCGTAGCGGGTGGTGATTCGGTTCCTCACCTCGTCGCTAAGGGTGTGGATGGAGCCTCGCCTGATGCGTCGGTGGGCCTTCACGTCGAAGAGGTCGGCGAAGTCGGACTCGATGCTCACCTCGAGGTCGACGACGACCGACTCGCGGCTCAGATTGGTGAGGTCGTAGTCCTCGTGGACGCCGGGGCCGACCGTCCGATCGAGACGCAGATGGAGTGAGTGCTCGGGCACGTCATTCCCGTCGGATCCGACGAGCACGGGATT
>Ga0307372_10007600_pt1 | contig 15471 bp, 15 predicted proteins | sample OX1MG_FD_202533 | JGI IMG/M metagenome (GOLD analysis project Ga0307372, IMG submission 202533) | Soil microbial communities from Risofladan, Vaasa, Finland - OX-1 | ecosystem: Environmental > Terrestrial > Soil > Coastal area > Acid sulfate soil | place: Finland: Risofladan, Vaasa | collected... | reverse complement strand
CGCTTTTCGACATGCGCCATGATTCCGAAGCCGCCGCGAAGCTGGCAGGAAATGTTGGTGCAAACCTGAACGTGATTTTTTCCCGCGGCCTTGCGGCGCAGCATCGAGTAATAGGCCAGAGTTTCGGTGACCTCGGTCATGTTCAGATGGAGACGCCGAGCGATTTCCTCGAGAATTTCATCGCTCAGGTGGCCGTATTCATCCTGCGCGTACATCATCATGGGAATCAGGGCGGATCGCTTGACGGGATAGCGTCCCACAAGCTGCTGAAATTTGGCGTCAAGCTGCGCGGGCAATTGCATCAGCGGTCCACTTCTCCGAGAACGATATCGATCGTGCCGATACTCGCGACGACGTCAGCAATCAGCTTGCCGATGACGAGATGCGGCAGCGCCTGCAGGTTGATGAACGAAGGCGCGCGCACCTTCACGCGATAGGGCCGGTTCGAGCCGTCGCTGACGACGAAATAGCCCACCTCGCCGCGCGGCGACTCGATGGCTTGATAGACTTCTCCGGGCGGCGGCGTAATTCCCTCGGTCCAAATCTTGAAGTGATAAATCAGGCCTTCGATCGAGGTCTTCATTTCCTCGCGCGACGGCGGAATCAAGCCGCGCACCTCGGCGCGAAAAGGGCCTTGCGAGGGGATCTTCTCGATCGCCTGCTTGCAGATCTTTGCGCTTTCCTTTATTTCGGCGACGCGCACCTGGTAACGCGCATAGACGTCGCCGGCGGTCTGCGTCGGGACGCGAAAATCGAATTCCTCGTAGCTGGAATACGGAAAGTATTTGCGGACATCGTAATCGCTGCCGCTGCCGCGCAGCGACGGGCCGGAGACGGCCATGGCAATGGCGTCGTCGAGTTTCAACACGCCCACGCCCTGCGTACGCAGCTTCCAGATCGGGTTCTCGGTGAGCAAATCCTCGTATTCGGCGACGTGCCCGGGCAAAGTCCCCAGAAATTTTGAAATGGATTCGAGATAGCCCGGAGGGGGTTCCAGAGCGAGGCCGCCGATGCGGAAATAGCTGGTCATCATGCGCTGTCCGGAAATGGCCTCGAGAATCTTGAGAATCTCTTCGCGCTCGCGAAAGCAATAGAGGAAGACGCTCATCGCGCCGAGGTCGATGGCGTGTGTGCCAAGCCAGACGAGATGCGAGGAGATGCGAGTGAGCTCCGTCAAGAGAACGCGAATGTATTGCGCGCGCTTGGGGACATCGATATCGGCCAGTTTCTCGACGGCGAGGCAATAGCCGAGGTTGTTCGACAGGTTCGCCAGATAATCGATGCGGTCGGTGAGGGGAATGCACTGGGAATACGTAAGTTTTTCGCAGTTTTTCTCGATTCCGGTGTGCAGGTAGCCTATGACCGGTTCGGCTTTGAGAACGATTTCGCCGTCGAGTTCGAGTATGACGCGCAGCACACCATGGGTCGACGGATGCTGCGGCCCCATGTTGAGGACCATGGTCTTGTTGTGCGTGAGCGGCGTTTCGACGGTCGTGGACATCAGCGATAGCCCTCGACGGGATAGTCCTTGCGGTGCGGGTGGCCTTCCCAGTCGTCCGGCATGAGGATGCGCGTGAGATTCGGGTGGCCTTCGAAGCGCACGCCCATCAGATCCCAGATTTCGCGCTCGTGCCAGTTGGCTGTGGGCCAAATGGGAATCACCGTAGGGACGACCGGGTCCTTGCCCGTGACTCTGACCTTGATTCGGAGACGTTCGCGATGGCTCAAACTGGTTAGGTGATAGTTGACCTCGAAACGCGGCTCGATGGGGAAGCGATCCACGGCGCTGATATCCGATAGAAAGGCGAAATCCAAATCGGGATCGGACTTGAGAAATTCCGCGGCGTTGAGCAAGCGGTTCCGCGGCAAAACGACAGTCGTCTCGCCTCTGAAAGAGATGACTTCGGTGATCCCTTGCGGGTCCCGTTCTTTCAGTTTGCGTACGGCCAGCGGGATCTTTTGTGGCTCGGCTTCCACTCTTATAAGTCCGATTCCGGCGGGCTGGCTACTTCCATTCCAGCGCGCCCTTCTTCCACAAATAAATGTAGCCTACCACCAAGATGGCAATGTACAGGATCATCTCGACAAAGCCGAACATATTTAGCTTCTTGAAGACGACGGCCCAGGGATAAAGAAAGATCGCTTCGATGTCAAATAATATGAAAATCATCGCCACCATGTAGAAGTGCACGGAGAAAGGCTCGCGCGCGTCGCCCGTGGGGCGAATGCCGCATTCGTACGGCTGGTCTTTTGCGCGGGACTTCAGGTGGCGCCCTACCAGCGAGGAAGCAATAATGAGCACGGCGGCCAGCCCCGCGGCGAGCAGGAACATCAGCAACAATGGCGCGTAGGTGTCGAGGTAGCTTCCGTTCATTTTCGTTGCGCTGGTATAATAGCGGGGCAGGCACGTTCTGGTCAAATGCGCACGCAAACTTTTTTTCGATGCGTTCGGTCGCGCGCGGGCGCCCGCGGAGAGGGATTTTAGCAATGAGCTCGGGTTTCAATTCGGATGTGAACGCCGGCAGGGAAGTATGCCACGTCCAAACCGAGGACCACGGGCAGCCGGAATGCTTGATCGAGACGCTGGTCTATCATCGCGGCCGCATTTTTCACCGGTCGACGTCAAATTACTCTGATTTGGCGACGGCGCCGGGATTTTCGGAAGGCGCGCTGCGCGAGCGCGTGGAAAATCAGCATCGCGCTGTGATTGATGCGATACGCGATGGCGCAATTGCGATTCCGGCGGCCGCATCGGGCCGCGTGGAAGCGTCTGGCGACGGCATTCAAGTACGGCTGCGCAATGCGACCTCGTGGTTGGCTGCGGGCCAAGCGACGCTCGACGTGCAAGTTCTGCGGCGCGACGACGGCAAGCCAATTGCGAACGCGAATATTGAGGCCAACTTCACAGGACTGAACGAAGAAGCGCGCTTTTCCACAACGACCGGAAAGGACGGGCTCGCGCAGTTGCGATTCGCGATGCCGCCCCTGGGCCCGGATGGCTCGGAGCTGGTGATTCGCGCCGGTTCCGAATCGGGGAACGATGAAGTCCGATATGCACTCCGTTCGAAAGCAAAATCCGCCCCGCAGGAGCGCAAGTCCTGAAAGTTACGATTAACGGCGAGCTGCGCGAAATTCCTGAAGGCTTGAATGTGGGTGCGCTTCTCGCGCATCTTGGCATTGGGCCAGAGCGCGTCGCGATCGAGCGCAATCTCGACATCCTACCCCGCACGGACTGGCAGGAGACGCTCGTGGAAGCTGGCGATTCGTACGAGATTGTGCACTTCGTCGGCGGGGGTTAGCGTTGCGTGCCCGGCCGCGGGCAATCGAGGCGCTTCAGATTCCTTCGAGCAGATGGCCTAGCTTCTTCTTTTTCGTGAGCAGGTAACTGCGTGCGCGGCGAGTGGTTGGCGGCTGGCAGGGGATGCGCTTGGCGACGCGGATGCCTTCGCTTTCGAGCTGCGCGACTTTATCGGGATTGTTCGAGAGCAGGCGAACCGCGCGGACGCCGAGAAGTTTCAGCGCCCGCGCGCAGAAGCCATAATCGCGGTGGTCGGCTTCGAACCCTAGTTTACGATTCGCCTCGACCGTATCCATGCCGCGATCCTGCAGCGCGTACGCCTTTAATTTATTCATCAAGCCGATTCCGCGGCCTTCCTGCGGCAAATAGAGAACGATTCCGCAGCGCGCGCGTGCGGTGTTCTTAAGCGCCATTTCGAGCTGCGCGCGGCAATCGCACCGCTCGGAGTGAAAGACGTCGCCGGTGAGGCATTGCGAATGGATGCGCACCAGGGGGGCATCGCCGCGGCGAATCGTCCCATGGACGAGCGCGACGGCGCTTTCGGACGGGCTGGCGCCGTTGATGCCAAGAATGGTGAACTTCCCGTATCGCGTGGGCAGTTCCGCGCGGGCGACGATGCGCGGCGTTTTCGATTTTTTCTGGCGAGCCATTAGAGAGTCTTCGTAAGCCTGCAAAACGAATCATTATAGCAGCACGGTCCGCTATCGCGGAAACTTGGGACCCTCCTGCGCATGCGGTGAAACCCCGCGCAGGAAATTCGCCTTCTCCGGATGCGCGAAGATTTTGGTTCGCGCTGCGCAGGAATCTCGTCGCGCCGAAACCCAGCGAGCGAAAGTTAGCGAGGGGGAGCCTGCCTACATTTTTGGCATGGGCTTTGTGCACGTGGGGGCCGGAGGGTTTGCCGAGAGGCCAAAGACGGATTTGGCTTTGGGCGGTAAGTTATCAATGTGCGATAGGAACGTGACGACCTTCCAAATTTGCTCGTCGTCGAGCACGTTTTTCCAGGCGGGCATGGCCGTCCAGCGGACGCCGTGTAGCGTGATGTAATAATTTTCATTCTCAAGCATGTCTGGACTGTCGATCATGAATTGCGGCGCGGGAGGATAAAGCGAACCGGCAAGCTGCGATTTGGGATGAACAGGATCTCCGTGGCACATTGCGCACTTAAAGGCGTAAATCTCCGCGCCATCGATCAAGTTCTGCTCCGTGGGCCGAATCGGATCCGCGATTTTTGGCGCATTCCGCCGGACGTTCGCATCCATGGCTCGCATGGCTATGGATTTTTCAATGGACATGGGCAGAATATCCGCGCGCATGGTGATGCGCCCCGTGACTGCGACGAAAAGTCCCACGGCGACGATAGCCACGATCGTCACGATGATCCCCAGAATAAATCCCCGCATCGCTTTCTCCTGTCAATGCACTTGTTTCAGCGTCGCGCGGCATTCGCGCCGCGAGCGTATCCCCGCGTCGACTATTCGATGCCGGTCACGTCGCGCAGAGCCATCGCGCCGAAGGCAGATCCGTCGCTATGCAGGGGGTGTCGCGGCTTGCTGGGGTGGTTGCGGAGCCCAGCATAGCACGCTTCCTGCGATCGAACGATCTTCGAGGCGCTGCGCGTATCATACATTCATTAGGGATGCGCGGGAATTGCGGACGCATCCGTAGCTGAATTTGTCCGGCGTGACGGGGCGAAGAAGCAAAAAATGAGAGAACCTCGGAGATCATTGATCCGCACGAGCGCGCGTGAGGCAGCGGTTGGGCGGCGTAGGAAGTTCGTATCGGAGCTCGTGATTCTCGTGTCCATTTTGTAGCGAGGGCGAGGGTCGGGAGGGCGCGGGAAGCGGAGATGATTTAAGCGTCGCGGTGAAGGAAGAAACGGATCAGCGAGTAGCCGCCCGTGACAGGTAACAGAATGATCTGTTTCCAGATGGAAGCTCTCTCGCGAATGTTTTCGTGGCCGCGCGCGGCGTTCGACTGTTCGTGCGAGACGACCATAAAGGCGTATTTGGTGAAGTCGACACCGCATTTGTCACATGTTCCGCCGTGACGCTGCGCCGCCGCGCACGCGGGGCACGTGAAGAGCAACGTAGCGTGGCACCGGCGGCAGAATCGCTCCGCGTCGCCATTCTCCATCTTGCACTTCGGACATTCCATGAAGGGATTATACCGTGGCGCGACGCCGTGCCTGCACCGTGCGGCGCCTCGCGTGCCCTGAGAGAAAACACCATGGGCCGGCTCAGCGGCCATGTCGTGGGCAAAAATTCTTCTTTTGGTGTGGAAATGCCGCCCAGATATTTCGCCCAAAGAGATCTGTCACAGCGCATTCCCTGGTCAGGTTGTTGCGTTGGAGCGAGATGCGATGATTGGAGTTGGCCGGGCGGCTGCGGAGACGGACGGCACTCAGGCGACTATTTTCGTTTCGATCTGCAACAACTGGACTTTGCCGGCGATCCGCGAGTATTCGCTGGCGAGATCCTCGGCTCCCCTGTGGTAACCAAGTTCGGCAATTGCCCTTGCCCGCAGGCCTTTCCCTAAAGCACTTACGTCTCTGCGTCCGCTTTCCATCTCGGAAACTGCATCGACAATCGATGGCGCGGATCCGTCGATATAGATGCCGAGTTCCCCGAGGTACTCGGGAATATCAACCGCGCGAGTCGCAATGACCGGAGTAGCGTTCACCATCGCGCAGGTCAGCGGATGCCGTGCGGATCCGCCGGTGTACGGGATGATGCATGCTTTGCTTCGCTGATATTCCTTGGCGAGCTCTTCGCCGGAACAGAATTCCCGCCACTCGATCCTGTCAGCTACCTGCTTGCGGACAGCCAATTCTTTCGCTTCCTGCAAGCCATTGCATCCGTGGCCGACATAGATCAGCAGCGGAATTTGCATGCCTTTCGATTTCAGCCCCGCCCATGCCTCCAGCAGTTCCGTGTAGCCTTTGCCGCGCAGAATATTGTGTCCGCCGAAAAAGATGTACTGTTTGCGATCGGCCTGGACGAGTTCGGGGATCAAAGTTCCATATCGAATGACTTTGATGTTTCCGGCGCCGGCCCCCAGTTCCACGACTTGCTGCTTCATGTTCTCGCTATAGACAAAAACCTCTGCGCACTTATCGTACAAGCGATTGAGCCACTTGTGCTCACGCTGAAAGGGATCGACCTCATGCACGGTCACCACCACGCGCTTGCCGAACAGATGGGCAAGAACGATCACGATGAAAAGCGGAATACAGCCAAAAGCTTCCAGCACTTGGTCGAAATGGATGACATCCGCGCGCCGGGCGCGCTTGTAGTATAGGAATCCGCGAGTCGTGGCGAGGATAAGGTCAAGCCGGAATATTTTCACCGCCAGGTACTTCACCATGCCGTGTTTTTTGCCGGGATACCTGGGAGCGTACGGAATCGCAATCGCTGAGCAGTTTTCGTCAATCATCTCGTCTTTCCCCATAGCGAATTTCTGAGCCGTAGAAAAACATCGGCAGTTTGAGGTGACAACATCCACCTCCGTTCCTATCGTGCGAAGAGAGTCCACCAGATGGCTGCAATTGTGGGAGTACATGTCGTTCTTGTACCAGCATCCGATGTACGCCAACCGAACGGGCGTTTCTGGAACCGTATGATTCGGCATCGCTCGAGACCTCCGTGCACCGCAATCCAGGCATTACAAATGGCGATAAATCAAGTCACCAAGAATTTCCGTTGCTTTTGGCGGAAGAGACCGCCACATTTTGCGTGCGACAGACGCGAATCTTCCGCCGCCGTCCGGCGCGTGTTCCGCCGACGCGGGATAGTAATAACGATAAAGCGGCTTAGGCTCTCCTCCCCATTTCGTTTTGAACTGCGCTAAGGCCTGGTGATCTTCGGTGACCTCGCCGAAGTCATACCAGCGGAATCCCCTTCTGCAGGCGCTGCGGATGGCTTCGATCTGAAGGATGTCATGGGGGTGAAGACAGAAGTCGATCGGCGCACAACCCGTAAAGGCGTAGAAGACGGTCTGGCCAAATTGCAGCAGGAGGGAACCCGCCACCGTCCTTCTTTGTCCGATTTTCCGCTGTTCGGCAAGCAGCAGACGCATTTTGCCGCTCGGGCGCAGCGCAAACCAGAGACTCCGGAAAAAACGATACGGACGCGGAGGCACGGCATGGTAACGCATGGTCAGAAGATACAGCCCATACCAGTTTGCCAGGTCTTCCTCGGTCTCCGCATCGCGAACCTCTAGTCCCAACTTGATCGCTTTGTTCACCGCCCAGTTCACGCGATGCTGGCGGCGCGCATTCCCGAATCGCAACCGGCGGCAATCTTGGCACGGCCCGCAGGTTCGAGGCAGACGCAGGTCTTCCCAAAATTCTTCCCACGATGCGCCCTCGACCGCCGGCGGAAGCTCCGCCACGTAAGTAGATCTCCAAGGTGTACGAGTCAGACCGTCTACGGACTCATGCAAATCCCCAATGTGGGTCTTGATCTCAAGCTGCAGGCCGAGTCGGGAACTGGCCAATTCGATTGCGTATCCGACGATCGCCGCAGCTGCCTTTTGATCCACAGCCAGAGGGCCAGCAATCGGCGTACGTGGCAGAGACGAGAGGCGGCGGCCTGTGGCCGTACGTCCGAACTTTAGCGGCAATCCTCTTGTGTAGAACAGCGGTAGAACTGCGCGTACGTGGCCACGCTCATCTACGCATGCCAGACTCACGCATTTCTGGCCGTATTCACTCTCGAGCGCCGTCAACCAGCCGGGATGGTGGTAAATCAACGCGCCTGGATGGGAACAGACAAATTCCTCCCAGCGAGGATCGTTCCGATAGTCCAATTCAAGTATGCGCAGAGTCTGTACGCAGGACAACAATGTCGAAACTGCGAAAATCATGGTGTGCCTTATAAAAGCTCAGCGCTCCGGATTCTCGCGGACGGGAAAATTGGACAGCCGCCCGGGCACGGCGCTATCAACAAATTGCCTGCATGGACTATACACGGAGAGATGCAATTGCGACGTGTCCGCGGTCACAAAGGAGAGTGACGTCCGTCACTCGGTAGACTTATCCTGATGGCCCGAGGCAGCTTCAGCACGACATTCAGGCCGCGCTGATTCGGGGAATCGATACTCGCACGGCGCTCGTGGCGGGGCCCGCAGTCTCGTCTGTGTGGGGTTCGGCACCGTGGCGCGCATCTCGTGCCCCGGACTGCTTTTCAGTTGGAATGTGAATCCGTGATGGCGCCGATGCTACTGCTCGAGACCAGCCGCACATATTTCGCGAGGACGCCGGAGCGAAAGCGCGGCGCAGGCGTTCTCCACGCTGCCTTGCGCAGCGCATACTCCTCAGATGTTATGTTCAACTGCAACAAGCGCGTGTCGGCATCGATTGTGATGGAGTCGTTTTCACGGACGAGCGCGATTCCACCGCCTGCCGCGGCTTCCGGCGCGACGTGTCCCACAACCATGCCATGCGTGCCGCCGGAAAACCGCCCATCGGTGATCAGCCCCACCGAATCACCGAGACCCGCGCCGACGAGCGCCGACGTCGGCGCCAGCATTTCGCGCATACCCGGGCCGCCCTTCGGGCCTTCGTAGCGAATCACGATGACGTCGCCCGGCTTGATTCGTTTCGACAGGATCGCGTCCAGACATTCTTCCTCTGAATCAAAAACGCGTGCGGGTCCGGTAATGTTGGAATGCTTGACGCCGGAAATCTTGGCCACGGCGCCTTCGCTTGCGAGATTTCCCTTTAGGATGGCGAGGTGCCCCTGCCGATACACCGGCTGATCCCACCGATGAATGATGTCTTGATTCGGACGCGGCTCCGCAGGAATATCCTCCAGCACTTCGGCGACTGTTTTCCCGGTGATGGTCAGCGCATCGCCGTGCAACGCACCGTGCGCGAGGAGAATTTTCATCAGTTGTGGTATGCCACCGGCGGCGTGCAGGTCGGTTATGACGTACTTTCCCGAAGGCTTCAGATCGCAAAGGACAGGCACGCGCCGGCGAATCGCTTCGAAGTCGTCGAGGCACAACGGCACTTGCGCAGCCTGTGCGATGGCCAGCAGATGCAGGACAGCGTTCGTCGAGCCGCCTGTGGCCATCACGACGGCAATCGCGTTTTCGAATGCGTGACGCGTCAGGATCTGGCTGGGCAAAACCTGGCACCGAATCGCATCCACCAGCACGCGCGCGGACGCCCCAGCGCTCCCGGTTTTTTCCGTTTCGCCCGCCGTCATGGTGGATGAATAAGGCAAACTCATGCCCATGGCTTCGATGGCCGAAGACATGGTGTTCGCCGTATACATCCCGCCACACGAGCCGACGCCGGGACACGAATGCCGCTCGATTTCGAGCAACTCGCCCTCGTCCAATCGCCCGGCGCTGTGCTGCCCGACCGCCTCGAACGCACTGACGATCGTCAAATCCTTGCCGGCGTAATGGCCGGGCTTGGTTGTGCCTCCGTAAACAAAAATCGCCGGAATATTCAAGCGCGCGATGGCGATCATCCCGCCGGGCATGTTCTTGTCGCACCCGCCGACGACGAGCACGCCATCCATTAGCTGGGCATTGCATACGGTCTCGATCGAATCCGCAATGATTTCCCGTGAGACCAGGGAGTATTTCATCCCTTCGGTCCCCATGGAAATACCGTCGCTGACGGTGATTGTGCCGAAGAGCTGAGGCATCGCCTGACATTCACGCAAGACTTCATCGGCGCGGACTGCCAGTTCGTTCAGTCCGGCATTGCAGGGCGTGATTGTGCTGTAGCCGTTGGCGATTCCCACGATAGGCTTGTCGAAGTCCGCGTCGCCGAATCCAACGGCACGGAGCATGGCGCGATTCGGCGTGCGCTCGACTCCGTGCGTGATTTTTCGGCTCCGGTTGTTCCCGCTCATTTTTTAATGGTCACGCAACGGTTCCTACGTCGACCCCTTCTCGAATCCGGATCGGTTCCGAAGGCGGTCATCTGGTGCAGTTCATTTTACACCAACGGTTGCGGTCGTCACTTCCGCCAATGGCTCCGAGGTGGGAACGGTGACCGGATCGAGGAAAGACATTTTCGCCCGTAGTTGTGCTCCAACCTGCTCGATCAATTGCCGCTGTTCCGTTTGGCGGCTCTGGTGGAAATTCGGACGCCCAGCTTCGTTTTCCGCGATCCAGGTGCGGGCGAACTCGCCGTTGCGAATCTTTTCGAGCATCCGCCGCATGGTTTGGCGCGTTTGCTCGTTGACGACCTGCGGGCCGCCGGTATAGTCACCGAACTCGGCGGTGTCACTTACCGAATAGCGCATATAACTGAGGCCGCCGCGGTACATCAGGTCCACGATCAGCTTCATCTCGTGGAGGCACTCGAAATAGGCGATTTCCGGCTGGTATCCGGCCTCAAGCAGGGTCTCAAACCCCGCCTTGATCAGCGCGCTTACGCCGCCGCACAGCACGGCCTGTTCGCCGAACAGATCCGTCTCTGTTTCCTCGGTGAATGTTGTTTCAATTACGCCAGCGCGCGTGGCTCCGAGCGCTTTGGCGTAGGAGAGGGCAAGTTGCTTGGCCGAACCGGTCGCATCCTGATGAATCGCCAGCAGTGCGGGCGTTCCGCCGCCTTCGAGAAACACTTCGCGGACGCGGTGCCCCGGCGCTTTCGGGGCCACCATGGTGACATCAATGTTCGCTGGTAGATGGACGGTTCCGTAGCGCACGTTGAATCCGTGCGCGAACATTAGCATCTTGCGTGCGGACATATGCGGAGCGATTTCCCGCTCGTAGATAGCCGGCTGACTCGTGTCCGGCGCGAGAATCATGACGACGTCTGCCCATGCCGCGGCGTCGGATACAGACTTTAGAGTCAGGCCCGCCGCGATCACTTTTTCTCGCGACTGGCTTGCGGCATGCAACCCCACACAAACGGTGCAGCCGCTATCGCGGAGGTTCAACGCATGGGCGTGGCCCTGGGAGCCATATCCGATTACGGCAATCTTCTTCGCCTGAATCAGCGCTAATTGCCCGGCATCCTCTTGATAAATTGTCGCCATAATTTATTTCTCCTCTCGGAATGCATTTGAATTGATTACACGGACGCGGAAGCCTCAGCCTCGAGCGATAGCTCCCGCGTGACTGCGCCATCCTCACTCGCCGGCCGCTCTACACCGCGCGACATCACCACCTGCCCAGTTCGCACCATTTCCAGAATCCCGAATGGCCGAAGAACATCCACCAGTGCCTGAATCTTGTTTTCCGTGCCCGTGATTTCGATGATCAGCGACCTTGGAGCCAAGTCCACGACCCGTGCGCGGAAGACGCGCACGACTTCCATGAGCCGGTGGCGGGACTCGTCGTGGGCCTCGATCTTAAGGAGCGCGAGGCTCCGCGAAATCGTCGGAGTGAACGTGACATCCTCGACAGACAGCACGTTCACGAGCTTGTAGAGATTCGCTTCGACGCGCTGTGCCGCGCCTTCGCTGATTCCCGCCAGAATGGTCATGCGGGATACGCCCGGCCGTTCCGTGTGTCCGACGGTGAGCGATTCGATGTTGTACCCTCGCCGGCGGAACAGCGAAGCGACGCGGTTCAGCACCCCAGGCTCGTTCTCGACGTAAAGGACAAATGCGTGCTGCTTCTTTCTTTCAGACATCGGACACCCTTTCGACCAGCGGCGTTGGCCTGCGTATCATTTTGTGTAAATCGGCCCCGGCGGGAACCATGGGAAATACCGAATCTTCCTGTTCGACTTGAAAATTGATGAGCGCCGGGCCCGCTTGCTGGCGTGCCGCACGCAACGCCGGGATCACCTGCGCGCGAGCGTTTACCGCGAAGCCGGGAATTCCGAATGCATTCGCCAGCTTGACGAAATCGGGGCTCAGGAGAGGTGTCGAAGAATATCGCCCATCGTAAAAAAACTCCTGCCACTGCCGCACCATGCCGAGATACCCGTTATTAATGATGGCGATCTTGATTTCGAGCTTCTCCTGCACAAGGGTGGCAAGTTCCGCCATGGTCATTTGGAATCCGCCATCGCCGGCAACGACCCACACTTCGGCATCAGGTCTAGCGAACTTTGCGCCGATGGCGGCCGGGAGGGCAAAGCCCATCGTGCCCAATCCGCCGGAGGTGATCAGCGTGCGCGGTTTGTCATGCCGGTAATATTGCGCTTCCCACATTTGGTGCTGGCCCACGTCGGTCACCACGATGGCGTCGCCGTGTGTCTCGCGCCAGAGATCGTGAATCACATGCGCGGCGTAAAGGTGCCCGTCATCGGGAAGGTTTTGGATATCACGTACGGCCGACTCGTGCTTCGACGCTTCAATCCGGGCCCGCCACTCGCCGGTGTCAGCTCGCTCGATTCCCGGCAAGAGTCTTTGCAAAACATTGCGAAGATCGCCGATCAGGGCCACGTCCACGCGGACATTCTTGTTGATCTCCGCGGCGTCAATCTCGACGTGAATCTTTTTTGCCGAGCGCGCGTACGATTTCAGGTTTCCCGTGACGCGATCATCGAAGCGCATGCCGAAGGCAAGCAATAGATCGGATTCCTGAATGGCCTCGTTTACCCACGCTTCACCGTGCATGCCCATCATGCCCAGGCACAGACGATGCTTGGCAGGGAAGGCCCCGATTCCAAGGAGAGTGAGGGCCACGGGAATGCCCGTCACTTCTGCGAACGCGAGCAACTCTCGCTCAGCGCCCGAGAGAATGATTCCATGTCCCGCGAGAATTACCGGCCGGCGCGCGTCGTTGATCAGGTCCAGAGCTTCGGCCAATCGTGCCTCATCCAGAACGAATCTTCGTTCCGGGCGGCGAAGAGGCGGTTCTGTTGCATTCCAATCGAATTCGCATGAGCCGTTCTGTGCGTCTTTGGTGATGTCAACAAGTACGGGTCCTGGTCGGCCAGAGCTCGCAATCTGAAACGCTTCCCGCAGGCTGGGCGCTATATCCGCTGCTCGAGTAATCAAATAGTTGTGTTTGGTGATGGGCAGGGTGATTCCGGTGATGTCGGTCTCCTGGAACGCGTCGCTGCCGATCAGCCCGCTGCCCACCTGACCCGTGATGCAAACGATGGGCGAAGAATCCATCATCGCGGTGGCGATTCCGGTGACCATGTTCGTGGCACCCGGGCCGGACGTGGCGAGCGCAACGCCCACTCGTCCGCTGGCGCGCGCGTATCCGTCGGCCATGTGCGTGGCGCCCTGTTCGTGCCGCACGAGCACATGATGCACGCCGTAGTTTCCCATCGCGTCATAGGCCGGGAGAATCGCGCCGCCCGGATATCCAAACACATATTCGGCACCCAGATGCTCCAGGCACTCCCAGATGATTTCCGCACCCGTCCTGATCAATCCGTGAACTCCCTTCGCGCTCCGCTGACGATTCAAGCGGGATACGACGCCGATGCGTCGTGGCACGCATTTGTTAGACTGGAGCAGTAAGCCGCAGACGCGGGCAGTAGTCAACCTTATACTTTTAGCTATAACTATAAGTTATAGTTATAGGCGAAGACGAATCGCTGCGGTCATTCCAACGGCAAATCGCAACAAACCGTTCCGGTGATCGCTCGATTGGCATTACCTGGACGAATGGGACCCGAAAAAGATCCGCGCGTTTACGCCTTCGACGAAAAACCGAGGTTTTTCCGTGAAGGTCCAGGCCACCGTCACGATAAACGATCACCGGCTCGCGGTCAGAAAACCGGGCGCTTTACAGAGAACGGAGCTATCGAGCCTAATTGTTGGCCGTTCGGAATCTGAAGCGGGCGGTGGCTCTGGCTTTCAGGAAGCGAAATATCACTACAGATTTGGCCAGGTGTACCGCGATGAGGAGAAGAGATGATCGACGAAGCCCGGGAAGAGTTTGCGATCAGCACAGAACTCTATGCGGCGTCATGGAGGCGGTAACAGCGTGAGAGCGGGACCGCCCCTCTCTGCTTGCGATCGTGTCGAGCGCTCTTTACTGAGCGGATGAGCCTGCGGAACTCGCCTTCGCCTGTGCCTGCCATTTCCGCGCCAGCGCCTTATTGGCAAGCGCCCTGATATATATGCCTCCGACCACCGAGCGGGCCTGGAAGCCGACCTGTTTGCCGGTTTTGGTGTCGTACCAGTCGGTCAGCGGAACGCGGGAGGGAGATTCGCTGACCCAGTTCACAATGGGATCGAGGAATGCCTCGAACTGGCTCTGATTGGAGGCCAGGGTTGCGGTCCACAACTCCCAGTCGAGCTTGGTGTAGTCTGCGCGGCTGTCCAGCGGCAATCCATAGCGATTCAGGTGGTTTTGATAGTAGGCGAGTTCGGTCTGGCGCACGGTGGCAGGGAAGAGGTGCAGGCCAAGAATCTGATCCCACACGAGGTTGTACTTCTGGCTCCAGGTGCCCGGCCGGTCAAAGGCCAGTTTGTAATGGTCGCCGTTTATGTCCATCTGTTGCCAGCGGACGGCCATGTGTCGCGCGGCGGCCAAATAGTCGTCGGCCGTGGCGGTCTTACCGAGGCCCCGCGCCATCAAGGAATATGCTCCCAAACCTTCGATTGCCTTGATGGAGAGGTTGGCGTTGTGGGCGAGGTGTCCGGCGAAATCGTCCGTGCAAAGTTGGTTCCCCGGATCGAGTCCGTTGGCGCGCACATATTGAGCCCACTGTGTGAATTTGGGCCAGTATTGCCGGGCAACGTGCCAGTCTCCCTCCGCCTGCCCGAGTGCGGCGCCAAGAATGAGAAGATTTCCGCTTTCCTCAATCGGCATCTGATCCTGTGCGCTCTTTTCGCCTCCACCGTATAGCTGGCCGTTGGCCAGTGGATAGCGCCCAAGATCATGCGGCGCGAAAGGAAACTTCCAGCGAGGGAGGCTGGCGTAATCCAGCACGGGGCGAACCTGCGCTTCGAGCAGGGCCGGGTTGAGGAGGAGGAAGAAGGGCGAAGAGGGATACATCACATCGACGGTGCCAATGTCGCCATTGGAGAAATTCTCCTTGGCGAAGAGCATGGGCTCGCCATCCACATCGGCAACTAGCATATGGGCGCCGAGCGTTTGCTGATAGGCGAGTACGGCGAGCTCGGCGTAGCCGGGACCTCCGGCGCGCGTGAGGTCGGCTGTGAGTTCGGCGTCATACTGTGTTCCGCGCGCGTCGAGCGACGCATATTGCTCTTCAGCCTCCGCCAGCATGGACGCAACGCTCTGGCCGTTGCGTTGCCAGTACGGACGGAGTTTGCGCTCCAGAT
>Ga0307372_10007597_pt1 | contig 15473 bp, 14 predicted proteins | sample OX1MG_FD_202533 | JGI IMG/M metagenome (GOLD analysis project Ga0307372, IMG submission 202533) | Soil microbial communities from Risofladan, Vaasa, Finland - OX-1 | ecosystem: Environmental > Terrestrial > Soil > Coastal area > Acid sulfate soil | place: Finland: Risofladan, Vaasa | collected... | reverse complement strand
AACGAGTTGCCACTTCTGCCGGGGCTGAAGTTGATGGGCACGGACGCGGCCGACCGAATTTTGCGACGGACGTGGTCACCAGCCCTTTCCGTCGTCGGCATGGGCGGGATTCCGGCGCCTGAAATCGCAGGAAACGTGCTGCGCCCCTCGACCACCGCGGTGCTCTCGCTTCGCTTGCCGCCGAGCGTGGACGCCGACGCCGCGGTCACGGCCCTCCGGAACGCACTCACCTCCGAGGTCCCGGCGAACGCCCACGTGAGCGTCACCTTTCACCCCGCGAGCGGTTGGGTCGCCCCTCCGCTCGCGCCCTGGCTGGAAAAGGCTCTCGATGATGCCTCTCAGGTTGCCTTCGGACGCCCGCCGGGCTTCACGGGTGAAGGCGGCTCCATCCCGTTTCTCGGAGCCCTCGCCCTTCGCTATCCCCGCGTGCAGTTCGTCGCGACCGGCGTCTTGGGTCCGCACTCCAATGCTCACGGAATTGACGAGATGCTCAACCTCGACATGGCCGTCGGCGTCACCAACGCGGTCGTCTGCGTCTTGAAGGCGCACGCTTCCAATTAGAACGAGAGAATGACACTCTCCGTTGATCTCTGGGTCGACCCCGCGTGCCCCTGGGCCTGGTTGACGTCGCGCTGGCTGCTCGAGGCGGCCTCCGTTCGTGACCTCGGCGTGAACTTTCACGTCATGAGCCTGGCCATCCTCAACCAGGACAAGGAGTTGGCTCCGGAGTATCGCGATTGGATCGAGCGTGCCTATCGACCCGTGCGAGTACTGATCGCGGCGGAGCTCGCACACGGGCAAGAGTCGCTGGCGGCGCTCTACGGTGCGATGGGCCAGCGACGCCACGTGGAAGGCAACAAGGACTTCGACGCCGTGATCGTGAGTGCACTGAGTGAAGTCGGTCTCGACGCCGAGCTCGCCCAAGCCGCCGAGACGACCGCGTACGACGAAGCATTGCGCACGAGCCACTTCGCGGGGATGGACCTCGTCGGCGACGACGTGGGAACACCCGTGCTCAAGATCGGTGACGTCGCGATCTTCGGCCCCGTCGTCACGCCCGCCCCCAAGGGCGAGCAGGCGGGACGACTTTTCGACGGCGTCGTCAGCGTGGCCTCGACACCTGGGTTCTACGAACTCAAGCGCACGCGCAACGAAGATCCAAACTTTGGGTGAACTAGCTGCGTGGAACGTCCTTCCAGGGGACGTCCTTGTCGTTTCGTGGCTCCCCGGGCAGGCCCAACACACGCTCGCCGATGATGTTTCGCATTACCTCGCTGGTGCCCCCTTCGATGGAGTTCGCGCGCATCCGGATGAAGGCCTTTCGCATGTCTCCGCCACTCATCGCGGATTCAACGGGTCGCACCTGAGGATAGAGAGAGCCGTACAACATGCCTTCGGCGCCCAAGAGATCGACGCAGAGTTCGCTGGTTCGTTGATTCTCTTCCGCGAACGCCAATTTCGCCACGGAGCCCTCGGGACCGGGGGTTCCGGCACGTCGTAAATCACTCGCTCGCCAGTTCGTCAGGCGACCGACCTCATTGCGGACCCAGGCCCTCATGAGATCGCCACGCATCGCCATCGCGTAGGCGTCACTTCGCTTGGCCCAGCGCTGTTGCCAGATCTTCACGGCTTCGCCGATGAGCCCTGATCCGCGTGGCGGCACCGTGCCACCGATCGAGACACGCTCGTTCATGAGCGTGGTGATCGACACTCCCCAGCCTTCGCCCACGCCGCCGAGGCGCCGCGCGTCGGGAATGCGAACCTCGTTGAAGAAGCATTCGTTGAACTCCGCTTCGCCCGTCGCTTGAAAGAGCGGACGCACGTCGACACCCGGAGCGTGCATGTCCACCAGGAACGCGGTTATTCCCTTGTGCTTGACCGCGTCGGGGTTGGTGCGCGCGATGATCAGCCCGTAAGCGGCCTCGTGGGCCAGCGTCGTCCATACTTTTTGACCTGACACGATCCATTCGTCCCCGTCGCGCTCGGCGCGCGTCCCCAGTGTCGCCACGTCAGATCCAGCTCCCGGTTCGGAAAAGAGCTGGCACCAAATCTCCTCGCCCGTAAACAGTGGCCGCAGAAAGCGACGCTTTTGCTCGTCGGTGCCGTGGGCCACGATCGTCGGCGCGACCATGCCGTAACCAATGACGTTGCGTCCGGCGGCCGTGGGCGCGCCCAGTCGGCTCAATCGACGAAGGACGTGGAGTTGATCGGCCGGTGTGCCGCCGAGGCCGCCCAGTCCCTCGGGGAAGTGGACCCAGGCCAGTCCGCGGTCGAATTGCTCGCCGAGGAACGTGACCGGACTGGTCGATTGGGGCGGAAAACTCTCGACGAGGTCTTCAATTCGTGCGTCGAGCGCCGCTTCGCTGAGTGCCATGATGCTCCTTTGCGTGGTCCCTCGCTCGCATCCTAGGCAAACGAAGCGTCGGCGTTCCCCGAATCGGCAATTGCCCTCAGCGAACCTTCGTCGTGGGGAGCGAAGCGCGAATCTGATCAGCTCGGGCACTTAACTCGCGTGCTCGCCCGCTCAAGTCTCCCGCGCCGCACACCGCGAGCCAGTTCGCGAGCACCAGATAGCCATCTTCGGTCAGGACCGATTCGGGGTGAAACTGCACGCCCACGAGGGGCAAGGTGGCGTGTCGAAACCCCATGACGAGTCCGTTGGAGCGCGCCGTGACGACGAGTTCATCGGGCAGCGTCGACTCCTCGACCACCAATGAGTGATAACGCCCGACGACCAGCGGCGAGCGCACCCCGGCGAAGAGACCCAACCCGTCGTGAGTCACCACGCTCGACCTTCCGTGCAACAACTCAGGCGCGTTGATGATTTGCGCGCCAAAGACCTCACCCAGTGCTTGGTGACCAAGGCAGACGCCCAGGAGGGGCCGAGCCGTCTCGGCGCAGTAGGCGATGAGACTTTCGACGTTCCCGGCGTCTCGAGGATGGCCCGGTCCGGGCGAGATCAAGAGTCCGTCGAAACGCTCCACGTCGCCCACCGTCGCGACGTCGTTTCGAAGAACCTCAACCGCCGCGCCCAGCTCGCCCAGGTACTGCACCAAGTTGTACACGAACGAGTCGTAGTTGTCGACGACCAGAATCCTCACCGACGCGCTCATTGAAGGCAATCCTAGGTGAGACTTACTAGCCTTTCGTGATGACCTCGATTGACGAAGCGACGTTCGTTGACCTTGTTCAGCGCGGCTTCAACGTCATTCCGGTGCACGAGACACTTCAGCTCGATCGCGAAACCCCGGTGTCGCTGTACCAACGTCTGTGCGAACGCGCCATTTTCATGCTCGAAAGCGCCGCGCTGGGCGAAGCCACCGGACGCTTTTCCTTCATCGGACTTGACCGACGTTGGCGACTCACCACGAAGGACGGCCAGATCATCTGGAGCGACGGAGACCAGAGCCCGGCCGACGCCTCGCCGCTCGGGGCACTGCGCCAGCGACTCGCGACGTATCGAACATTCATCCCGCCCGAGCTGCCGGACTTTTTTGGCGGTGCGGTGGGCTACGTCACGTACGACTACGTCCGTCGCCTGGAACGTCTGCCTCGCGGAGAGGTGAACTCCCCCTGGCCCGAGATCGACTTCTCGTTCGCCGGCACCATTCTCATCTGCGACCACGTGCGCCACTCGACGACCATCGTCATCAACGCGCTCTCCCAAGATCCACTCGCCGCCGCGCGCGACTACGCCGATGCGACGAGGGAACTTAGCGAGTTGGTCGACGTGTTGCTATCCGACGCGCCACCGCTCGATCCCGACGTCGAACGCCTGGTAGCGACCGCGCCGTCGCGGCGGAGGGAGATCGACGTGCGCTCCCACGCCAAATCCCTGTCGAATTTCAGCGCCGACGAGTACGTGACCGTCGTCGAAAGCGCGAAGGCCCACATCGTGGCCGGCGACGTCTTCCAGGTGGTCCCGAGCCAACAGTTTCGCCGTCGCACCGACGTCGATCCTCTGACCCTCTACCGGGTGTTGCGCGCACTGAATCCCTCGCCGTACATGTATCTCCTCGACGCCGGAGACAATCAAGTGGTGGGCGCCTCGCCCGAGATGCTGATGCGCGTGCACGACGGCGTGGTCTCGACGCGTCCGATTGCGGGCACGAGGCCGCGCGGTGACTCCGAGGGGGCTGATCGCCTGCTCGAGGCGGAGATGCTCGGTGACGAAAAAGAGATCGCCGAACACGTGATGTTGGTGGACCTCGGACGCAACGACGTGGGACGCGTCGCCCAGGCCGGCACGGTTCGCGTCGAACGCCTGGCCCACGTGGAGCGTTTTTCGCATTTGATGCACCTCGTCTCTCACGTCGATGGCACTCTTCGAGCGGACCTGGACGCCTTCGATGCCTTCGATGCGCTCTTTCCAGCGGGAACATTGACGGGCGCTCCCAAAGTGCGCGCGATGGAGTTGATCGACGGCTTCGAGCCCGTACTTCGCGGACCCTACGGCGGCGCCATCGGCTACTTTTCGCTCAGCGGCAACGCGGACTTCGCGATCACCATTCGCACCGTCTCACTTCAAGACGGCGTCGCGACGGTTCAGGCTGGCGGCGGTGTCGTCGCCGATTCGCGACCACTCTTTGAGTATGAAGAGTGCATTTCGAAGGCTTCCGCTCCGCTTTTGGCGTTAGAAATCGCCGATTCGTACACCGCGCCGGACTAAATCGATCCCACAGGTGTGATCACCATTCATTGAATCTGGCAGTGGAACGTCAGAACCTCACGCTCTTAATTCCGGCGGCCTCGTGACCTCGAGTCCAATTGATCGACATTATGGCTCGTCAGACATGATGAGCGTCATAAAGGCGTGTCAAGTAGGTATATCGTCAACCGTCGCTTCGCGTCCTCGTTTTCTCTGTCGGTGTCGCTCCTCGTTCGTCACGACTTCGTGACAACGGTTCATCGCTGGCGAAACCGAAACTGGTTTGACCGGCTCGATTGACGATTACTTGTGCCAGAAAGACCTCGACCGCCGCGCGAGCGTCGCCCAGCGCGTCGTGACCACCGGGTGCGACGCCGTAGTGGGCGCAGAGATGAGTCAGTCCTCGTCGCGGACGTTCGCTACGACTTGGCTCGATGGCGAGATCGTGCTCGACCACGTCGATGACCTTCAACAACGCTAAGTCAAGTGGTGAACCTTCAAGATTTTGTCCGAGCAGCGAAAGAGCGCTGCGACGAAGCATCTCCAAGTCGAAGTGAGCAAGATTGGCGCCCACGATGACCGCGTTTCGATTCTGAAAGTACCCCAGACGTTCAATCGCACGCGTCACGCCCGCATCGATAGACAACACCAACGAGTCGCGGCGCTTGGCTTGCAGATCCTCCAAACTCAGTCCATGGACCCGTTGCGCGCCAGCGCTGATTGGTCGGTCCGGGATGACGAAGAATTCCTCCTGCCAAGCGAGCGAGCCGAACTGGTAGACGCAAAGTCCGTACGAAATCGCACGGTCATTCGTGACGCTCAGTCCAGTTGTCTCGGTGTCGAATCCCACCACGAGTTCAGGAACGTGTTGGTAGCGCTTTGGCACAACTCCACTCTTGCATTCCCCTGTCACCCGAGCAGCCAGAACTAGGGAGGTGAATGCTCGCCTGCGGATTCTTACGGTCTCTTTAACGAAAGTTCACGGACCGCGAACGTTGCCAAGCCACGATGGTCCGACTCGTTCGGCGAATGCCCTCGACGCAAGCAATCACGGGAGCAATTGAGAGATGAGGTCACGGCCTGCGTTGCGTACGATAGCCGTCATCCTTTCGCTCGGCGCCACGCTAGGCGCCACACCAATCCTCACCAGCGCGGCGTCGGCCTCGTCGACTCAGACGAGTCGTTTCTACCTGGCCGTCGGCGCCTCGGAGTCCGTCGGAGTTCAACCCTCCATGAACTCCTCTCACGGACACCCCACCACCGAGGGCTACGCCAACGACCTCGTGGCTCTCGAGGCCGCTCGAGGCATCACTCTTCAACTGACTCAACTTGGCTGCCCGGGCGAGTCCACTTCGACGGTGATCTCGGGCGCGGATCGCTGCTACCACACCGGCGACAGCCAACTCGCCGACGCCGTCGCCTTCCTCGCCGCCCACTACGACCAACCCGGTCTCGTATCGATCGACCTCGGCTTTAATGACCTTCGCTCGTGTATCCACCATGAGTTCACCGATTTGACCTGCGTCAACACCCAAATTGCGAACGTTCGTACCCAATTGACGAGCATTGTCCAGACCCTGCGCGCGGCCGCCGGACCTCAAGTAATCTTCGTCGGCTTGAATCACAACGATCCGTTTCTCGCCAGTGCGATCAATTCGAGTCACGACGTGAACTTCGCGATCAACAGCTCGTACGCCATCGACGCGCTCAACGCCGCCTTGCGAGACGTCTACCAGTCCTTCAATATTCCCGTGGCTGACGTCGCCGGTTTCTTCGCGAACGCGAATCGAATTCCCGTACGGGTCGCTCACTTGGGCCGCGTTCCCACGAACGAAGCTCGCGCTTGCACGTGGACGTGGATGTGTCGCAACGGCGCCGGCGGACCCAACATGCATCCCAACGACACCGGATACCAGGTAATCGCCGGCGCCATAGCGGCCGCGTTACCACCACTGAACTAGCGAGCCATCCTCTCGCGAGACGGCCAGTCTCTCACAGAGCCTTGCTCCAAGCGTGTTCCAAACCGCGCTCGAGAAGGACCACGACGCTCCGGGGCTTCGCGAATTTTTGACACCGTGCCGACTCCTTGCCCTCTCGCTCGAATGACCAGGTGCTCTGGCACGCTCAACCCCCGTGAGGGCACTGTCTGAGCACGCCGTCGCCGTGGCGCTCGGAACTCATGGCGGATCGCGACGTGTGTCAGATGGCTCGGGGGCTCTCGTTTCAGTCACCGTCGTTTCCATCAAGTTCACTCTCGTGTTGATTCGTCCCGTTGTCGCCGTGGCGCGTGCTTGGACAGCTCCAGCAAAGTGGTCTTTACCGAGCACGCCAAGACGTGCCGGTCGTCTCTTTCGAGCGACAACGCGGCCATGTGACCTAGCGTGACCGCAGTGGAACATTTCTCGAGCGTGGCCGAACTTTGGGCCATACTCTTCGCGCTGCTCACCGCGCTGTCAAACGCACTCGCGCTGACCACTCAGCACCTCGCGAGCGCGCGATCACGCGAGCAACTTCGCGGCTGGCGCCTGTGGTGGTTTTTGATGCACCAACCCCTCTGGTTCGTAGGTTGGCTCGCGTTGCTCGGATCGCTGATCTTTCAGTCCTTGGCGCTCCACTTCGGCCCCTTGTCCCTGGTCCAGCCGATTCTCGTCACTGAACTCACCATGGGGCTCATCCTTCGCCAGACGTGGTTGCGCCAGCGCGTACACCGCGCCGCGTGGACGGGCGCGGTGGCGACCTTTGGCGGACTCGCGTTTTTCTTATTGGTCGCCTCCCCCAAGGTAGGACTCGCGACTCCGACCAACTCGCGATCACTCGCCGCCATCGTGGTCGTGAGCGTCGTGACGCTCGCCCTCGTCGTGAGTGCTCGTCATGCTTCGCCAACGCGCCGCGCCGGCGCCTTCGCAACGATCACGGGGCTTCTCTGGGCGTTCGAAGCCATGTTCATCAAGGCCACGACTGACACGCTCACCACGGGCGGCATCGATGGTGCGCTACGACACTGGCCGCTCTACGCGTTTGTCGTCGGCGGAATCGCGGGACTACTCAGTGAGCAGGTCGCACTTCACGCGGGACCCCTTCGTGTGTCCCAACCCCTCATCGTGATAGTCGACCCACTGGCGAGTGTGCTGTTGGGACTTTGGCTCTTTGACGAGCACCTTCGTTCTGGGCCCCTGGCGGTGTCGCTCGCCACGTTGGGATTGGCCACCATGTCCTGGGGCGTGGTGGCCCTGACGCGCCACGCACCAGAATCGATGGTCCCCCAGACCTGAACACGTTCGTCCCTAGGGGGCCAAATTCTCCGAGCCATCGCGAGACTTCGCCAGGACCGCGCGCCTCATCAAGCGCGACGACGTGCGTCAACTTACGAGGTTAAGGCTTCTGGGAGTGCGGCGAAGTCTTTCTTGACCCTTCGATGCCACCCCATACCAGTGAGGGGATTCTTCCATCGACTCTTCATCTCCTTCAATGCCTCTTGGTGCGTTTCATCGCCCCGGCGACGAGTTCCTTGAGGTGACGATCCTGCGCCTTGATTACCTCGTCGGCCGTGTTTCCTTGGTGTACGAAGTCGCAAGGTCCACCAATTTGCCTACACGTCATCTTCTTCACAAACGCTCACCCCATTTCGGAATTCAGATTCCATCCGGCACGCACGAAGTACATTCAGGCACTTCGCGGCCACGTCTTTAAGCGCCCAGTGCATTCTTACTTTCAAAGCCGCCTCTACGCGAGTGCGACGCGCTGCCACTCGGCGAAGCGAGCACGCGACGAGCACACGCCTTCATCAGGGATTAAGCAACGTGCAGACGGACACGTCGGCACGTTTCGCGAAGAAATTCGGCGTTAGATTTTGGGTGAGTCAAGTAAAAGGTTTCTTCGCGGCACGAGTCCGAACAAAGAAAGGTTTTATGCGGCGCTTCATTGACGCACTCGCTGACACCTATTGGGGACGTCGCTGGACAGTACGTGCCCGTCGCGTTATCGTTCAACAGTGACCATTGACGTCGGCTCGATTGATCCAGCAATTGTCGCAAGGGTTCGAACGGCCGCGCTGGAAGAGGCGCAACGTCTGGGTGTGTCGAACGCGAGCGTGCGCATCGAAGAGATTCGATCGCAAATAGTTGCACTTCGCGACGGACTGCTCGAAACAGCGATAGACGACACGCAACTGGGCGTGGGATTGAGTGTCGTTTACGGGGGTTCCTCCGGATTCGCCGCCACGTTTGACTTCAGTACCGACGCCATCATCAAGATGGCGCGCCAGGCAGTCGACGCCGCGAAATTGGTCACTCCCGCGCGGCGCGGGATGTTCGAACTCGCCGACGAACCCTCACACGGCGAAGTGCAATGGTCTTCGTCTTTCGTGACGGACCCGACTTCGGTACCCCTCTCGGACAAGGTGGAACTTTTGGCTGACTGGAGTCGGCGTCTCATGACGTCCTCGGGCGTCTCGCACGTGAGCGCTCGGGTTCTCGCGGTGTCGGAGTTAAAGCACTACGCCGATCTCTCCGGTACCGTCGCGTCGCAGCGCCGCGTTCGGATGCACCCCGTCCTCGAGGCAGTCGCCCTGGAAAGCGCCGGCAACGACGTCGAGACGATGCGCACGGTCGCGCCACCCGTTGGTCGGGGTTGGGAGTACTTACTTGGTCACGGTTGGGATTGGCAGAGTGAACTCGCGATTTTGCCGGAGCTTCTCACCGAGAAGTTGCGCGGACCTTCGGTCAAGCCAGGTCGCTACGACCTCGTCATCGATCCGACCAACTTGTGGTTGACGATCCACGAATCGATTGGTCACGCGACCGAACTCGATCGAGCGCTCGGCTTCGAGGCCGCCTACGCCGGTACGTCCTTTGCTACCCCGGAAAAACTCGGGACCTTGAAATATGGCTCTCCCGTGATGCACGTCACCGGTGATCGAATCGTAGAACACGGCCTCGCCTCGATCGCCATCGACGACGAGGGTGTCGCCGCACAGCAATTTGATCTCGTGCGTGACGGAATTCTCGTCGGCTATCAATTAGATCGATCAATCGCCGCCAGGGCTGGATATCCTCGATCCAACGGCTGCGCGTTCGCCGATTCCCCGATGCACGTGCCGATGCAGCGAATGGCCAACATCTCGCTGCAGCCAGCACCCGGCGAGGGACCGACGACGGCTGAACTCATTGCCGGAGTTGAACACGGCATCTACATCGTTGGGGACAAGAGTTGGTCGATTGACATGCAGCGCTACAACTTTCAGTTCACCGGCCAGCGTTTCTTTCGGATCGAAAAAGGGCAGCTCGCCGGTCAAGTGCGCGACGTGGCGTATCAGGCCACGACCACGGATTTCTGGGGGTCGATGGAGGCGGTCGGTGGACGCTCGACGTACCTGCTCGGTGGGGCGTTCAACTGCGGTAAGGGCCAGCCGGGTCAGGTCGCCCCCGTCAGTCACGGGACCCCATCTGCCCTAGTGCGTAACGTCAACGTACTCAATACCCGTGCGGAGGCCGGACGATGAGCTTAGGGTCCAACACTCTGGAACCGCCGTCCGTTGTCGTTGAAGCCGCGCTGGCCGCGTCGCGCACGTTGGGTTGCGTGGTCATAGTCGAAGAGACGAGCGAAGCTGAAGTTCGCTTCGCGAACAACACCACGACCACTAACGGCGTTCGTTACTCGCGCCGCGTCACCGTCATTAGTTTCGCCGAGGTGGAAGGCGGCGTCGCGGCCGGCGTCGCGGCGCGCGCAGGCTTGATTGACGTGAAAGAACTCGTCCGGGCCGCCGAGTCATTGGCCCAATCGACGACGGCATCGAAGGACGCCTCCGATTTGCTCACGGGCTCCGCCGCGCGCGACTTCGAACTCGCGCCGGTTCTCACTGATCTGTCGGTCCTTGGCAGTGTGCTCGACGACCTTTCGGGAGTTTTCACTCGTGCTCAAAAAGCTGAGACGATGCTGTCAGGATTCGCCGTGCACTCCGTGCTGAGCACGTACCTGGGCACGTCCGGCGGCATCCGACGCCGCCACGTCAAACCAACGGGCTCATTCCAGTTGGTCGGCCGCCGCGACGGCGGTGCACGTTCGGCCTGGACCGGGGTGGCCTCTCTCGATTTTTCGGACGTGAAGGTCGCGTCGATTGAGGAACACCTCTTCCAGCGCCTCGAGTGGGCAAAGAAATCGATTCAACTTGACGCGGGCCGTTACGAGACTCTTCTGCCACCCTCGGCCGTGGCCGACCTGATGTCGTACCTGTATAACGCGTCGGTTGGCAAGGAAGCCGAAGACGGAAAATCTGTGTTTTCGGGTCCGAACGGTGGAACCAGAGTCGGTGAGCGCCTTTGCGAACTGCCCTTCGAATTGCGCAGCGATCCCGCCGAGGTGCCAATGGAGTGCGAGAACTTCCTTGTGGCCGGGTCCTCTGATGCTCGGGTGTCGGTGTTTGACAACGGAATGGCCCTCGAACGAACCAAGTGGATCACCGACGGCACCTTAAATCAATTGCAGTACCATCGCGCCGGTGCACGACAGTCGGGCGTGAGCTTCGCGGGACCGATTGACAACCTCACGCTCGAACTGCCCGGGGCGGCCAAAACACTGCCCGATCTCGTGGCCACGACCGAACGTGGCCTGCTTCTCACCTGTCTTTGGTACATCCGCACCGTCGATCCGATGACGCTTCTTCTAACCGGACTCACGCGCGACGGGGTCTACCTGATTGAAGACGGCCAAATAAAGGGAGCCGTTAACAACTTCCGCTTCAATGAAAGCCCGGTCGATCTGCTCGCGCGCGTGAGCGAGGCGGGCCAGACCGAGCGCACGCGAGGTCGTGAATCGGGCGATGGGAGGAATCGAACTGCCATGCCGGCGCTTCGGATCCCAGACTTCAACATGAGTTCGGTCAGCCCCGCGAGCTGACCCTACGCTTGGCCGACAGGGCCAATGGGTGACCAGACGCAAATGAAGTTTGCGGGCGCTCACCATCCTCGTTCGAGACCGTTACTGTCGTCACCACTTCAAATTCAATCCGAAGTGCCAGCCGGACTGATTCGAAGAGGTGGTCTTGGTGCTCACCTTGGGACTAAGTGAATCGGCACCAATCCTCATCGAAGGAGTGCAGTTGCCAGACTCCACCACTGAGTTGGCGAGGGTGCCGGGTGACCACGTCGATTGCGAGCCGCACAGATCCTGGGAGGTGAGTAGTCCGAGACGTCGTTTGGACACTTGAATGGGCGGTGACCGGATGCTCGACGAGAGCGACGAAACCTCAGCAAGTCGCGTCATTTCCAAAGCCACCGCTCGGCGTCCTCGACGCCAACGGTGTCCTTTCTACGGGCGGATCAAGGGGTACGAGCAAGTGAACTCGGGCACCCCTGAATCCCACTGGCATGAACTACGTTCAGGCCAGTGTGAGGAGTGAAAACGTTTCAAGCGAAACCCTGACTCAGCGGTTCGTTCTCGCACTTTGTTGTCTAAATTCGATTTTGTAGATGTATCGACGAAGAGGGTGTGCACATGACTGAAAGACCTCAACGAATCTCCTATTTTCCGTTAGAGAAAATGGACGAAAAGATGCTCGAAGAAATGAGACGGTGCGCCACCGTCGGCACGCCTCGTCCCGAAAGTTCGGCCGTTCGGGCGCACTCTAAGGCGGCCTTTTGGTTCTTCGCCGATTCGTGGGCCAGCCTCTTTCATAGTGGTGTCGTTGAACACTCCTTGAAGGAACTCTGTCGCCTGTACGTATCTCGCTCCGTTAAGTGCGAGTACTGCGGCAATCAACGAAGCGCCGAGGGTAAGAAGCAGGGGATTTCCGAAGGGAAACTCGATACGCTACTGAACTTCGAAACGTCCGAGGACTACGACGAGCGCCAACGAGCCGCGCTCTCGTACGCCGAAGCCATTACGTGGCGCCTGGACCCCGATGACGCATTCTGGGATCGCCTCCACGCCAATTTTTCTGAAGAAGAGTTGGTCGAACTGGGCTGTTGCATCACGTTGACCATGGGTCAACAAAGTTGGATTCGACTCCTCAACATTGATCACCACCAGATAATGGCTGGCACCAGCGCCTCTATGGCGCCAGGGTTTGAAGATGAGGACGCCCTCAAAGCCTCCAAGGGTGATGCACGGTACTGGGCCACGCTGACCTCGTAATGAGTGTTTGACTCCATTCGAGCATCATTGGTGCTCGTGGGCTCCCACGCGATTCGTGGGCGGACGGATGCTCAACGTGAGGTGGCTTCTCGGCTCTACGGTGCGCGAACTCTCGAGGTGGCACCGCGAAGCGTTCTCTCAAATCCAAGTTAATATAGTCATGACTAGATTAATTGGGACAGTCCGCCTAAGCGACGAGCGCGGCTTAAGAGGGAACGCGGTTCGTACCACCGACTCGCTTCGATAACGGATTCAACAGCGTCGAACGGTAAAAGATTGCCTGCGGTGGCGGCGGATGTCCGATCGACGGCTAGAAGGAGAAGCGGTTATGGCAGTAGTACTAGGTCCGCAAAAACTGGGGCCATTGACTCCACTCGTAGGTGAATGGGAAGGCGATGTCGGCATCGACCGCGCCTATCACAACAAGGACGACGAGACGAGTGAGACCGGGTACTTTGAGCGCGCATGGTTCAAACCCATTCCGATCGTTGAGAATGGGCTGCAGACCATACAGGGCCTGAACTACGAGATGACCGCCTGGCGCCACGGCGAGGAGGCCATGGATCCGTTCCACGATGAAGTGGGCTACCTGCTGTGGGACAAGGGCAACGCTCAGGTCATCCGCTGCTTCGCCGTGCCGCGCGGGCTCTCCATTCTGGCCGGGGGCAACGCCGAGGCGCGTGACAAGGTGCTCACGTTCACCGCGACGCCCGGCTCGGAGACGTACGGCCTCTGCCAGAACAAGTACCTGTTAGAGCGAGCGAGGTCCATGGCGTTCGAGAGCATCTTTACGTTCAGCGACGACGGGACCTTCAGCTACACCTCCGACCTCGTAATGAAGCTTGCCGCAACGGGTGAGGAGATGCACCACACCGATCGCAACACGCTGCGTCGCGTCAAGCGCTACCACCCGAGCGCAGAGGCCTAGGGGCGTCGACCAGATTGTGGCGGCGATGATCGTCAACGTCTGGGTGGTCGCGGACAAATATGCAAACAACCGCGCCGCCCGGTGCGGGGCCAGTAGTTGGCCAACCCCACGTCGAATTGGATTTCCTCCTCACCGTCTCCGAACGGGCTATTGAAGGTCCAGGTCTCAACTTAAATAGCCTTATGACCTGAGGAGAAAAATGGTGGGCCGTACAGTGGTGGGCCGTACAGGACTTGAACCTGTGACCCCATGCGTGTCATGGCTCCCGATGGTGGCTATGAGTGCTTCCCAGTGGCACTCAACGTTGCATTCGACTTGGTAGCTATGACCGCGCTGTCTATGCTTTGTGCAGCATGAAGCCGATCATTAAGAACAGATTTGCTCACGACTTTGCTCACGCCTATGACGGTTCCACGTCTCTCTTGAATTGAAGCCCCTCTAAGCCACAAGAAAGCAGCTCCTACGCCCTTCTACTCGGGAACGTCTATTTATTGAGATGCACAAATTTTCCGAAGATCACTTGTACCCGCTGACCAATCACAGCCGACAACCCGGTTCTCCACGTCCTTAAGTTCCAGCCCCAAACAAGGCCGCATAATCCGCCAAGCACCAGCGGAACCACTCCGCAGACGACCATCCACATTGCCGGAAGGCCACTTTGGATTGCAGCTTCAATGCTCGCTGCGGCACCGATAGAAAAAGAGACCATCAAACTGATTACTGCAAACCAACTGACCACTTCTCCAGTAACAGACCCTATTGACTTCACAGCGTCGTGTACCGCAGCGATGCTTTGGGACTGTTCCTCTGTAACATCCTGCAATCGACGAATTTCTGCTGTCGATTTCGCGTCCTGCTCGTTTCGCACCCTTTCAATTACTTCAGTAAATGTATCTGCGTCTCGGTCCTCGAACACCTCAGCGTCAATGAGCAGACTCTCTATCAATCCACTCGCGACAACAGCAATGGCCTCTTCGTTTGTCAGGTCTCCGGAGGAAACGAGCCGATTCAATTCTTTGCGAAGTCGATTCCATGTCCTTCGTGTAGGTCTAAGCGCAGATTCGCAAAGCGCGCATAACTCGTGAACTTTCAACTGCCCCGCAGCTGCCGGTCGCTTCAGCCATGCCAGGTTCGACAGCGCAATGTAATGCATCGCAGGCGGGACGCCAGACATGCTTTCTTCTTCGTACCACGTCTTGATGCGCCGTACCTGGCCCCTTCTGTCATTCACAAATACTGCCTCGACGTCATCGACTGAATCGTGTTCACGCCCTCGTCTTAGAGTGAGAATCGCAGCAATGCAATTGACATCATGCATTACCCTTGGGGATCTCTCCTCCCCCGGTTGCATCGCTAGAACCCTGGCAAGATTCGCCTCGTCAAGAGTGAATCGAATCTGACGCGACGGTGCTGCGCTAATAATTATTCCATTCGATCGGATCTTTTGCTCAAAGAGCGAGGCTTCCTGCCTGATGTCGGCTGGACCGAAGTTATTTTCGGCAAGAAATCTCTGAATTTCACTCGCATCCATTGATAGTCGCCCGTTAAACGACCGGAATCCTTGTTCATGAGCTGCGAAAATACCGCGCATCTCTTTGATCGTCATATCAAAAACTTCCACTGTTGCGCCGGTTGAACGAAGCAAAGAAATCAATTCATTGGTAGCTAACTGAGTCGCGGCTCCTCTATAGCCCAATGCGCCGAAGACGAGGTCGCTATCTAAAAAGCACCGTAAATTCTTGAACTTCCGATGGGCAGTCGATATGT
>Ga0307372_10007594_pt1 | contig 15485 bp, 20 predicted proteins | sample OX1MG_FD_202533 | JGI IMG/M metagenome (GOLD analysis project Ga0307372, IMG submission 202533) | Soil microbial communities from Risofladan, Vaasa, Finland - OX-1 | ecosystem: Environmental > Terrestrial > Soil > Coastal area > Acid sulfate soil | place: Finland: Risofladan, Vaasa | collected... | reverse complement strand
CGCCGGCGGCGGCGTGCGCGCGGTACTCGAGCTCGGCGGCGTTCGTAACGTGCTCGCGAAAAGCCTCGGCACGACCAATCCGATCAACATGGCGAAGGCGACCGTCGCGGCTCTCCAGGATCTGCGCCGTCCGGAGGACGTCGCGAAGATGCGCGGCAAGCGCATCTCGGAGGTGCTGCCGTTCGTCACCGCAGTTCCGGCCGAGGACGAGGTCGCCGACGCTCCGGTCGCCGAGGCTCCGGCCGCGGAGGCCGCACCAGAAGTGTCCGCTCTCCAAGCACCCGAGGAGGGAGGCGAGGTCTTGAGTGAGTCCGGCCGCTCGTCGGCGGATTCGCCGCCGACGATTGCAGCCACAGAGCCGGTCGCCGAGGCCGAGACTGCTCCGGCCGAGGAAAGAGGCGAGGTCTCGACTGAGCCCGGCCGCTCGCCGGCGGCTTCGCCGACGGCGGATGCAGCCTCAGCCAAGAAGCGGCTCTCTCTCCGTCGCAAGAAGGATGACACCTAAATGGCGAAGGTCAAGATCACGCAGGTCAAGTCCCAGATCGGGCAGTCCGAGCGGCATCGCGGTACCCTGCGCGCGCTCGGCCTCGGCAAGATCGGCCGCACCGCCGAGCAGGAGGAGTCGCCGGTGCTCGCCGGCATGCTCCGCAAAGTCCGCCACCTCGTGAAGGTCGAGAGCGCGTAATGCCCGAGAAGCAACTCAACCTCTCGAACCTCTCGCCGGCCCAGCCGCGCGAGGACCGCAAGCGCGTCGGCCGCGGGCTCGGCTCCGGCAAGGGCCGCTACGCCGGCCGTGGCATCAAGGGCCAGAAGTCGCGCGCGGGCTCGCACAAGATGGCTGCCGGCTTCGAGGGCGGCCAAACGAAGCTCTTCATGCGGATCGGCAAGCTGCGCGGCAACACGTCTGCCGACGCGATGCCGATCGGCCCGTTCCGCACGTACACGCAGCCGGTCAACCTCCGCGACCTCGAGCGCTTCGAAGCGGGCGCCGAGGTGACGCCCGAGACGCTCGTCGAGAAGGGCCTGCTCAAGAACACGAAGATCGACGTCAAGCTGCTCGGCGACGGCGAGCTCACGAAGAAGCTCACCGTCCGCGTCCACGCCATCTCTGCCTCCGCGCGCGAGAAGGTCGAGGCCGCCGGCGGAACCGTCGAGCTGCTGCGCGAGCCGAAGGTCAAGAAGGTGCGCCACCACAAGGCGAAGCCGGTGGCGGCAACAGAGCCGACGGAGGAGGAGTCGACCTCAGAGGCTCAGGAAAGTGGTGAGGTTTCGGAAGAGCCCGGCCGGGATCCGGCGGCTTCGCCGGCGGATCTTCCAGCCACCGAGGCGGAGGAGTAAGGCATGTTCGCGTGGCTCGCGAACGCCTGGCGCGTCCCCGAGCTGCGCCGGCGCGTCATTTTCACCGCCGGTGTTCTCGCCGTCTACAAGTTCGGTTCCTGGCTGCCTGCGCCGGATCTCTCAGCGAACGCGGTCAACAACTCAGGCTCGGGCACGGGTCTCTCGAGTCTCCTCAACCTCCTGTCGGCCGGCGGCTTCTCGCGTGGGGCGATCTTCTCGGTCGGCATCCAGGCATACGTCACGGCCTCGATCATCCTGCAGCTCCTGACGACTGCGATTCCCTCGCTCGAACGGCTGCAGAAGGAGGGCGAGGCCGGTCAGATCAGGATCAACCAGTACTCCCGCTACCTCACGGTGGCGCTGGCCGCCTTCACGTCGACCGGGTACGCGTTCCTGTTCAGGAAGGACAACGAGCTTGCGAGCGGGGACGCCGGCCACATGCTCCTTCTCATCCTGACGCTCACCGCCGGGGCGGCATTGCTGATGTGGCTCGGCGAGCAGATCACGAAGCGCGGTGTCGGCAATGGGATCTCGATCATCATCGTCGCCTCGATCCTCAGCTCCGCCCCGGCCGCGATCAGCGGTTGGCTCAACAGCGACGCGACCGCGCGACTGTTCATGCCGATCGTGATCCTCGCCGTCGTCGTGGCCGTCGTCTTCGTCATGGAGGGACAGCGACGGATCCCGGTCCAGTACGCGCGACGCCAGCTCGGCGGCCGCGAGTCGGTCGTCAGCACGTCCACGTACATGCCTCTCAGCGTCAACATGGCAGGCGTCATTCCTGTGATCTTCGCGCTCGCGCCGCTCTCGATCGCGCAGACGATCGGAGGCTTCAAGCCGTCCTGGAACAACTGGATCACAGTGAACTTCGGCTTCACGGACTGGAAGTACCTGCTCACCGAAGTCGTCCTGATCTTCACGTTCACGTTCTTCTACACGTCGGTCGTCTTCAACCCCGTCGAGCAGGCCGACAACCTCCGGAAGTCCAACGGCTACATCCCGGGGATCCGGCCCGGCCCGCCGACCGCGGCATATCTCGACCGCGTCCTCACCCGTCTGACGTTCTTCGGCGCCCTGTTCCTCGCCGCCGTCGCCGTCGCACCGTCGATCTTCGAGTCGCAGTTCCACTTCCCGCAGGTCGCGACACGATTCCTCGGCGGCACCTCGGTGCTGATCGTGGTCGGCGTGGCGCTGACGACGATGCGGCAGATGGAGTCGCAGATGGCGATGCGCCACTACGAAGGCTTCTTGCGCTAGATGAACATCCTCGTGCTGGGTCCGCAGGGCTCCGGCAAAGGCACGCAGGCGAAGCGGGTCAAGGCGACCTACGGGATCCCGCACATCGCGACGGGGGACATGCTCCGCGAGATGCGGGGTATCGACAACGACCTCGGCCGCGAGCTCAGCGAGATCATGGACCGCGGCGACCTCGTGAACGACGAGATGATGGTCCGCATCATCCGCAGCCGTCTTTCGCGCGGCGACACGCTCGGCGGCTTCGTCCTCGACGGCTTCCCGCGCACGATGGCGCAGGCGGTGGCGCTCGACGAGCTCCTGCGCGAGCTCGACCGTGAGCTCGACGTCGTCTTCGATTTCCAGGTACCCGACCGCGAGGTGCTGCTGCAGCGGATGCTCCAGCGCGCCGCAGAGGAGGGCCGGACCGACGACACGCCGGAGGCGATCGAGCGGCGGCTCGAGCTGTACGAGCGCGAGACGGCTCCGCTCATCGACTACTACCGGACGCACCAGGCGAACGTCGTCGGCATCCACGCCGATCGGAGCGTCGACGAGGTCTTCGAGGAGATCCGGCGCGCGCTCGACTCGGTCGAGGGTCGCGCGGCGTGATCATCCGGAAGTCCGCCGCCGAGATCGATGGGATCGCGCGCGCCGGCAGGCTCCTCGCCGGGACCCTCGCGCTCGTCGGAGAGCACCTCGAGCCCGGGGTGACGATGCGCGAGCTCGACCGGATCGCCGACGAGCACCTCGTCGCGAACGGGGCGACGCCGACGTCGAAGGGCTACAAGGGCTTCCCTGCAGCGCTGTGCATCTCGCCGAACTCGATGGTCGTGCACGGGATCCCGGACGACTACGCCGCGCGCGAGGGCGATCTCATCTCGCTCGACCTCGGCGTGACGCTCGACGGCCTCGTCGCCGACAGCGCCGTCACGCTTCCGGTCGGGGAGATCTCACCGGAGGCGCAGCAGCTGCTCGACGTGTGCCAGGAGGCGCTCGCCGCCGGCATCGACCAGGCGCGCGCGGGCAACCATCTCACCGATATCTCGCACGCCGTCCAGGTCGTCGTCGAGGACGCCGGCTTCTCGGTCGTCCGCAGCCTCGTCGGCCACGGCGTCGGACGCTCGTACCACGAAGACCCGCAGATCCCGAACTACGGCGCTCCGGGCCGCGGCCCCGTGCTCCAGGAGGGGATGACGCTCGCGATCGAGCCGATGATCACCGCCGGGGAGCCGGATGTCTACGTGCATGCCGACGAGTGGTCGATCTCGTCCGTCGACGAGTCGCTCGCGGCCCATTTCGAGCACACGGTGGCCATCACGGCCGACGGCCCGCGGATTCTGACGGCCGGAAAAGCCCCTTTGCTACGATGACCCTCTTCCGCGCACGGCTCAGCCGTGCGCGTGTTTACGTCTCAACTCCGCTCCACTGAAGGGAATTTGCCTACCAAGGAAGAGAAGATCGAGGTCGAAGGCGAGGTCGTCGAAGCGCTCCCGAGCACGATGTTCCGGGTGCAGCTCGACGGGGGGCATGCCGTGCTCGCGACCATCTCCGGAAAGATGCGGAAGCACTACATTCGCATCCTTCCGGGGGACAAGGTCAAGGTCGAGCTCAGCCCCTACGACCTCAGCCGCGGTCGAATCACCTACAGGCACAGGTAACCACTGATGAAAGTCCGTCCTTCCGTCAAGCCCATGTGCGAGCGCTGCCGCGTCATCAAGCGGCACGGCACGACCATGGTCATCTGCAGCAATCCCCGTCATAAGCAGAGGCAGGGCTAAATGGCACGCATCGCCGGAGTCAACCTCCCGAACCAGAAGCGGCTCGAGATCGGGCTCACGTACATCTACGGGATCGGCCAGCCGACGGCGCGCAAGGTCGCGATCGCGCTCGGCCTCGATCCCGACACGAAGATCAAGGATCTCACCGACGACGAGGTCACGAAGCTCCGCAACTACATCGACACCGAGCTCGAGGTCGAGGGCGACCTCCGGCGCGACCGGCAGCAGGCGATCAAGCGCCTCTCCGAGATCGGCGCCTACCGCGGGATCCGCCATCGTCGCGGCTTGCCCGTCAACGGACAGCGCACGAAGACGAACGCGCGCAGCCGCAAGGGCGCGAAGAAGACCGTCGGCCGCGGGAAGAAGGCGAGCTAGATGGCGCCACCCCGTAGAGCAGCGGCCACAAAGGGCCGTACGCGCCGCCGCGTCCGGAAGAACATCGCGATCGGCCAGGCGCACATCAAGACGAGCTTCAACAACACCATCGTCGCCCTCACCGACCGCGAGGGGAACGTCATCGCGTGGGAGTCCGCCGGTTCCGCCGGCTTCAAGGGCTCGCGCAAGTCGACGCCGTTCGCCGCGCAGGTGACGGCCGACGCCGCCGCCCGCAAGGGGATGGAGCACGGCCTCCAGAAGGTCGAGGTCTTCGTCAAGGGGCCCGGCAGCGGTCGTGAAACCGCGATTCGCTCGCTGCAGGCCGCGGGTCTCGAGATCCTGTCCGTCAAGGACGTCACGCCGCAGGCGCACAACGGCGTGCGGCCCCGGAAGCGGAGGCGCGTCTAGTGGCCCGCGATCTGGGACCGAAGTGCCGCATCTGCCGCCGCGAGGGGATGAAGCTCTTCCTCAAGGGCGAGCGCTGCCTGACGGAGAAGTGCGCGATCGAGCGCCGCTCGTATCCGCCGGGTGAACACGGCCGCGGCCGCATCAAGCAGAGCGAGTACCTCCTGCAGCTGCGCGAGAAGCAGAAGGCGCGCCGCTACTACGGCCTGCTCGAGAAGCAGTTCCGCACGTACTACGAAAAGGCCGCGAAGGGCACCGGCGTGACCGGCGAGGAGCTCCTGCGGATGCTCGAGACCCGGCTCGACAACGTCGTCTACCGGCTCGGCTTCGCCGCCTCCCGGGCGCAGGCTCGTCAGCTCGTCCGCCACGGCCACTTCCACGTCAACGGCCGCCGGGTCAACATCCCGAGCTACCAGGTGCGGCCGAACGACATCGTCACCGTGCCGCCGAACTCGTCCGCGCAGCAGGTGATTCGCGACGCAACCGATCTCGTCTCGACGGTGGCTCCCTGGCTTCAGGCCGATCACGACGGGCTAACGGGCAAGGTGCTGAAGCAGCCCGAGCGCGCCGAGATCGACACGCCTGTCCAGGAGCAGCTCATCGTCGAGCTCTACTCGAAGTAACGGAAAGAGGGAGTTTTTTGGCAACTAGAGAGATGAACTTCCAGATCCCCAAGATCGTCCACGAGGATGTCGACGATCACCGCGGGGTCTTCGCAATCGAGCCGCTCGACCGCGGCTTCGGCTACACGTTCGGCAACTCGCTCCGGCGCGTGCTCCTCTCGTCGCTCGAGGGCGCAGCGGTCACCTCGGTCAAGGTCGAGGGGACGGCGCACGAGTTCACGACGCTGCCGGGCGTCCGCGAGGACGTGACCGACATCATCCTCAACCTCAAGAACCTCATCGCGCGGCTCCATGGCGAGTCGCCCGAGATCGAGGTGCACATCGCAAAGAAGGGCCCGGGCGTCGTCACGGCCGCCGACATCGAGGCGCCGGCGGATCTCGAGATCCTCAACCCCGAGCTCGAGATCGCGAACCTGTCCGACAAGGGCCGGCTCGAGATCACGCTGACGATCGGTCGCGGCCGCGGCTACGCGCCGGCGGACATGAACCGCGGCTCGCAGCACACGATCGGCGTCATTCCGATGGATTCGATCTTCTCGCCGGTGCGCCGCGTCGCGTACCAGGTCGAGGCGGCCCGCGTCGGCCAGCGCACCGACTACGACAAGCTGACGATCGACATCACGACCGACGGCTCGGTCGATCCGAAGGACGCGCTCGGCGAGGCGGCCGAGATCCTCATCCGCCAGCTCGCGATCTTCACCGACCTCGATCGCATCGAGGGCTTCGGCGAGGCCGCCCCGGTCGACGGCGGCGCGACGCCCGAGACCGCGCTCGCGCACGGGATGGAGAACTTCCCGATCGAGGAACTCGAGCTCGGGGTCCGCTCGTACAACTGCCTCAAGCGGGTCGGGATCGAGACGATCGGCGACCTCGTGATGAAGAGCGAGCAGGAGCTAGCCGCGATCCCGAACTTCGGCAAGAAGTCGATCGAGGAGGTGCGCGACACGCTCGCGCAGCACGGCCTCCACCTGCGCGGCGAGAACGGCTCCGGCGGGTTCGCGGAGTAAGGAAGACCGAATGCGTCACGCAAGAACAGGCAAGAAGCTCGGCCGCGACTCGTCGCACCGGAAGGCGCTGTACTCGAACCTGACGTGCTCGCTCATCGAGCACGGCCGGATCCGCACCACCGAGGCGAAGGCGAAGGCCGTCAAGCCGTTCGCCGAGCAGATGATCACGCTCGGCCGGCGCGGCGACCTCCACGCGCGCCGTCAGGCGCTCGCCGAGCTCCGGTCCCAGGAGGTCGTCCACAAGCTGTTCGCCGACGTCGGCCCGCGGATGGCCGACCGTCCGGGCGGCTACTCGCGCATCGTCAAGCTCGGCCACCGCCAGGGCGACGCAGCCGAGATGGTCTTCCTCGAGCTCGTCGACTTCGAGCCGTAGGACCTGTCCTGGCGGGACACGTCCGGTGTCTGACACCGGACGTGTCGGATACGGACATGTCCGAACGCCTGCAATCGCCCGAGAACGGCTGTTCCACGCGGAAAGACATGTCCAATCTGGACCTGTCCGGTGTCAGACAACGGACGTGTCCGTTGCGGCCATGGTCGCGGGTCGTTTCTCAGCCGCCGGGCGTGCCGAGCAGCGAGCCGAGGCCGGCGCTGATCCCGGCGATGATCATTCCGGCGAACGTGACGATGCCGAGGGCGCGGACGAACGTGTCGGAGAAGAACTTCCACCGCAGGTAGGCGAGCGTCAGGAGCTCGACTCCGACGATCGCGATGGCGAAGGACAGGGCGAGGTGGTAGTTCGAGATGAGAAATGGCAGCGAGTGGAGGATGCCGCCGAGGAACGTGCCGCCGCCCGTGATCGAGCCTCGGACCCACGGGTTGCCGCGTCCGGTGAGCTCGCCCGTGTCGGAAAGCGCCTCGGAGAAGCCCATGCTCACGGCTGCACCCATCGACGTTGCGAGGCCGGCGATGAAGGCGTACCGCGTGTCGTGCGAGGCGAGCACGACTGCAAAGATCGGGGCGAGCGTGGAGAGCGACCCGTCGATGAGCCCGACCATCGCCGGCTGCACGCGCTGGAGCAGAAAGCGATGCTCGTGATGGGGTTCAGTCATCGACGTAGAGTGTATCAAGCGAGATGCAAGTTGTTAGAGCATAAGGAAGTCCTGACAAACTCAGTCAGGGCTGCCTGACGTGCGCCTCATCCTGACGCTCGAGTACGACGGTACGCCCTTCAACGGCTGGGCGGCGCAGCCCGGGCTCCCGACGGTCGAGGCGGCGCTGCGGCAGGCGCTCGCAGAGACGTTCTCCTCGGTGGAGAACCTCGCCGTTGCCGGGCGGACGGACTCCGGCGTCCATGCGCTCGGCCAGGTCGTCTCCGTCGAAGTCGAAGGCGGTCCGCCTCCGGAGCGCGCCGCGAGTGCGCTCAACCCGCGCCTCCCCGAAGAGATCAGCGTGACGAGCGCGGCCGAGACGACACAGGACTTCCACGCGCGCCACTCCGCGCGCTCGCGCAGCTACCGCTACCGCCTGTTCACGCGGGCGACGCCCAGCCCGTTCGAGACGCGCCGGAGCTGGTGGGTGCCGCGCCCGCTCGACGAGACCGCGCTTCGTGCCGCGGCTGCTGCGCTCGTCGGCAAGCACGACTTTCGGGCCTTCACGCCGACGCAGACGAAGCACGAGGTCTTCGTCCGGATCGTCGAGCGGGCGGAATGGATCCGGCGCGGCGACCACCTCGACTTCGAGATCACGGCGAACAGCTACCTCCGCCACATGGTGCGGAGCCTCGTCGGGACGATGCTCGAGGCTCCGGAGACGGTCGCGGGCCTGCTCGACGGGAGGCCGCGCTCCGAGGCCGGCGCGACGGCGCCGCCGTGGGGGCTCTACCTCGTCTCAGTCGCCTACGAGTAGAAACGTCGCGATCTCGCCCGGCGCCAGCTCGAGCCCGCCGTCCACGCTCTCCTCCTCGTCCAGCCGGATCCGGCGTGCGGGGACGCTCGGCGTCACGGTCTCGGGCTGCGGGTTCGGGTTGAAGACGCGCAAGACCACGCCGTGCCCGTCCTCGGCCTGCTTCAGACACGAGAAGACGACGTCGCCCTCGATCTCGAGCGGAGCCTCGACCGGATCGCCCCGGAGGAAGTCCGTTCGATAATCCTGGCTCGCACGGACGAGGGCTGCGTTCGACAACTCGTAGCCGTCGAAGCGGAGCGCATACTCGAGGATGTGGCGGCCACGGCACTGGCCGTCGGGGGTCGCGATGTCAGGCCCGGCCGCGCGTGGCCGCGTCTGCATGCCCGCCGGCCGCGAGATCGTGCCGACGCAGCGGAGCAGGGTCAGCCGCAGACCTTCCGCAGACGCCTCGTACTCCGGCAGCCCCTTCGTCAGTAGGACGAGCTGCCCGAGCGCGACGGCCCCGAGCGTGTGTGCCGTCGGCACCGGCGGCTCGACCCAGTCTGCGCGCGGAGGCGGCGGCGCGAGCGGACGGCGGACGACGGCGAACTGACTTTCGGCACGCACTGCGTCTGCGCCGTCTTCCGACCGGATGAAGACGCGGAGCCGGTGGTCGTCCGCCTCGTTCTCGACCACGGTTGTCAGCTCGATGCGGTCCGTTCCCGGGACGGCTCGGATCGTCGTCTCGATCCGAACTCCGGGCAGCTCGTGCTCGAGCACGACTGCGCCTCCCACGTTCCACGAGGAGACGAGCTCGGCCGTTCGCACGGTCCCGCCCGGGCAGAACGTGTAGAGATCACCGACGTCGGGCTCGTCTTCGAACGCGAGCAGCTCGGCAATCGGAGCGGGCGGCACGAGCGGTTTCCCCCCGGTCAGGGGCTCGGGCCGCCGGGCGGAGAAGCCCTCCAGCTCGACGATCTCGCCGTCGGCCTCCCGACGTCGCCGGTACGGAAGCGTGTTCACGAAGGCGCCTCCGACTCCGAGCGCCTCGCGCTCCACGTACTCGAGTGCACGGTCGAGCTGCTCGTACCGGACGAGCATGTCCCGGTGCACCTCGTCGCACGAGCAGCCGCAGATCGAGTCGTGCGGGTGGTTGCGGAGCAGGTCGCGCCAGGCGAGACGCAGGTCGGCCGCCGGATACGCGTCTCCGTCACGCAGTGTCCGCAGTGCGGCCGCCGTCTCGATCGCGAGCAGCCGCCGCTCCGCCCGCTCGTTCGCCTGTTTGAGGTAGATCCGCGCGGAGTTGACGCCGCGCAGGACGTTCTGGAGCCGGCTGCCGACGAGCTCCCCTTCGTGCACGGGGAGCCCGGCCGCCGGCGCCGCGTAGTCGTCGTAGCGGCCGATCCGGATCGACGCGTCGAGGCTCTCCGCGAGACCTGCGACGATCTCGGGCAGCTCCGGCTCGATCGGCAGGTGGTCGGAGCCGTTCGCGAGCACGATCGTGTCCTGGCCGGCGCCGCGCAGCACCTCGCCGAACGCCTCGACGATCGCTCGTACGCGCTCCTCCGCGTCGTGATACCACGTCAGGCGCGCGAAGTTGTCGTAGTGCGGGAGCATCTGGCATGCAACGACCTCGGCCGGCCCGGCGCGCCAGCGGAAGACGACGCCGACGTCGTCGACCTCGTCGCCCATGCCGCGGGAGAAGAGGAGGGTGCGGATGCCGAAACCGGCGAGGACCTGCGGGAGCTGCGCGGGATGGCCGAAGCTGTCGGGCATGTAGCCGGCCCCGCTCGGTCCGACGCCGAAGCGGCGGCAGACCCGTCGTCCGAGCAGGAGGTTGCGAACGAGCGACTCGCCGCCGACGAGGATCTCGTCGGGCAGGACGTACGACGGGCCTGCCTCGAGACGTCCCGCCGCCAGCAGCGATCGCAGCCGCGCCTCGTTCTCCGGCCGCACCTCGAGGTAGTCCTCGAGCACGATCGCCTGGCCGTCGAGCGTGAACGAGGTGAACGACGCGTCGCGCTCGAGCGTTTCGAGGACGCCGTCGACGACCGCGCCGAGCCGTAGCCGGAACTGCTCGAAGGGCAGATACCACTCGCGGTCCCAGTGCGTGTGCGGGACGACGAGGTACCGGAAGTCCGACGCCGCAGCCACCACCCGAGACCCTACTGGCACGTGGTTACGATCGAGCCGTGCGCTTTCCGACCGTCCTTTTCGATCTCGACGGCACGGTCGTCGACTCCGGCGCGATCATCCTCGCCTCGATGCGGCACGCGACGCGCGAGGTGCTCGGCCGTGACTACTCCGACGAGGAGCTCATGCAGGCGGTCGGCGGCCCCGGTCTCGAGGCGCAGATGCACGCACTCGCGCCCGAGCACGTCGAGCGGCTCGTCGACGTCTACCGCGCGCACAACATCCCGCTCCACGACGAGCTCGAGGCCTGTCTCGGGATGGAGGACGTCCTCGTGCGGCTGCATGAGGAGGGGCGCCGGCTCGGGGTCGTCACGGCCAAGCGGCGCGACACGGCTCAGCTCGCGTTCGACCGCGTCGGGCTGGGCCACTTCTTCGAGGCGGTCGTCGGCGGAGACGAGACCGAGCGTCACAAGCCCGATCCCGAGCCGCTGCTCCTCGGTGCCGAGCGCCTCGACGCGGATCCTGCGACGACCGCATACGTCGGCGACTCCCCGTTCGACGTGCGCGCCGCGAAGGCGGCGGGGATGTTCGCCGTCGCGGTGACGTGGGGCCGCATCCACGACCGCGCGCGTCTCGAGGCCGAGGAGCCGGACGCGATCGTCGACACCGCGGAGGAGCTGCTTGCCGTCCTCCATTGAGGCCCGCGCCGCCGAGTTGCGCGAGATCCTCGGCCGTGCCCTCGTCGCGTACCACGTCGAGGACGCCCCGATCATGGAGGACGCGGCGTACGACGCGCTCTACGACGAGCTCGTCGCCCTCGAGGAGGAACATCCCGAGCTCGTCACCCCCGACTCGCCGACCCACCGCGTCGGCGGGTTGTCGGACCGCTTCGAGAAGGTTCGGCATCTCGAGCCGATGGGTTCGCTCGAGAAGGTGACGACCGACGAGGCGCTGCGGAAGTGGGACGCCGACGTCCGCAAGCGGCTCGGCACCGACGAGCCCGTCGCCTACCTCCTCGAGCCGAAGATCGACGGGCTCGCGGTGAACCTGACGTACGAGAACGGTGTGCTCGTGCGGGGAGCGACGCGCGGCGACGGCGTCCAGGGGGAAGACGTCACGCGCAACATCCGCACGATCAAGGCGATCCCCCTGCGCCTCGACGGCGACGCCCCGGCCGTGATCGAGGTGCGCGGCGAGGTCTATCTCCCGCTCAGCGGCTTCCGGAAGCTGAACGAGCGCCTCGCCGGGACGACGCAGAAGCTCGCGCCGAACCCGCGCAACGCCGCCGCGGGAAGCCTGCGCCAGAAGAACGCGGCGATCACGGCCGACCGCCCGCTCTCGATCTGGGTCTACGGCGCCGGGCATCGCGACAACGTCGAGTTCGAGACGCAGTCGCAGATGCTCACGTGGCTGCGCGAGCGCGGTCTGCGCACGAACCCGTTCGTCGAGCGGTTCGAGTCGATCGACGACCTCGCAGCCGCGTGCGTCGAGTGGGAGAAACGCCGGTTGGAGCTCGACTACGAGATCGACGGCGTCGTGATCAAGGTCGACTCGCTCGACCAGCAGCGCCGGCTCGGAGTCCTCCACCAGCGGCCGCGCTGGGCGCGCGCGTACAAGTGGGCGCCGATGACCGCCGTGACGCGGCTGCTCGAGATCCGCATCCGCGTCGGCCGCACGGGCGCGCTCAACCCCTGGGCGATCATGGAGCCGGTGCAGGTCGGCGGCGTCACGGTCACGCGGGCGACACTCCACAACGAGGAGGACATCAACCGCAAGGGCATTCGCGCGGGCGACGACGTCATCGTCCAGCGCGCCGGCGACGTCATCCCGCAGATCGTCGGGCCGGCGGGGCAGCATCGCCGGGGGACGAAGGAGTTCCGGATGCCGACGGACTGCCCGTTGTGCGGCACGGAGGTCATCAAGCCCGAGGGCGAGGCGATGCACCGCTGCCCGAACCGCGCGTGCCCGTCCCGCGGCCTCGAGACGCTCATCAACTGGACGGGCGTCGCCGACATCGACGGCGTCGGCGAGCAGACGATCCGCATCCTCTGGGAGCAGGGCCTCGTCCGGTCGCTGCCCGATCTCTACCGCCTCACGAAGGAGCAGCTTCTCGAGCTCGAGGGCTTCGCCGAGATCTCCGCGACGGCCGCGATCGAGTCCATCCGGCGGTCGAAGCAGGTGCCGTTCTTCCGCGTCCTCCTCGGTCTCAACATCACGGGGATCGGCTGGGTGCTCGCGCGCAGCCTCGCCGGGCACTTCGGGACTGTCGACCGCCTGCTCGCCGCCAGTCCCGAGGAGGTCGCCGAGGTCGAGGGCTTCGGCCCGGACCGCGCCGAGGACGTCGTCGACTGGTTCGCCGACGAGCAGAACCGCGCGCTCGTGCAGGAGCTGCGTGACCTCGGCCTGCGCTTCGAGGCGGGGGCGGAGGAGCGGCCGAAGGAGGGCCCGCTCACCGGCAAGACCTACGTCATCACGGGCACGCTCGAGCGTTTCTCGCGCGACGAGGCGAAGGCGCGGCTCGAGGCGCTCGGCGCGAAGGTCACGGACTCGGTCTCGGCGAAGACGACCGGCCTCGTCGTCGGCGAGGAGCCGGGCGCGTCGAAGTTGACGAAGGCGCAAAAGGCCGAGGTGCCGATCCTCGCCGAGGTCGACCTCCTCGCCCTGCTCGGCGAGACTTAGAAGCCGCTCTTCGCCGCGCGGGCGAGCACCTCGGCGAAGGCGTCCTGCGTTCGCTCAGCAGCTGCCGTCTTGACCGGGTTTCCGTTCTCGACGACGGAGAAGACGAAGCGCCCGCCGACGAAGCCCGAGAGGCAAGACGCGTTGTCGGTCGTGCCCGTCTTCGCGTGGACGAAGTCGTACGCGGGGCTGTCTCGCATGCGGTACTCGAGCGTCCCGTTCACGCCGGCGGTCGACAGCGAGGTCGTGATGTACGGGCGGAGGTCGGGATCGAGCCACATCCGGCGGAGCACGTCGGCGAGCCCCGCAGCCGTCCAGCGGTCGATGAGGGAGAGCCCCGAGCCGTCGACGATACGGACTCCCGACAGCGGCACGCCGGCTGCGGAGAGCAGCGCGCGCGTCTCGCGCGCCCCGGCAACCGCCGTGCCCGCGCCGCGCTGCACGGCGCCGACCTGCTTCAGGAGCATCTCGGCGGTGAAGTTGTCGCTGTACACGTCCATGAAGCGGACGAGGGAGGCGACCGGCGGGGAGTAGACGTAGCCGAGCGCCGTCGCTGCCGCCGACGCGACGCCGGTCTGTGCCGGCCCGCGCACCGACACGCCTGCGTCGACGAGGTCGCGCCGGAAGAGTTGCGCCGCGTAGAGCGCGGGCTGTGTCTCCTCGCTCCCGTCCCAGCCGCGGTCGACGATGAGCGCGGAGAGCGCCGGCGACTCGTGAAGGTAGAACTCGTGCTTCCAGCCGGCACCGGCGCGGCGTGCGTCGAACCACGACTCGTCGCCGATCACGCGCCCGTTGATGCGCGTGATGCCGTCGCGCGCGACCTGGCGCGCGAGCGACCGCAGATCGGCCGCGGAGAGAGTCGGGTCGCCGTAACCCTTGAGGACGACGTCGCCCTGCCACTTCGAGCCTTTCTGCGTCCCGTCGCCGAGCACGTCCGTCTCGATCCGGAACGACGGCCCGAGGGCGGTGAGCGCCGCGTACGTCGTTCCGAGCTTCTCGTTCGAGGCCGGATGGAGCGGCTGCCCGGCGTGGAGCGCGAAGACGACACGCCCGGTCCGGAGGTCGTAGACGACGGCGCCCGTTTCCGCCGACCTGACCTTCTTCGACTGGAGCGCCGCTGCGAGTTGCTCGGCGAGCGGCGTGCTGCCTCCCGCCGCTGCGGGCACGAGCAGGAGGACGAGCAGGGCCCCGCAGGCGAAGAGGCGAACGAGTCGGCGCATCTCGCCTAGTCTCGCTCGCAGCTCAGACGATCCCCGACCGCACGGCGTACACCGCGGCCTGGATCCGGTTGTCGATCTGGAGCTTCATGAGGATGTTCGAGATGTGGTTCTTGACCGTCTTCGGGCTGATGTGGAGCTCGGCTGCGATGAGGGCGTTGTCCTGGCCGTTCGCGATGAGCTTCAGCACCTCGATCTCGCGCTCGGAGAGCTCGGTGCGGATGAGCGCCTCGATTCCCGAGTTCGCGCTCGTCGCGCGGAGGCGCTGGAGCACCTTGCCGGCGATGTGCGGGGAGATGAGCGCCTCGCCGCGCGCCGCGGCCCGAATCCCCGCGACGAGCTCCTCGATCGAGGAATCCTTCAGGAGATATCCGCACGCGCCGGCGAGGATCGCATCGGTGACGTCGCTGTCCTCGTCGGAGACGGTCAGCATCACGACCCGCGTCAGTGGTGCGATCTCCGCGATGTGCCGGGTCGCCTCGACGCCGCCCATCCCCGGCATGTTGAGATCCATCACGACGACGTCGGGCGAGAGGTCGGCGACCTGCGCGACCGCCTCGGCTCCGGTGGCCGCCTCGCCGACGATCTCGAGCTCCTGCTCCTCGAGGAGGCTCCGCAGGCCGGTGCGGAACAGATCCTGGTCGTCGACGAGGAGCACGCGAAGCGTCTCCGCCGATCGCGTCTCCTCCTCCGTTCCGATGTGCGTCGCCACCGCCGAACCCCCTTCCGCCCGGCGAAGTGTAGACCTAGGAGGAAGTGCCGACCTAGTAGACGGTGATGGTCACGGTGCGGCGGCCCCACTTGGCGCACTGCGCGTACGTCGAGTACCAGAGGTCGATGATCTTGCCCTTGATCCCGCCGCCAATGTCG
>Ga0307372_10007593_pt1 | contig 15486 bp, 9 predicted proteins | sample OX1MG_FD_202533 | JGI IMG/M metagenome (GOLD analysis project Ga0307372, IMG submission 202533) | Soil microbial communities from Risofladan, Vaasa, Finland - OX-1 | ecosystem: Environmental > Terrestrial > Soil > Coastal area > Acid sulfate soil | place: Finland: Risofladan, Vaasa | collected... | reverse complement strand
CTCGTACGACATCCCCGTCGTGTGCGATAGCGCCCGGCCGAGCAGGCCGACGCCGAGATTCGAATACTCGAATTCCGCGCCGGGATCACGGGGCAGGGTGTACTGCGACAGGAAATCGTACAGGTCCTGCACGGTATAGTCGGCGTACGGGTTCGCTGGATCCTTGGGATGGAAATTGGTGGGCAGGCCTGGCAGGCCGGAATTCTGCTCCGAGAGATTGGCCAGCGTGATCTGCTTGCCGTCGCGCGTGGGCATGTGCACGTCGGCGGGGAGGTACCGCTGCACCGGGTTGTCGAGGCTGACCTTGCCCTGCTGCACGAGATCGGCGAGCGCGGTCGCCGTGAACACCTTGGAGATGGACCCGATCTCGAACACGGTGTTGCCGTCGAGCGGCGGCTGCCCAGGCCCAGGATCGCCGAAGGCGACGATCCGCGTCGTGCCGTCGGCGTCGAGCAGTCCGATCACGATGCCCGTGCTGCGCTTCTCGGCCACGCGCTGCCTGATGATCGCGAGCACGACCGAATCGGGCGGCAGGGGCGCCGCAGCGGCGGCCGTGATGGGGCGGGACGGCGCGGGGCTCGACGGCGCGGACGCGGCCGCGACGAGGAGCGGAAGGATCAGCGGAACCCGGTGGAGCAGCGCGGGTAGGGTCATCGGCATCATCGAGTGCTCGTGAAGGATCTGCGTCCAGTGTATCAGCGCGCGCGCGGGTCCGTCAATCGCGGCGCGCGGGCACGGCTGGCGATCCCCCGGCGCGATGTTACTTTGGGCGCTGCATGACGACCTCCGACCTCGACCCGCGCCGGTGGCGACAGCTCGTACTGCTGTCATTCGCCGAGTTGTTCGGCATGTCGCTCTGGCTCGCCGCCGCCGCCGTGGGGCCCCAGTTTGCGGCGCGGTGGCAGCTGACGCCATCGGAAACCGGGTGGCTGGTGACGATCGTGCAGTTCGGCTTCGTGCTCGGCACCGCGGTCGCCGCGGTGCTGAACCTAGCCGACGTCATCCCCTCCAAGCGGCTGTTCGCGGCCTCGGCGCTGCTCGGCGCGGTCGCGAACGCAGCCCTGGTGCGCGCGCCGAGCTACGAGAGCGCGCTGGGATGGCGGCTGCTCACCGGGTTCGCGCTGGCCGGCGTCTATCCGCCGGCGATGAAGATGATCTCGACCTGGTTCCGGTCACAGCGCGGGCTCGGCATCGGCACGATCGTCGGCGCGCTCACCATCGGCAAGGCGAGCCCGTATCTCGTGCACGCCTTCCCGGGCGCCGGCATCGCCACCGTGCTGTTCACCGTGAGCGGGTTCGCCGTGCTCTCGTCGGTGATCGTGACCGCGGCCTACACCGACGGCCCGTATGCGTTTCCGTCGCGGCCGTTCTCATGGTCGCTGGTCGGAACGGTCATCGGGGAACGGCAGTGGCGGCTGGCTACCGGCGGCTATCTCGGCCACATGTTCGAGTTGTATTCGATGTGGACGTGGGTGCCCGTGTTCATCACGGCGAGCGCGGCCGCGGGCGGGATGGTGCTGGGCACGCGGACGAACGAGATTGCGTCGCTGGTTTCGTTCCTGGCTATTGCGGCCGGGGGCGCGGGATGCGTATGGGGCGGCCTAGTGGCCGACCGCCGGGGCCGCGAATGGCTGGTCACGGTCGCCATGGCGGCCAGCGGCACGTGCGCGCTGCTCATCGGGCTCACGTTCGGTCACGCGTTCTGGCTGGTGGCGGTGGTGGCGCTCGTCTGGGGATTCTTCGTGGTGGCCGACTCGGCGCAGTTCAGTGCCCTGGTCACGGAGAGCGTGCCGGCGCACGCCGTGGGCACGGCGCTCACCCTGCAGACCTCGATTGGTTTCCTGCTCACGATGGTCTCCATCCAGCTCGTGCCGCCGGCCGAGGCGGCCGTGGGCTGGCGGTGGGCATTCACCGTGCTCGCCATGGGGCCGGCATTCGGCATCTGGGCCATCGCACGGCTGTCGGCGATGCGGCGCGCGCGTGAGCCCGTCGCGGCGTAGCACGTGACTCGATTGCGCGCGCTGCGGACTTGCGTGAGTTTGCGGAGCATGCGGTGCCGGGCGGTGATTCCCTTCTTCATGCTGGCGGCGTGCGCGCCGGCCTCGGCGCAGCGCGGCCAAGCGCGCGACGTGCCGATCCTCGTGCGCGACGTCACGCTCATCGACGGCACCGGCGCGGCCCCGCGCCCGCATATGGACCTCCTGCTCACCGGCGGGCGCATCGCGGGGATCGCGCCTGCCGCCTCGGGCCCGACGGTCGACTCGGTGATCGACGGCCGCGGCCTGTACGCCATTCCCGGCTTGATCGACGCGCACGTGCATCTCGGCACGGGCCCGTGGGCGGAGCGCGCGGCGACGCTCGAGCACGCGCTGCAGGGCGGTATCACCTCGGTGTTCGATCTCGCGGGCGACGCGCGCGCCACGGGGGACCTGCAGCGCGCGGTCGTGGCCGGGCAGCTCGCCGGGCCTCACGTGTACTACGTGGCACTGTTCGGCGGGCCCAGATTCTTCACCGACCCGCGCACGGTGGACGCCTCCCGCGGCTACGCGCCGGGTACGGCACCGTGGATGCAGGCGGTGACCGATTCGACGGACTTCGCGCAGGCGGTCACCATGGCGCGCGGCACCGGAGCGGTGGCGATCAAGTTGTACGCGGCGCTCGACTCCACGGAGGTCACGCGCGCCACCGCGGAGGCACACCGGCAGGGCCTGCGCGTCATCGCGCACGCCACGACCTTCCCCGGGCTACCGAGCGATCTGGTCTCGGCCGGCGCCGACGTGCTCGCGCACACGCCGTACCTCGTGTGGCAGGGCAGCCCGCGCAACGATGACTACCCCGGCCGCGCCAAGGGCGACTTCCTGCACGTGCCGGCCGATTCACCGGCGATCAGGCAGCTGCTCGAGTCCATGCGGGCGCGCGGCGTGGCGCTCAATCCCACCCTGTGGATCTTCGCCGAAGAGCTGCCGCACGACTCGGTGAGCCGCCTGCGCACGCCGTGGATGTTCGCCGTGACGCGCGAAGCAGCGCGGCTGGGCGTGCGGATCGTGGCCGGCACCGACGCGCTGCTCGACCCCCAGCACGACTCCCTGCCCATCCTCCACGACGAGCTCGCCCTGCTGGTGCGCGACGCCGGGCTCACGCCGCTCGAGGCGATCACCGCCGCCACCGAGAACGCCGCGTGGGCGATCGGTGTGGACAGCCTTCGCGGCACGCTCGCTGCGGGGAAGGCGGCCGACCTTGTCCTGCTCGGCGCCGATCCGGCTGCCGACATTCGCAACACACGGGCCATTCGCGTCGTGATCGAGGACGGCCGGGTCGTGCGACCGCAATGAATCGCGAATACTGGGACCGGCAGGCCGCGGGCTGGGACGACGAGATCTTCGACAGTCTGCGCGAAGACGTCCGCGGCGTGATCCGCCGGGCTCTGCGGACTGCGGCGGCGCGTCACCGCGAGGTGCTCGACTTCGGCTGTGGGGTTGGGGGCTACCTGCCGCTGCTCGCCCGGATGTTCACGCGCGTACACGCCGTGGATTGGTCGGCGCCGTGTGTGGCCCATGCCAGACGCCGGGTCGCGTCGCTCGCCAACGTCACGGTGGAACGCAGCACGCCGCGCGTTCTGGCGCGCCTGGACCGCCGTTTCGACTGCGTGGTGTCGGCCAACGTCGCGATCCACCCCGACGCCGGCGTGCGGCGCCGACTGTGGCGCTCCATACGCCGCGTGACGAAGCGCGGCGGGCAGGGCATCTTCGTGGTGCCGTCGCTGGAGTCGGCTGCGTACTGCGAGTTCGTGCGACGCCTCACGGTCCCCGGGGCTCCGTCGGCGTACGACTTCCATCCGAAGATGCGCCGCCCGGAGGCGGGCACCGTGAGCATCGAAGGCGTGCCCACCAAGCACTACACGGGCGACGAGGTCGAGGCGACTTTGGCGCTGGCCGGATTCCGGCTCACCGAACTGTCACGGGTGCGCTATGCGTGGACGACCGAGCAGCTCACCCCGCCGCGACGACTGCACGCCACGCTCCCCTGGGACTGGCTCGTGGCGGCACGGGCAATGTGACCTTCCCCATCCGGAGAGTCCCACAGGCGATGCCGACGTATTTCGTGCGCGAGGCAGACTACCCGGGCGAGCAGAGTTGGCGGCTGCTCGACTGGTGCTCGCGTCGCGGCGCCGACGAGTTCAGTCTGGCGTTTCTCGGGCCGCCGTACGTGCCCAGCACCACATGGGCGCATGTGGACGAGCTGCTCGTCCCGTTCCGGCGTCGCGTCGCGAGCGCCGGCGACCGCTGGCTGCTCACAGGCGAGACCGTCACCGTGTTGCGGGACCTGCTGCCCGGCGGCCTATTCACGTATACGCCCGCCGAGTCATCGCTCGAAGATCTGACGGTGTATCGCAACGGGGGGACGCTGCTCCGGATCGTGACCCGGCAGGGCGTGGGCATCCTCCAGATTCGCGACGACGAAGCGGCCAGCCTCGCACGAGCGAAGCTCCCGATTCACCGGCGGGCGCAATAGCGCCGCGCCTCCCACGACGGCCCGCCCGCCTTGTCGGCCGCGGTCTGGCCCTGCATGATCCGGGCGCCACGCACGTCTCACATTTGAATCCGGGCCGGGAGTCCGCCATGCGCGCTTCGTTCGTCGTCATCACCGTCCTGATCGCCGCCGCCGCGGCACCGGCATCCGGCGCCGCGCAATCGGTGGCCGGGCCGCCCAACACGCCGGCGGTTGCGCGTGTCGTCGACGGGAGGGCCACGCTGACCTACGACGGGCGGGTGATCTTCTCGGCCACCATCGCCAGCACCGGACCGCGCGCCGAGGTGCGTACCCTCGTCGACACCGCGGGCGGCGCAGTGACGCAGGTGCTCAAGTGGACGGTGCGCGGCGGAGCCCGGTTGACGCTCGCCGGAACGGTTCACGCGGGCCCGCAGGCGTTCGCATGTGCAACCGAGCCGGGGCCGAACGAACTCGCCATGGTGCGCAACAGCGTCGGGCCCAGCGACAATCGTCTGAACCGTGCCGTCTACGACCGAGGATCGGACTGGGCCCTGTCGGTGGATGAACCCACGGGGGCCGCCGTCACGTCGCTCGGTGAGGCGGGCGACAGCACGGCGTTCCTGGTCCGCGCCTCGGGGTCGGAGATCATTCTGCGGTTCCGCCCGCGCTACTACCAGAAGCACCGGGGCCTACGGGAGTACCGTCCCTGGACGTATGACGTCTGGACGGGTTCGGTCGCGGGTTGGACGTCGTGGTACGCGTTTCTCGACCGCGTGACGGAGCGGGACGTGGAAAGAGCAGCCGATGCGCTGCACGACGTACTGGCACCGTTCGGCTATACCTACCTCCAGATCGACGACGGCTACGAACAGGACCCGATCGGCACGCCGGCCCACTGGCTGCATCCGAATGCCAAGTTCCCGTCCGGGCTCGATGGATTGGAGCGTTACATCGCCGCGCGCGGTCTGGTGCCGGGCATCTGGACCAATGCCAGTTTCGCCGACAGCGCGTATGTGTTCACTCATAAAGCGGAATTCGTGACCACGGCGGACGGCGCTCCGGCGTACGGGAACTGGGTCGGTTACGTGATGGACGCGTCCAACTCGGCCACGCTCGACCATCTGGTGCGGCCGGTCTACGACTCGCTGGCCCGGATGGGGTGGGGCTACTACAAACTGGACGCGCTTCGCCACCTGCGTTACGAGGGCTACAACAGCTACGCCGACTATTTCCGTGCTCGGGGGCTGGACCGCGCCGAGGTATTCCGCCGGTTCGCGCAGACCGTCCGCGACGCCATCGGCCGCCGGGCCTTCCTGCTCGCCTGCTGGGGCATTCGCCCCGAACTCATCGGGATCGTGGACGCCGTGCGCGTCGGCACCGACGGCTTCGGCTACGGTGGATTCGCCGAATACAATTCCTTCAACAACGTCGTCTGGCGTAACGACCCCGATCACATCCAACTCACCGCGCCGGATGCCTATCGCGCGGCCACCCTCGCGTCGCTCACCGGCTCGCTGCTCATGCTCACCGATCGGCCCGATGTGTACCGCACCCCTCGGGCTGAGATCGCCAAGCGCACGGCACCCGTATTGTTCACCCGGCCCGAGCAGCTCTACGATGTCGACCCCACCCGCTCGGCGCTCGTGGGGCGCGCGGCAACCGAGGTCAGCGGGTCGGGCCCGCGCCCGTTCGACGCTGACCAGCGCCTCACCGTCCCGCTGTATCTGCTGGATGTGAACCGGCCGTTCGAGCGCTGGTCGGTGCTCGCCCGCACGGGAGGCGCCGATAGCGCCCGCATCCGGTTCGCCGACCTCGGCCTCGACCCCCAGCGCGATTATCTGGTGTTCGAATTCTGGTCGCGCCATCTGCTGGGCGTGTTCCACGGCGAATTCGCGCCTGGCCCCATCGACCCGCGGCTCGATGTGCAGGTGTTCTGCATCCGCGCACGCGTCGCGCATCCTCAGGTGGTGGCCACCAACCGGCACGTCACCTGCGGCGGCCCGGATCTCGAACGCGTGACGTGGAGTGGCGACACCCTGTCGGGCCAGAGCGATCTCGTGGCGAATGATGAGTACGACATCTATCTCACGGAACCCGCCGGGTTCCGGTTCGCCGGCGTCACCGCGGCGGGAGCCCGGCTGGTCGGCAACTCGCGCACGGGATCGGTGCGGGTCGTCCGGCTGCTCTCGGCCACCAACGCCGGCGTATCGTGGACCGTACGCTATATGCCGTAGCCCCAACCGCAGCCCGCCGCCCGCCGCAGGTCAGAAGTCATCGTCCCGTCCCCGGGGCGCCCCCGACTTGTCGGATGTCGGAACGCCCTGCATGATGGTCGCGCCACCCTCGCCCCACTTCCGGAGTTCCCCATGCGTCGTTCTCCCATTCCGGCGGCCGTTCTCTCCGTCGTCGTGGCGCTCGCCGTGGTCGCCGCCGCACCCGCCCGCGCGCAGGCGCCGGCCGGTGCGCGTGTGGCGGCCGCCGCTCCATCGTCCTCCGACCTCAAGATTCTGAACGTCGAGGATTACGGCCGCTGGAAGCGCGTGACGTCTGCCGATCTGTCGCCGGACGGAACGTGGATGACCTATGCCTATGCGCCGAATACCGGCGACGATACCCTGTTCGTGAAGCAGCTCGACACGGGCAAGCTGTACTCGATTCCCGTGGGCTCTGCGCCGGCATTCTCCGACGATTCGCGCTGGGTGGGCTACTACGTGAGTCCGCCCGAGCGCGCCGGACGCGGAGGCCGGGGAGGCCGTGGCACGGCGCCCCCCACTCCCGAAGGGCGGGGCGGACGGGGCGCCGCACCAGGCGCGGAACGGCGGTTCGAACTGCTGAACCTCGCCACGGGCGACAAGTGGTCGGCCCCCAATGCGCTGGCGTTCAAGTTCGCCAAGGGGTCGAAATTCCTGGCCGTTCACCTGAACAGAGAGTCGCGTGCCGACACCACGCACCACGGCTCGGACCTGCTGATACGGGATCTGTCCAGCGGCGCAACGCGCAACATCGGCAACGTAGGGCAGTACGACTTCGACGCTGCCGGCAACCTGCTCGCCTATACCGTGGACGCAGCCGACCACCTCGGGAACGGCATCTATCTCGTCGACCTGGCGAACGGTTTCACGCGCCCGCTCGACGCGATGGCCGAGGAGTTCGATGGCCTCGCCTGGAGCGACACCGGTGCGGATCTCGCCGTGCTCCGCGGCACCAAGCTCAAGGGCATGAAGCAGAACGACAATGTCCTGCTGGCGTGGACGGGTCTCAGCGCGCAGGGCGGAAACGAAACGACCTACGATCCGAGCAAGGCCTCCGACTTTCCCAAGGGGTTTGTGCTCAGCCAGTTTGCCGCACCACGGTGGAGCGACGATGGGTCGCGCGTGTTCGTCGGCATCAAGCAGCAGGAAGAGGAGTTGCCCAAGAGTGAGGAGCCGCAGGCCAACGTCGATGTCTGGCATTGGAAGGACGCCGAGGTGCAGTCGGTGCAGATGGTGCGACTGCAGCAGGAATTGCGGTCAACGTTCGCGTCGGCCGTGCTGGTGCCCTCGGACCGGTTCGTCCAACTCACCGACAGCGCGATGAGCACCGTGCAGATGGTGCAGGACGGCAGTTGGGGCGTGGGACGGAACGACACCACCTACCGCGGCGAAGTCGCGTGGGGCGGAAGCCACGCCGATTACTATCGCGTGAACACGGCCACCGGGACCCGCTCGCTCATCGCCGACAAGCTGTGGCGCACCATGGGCACCTCGCCCGACAGCAAGTGGTTCCTGTACCTCCAGAACAAGCACATCTATGCGTACAACGCCGAGTCGGGGAAGAGCATGGAAGTGGACGGTGGGATGAACTTCGTGGATACCGACGATAACCACGCCTACGAGCGCCCGATCTGGGGGTTGGCTGGCTGGTCGAGCGACGGCAAGTCGGTGCTCGTCTACGACAAGTATGATGTGTGGCGGCTGCCGCTCGATGGAAGCGGCAAGCCCGTGAACCTCACCGAGGGCGTCGGTAAGGCGCAGCAGATCCAGTTCCGCGTCGTGCGGCTCGATCTCCCCAATAGTGGAGGGCGTGGCGGCCGCGGTGGCGGGCGCGGCGGTCTCGGTGGCGGTCCTCGGACCGAGGACCACGGCATCGATCTGTCCAAGCCCATCACCCTTTCGGCATACGGCGAGTGGACCAAGAAGTCAGGGTACTGGACGCTGGAGCCGGGGCAGGCCCCCAGGCCGCTCATCTATGAAGACAAGATGATTGGTCAGGCGTCCAAGGCCGAGGCCGCCAACCGCGTGATCTTCACTGAGCAGACATTCCGGGAGTTCCCCGACTACTGGGCGAGCAACACCTCGTTCCAGGCACCGGTCAGGGAGACCGACGCCGATCCGTTCATCGGCGAATATGCATGGGGCAGCCGGGTCCTCGTCGATTTCACCAACAGCAGGGGCCAGCACCTGCAGGCCACGCTTACCCTGCCGGCCGGGTATCAGCCGGGCAAGAAATACCCGATGCTCGTCTATTTCTACGAGATCCTGTCGAATACGCACCATCAATTCTCGATGCCGACGTTCGACGATCGGCCGCAGATGTCCACGTACGCGAGCAACGGATACCTGGTGCTGGAGCCGGACGTCGTCTATCAGATCGGGGCGCCCGGTTCGTCGGCGCTGGACTGCGTGACCAGTGCCGTCAAGAAGGTGATCGCGATGGGGTACGCCGACCCGGCCCACATCGGCCTGCAGGGGCACAGCTGGGGTGGCTATCAATCTTCCTATATACTCACCCAGAGCAACCTCTTCGCCGCCGTGGTCACGGGGGCCCCACCCACCGACCTGATCAGCTTCTACGACGAGTTGTATCCGGGCACCGGCACCGTCCAGCAGGGCATCACCGAGGTCGGGCAGGTGCGCATGGGCGGAGACGTCACGCCGTGGAATCACACGGCGCTCTACGAGGAGCAGTCGCCTCTGTTCAACGTCCCCAAGATCACGACGCCGTTCATGATCCTGCAGGGCACGGCGGACAACGCCGTCGACTGGGATCAGGGGCTCGAGTTCTACAACGCCGCCAGGCGGAACGGGAAGAAGGTGATCTTCCTCTCGTATCCCGGTGAGCCGCATCACCTGGCCAAGAAGCCGAACCAGATCGACTTCCAGATTCGCATGAAGCAATTCTTCGACCACTACCTCAAGGGAACGCCGGAGCCCGACTGGATGAAGCACGGCGTGCCCCAGGTGGACAAGGGAGAACCGATTCGATGACCGCGCATTCGCTTCGATCTGCAGGCCGCCGCGCGATGGTGCTGGCGCTCGCCGCCGCCCTGCTGCATCCGGCTCCGGCGTCCGCCCAACGCGGGGGCTCCGCCGAACCCGCCGCGCACAAGACAGCGCCCGACGGCAAGAAGATCCTCACGCTCGCCGACTACGGACCGTGGAAGCGCATCACCGCGGCGGCGATCTCCGACAACGGCGCCTGGATGACGTACACGTTCACGCCCAACGACGGCGACGACACGTTGTTCGTCCGGGCGCTCGATCACGACCAGCTGTACACCATGCCGACCGGCGCCGCAGAGGTGGGCGGCCGCGGTGGGCGAGGCGGGTTCGGCGGCGGCGGGAGCGTGCAGTTCTCCGACAACTCACAGTGGATCGCCTACTTCGTGAATCCGCCCGGTGGGGCTGCCAACGGAAGGGGACGTGGCGCCGGTAACGGCGGCCGCGGCGGTCGTGGCGGACGGGGAGCCGGCGCCTCGAGGGCCGGCGACAACGGCGCGAGCGTCGGCGTCGTGCGGCATCTCGAACTGCTCAATCTCGCCACCGGCGACAAGTACGACGTGCCTGGCGCGAGTGCGTTCCGGTTCGCGGCAGGCTCCCAGTGGCTGGCCATCAAGATGAACGGCACGCCCGGCGATACGTCGCACCGCGGCACGGACCTTCTGCTGCGCCGTCTGACCACGGGGGTCACGCAGAATATCGGCAACGTGGACGAGTACGACTTCGACACCGCCGGCAATCTGCTAGCGTACACCGTGGATGCCACCGGCCGCCTCGGCAACGGCGCCTACGTCATCGATCTGTCCACGGGTGAGACGCGGGCTCTCGACAGCAAGCCCATGGAATACGTCGGGCTCGTGTGGCGCGATTCGTCCACGAGCCTCGCGGTGTTGCGCGGTGAGAAGCCCAAGGACAAACAGCAGCGCGAGAACGTGCTGCTCGCCTGGCCTGATGCCGCGGCGCCGGTCACAGCGGTCGTCGAATGGGATCCGGGGCACGACCCGGCGTTCCCCAAAGGATTCGTACTCAGCGAATTCTCGGCGCCGCGCTGGAGCCCCGACGGCACACGGCTGTTCATCGGCATCAAGGAGCAGCAAGACACGCTGCCGAAAGCCGAGGCACCGCAGGCCGACGTGGACGTGTGGCACTGGAAGGACGTCGAGCTGCAGTCGCAGCAGATGCTCCAGATCAATCAATTGCGCCGGGCCACGATCAGCAGCGCCTTCATCCTGGCCGGCAGGCGTTTCGTGCAACTGGCCGACAGCGCGATGAAGACCGTCACGCCGACTGCCGACGGGCGGTGGGCGATCGGTCGCGATCCCACGCCATATGAGTACGATTATTCCGAAGGCGCCCCGGCGCGCGCCGACTACTATCGCATCAGCACGGGAACCGGAGAGCGCACGCTCATCGCCAAGCATCTTCTGCGCACCATGGGCACGTCTCCCGACGGCAAATGGTTCCTGTACCTCGAGAACCGGCACGTGATGGCGTATGACCTCGCCACCGGCAAGACGCTGAATGTGGACGCAGCCACGGGCAAGAGTTTCATAGACACTGACAACGACCAGGCGGCCGAGAAGCCGATCTGGGGCGTGGCCGGCTGGTCGAAGGATGGCCGCGCCGTGCTGCTCTACGACAAGTACGACGTCTGGTCGCTGCCGCTCGATGGGGCGAAGGGGCGCGACCTCACCGGCGGCGCCGGTGCGGCACAGCAGGTGGAGCTACGGCTGGCTCGCTTGGGCGGGGGCGGTCGTGGCGGCCGCGGCGGTTTTGGTTTCGGAGGCGGCCCCGCCGAGACGGTGGACCTGTCGCAGCCACAACTGCTCACGGCATACGGCGAGTGGACCAAGAAATCCGGCTACTGGCAGTTGCCCGCAGGCGGCGGCACGCCAACGCCGCTCCTCTTTGCTGACAAGATGATCGGCGAGGCGCAGAAGGCCAAGGATGCCGACCGCGTGATTTTCACCGAGCAGACCTTTCGCGAGTTCCCCGACTATTGGGTGAGCGACGCGAAATTCTCGGTGCCGCGCAAGCTCACCGAGGCCAATCCTCAGATTGCCGACTATGCCTGGGGCCGCCGCGTGCTGGTGGACTATACGAACAGCAAAGGAAAGAAGCTGCAGGGCACGCTCACCCTGCCGGCCGACTACCAGCCGGGCAAGAAGTATCCGATGCTCGTGTACATCTACGAGATCCTGTCGAACACCGACCACCAATTCTCCATGCCGGTGTACGACGACCGGCCCCACATGAGCGAGTACGCAAGCGACGGCTATCTGGTGTTCGAACCCGACATCGTGTACGAGATCGGGAAGCCGGGGTCCTCGGCCCTCGACTGCGTCACGGCTGGGGTAAAGAAGGTGATCGCGCTCGGCTACGCCGATCCAAACCACATCGGCTTGCAGGGCCACAGCTGGGGCGGCTACGAGTCGTCGTTCATCCTCACGCAGACGAACATGTTCAAAGCCGTCGTGACCGGGGCACCGCTCACCGACCTCGTCAGTATGTACGACGAGTTATACAAGCAGAGCGGCCAATGGAACGGCGGCATTCTGGAGACCAGCCAGGGTCGCATGGGTGCGAACGTCACGCCCTGGAACGCCACCAAGTTGTACGAGAGCCAGTCGCCGGTGTTCAACGTGACCAAAATCCAGACGCCGTTCATGATCCTGCAGGGCACCGCGGACGGCGCGGTGGACTGGGACCAGGGGCTCGAGTTCTACAATGCGGCCCGGCGCAACGGCAAGAAGGTGATCTGGCTGTCGTATCCCGGCGAGCCGCACCACCTGGCGAAGACGCCGAACCAGAAGGATTTCCAGATCCGGATGAAGCAGTTCTTCGATCACTATCTCAAAGGCGCGCCGGAGCCAGATTGGATGAAGAACGGCGTGCCGCAGGTGGACAAGGGAGAGCCCATCAAATAGGGAGCGGTCAAGATTGGGGACTGGTGTCTGACTCCTCATCTCTCGTCCGGACACCAGCCCGGCGCGAAGGTCCTGGCGCCGGGGAAGGTCGACTCACGCGCGTTCGAGCAGCACGACGCCGGACATTCGGCGGAACTCCTCCTGCGTGCGCTTGGGGTAGAGGCGCCCGACCACGCGCCAGAACCACATTCCGCGCATCTCGCGGCGCAGTCGATGCGCCTCTTCCATCGTGGACCGGAACTGCGCCGCCATCCACCCGAGCGGCGTGAAGAAATCCGTGCCTACGGCAGGCGCGAATCGAAACGGCGCGTTGCCCTTGGCCACGCTCTTGCCCCACGTGCGCTGCATGATCTTGAGCAGGCGCGGGCTCGCCAGATCGATGAGCCAGAACGAGACGTTCGGCTGGGCGTGCAGGTCGGCCGCCAGGCTCGCCACCTGCGGCTCCGTGAGGTAGATGAGCAGCCCCTCGGTCACCACGAACACGCGTTTCGACTCGGCGCCGATGCGCGCGAACAGCGCGCGCCGCGCCACATCGTCGGTGAGATCGGTGGCCACGGATTCGTAGCGGCAACGGGGTGTCTCATCGCGCAGCGCTTCGGTCTTGTACCCGAGGATCGCGGGCAGGTCCACGTCAATCCACCGCAGCGACGCCGGGAGGTCCAGTCTCCACGGGCGCGCGTCGAGTCCCGCGGCCAGGTTCACGATCGTGTCCACGCCGTGCCGGGCGATGGTGTCGAGGATGATCTCGTCGAACACGGCCGTACGCACGATCATCGCCCAGGCCATGGCGCGCCCTTGCTTCATGGTGTCCACGATGTCGTCGCCGCGGTCGCCGGCCAGCCGGCGCGCGTACGGGTCGCGGAAGATCGCATCGGGCCGCGCCGTCTCCATGGCGCGATACACGGCAACCCATCGGGCGGTGTCGGAGATGTGTTCGATGGGCATCGGACGCGGAGGGGGGGCGAGCCGGCGAGCGCGAGCCCATATCTATCGGTCTCGAGCGTGGCTTGCCAGAGGCCGCTGGGCCCCGGCCGGAGGTTGCGGCGATGGACACATCACGCGAACGCGTTCACCATGGTGGCTACGGCGGTTCTTGTAGGGGTCTCGTAAGCATGGGTGGAGGCCCGCCCGGCAACCTTGCGCCCGCGGCTCGGCTGAAGCATGCATTAGTCGAGGAGCTCGCTGGGAGAGTCCATGACCATTTCAGGCAGCGGTCGCGCGGTTCGCGGGTGCTTCGTCGTGCTCGCGGCGGCGGGATTGCTCGTGGCGTCCGGCGGGCGGAACGTGGCGCGAGCCCAACGATCCGGCGTACCCGTGGCCGCGGACACCCAGCCCAAGGGAACCATCCTCGGCACCGTGCGCGACAGCGCCGGTGTCGCCGTGCCGGGGGCCCGCGTCGATGCCGGAGCGAATATTGCGGCCACCACCGATTCGGCGGGGGAGTTTACCCTGCGCGATGTGCCGCAGGGACCGGTCGTGCTCACCGTGCGGCGGATCGGATTTGCTCCGGCGATCACCTACTGGGATCTGGGGCCGGATGCGCTGTCCCTCGACCTCCGGATCCACGCCTTCCCCACCGTGCTCCCAACCGTGTACGCGCAGGCGCGGCCCCAGCCGTACGATGCGCGTCTGGCGGGGTTCAATGCTCGACGGGCTTCGGGGCAGGGATTCTACATCACGCGCGGAGAGATCGATTCACTCGGGACCTTTCGCATGACGGACGTGCTCACCCGGGTTCCCGGGGTGCGGGAGTACACCATGCGCGGCGCGCTCGGCACCTCGGTGACGCTGGCCGGTTCACGATGCCAGCCGCTCGTGATGGTCGACGGCTTTCCTGCGGCGCTGGGGAGCTTTGATCTGAACATGATCGATCTCTCGACGGTCGAAGGGATCGAGGTCTATCTGCACGGTTCGTCGGTTCCGGCGTCCCTCTCGGGGCCGTATGGCATGGAGGCGTGCGGCGTCATCGCGATCTGGTCGAGGCCCATGCGGCCGAACGTGCGTGCCGATCAGCTCCCGCCCGAACATGCGCCGAACCTCGACTCGCTCCTCAAGGCGAACGTGGTGTATACGGCGGCGACGGTGGATCAGCCGGCGGGATACGACAGGGGCACAGCGGTTCCGATATATCCCGATTCCCTGTACCGGGTGCGGGTGCCGGGCCACGTGGTGGTGCGATTCGTGGTTGACACGGTGGGGGCTGTGGAGATGGCGACGATCGAGGTCGTATCCGCGACGGCGGCGCCATTCAGTGCCGCGGTGCGGCGGGCGCTACGGGCTGCGAGTTTCTCGCCTGCAAGGATTCGAGGGCGGCCGGTGCGCCAGTTGGTGGAGATGCCGTTTGACTTCCGGCCCAGTCCAACGGATTCCGTGCCCAGCTCCTCTTTCAGAGTGAGGCGGCGCGGCTCCGGAGTCCCCTCTATATAGTAGTGGGCCGATGAATTCCAAGTTGATCGGTCAGAAAGACGGAATTCTCATGCCCAATTCCGCGGGTGTCTTGACGAAAGGTTGACGTTGGGGAGCGGAGTGCGGGCCCTCGATAATGTGACCTCCCAGTTGGCTCGCAGGGTTGTGACGTTGTACGGACCCTTGCGGGACAGGGGTCTAGGTTGCACACTAGGCAACTGTATCCTGTTTGTTTCTAACCCGATACGAGGATCGCTTCCAAGTTCTGGCAGCGCCTTGACCCGCCAGTATCGAAGTCCAACCGCTGTTCTACCCCGCGCGGTTGGCGGCATGTCTTTCAAATCTCCCTCAGAGACCCTTGGATGAGGACCGACAACATGACCGTGAATGGAATGAGGCGTTGG
>Ga0307372_10007592_pt1 | contig 15487 bp, 20 predicted proteins | sample OX1MG_FD_202533 | JGI IMG/M metagenome (GOLD analysis project Ga0307372, IMG submission 202533) | Soil microbial communities from Risofladan, Vaasa, Finland - OX-1 | ecosystem: Environmental > Terrestrial > Soil > Coastal area > Acid sulfate soil | place: Finland: Risofladan, Vaasa | collected... | reverse complement strand
CCTGCTGGTACTCCCTTGCCATGCCGCCTTCTCCGGCCATTCTCCGTGACCGGCAGACTGTGCCTATAGGCCTTATCTAGCGGGCGGCGGCTGTCCGCGCGGTCAGCCTGTCGGCACGCCGGCCAGAAGAGATGAACCCGGGACCGTCTTTTGTGCCGTCGCCGTAATCTGTGCAGCGGCCTTGGCTTGCGCCCGAGCACCCCGGCTTTGGCGATGCGGAGCCGAGTCAGACGAGTTCCAGGCGCTTCTCGAGCGCGCTCGCAAGGCGCTGCAGCGTGGACTCCGTAGGATTGCCCGCACCCCGCTCAATGCGGCTTATGTCAGCCTGCCGGACCCCTGACCGGTCGGACAACTCGCGCTGCGATAGGCCGCAGCCCAGGCGGGCGTCGCGGAACTGCAGGCCAAGTTCGATGGCGGCCTCGAACCTGCGGCGCAGTTCAGCCTCGCCCTGCGTCTCGGCCGCCTCGCGGCCGACCGCCCAGTCATCGAACCTCGTCCCCATCGCCAGCCTCACCTCCGCGCAGGGCCACACCCTATGCGCTTTAACGTATCACCCTATGAGCGCTAACGTATGCGCGGTCAAGGCCTTCCCGTCAGCTAACGCCGCTTCCTGGCCCGCTTCTGCGACTCCTGGTGGGCCGTGAGCACCTTGCGAGCCTTCGAGATCTCCCGCTGCTGCCGACGGTCGCTGGCGTCGCGCGCTTTGTCGTAGCCACCCAGCAGCAGAACGATCCCGCGCCCGGCTGCGCAGAAGAACACCCGCAGCATGATCGCCTCCGGCGCGCCACCGACCTCCTCAGGCAGCAACCCCTCCGCCTTGTGACGGATCTCAGATGCCGTCCAGCGAACCCGGAACTCGTAAAGCCCCTCGCCCAGCGCCTAGCGTACTCCGACCCGATGACATCCAGACCGCGCCGCGCAAGCACCAGCCGGACTGCCGCGCCAGCTCGCCGCCGACCTGCCCGCCGCCGTCCTGGCCCGCATGCTCGGCATCCACATCACCGTCGCGGTCGCCTGGCAGCGGGCCTCTGCCGGAGGCTGGGCCGCCTACGCAGCCGAGGTCAGCCGCCGGAGCCCCCGCAGCGAGCACGTCCCCTGATCCGTGGCCACGACACCAAGGCAGGTAATCATGCCCCCGCACGAGCCCCTCCCCGCCGAGCTCCGGCGAGACCCACTCCCCTTGCGCGGCCGGGCAGCGCTGGTGACCGGCGCCAGCCGCCGCGCCGGCATCGGATACGCCATCGGCCGCCGGCTGGCCGCCCTGGGCGCCAGCTTGTTCCTGCACCACTACGCACCGCACGACCGCGACCAGCCCTGGGGCGCCGACCCCGGCGGCACCCGGGCCGTTATCGACGGCGTGACCAGCGCCCTGGCGGCTCACAGCGCAAGCGTTCATGACATGGAACTCGACCTCGCCGGGCCCGGCGCCCCCGAACAGCTGATCGGCGCGGCCACCAGCCAGCTCGGGCACCTGGACGTCCTCATCTGCAACCACGCCCGCAGCAGCGACGACGGCCCCCTCGGCACCCTGGACGCCGCCATGCTCGACGCCCACTGGGCCGTCAACACCCGCTCGGCGATCCTGCTGGCCCAGGCCTTCGCCGCCCAGCACGACGGCCGCCCCGGCGGCCGGATCATCTTCATGACCTCCGGACAGGATCTCGGCCCGATGACCGGCCAGATCCCCTACGCCGCCAGCAAAGGCGCGCTCGCCTCGATCACCCGGACCCTGGCCGACTACCTCGCCGGCCGGGCCATCACCCTCAACACCGTCAACCCCGGCCCGGTCGACACCGGCTACGCCACACCCGAAGACCACGAGATAGTCCGCCGTCACTTCCCGCAAGGACAGTGGGGAACACCCGACGACCCCGCCCGCCTGATCGCCTGGCTGACCACCGACGAGGCCGCCTGGATCACCGGGCAGATCATCAACACCGAAGGCGGCTTCCGCCGCTTCGACTGACATCCAGCCCGCACCGCGCGGAAGGCATTCAGGCAGTTGCGATATCTGACTCCGCCAGCACGTCAACGGCACTCATGTCGAGGACTCCTGGGCGCGGGCCGCCGAGCGTTCAGCGGCGCGGCTGACCGGAGGGCGGGCATGAAGTGGGACCTGCGGATGGCCGCGGCGCGCCGCGAGATCTGGAAGGCCAGCGACATGCGCCGCCTGCTAGCCGAGCACGGCATGGAGATCAGCGCAGGGAAGATGTCCGGGCTGTGGTCCGGGCAGCCGACCTCCATCCGGCTGGATGACCTGGAAATCATCTGCGCAGTGCTCGGATGCGGGCCAGAAGAACTGCTGCTGCGCGAGCCCGGGACAGTCCAGGCCCTGCCCGCCCCGGCCAAGTTGCGGGCGGTGCTGAACGGCGATCTGCGCTGCAGCGTCTGCAAGCAAAGGCCGCCCGCCACCGGCGACCACCGGCGCTGCTGGCAGTGCTCGCGGACCGGCGACGGCACCGCACCGCCGTGCAAGGGCTGCGGAGGCCCGCAATGGTTCTCCGGCTGGTGCAAAGACTGTCACCCGAGGATGCGTCCGCCGCTGTCGGTGCCGCGCTCGTGCCAGTCCTGTTTCGCCTGGGGAGTGCTGGGCGGGAGGTTCTGCTCGGCCTGCTCGGCCTGCCCGGCTTCAGCCGCAAGTACCCGGCCGGGATATGCGCGGGCTGCGGCCAGCAAGCCGCGATCAGCCGAGGGCACCGCCGGCTGTGTCACTGCCAGGCGCAGTACCTGGCCGGTCCCTCGCCGTGGGACACCGGGCCCAGGCACTTCAGCGAACTCGGGCCAGGCAGGCACCAGTTGTTCTTCGCCAACATGGTCGCGGGCGGCTGGCGCCGGAGGAGGAAGGAGCCGACCCCTCCCCCGCAGTTTCCGCCGCAGGAAACCAGCGGCCTGGCCCCGGCGGCAGCGGGACCGTGCCAGCCTGAGCTGTTCACGCTCCCCTTCGAGGCTGTCCCCTGGCAGATCCTGACCGGCGACTGGCCGCGGCTCGGCTGGTATGCGCACCTGGTCCCCGCGGTCTTCGGCATCGGCGAGCGGCGCGGCTAGAGCAACGCCGTTCAGGAGAATGTCCGCAACACGCTGCGGTCCCTGATCGCTACCCAGCCGTCCGATGCGCGGATCTATCCGGCGAGCGCGGTGCAGCGGCTGGGCGCAGGCCCGCACCACAGCGCGGCAAGAACCCCTGAACTGCTCGAAGACCTGGGGCTGCTGGCCGAGGACCGCCCCGGCCCCGGCGACGCCCGCGGACGCCACGACCCGGCGCCCCGGCTGCCGCGGCAGGTACCGCCGGCCGGAAGGGGCCCTGCGACCTCAATACCAGCCAGTATTCGAGCACGTGAGAACCGCCGGCCCGTAACGTTGCAGCCATGAGCCAGCGCCCGTTCGAGATCATCTGCGAGATCGAGCCGCCCACCCGGCCGGACCTCAAGCATGTCCGCCATCAGATCGGCGTGCTCAGCACCGTCGCCGACGCCTTCTTGATCCCCGACAACCACCTCGGCCGCGCGACGGTCTCCAGCGTAGCGGTTGCTCATGAGGTCGAGGCGATGGGCGGGCGCAGCATCGCATGCCTGAATTCTCGCGATCGCAACCTGCTGGGGTTTCGCCGTGACCTGCTCACCGCCGCCGCCTACGGCGTTGACCAGTTCCTGTTCGTACACGGCGACAAGCCCGCGACCGGGGGGAGAACCAGCGAGCTGACGGTCCGCTCGATGATCGAGGAGGCACGTGGCTGCGCCGGGGAGCCTGCCTTCGGGACCGCCCCGCGCTGGCGGATAGGCGTGGCCGCAGGACCGCGTCCCCTGCCGCAGTGGAAGCTGGCCGCAGATTTCGTATTCGTGCAGGTCAGCTATTCGGTGGAAACCACGTTGCGGTGGCGGGACGCTAACCCGGCAGACATCCCCGTCTACGCAGGCGTCATGGTTCTCGCGAGCCAGGCAATGGCCCGCCGCATCGCAGCCGCCGTCCCCGATATCGAGATCCCGCGCTGGCTGGAGGAAAAGATCGCTGCCGACCCAGCGGCCGGAGTCGATGCGGCATGCGAGCAGATCCAGCAACTGCAAGACAGCGGCGCCTTCGCCGGTGTGCACCTCATACCCGTGAGCCGCTACCGCCAGATCGCTGCCCGCCTCGAAGCACAGCACCAGAACCGCAAAAGCTAGGCCCCAGTCCTCGCACTCTCCGGCCACGGTAGGCGGGAACTCGGAGTCATCCTCAGCATCCACTGCGCACACACCCAGCCCAGGCCATATCCGCGGTGACCGTCTCTTCCTGCGCTGCCACCTCAGCGCCATCCCCGGACAGCAACTCCTCATCACCGGATCCCTGAGCCGCTCGAACATGAGGATGCAGCCAGCCCGGCTCCCAGGACGGCCATCGCGGCAAGGTCCAGGCCGCCGTACCCGGTGCACAGGCTGCCGCATCGCAGCGGTTCGGACGCCGCGGTCACGCGGCCCGCTGCTCTGGCTGGGCGGGCTTCCACGCTGCCAGCGGCCGTGGCTGGTGCCTGGTTTCTGCCTGCGGCAGGGCGTGTTGTTCCGTGCTCGCGGTGGCGGGCGGGTTGCGGAGGATGAGCAGGTCTTTGCGGACGATGAGGTGCCAGGGCTCGCCGCGGCGGCGGGCCTTGCGGATGTTGTCGAGCTGGAAGAACGAGGGCCGGGGGATCAGCCGTCCGCCGCGCAGCCCGGCGAGCAGGGCGACGCAGCGGCAGCCGGGATCAGGCTGGCGCCGGGCCGCCGGGTCCAGGCGGGCGAGCAGCCCGGCGAGCGTGCGCTCGCCGCCGTCGGGGATGAGGGTCAGGACGCGCCGGCCCGCAGCGGCGACGGCCTCGATCACCGCGAGCGAGCCGTCGGGCGCGGCGACCAGGTCGAAGTCCCGGGCACACCCGTGTAGGGGTCCGGCGCAGATGTCATTTCGACCGGCTACTTGTCATCTCTGATGGCATCTGCACAGCGGCCTGTCATCTCCGGCACCACATAACGGCCGTCCGCTGCCCTGGGCAGAATCGCTGGCCGCACGGGCGGGCCTGAACATAGCGTCGGCTGCGTGGCTGACGCTCAACCTGGACTCGTGCGACGCATCCAGGCCGGCACGGTACGGCTCGCCTACCGGACCTGGGGTCCCGCTGGGGCACCGCCGCTGGTGCTGCTGCACGCGCTCGGCGAGCAGTCCTCGGACTGGGCGCCAGTCGCGCAGGCACTCGCGTCCTCGTGGCGCGTGTACGCCCCCGACCTGCGCGGGCACGGCGCCAGCGACTGCGGCGGCCCGTACACGATCGAGCAGCTCACCGCAGACCTGGCGGCGCTTCTCGACGCGCTGGAACTCGGCCAGGCAGCGCTCGGCGGGCACTCGATAGGCGGCCCGCCCGCCTACCTGTACGCGGCACGCCATCCAGGCCGCGTCACCCGCCTAATCCTGGAGGACCCAGCGCCGCCATGGCCGCGCGGCCGACGGGTCCTCGCCCGTCCCGACGGCCCGCTGCCGTTCGACTGGAATGTGATGGCGCTGAGCAACGACTTCGCCGACCCGCAGGCCAGCTCCTGGCGCGACGAGCTGCGGGGGATCCAGGCCCCGGCCCTTCTCATCGCGGGCGGCCCTGCCAGCCATGTCGACCAGGGCCAGCTCGCGGGCATGGCCGCGCTCATCCCGGACTGCGAGCTGATCACGATCCCCGCCGGCCACCTTGTGCACGCCGTCCGGCCGGCCGAGTTCACCGCCGCCGTGACCACATTCCTGGGCGCGCGAGGTAAATGACAACTTCCCCGCGCCGAAGGGCCAGCATTCAAGCCATCCAGAGGACAGGAAGACTGCGCACAGACGACAAACTCGCTGAATCCCTGCAACCCGGCAGGCGCGAATAGATATTCTCGCGGCCGGCGCGGAGGCCGGCCGCTTTACCAGATAGCGGGTACCCGCAAGTGTGCCTGCGGTAGACCAGCGATGTACCTGTGCAGGTCAGGGTGGTAACTGACCTGGGCTGCCGTGATAGTCGCCAGGGCTGCCAGGCGCGGGAGCCGGAGCGGGTTCCGGCGGGCCCGTGTCAACGCAGGCCCCGAAACAACAGCCCCCGGGTCGGGGAAACCCCAGGCCACGGGCTATATCCGCAGGTGGTGGCAGATGTAGTGGCAGGTATTGTGGCAGGTGCTGGGTTCGAACCAACGTAGTGCTCACCCGCTGGGCGCTACCGGAACCGAGTCTGCCGTTACCAGCCAACCCGGTAGCCCCCATTAGGCTGAGCCGACGGTTTTACAGGCCCCGCACCGCACGGCCGTGACCAGCGCCGACAGTTCTCTGCGCATCCGTGCCGGCGTGCATTCGGCGTGGCCCGGGAATGTCGCGGGTGGGGACGCTCTGGTCACGGCCGCCTGCTCATGGAAGAGGCAGGGCCTCGGGTTGAGGCGCTGGAGCGCGCACGACGATACGCTTTTAAGGTGAGCAACGACGTCGTGACCATCGAGGCGCTCCGCGGGCGCCGGGCCGAGATACTGCGGGTCGCGCGCAAGCGGCGGGCGCGCCGGATCGCGGTCTTCGGCTCGGTTGCCAGAGGTGAGGCGCGGGCCGGCAGTGATGTGGACCTGCTCGTCGACTTCGAGCCAGGTGCGTCTCTTCTTGACCAGGCTGGCCTGTTCCAGGATCTTGAGGAACTCCTGGGGGTCGGGGTTGATGTCGTCTCCCGAAGCGGGCTCAAACCTGGGGACGACCACATCCGCGCGGAGGCCGTAGACCTTTGACCAGGGGAATCAACGACCTTCTTGCCGACCTTGCCGAGGCAGCCGACGCGGCAGCTGAACTGGTAAAGCTGGGCAAGCAGCGCTGGGACGCCGAGCGCCTGCTGCGTCTGGCAGGAGAGGCGGTCATCGGCAGGCTTGGCGACATCGCCGCGAAGCTCCCTGACGAAGTCACGGAAGCGACGCCGGAAATCCCCTGGCGAGAGGTCAAGGGCATGCGGATCATCGCCGCTCACGCCTACCACCGCATCGACTACGAGCAAGTCTGGGTGACCTTGCGCGACGATGTGCCTGCGATGGCAAAGGCGATCCAGCGCTGGCGTCAGCCCGAACCTGACCTGCCCGCACAACCCGGCTCGTGACACCGGCCAGATCCGGATGTTACCCGTGCATCGCAGGACATCCGCACCTGCGCCTTGATCTGCCCGGGGATGTAGTCGTGGTACGCGGCGATCGCCGGCCAGGCCACCTGCCGCAGCCGCGTGCCTGCCGGTTCCGGGCGCCAGCCAGGCCCAACTCCTGCCACTCCCACTCCGCCTTCGCCGGCCCTCCCTGCCTGATGCCCGCCGCGATGTATTTGGGGAGCGTCTTGCGGTCCAGCCTCAGCGAATCCGACATCTCATTGAACGACCGGCCCGCATGCCACTGACCGCGCCGCGTGGCGGTCGGCGCTGAGCCGGCCCCTCCGCGCTATAAAGGGGCAGCGAAGAATCGCATCTTCAGCGTTTCAGGCATCGTGTGGTGCGAGGACAGGTATCCCGGCGTCCGCGGCGGCTTTGGCGAGCCGGTCGTCATAAGTGAGCAGGGCCGTGAGCTCCGGGCCGAGCAGCCGCGCGGTCGCCAGGTGAATCGCGTCCAGGGAGCGCAGCAGCCGGTCAGGCTCGACGATCGCGGAGCGGACGACGTCCTCGTCCATCTGGACGTACTCGAATGCATCAAGCAGCCGCTGGGCGTCGGGGATCAGCGCTGGCCAGTTTCGTGCCACGGCTCGGCTGACCTCGATCCGCAGCAGGTCCGAGCTAATCCAGTTGTCGCCGCGGTGCTCGCGGTAGAAGGCGAGAAACGCGTCAGCGTGCTCCTCGGCGGCTAGGAGCTTGAACGCGGCGCTGGTGTCCAGGTAGTAGAGAGCCACGGGTCGTCAGCGCTCGCTCTCGCGCTCCTCCAGCAGCGCCCGCGTGAGCGGGCTCGGATCGGCACCGGTAACCGGGTGCAGCCGCTGGGGCATGTAACCAGGGTTCTTGGCGGGGCGCAGGCGCCCTACAGCCTCCAGCCGGGCAAGGATCGCCGGACGTTCGGGCCGCTCGAACGGGACCAGCCGGGCGACAGGCGTTCCGTGCTCGGTGACTTCGATCGTCTCGCCCCGGCGCACGCGAGCGATTACCTCACTGGTGTGGTGGCGCAGTTCCCGCAGCCCCACTGATGACTCTCCGAGGGTCGTCATGCCATCAATGTATCACAGGGATGTATAACATCCGGCCTGGCGGCGTGACGCCGCATCTGTGGGCGCCGAAAACCTATGCCACCAGGCGATATTCATGAATCACGCCTCCGGCGCGGTCGCGCCGCCGGAGGCGGAAGCGGTCCAGGTCGGTGGCGCCATCTGGCAGCCCGCGCGACGATCTGATCACTGTCGTTCACGTCGACGACGTCCCGGCCGCGCAGGTGCGCGCCGGAATCGTGCGGCGCCCGCTCCCGGCATCGGCCTTCGGCCGCGGCTGGCTGATCGATTTCGAACCGGGCTCGCGGTGGCCCGAGGTGGACCACCACGTGTCGAAGAGCGCTTCTACGTTCTCAGCGGCGAGATCGTCGGCAACGATCAGCGCTACCCAGCCGGCACGGATGTCGTTTTCGCGGCCGGTTCCTGCCATCGGCCCGGATCCGAGGTCGGAGCGCTGATCATCGGCATCAGCGAGAATCCGGGTCTTCGGAGTTCCGGTGGCCAGGCGGCGTAACAGCCCTCCCGGCGGGAGATAGGCGGGCGGCGAGGAACGCGAGGATCTCGTCCCGGGCCGCGATCGTGGGCTGGCCTGCCTCGTCGATGAGGTGAACGGTCACGACACTGTGCGGACCGGGGATGTAGCGGGAGAAGAACGGCGGCGTATCGGTACCGGCGGCGTCGTCGGGCAGCACTCGCCCGGTGAAGCGGTCGCCGAGCGCCGCGGCGTAGGCCGCGAAGCGCTGCCCGGTGCAGAACCGGTCACCGGCGAAGCGGTACGCCATCACCGTCAGGTCGTCGCGGTCCAGCCGGTCCCTGACCGCGGCCAGTTCAGCGGCGGAGATCTCCAGCCCGGCCGGGTCGTCGAGGGGCAGGGAGGGCTGGCACAGGACGGGGGCGATCACGGCGGGCTCAAGCATCATCGTGAGCGCGAAGTTCCCGGTGAAGCACATCCCGACGGCTCCGGTGCCGGGGCCGCCGCACTCGCCGTGAGCCAGCCGCGCCAGCGCTCGCAGCCAGTCGGTCACCGGGCTGGACCGGCCGGCGGCGAAGGCCCGGAACTCGGCGCTCACGCACGCACGCCGGAAGACCTCCGCTCCTTCCTCAGCCCCGGCGACCGCGCCGTCACGGCCGAACAGTGACGGCAGGTAGACAGTGTGCCCGGCGTCTCGCACCCATCGGGCGAACCTGGCGACCTGCGGGCTGATGCCGGGCATCTCGGCCATGACGATCACCGCGGGACCGGATCCCGCCACGTGCACGCGCTTGGTCAGTTCGCACAGCCGTACCTCCCGCGCGGTGAAGTCGGCGAGGTCGTCATCGGTGAGAGCGGGCATGCTCCTGCCTCCCGGAGATCGTCGCGGCCCGCCGGTAGGTCACGGCGGCAATGCCCTCATCATGACGCGGGCCAGGCCGGGCAGCCAGAGGCGAGATCGCCTGTGCTTTAGGTTAATCTCGCCACATGCCGTCATCAGCGTCACCAACCCGGGTCGGCGTCCTCGCCTATCGCGGGTGCCTGGGGACTGAGATCTTCGGGATCGTCGACCTGCTGCTTTTCGCCAATGCGATCGCCGCCGCGACGGAAGGCGCCCGCGAGGACCTGTTCCGGGTGACAGTGGCGGCCCGCCGGGCATCCGATGTCGTCGCCGCCGGGGGCGTGGCGCTCCGCGCCGCGCGCTGGCACAAGCGCTTTGACATCCTGATCGTCCCCGGGTTCGAGCTCAGATCGCCGCGCCACGTCGGCCAGGCACTCGGGCAGTGGCACCCCGAGATCGAATACATCGCCTCGGCGGCGGCCGCGAGCATCCCCGTCGCCTCCGTCTGCACCGGCGCGTTCCTCCTGGGCGAGGCCGGCCTCCTCGACGGCCGGAATGCCACGACCTCATGGCTATTCGCCGGGCAGCTCCAGCGCCGCTATGGCCTTGCCACCGTCAACGCCGACCTGATGATCGCCTCCGACGGCCCTGTCACCACGACCGCGGCCTTCAGCGCCGTCCACGACCTCGCACTGCGGATCATCCAGCAGCGCGCCGGCGACGACCTTGCCCGGCATGTCGCCCGTCTGTCACTGGTCGCGGACAACCGCAACAGCCAGGCACCGTACGTCGATGACGCGCTGCTGTGGCCGGGGCCCGGCACATTCGCGCGGCCCGTCAGGCGATGGCTCTCCGAACGACTCGCCCAGCCCTACGACCTGGCTGGCCTCGCCCGGGCGTTTCACGTCAGCACCCGCACGATGCTGCGCCGATTCGGTGACGAGACCGGACAGTCGCCGCTGGACTTCCTGCGGCAGGCGCGAGTGGACACCGCGAAGCGACTGCTTGAATCACCCGACCACACCGTCGCGAGCGCCATGCGGGAGGTCGGATACACCGATCCGGCCTCGTTCCGCCGGCTGTTCACCAAACGGGCCGGGATGACACCAGCCGCGTACCGGCGCCAGTTCCGCATCCGGGACTAACGCGCCCGGCCGGCGGAGGGTCACGCTAGCCGGACCGTCAGTCGTCGCGGACGGGCAGGTCAAGGTGGCGGAGGCGGTCGGGATCGATGATCGCGTCGATTTCGGTAACCGCGCCGCCCGTGACAGTGAAGCCGATGACGGCGAACGGCTGCCCGTCCACGCCGGCCCTACGACCTGCGCCACGCCGCCCTGTCCCTCTGGCTGGCCGCCGGGGTCCCGCCCGCCGAGATCACCGCCCGCACAGGCAACTCCCCGCGCGTCGTGCTGGGCACCTACACCCACCAGGCCACCGGCCACGACAACCACGCCAGCCATCTCATCAGCCAGGCATTCGCGCCGGCAGCCCGGCCCGTCCGTGCCCCGTCCTCGCTGAAGGTCTGTGAGCAGCTCAGAGATAAAGGTGACGCCACAGCAGGTGAGAGCGGCCAGCGACTGTGATCGACGGTCGCGGATCAAGCGTTCTCCGCCCCAAGTTTTCGGCGTGTATCCGGCGTAACCACCTGCGCGCGCCCGCCGCCGGCCACTAAAACATGCCTGACACGAAAACTGGGTCCCCGGTGGGCGCGCGGCAGCGAACCCTGGCCTGCGCGGCGGCCGGCGTTTGCAAGATGACGTTGATTGTCGGGCTGAAAGGGGCCGGTGCGGGTTCGGCGGCGGCTCCCGGTTACGCGGCTGTGCCGGTGAGCGCCGGCCGGTCAGGCGGCTCCGGGGGGCTGATGGTGATGGTGCAGCCGGGGTGGAGCTTTTGCAGCTGGCGCTCCAGGAAGGCCTGACGCTGCTGGGGTGACTCGCGCCGGGTGTAGAAAGTCAGCGCCCGGCTCCTGGCAGGGCGTGCCGCTCTTGAGGACCTGGTAGGCGATCTTCAGCAGGGTGTGGGCGATCGCGGTGATCGCCTTCTTCTTCGCGCCCGGGTTCTTCTCCCCGCCGAAGCGGCGGACCAGCCGGCTGTACCGGGCCTGCGGCCGGCCCCGGACCCGGATCGCCGCCCAGGCGGCCTGGATCAGCATCGGCTTGATGCAGGTCCCGGCGTCGCCGGTCCGGCCGTGCTTGCGCTTGCGGGCGCTGATGTTGTTGCCCGGGCACAAGGTGACCCAGGAAGCGAGTTTCTCGTGGTCGGGGAAGTACCGGTGCGGCGTGGGGCCGATCTCGCCCAGCCACGCCCAGGCCACGACGTCGCCGAAGCCGGGGATGGTCGTGAGCAGGCCCGCCTCGCGCTGCCACCGCGCGGCCTTGCCGCCGATCCGCTGGTCGAGGTCAGCGACCGCGGCGCTGAAGCCGGTGATGCGGTCACGGTGCAGGCGGCACAGCAGCGCGTGATGCTCGGTGAACCGCCCCGCCAGCGCCTGGGACAGGTCGGCCAGCTTCCCGGCGGTGCGCATCCGGCCGATCGCCAGGTCCGCCAGCACCTGGCCGCGGCGTTCCCCGCCGGTCAGCGCCTCGATCATCGCGGTGGCGGACTTGCCGGTAATATCGCTGGCAACCGAGCCGAGCTTGATGCCGGCCGATTCCAGCGCCTTGCCGAGCCGCTGGATCTCGGAGGTGCGGGCCTGCACCGTCTTCATCCTGTACCGGGTCAGGTCCCGCACCTCCTTCAGCTCCGGGGCGGGGATGCAGGACCCGCGCAGCAGCCCGCACTCGAACAGCTCCGCCAGCCGCGCGCAGTCCCCCGCGTCGGTCTTGTGCCCTTTCAGCGCCTAAGCGTGCGCCGGGTTGATCACCGCGACCTGCTCGAAGTCCCGCTCGCACAGCGCGTAATACACCGGCTCGGTGTAGACCCCGCTGGCCTCCATCACCACATGGGTCACGCCCCGCTTGCGCAGCTCGGCGGCCATGTGCTGGAGCACCCCGTAAAACGTCCGGAACTTCAGGATCTCGGTCTTACGGGTCCACGGCTTACCGCCGGGCGACCGGATCGCGACCTTGACCATGTCCTTGTGCACGTCGATCCCCGCGACGCGCTCGTACATAACTTTCATGCGCGGCCACCTCCTGCAGCGGCAACCCCCCACCGGATGGGAACAGGCGCGCCGCCCGCCAGAGCCCCGGTCAGTACAGGAGACTGACACACGCGCACGCAGCAGCAACGGGGGTTACCCGCGAGGGGCTCGGGCGCCAATCTAATACACGGCCTCGAACGGTCCAATGGCAAACGGCGACGACGGGCGGCACGTCAGCACAAGCCTGCGCCTACCGCCCGCCCGCCGCTGCCCGATCACGACAAAGACCCCCGGCCGCCAGCGACCCGCACCACACCGCCGGCGGGAGGGAACCCAGTTTTCGCCTCCCACGGCAGCGCCACGCAGTGGAGCATGATTTCTAATAACCAAACGGTCCTCACCCGCATACGGCCAGGTCGGTGATCGTTTCCGGACCTGGAGGCAGGTTCTAGCCAAGCTAAATCAAACGAAACTGGCGGTTTGCGCAAACCGCTCCCCTGGCGCCACGCCCGCATTGCCGTGACCTGGGGTTTAACTGGTGGCAGGTGCTGGGTTCGAACCAACGTAGGCTGAGCCGACGGTTTTACAGCCATCTCCCGAACACGTCCTAACCTGCGCCGATACCTTCGATGTTCAGAGTTCTCCGGCTGTTCTCCGTGCCCGGTGAAACCGTACCGTCATAACGACGCCTTCCGCGGCGACGGCGGTCCTGAGAACCTGACGCACCCGCTTGCTGCCGGGCACGGCCGGGCACCGCCGCCTTGAGGTGGTCCTCACCGCGGCTGGGCAACCCTCCCCCGGTCAGCCGACTCGACAGATCATGCATTGATTATGCATAATGTATGCATGGCGTTGATCCAGATCAGGGATGTCCCGGAGCCTGTCCGGGACGAGCTTGCCAGGAAGGCTGCCGCAGCCGGGCAGTCAATGCAGGCGTACCTGCTGGGCGAGCTGAGCAAGCTGGCCCAGCGACCGAGCATGGCCGAGATCGTCAGGCGAGCGCAGGCCCGGGCCAAGGCCAGCGGGTCCGCGGTGACGATGGACGACGCCGTCGCTGCGATCCGCAGGGACCGAGATCGCCGGCTGGACCCGTGAGCGGTTATGTGCTGGACGCATCCGTGGCCGTGACGGCACTGACCGAGCCAGGGAGCCCGGCGGCCGACCTGTTGTCCTCGGACGACGCGGTCTTCCAGGTTCCCTCGATTTTCGACGCCGAGGTGCTCAGCGCCCTTCGTGGCCTGGTCCGCGGCGGGAAGTTCCGCGACGCCGCGGCGGCGGACCTGATCGCCGACTTGATAGTGCTCCCCGTCGACCGATGGCACATGTCGCCCCTGCTTCCCCGCATGTGGGAACTGCGCGCCAACCTCACCCCGTACGACGCGGCCTACGTAGCTCTGGCGGAACTGACCGGAACCGTCCTGGTCACCGGCGACGAGCGCATCACAGCCGCACCTGGGGCCAGCTGCCCGATCCAGATCATCAAGTAGGTCGGGCAGGGGCGTCGTGGTCGGCGAAGTAAACACCGCAGTGCGGCGCCGGGAGTCAAACGGACGGTTATGGCAACTCGCTGCGCCTGCGTGCCTTGTTCGACCGCTGGCTCATCACGATCGACCCTGTGGGGTGCCAGAAGTCTGTGTGCCCTGTGAACTGCGGTAATGATCAGTGTCAGCTGTCGGGCATCATGATCATTCATGTCCTTGCGCCTGCTCTGCCTCATCTTCGTCCGGGTCGGCGGCTGGCTGGTCCTGCTCGGCCGGTCCTCGGCCTCCAAGGACGCCGGGCTGCTCGTGCTGCGGCACGAAGCCGCCGTCCTGCGCCGCGCCAATCCCCGGCCCCGGCTCTACTGGGCAGACCGCGCGGTGCTCGCCACGCTGATCCGGCTCCTGCCGGCACGGCTGCGAGCGCACCGGCTGGTCACCCTGTACCGCTCCAAAGTGTCGCAACAGCTCTGAACTGCAGGTTTTGGCGATCCGCTTACGCGGCGCGGTGGTACTCGTTGATCATGCCTGTGGGTGCCGATAACCGTGTCATAGTCGCTGACCTGGTGTTTTGTGCAGGCCGGTCCCTCATGATCAGGCACTGTCAGTACTCATGTCGTTACGATTCACTTATCTGGTGGTGCTGCGCTTCTTCGGCTGGCTCGCCTTGCCCGCCCGCCCGGACCGCGCCAAAGATGCTGAGATCCTGATCTTGCGTCATCAGATCGCTGTGCCGCAGCGCCAGGTCAAGAACCCGAAGCTGTCGCGGGCTGACCGGGCGGTTCTGCCGGCGCTGGCCCGCCTGCTGCCGCACAGCCGGCTCTGCCGGATGCGGCTGATCATGTCTCCGCCGACCCTGATGCGCTGGCACGCTGACCTAGTGGTGCTGCCCATAATTACAGCGGTGTAAGATCCGGCTCAGTCTCAGCGAGGGGAAGCGCTGAGCCTTCGTGATGCCGGTGCGCGTCCTCGGAGGCTTCCCGTTGAGCCGCTCGTCCCCGTTCGTGATCTCGCTGTCTGATGCTGACCGTGCTGAGCTTGAGCGCCGCGCGCGCTGTTACTCGGCGGCTCATGCGCAGGTGGTGCGGGCCAAGGTCGTGCTGCTGGCCGCGTGCGGTCTGGAGAACTCGGTGATCGCCGGGCGGCTGGACGTGCACGTGGACGTGGTGTCGCGCTGGCGTAAGCGGTTCGCGGTGGAAGGGCTGGCTGGGCTGGCTGACCGGCGGCGCAGCGGCCGGCCCAGGGTGTTCGCGGCTGCGGTGGTGGCGCAGGTCAAGGCGATGGCGTGTCAGCCGCCGGAGGAGCGGGGCGTCCCGCAGTCGCGGTGGTCGGCTGCGGACCTGGCCGCGCAGGCTGAGGCCGAGGGGCTGGCGGAGTCGGTGTCGGCCTCGACTGTGCGGCGGTGGCTGGACGGCGACGCGATCCGCCCGTGGCGGTACCGGTCGTGGATT
>Ga0307372_10007591_pt1 | contig 15488 bp, 11 predicted proteins | sample OX1MG_FD_202533 | JGI IMG/M metagenome (GOLD analysis project Ga0307372, IMG submission 202533) | Soil microbial communities from Risofladan, Vaasa, Finland - OX-1 | ecosystem: Environmental > Terrestrial > Soil > Coastal area > Acid sulfate soil | place: Finland: Risofladan, Vaasa | collected... | reverse complement strand
TGCTGGAAGCTGTCCACCGCCAGGCGCCCGCCGCGCGCGTCCTGGCGGTGGGCAGCGGCGAGGTCTACGGCGCCGTCGACCCGGCCAGGATGCCGGTGGTCGAGGAGGAGCCGTTCCGTCCCCTTAATCCCTACGGGGTGAGCAAGGCCGCCGCCGATCTCCTGGCTCTCCAGTACTTCCTGGCCTTCGACCTCCCGGTGGTCCGGGTCCGCCCGTTCAATCATATTGGCCCCCGCCAACGCCAGGGCTTTGTCCTGGCCGATTTCGCCGCCCAGGTGGCGGCGATCGAGCGGGGCGAGGCCCCTCCCGTCCTGGCGACCGGGAACCTGGAGGCCGCGCGCGACTTTACCGACGTACGCGATGTCGTCCGCGCCTACCGGCTGGCCCTCGAATTGGGGACGCCGGGCGCCGTCTACAACGTGTGCTCGGGAAGAGCCACTCCGATCGGCGCCTTGCTGGAGGCGCTCTTACACGCCAGCCGGGTTCCCGTGCGAGTGGAGACCGATCCCGCCCTCTACCGCCCCGTCGACCGGCCGGAGATCTACGGCGGGAACGCCGCGCTCCGGGCCGCGACCGGCTGGGAACCGCGTATTCCCCTTGACCAATCCGTTTTCGATACGCTCGCCTATTGGCGAGCCGAGCCCTGAGCTAATAGAGTGTCAACCTGCACCCGTTACCCTCTCCGACCGCTGTCGGCCCGGCGCTGCCACCCGCCCACAGTCGGGGGGATCGCCCCGGTACAAATATTGCTGTGTAGGGTGCTGCCCGCGCGGGCATGCCCAATTTTCCAAGGAGGACACCATGCCAAACGCCTTGATCACGGGATTCACCGGCCAGGACGGCAGCTACCTGGCCGAGTTGCTCTTGCATAAGGGCTACACCGTCTACGGCCTGGTCCGCCGCACCAGCGTGCTGGCCGACGAGCGGGTCCGCCATCTCCTGAACGATGTCGAGATCGTGGACGCCGATCTGCTGGATCAGCACTCGCTGGTCCAGGCCCTCCACCAGTCCCAACCGAACGAGGTCTATAATCTGGCCGCGCAATCGTTCGTTCCCACCTCCTTCAGCCAACCGGTGCTGACCGGTGAATACACCGCCCTCGGCGTTACCCGGCTCCTGGAGGCGATCCGCTACACCGACCGGAACATCCGCTTTTACCAGGCGTCCTCCAGTGAAATGTTCGGCAAGGTGCGCGAGGTGCCGCAAAGCGAGGCGACGCCGTTCTACCCGCGGAGCCCCTATGGGGTGGCCAAGACCTACGGCCACTGGATCACGGTCAATTATCGCGAGAGCTTCAACATTTTCGCCTGCTCGGGCATCCTGTTCAATCACGAAAGCCCCCGCCGTGGCACTGAGTTCGTCACCCGCAAGATCAGCCGCGGAGTGGCCCGGATCAAGCTGGGCCTCCAAACTCATCTGTCCCTGGGCAACCTGGAATCCAAGCGTGATTGGGGTTTCGCCGGCGATTACGTGGAGGCCATGTGGCTGATGCTCCAGCAGGAGCAGCCTGACGACTATGTGGTAGCAACCGGCGAGACCCATAGCGTGGCTGAGTTCGCGCGGCTGGCCCTGGCGCACATCGGGATCGAGAACTGGCAAGACTACGTGCGCCAGGATTCTACCCTGTTCCGCCCAGCCGAGGTCGATCTCCTGGTGGGCGATGCGGAGAAGGCCCGGCGGGTGCTGGGATGGCAGCCCAAGGTCGGCTTCCCCGAACTGGTCGGCCTGATGGTCGAGGGAGACCTCGCGCTCGAACGCGACCACATGCGGTAAGGCCCGCCTTTACAGGCCCTTTCGGGGCGTGGTAGCCTGAGCACGGTCCCCACACGCCATGACCAGTCACCCCTCAGCCCCTTGGATGGTGCCATGACCGACCCACCGGACCGGCCGGCGCCCACGATCGATCATGCGCGGCGGGAGGGCGAGAGCAGGCGCCTCGGGACTCCCCGCTCTCTCCACATCACCGGCCGCCTCCCCTCGCTCGGCGGCGACCGTGGCCGGCGCCGTTTCCTCCGCCCGCGGCTGCCCCGAACCGGGATTTTTGCCTTTCTGGCCGTGGTGGGTCCGGGGCTGATCACCGCCAGCGCCGGCAACGACGCCGGCGGGGTGGTCACCTATGCCAGCGCCGGGGCGGTATTCCGCTACAACATGCTCTGGGCCCTGGGGATCACGGCGATCAGCCTGATCGTGGTGCAGGAGATGTGCGCCCGCCTGGGCGCCGTAACCGGCAAGGGACTGTCGGATCTGATCCGGGAACAGTTCAGCCTGGGATCCACCAGCCTGGCCATGGCCTGCTTGCTGATCGCCAATACCGGGATCACGGTCTCCGAGTTCCTCGGCCTGGCCGCCTGCGCGCAAATCATCGGCATCCCCGCCTGGATCGCCGTGCCTCCTGTCACCCTGGTCCTCTGGTATCTGGTCACCCAGCGATCCTCCAGCATGATCGAGAAGGTCTTCGTCGCCCTCTCCTTCGTCTTCCTGGTCTATGTCGTGGCGGCCTTCAAGGGCACCAACTGGGGTTCGGTGCTCCACGACACGGCCCGGCCCCATATCGTCTGGACCAATACCTATATCAGCGCCGTCGTGGCCCTGGTGGGCACCACGATTAGCCCTTATATGCAGTTCTTCGTCACCTCCTCGGTGGTCGACAAAGGTATCTCCCCCCGCACCTACGCCTTTACGCGCGCCGACGTGATTATCGGCTCGCTCTTCGCCATCGCCGTGGCGGGATTCATCATCATCGCCACCGGAACCGCGCTGTGCACGATACACGGCTGTCCCGCCGGGAACAGCAACATCAGCCAGCCGCAGCAATTCGCCGTCGCCCTCAAGTCGGTGGCCGGGAACTCGGCCGAGACGCTGTTCGCGATCGGGCTCTTTGGCGCATCAATGCTGGCGGCCGGAGTGCTGCCGCTCTCCACCGCTTTCGCGATCTGCGAGACCTTCGGCCTGGAAAGCGGCACCGAGAAATCGTTCGCGCAGGCGCCGATTTTCAACAGTATCTTCACCGGCACAATCATCATTTCCGCCTTGATCGCGATCATTCCGAACTTACCGATCGTTCCCGTGCTTCTCAACTTGCAGGTGCTGAACGCCCTGATGCTGCCGATTCTGCTGATCTTCATCATTCGCCTGATCAACAAGAAAGATTTGATGGGAACCTACCGAAACGGGCGCCTCTTTAACCTGATCGCCTATGCCACGGTGGCGATTCTGATCGGGCTGAGCGTACTCTACCTGGCGGGCCAGATCGGCATTGGGCCGGCCGCGCGATAGGCCTCTATAATGGGGCCGCCAGATACTCGGTGATCACCAGAGAGGCGGCTCCGATAATTTTCACGTTCGCCTCGATCAGCGCCGGCGCCACCCGGACCCGCGCCCGCGCCGGCTCCAGGACCGACCGCGTGCCGGCCGCCAGCACCCGATTGAAGATCCCGCCGTCGCGGATCACCGGGCCGCTGAGCACCACTAACTCGGGATCCCAATTCGCCACCGCGTTGGCCACCACCAGGCCCAGGTAGTCCGCCGCGTGCTCCAGCAATTCGCATGCCAGCCCGTCGCCGGCCCCGGCGGCGGCCGCCAGACCGCCGGGAGTCCAGGTATCCCGCTTCTCGGCCAGCCGTGAGACGCGCCCGGACGCCAGCGCCTCGCCCACCCGCCGCTCCAGACCGACCCCGGAGGCGAAGACCTCCAGGCATCCGTGATTCCCGCAGGCACAGATCGGCCCTCCTGGCTCGACCGTGTTGTGCCCCAGTTCCCCCGCCGCCCCATGCATCCCGCGGTACAATTGTCCCTCCAGGATCACCGCCCCGCCAACCCCCGTGCCGGCGTCGAGAAACACGCAATTGCGGGCCCAACGCGCCGCCCCATACTGGTGCTCCGCCAGGGCCAGGGCTCGGACCTCGTTATCGACGAACACCACTCCACCCAGCCGCTCCTCCATCATGGCGCGCACCGGCACGTCCCGCCAGTGAAAATTGGGGGAGAAGAGATTGATTCCTTCCGGCCAGCGCACCATCCCCGGTATGGCCATCCCGACCCCCAGGAGTTGGCCCGCTGGTACGTCGCGGGTCGCTCGGCGGACCAGTTCCGCCGCCAGATCCAGCACGGTAGGCGGCTCGGCGCCGTCCGGCACCGATAATCGGTGAACCTCGCGTGGCACCCCGCCTAGATCCACCAGGGCGGCGCTCACCTCGTGCAGGTCAAGGTCGATGCCGACCGCCAGACGCGCATCGGGCACGAAGACCAATCGCAAGGGCCGCCGGCCCACGTTTCCAGTGACCGCCGCTCCTATTTCCTTGACCCACCCCTCGCGCGCCAGGTGGTCGACAATTCCGGAAACGGCGGCGGGGCTGAGACTGGTTTGGCGGGCAATCGCCGCCCGCGAAAGGGTGGGTTGGGCCCGCACCAGGTTCAACACCAGGGCTCGATTCGCCTGTTGCATCAGGCGGCCGTCTACTTTGCCTTTGGTGGAGCGCATGGCCGTCATTATACGGTGCGCGGCCCCGGCCGGATAGTAGACCCTGGGAACCCCGCTAGAACACGGAACTCCATAGAAACGCGGCCAGTCCCACTACCGCCAGAACGATTATTACCACTACAATGATAAACATAATCCATTCCTCCAATCACCGAGGCCGTATCCAGAAAATTGCCGGCCCTGGATCCACTATCACCCCGTTCATGCCCTGGCACATCAACCGTTCGGCCTGCCATCCCATGGGACAGAGCTAGTACTGGGCCAGGGTTCTCGCTGGCCCGTTCGGGTCGAAATCCTGCATCCTAGAGAGTGGAAAGAATGTGTCGCCGGCTCGGGCGACGAACAACGCCATTCGGAGGATTCGTGACCGATACCCCCGCCTTACCCCGCCACTTGCGATCCGACCTGCATCTGCACTCCCGGTTTTCCGATGGCCGCGCCGATGTGGAGACCATGGTCCTCACCGCCCAACGGATCGGCTTCGAAATCGCGATCAGCGACCACTACTCCGTCTATTTTGGCATGAAGGGCGACGAGACGCTTGGCCGCTACCTCGATGCCCTGGAGCAATTTCCGATCTACCGAGCCGTGGAACTGGATCTGGGTCAGGAGCAGGCGATCTCCGAGGAGAACCGCGCTCGGCTCGACTATTGCGTCGGCTCCATGCACATGGTGGTGGACGAGAACGGCGACCGGGTCAAGCCTGATGCCCAGTCCCCCGCCTCCCTGCGCCGGTATATGGAATGTGCAACGGCCCAGTTCGCCCGCGGCCTCCGCTCCGGCATTCCCGCCATGATCGGCCACCCCACCTACCTTCCCGATCTTCCCCGCGAGGGCCAGGATGCGTTGTGGACGCCGGAGTTTCGGAAAGTGATAGTTGACGTGGCCGTGGAGACCGGGATCGCTCTGGAGATCAGCACCCGCTATAAAACGCCGATGCCCGAACTCGCGCGGGAACTGCTGGCCGCCGGCGCCCGCTTCGCGGTGGCCAGCGACGGCCACGGGCCGGAGGCGATTGGGGCCATCGACTATCCACGCCGCCTGATCGCCGAACTGGGAATCCCCGACGATCGCTTCTTCCTCCCTGAACGGCGGCTGCCCGCCAACCTCTAGAGCAAGGTTGGCGATGGCCCGTAGGGGCACCCCTGGTGGGTGCCCACGCGCGGCAGGCCAAGGGCACCCATCACCACCACCCAGAGGGTACCCGGTACCCGGTGCCCCTACAACAGATCAAACCGGGCCGCATGGTTCCGCGCCAGGAAGCGAAGTCACGAAGCATCGTTCGGGCGCCGCTTCCGGGTACGGCGCCGGCTTGAGGATCAGATGCGCGACGGTGGGTTCGGCGGAAAGTCGGAAATCTTGAGTCCCCGGATCGGTACCAGCGCGTATCCCCCACATGGGGGGCAAAAAGGTGCCCTAAATGGGGGTGCTGATCGGTTGAGCCCTGTTGTACCGTAGGTGTACTTCCTCGGTACGTGTGCACGCGAGACCGGGAATAATCGGCAAAACCGGCCACCGCGTCCGACCCTCTACCCGCATGAGGATTCCTGCCCCAGGGCCAACCGACTGTTCGCGCCTACTACCGGAGAGAATCACGATGAATAAAAGCACCAGCGCCCTAGTTAGCCTAGCAGTCGTCGCCGGGATCGCGGGGGGTACATCCCTCACCGCCCAGGCCCACCCCGCGCACGCCGTGGAATCCACGGCCGCGCATCATGCCAGTACCGTAGCTCAAACGCGCCTGCAAGCGCTGCTCCACGCCCCAAGCTCGGCGGCGAATCGAGGATTCCGCCCGAATGACGGGGGGGGGTTGCAGCACTAAGATCCGGTATCAACTCCCGTCATGGGTAGCAAGGGCATGGAAACGGCACTGCTACCCAGCGCGGCGGCAAACGGCTCCTCATCTTCATCTTGCTCGCCTGGGATCCGTTCGAGCAGGGAAAGCACCGGCATATCCCATCCCTCGGACCAGGCCACCTCGAACGCGAGGGTGCCCAACAGGGTCTGGAGCTGGTGGAGATCCGGCAAGTACACTTGTTGACTGACCGTAGGGAGGGGCACGCCGGTGCTTTCCCTTATGGCAGCGGCGCAGGCAAACAGGCGAACGCTGAATTCAAGGGTTATCCGAGCGCGCGTATCGGTGTTGGAGCGGCGCAGTAGCACATGTGCCATCCCCTCCAACGCCGGCGAAAAGCGCGGGCGGTCCCCCAGTTCAAGCGAGACGCGAAGGCTTGCCACATAGAGTTGCGCGGCGCGATCGAGTTGCTCCCGGTCGCGTGCCAGATGCCCCATGTGCAGATAGGTGTTGCCGATGCCCTCTTGATCGTGCGAGGCTTGATAAAGCGCGACCGCTTCCGCGAAGGCAGCCTCCGCTTCCGCGTACAGCTGCTGCCGGGTATGGACTACTCCCAGATTCATGAGATTAAGGGCCACGCCCTGTACATACCCCTGCTGACGCTGATAGGCGAGGCTCTCGGTCAGTAGCTTCGTGGCGCCCATGTCGTCACCCAGATCGTAGCGCAACATGCCCAGATTCGCTACCACGCGGGCGATGCCGTCCGCGTCACCCAGTTCGCGAAATAGGGCCAGGCCGGCTTCCCAGGAGGCGCCCGCCGCCACGTCATCACCAGCGGTGCGTGCCAAGATAGCGCAACGATTGAGCGCGGTAGCGCGCAGCGTGGCGGGCGCGTACTTCTCCGCCGCTTCGAGTGCTCGCTCCGTCCACCGCCAGCCTTCGCTGACCAAGCCGCGGGTGGCCCAGTAACGGCTGAGCGCGGCGGCTAACCGCAGCGCCTCCACGGCATCCCCCTCCGGCCCCAATCCCCAGACTAACGCGGCACGGATATTGTCCAGTTCGGCATCCAAACGACGGAGTAAGACTCCCTGGTCGGCGGTGGTCCAGCCGGCAATCTCCTCCTCGCAATGCCGAGCGAACCACGCAAGGTGTCGCCCGCGCGGCGCCGCGCACTCTTCACCTTCCCGGATCTTGAGTTGCCCATACTGCCGTACGGTCTCCAGCATCCCATAGCGCGCGGAGTCGCCTTCCATCCGCATGGCCACCAGTGATTTGGCTACCAAACCACCCAGAGTGTCCAGGATGAGATCCGGCGGCAGATCCGAGCCCGCGCAGATTCCCTCGGCGGCGGTGAGCGTCCAGCCGCCCGCGAAGACGGTGAGCCTCCGTAGGAGAGTACGTTCTTTCTCCCCCAGTAGCCCATAGCTCCAATCCATGGCCGCCCGCAGGGTCTGCTGACGAGGCAGCATGATCCGGCTACCGCCGACCAAGAGGCGGAAACGGTCATCAAGGCGCGCCGTGAGATCCGCCAACGAGAGGAAAGCCAATCGGGCCGCCGCCAACTCGATGGCCAACGGGATGCCATCCAGCCGCTGGCAAATCTCCACGACCAGCGGCGCGGTCGCCTCGTCCAGGGTGAAGCCGGGACGGCGGTCTCGGGCTCGCTCCATGAACAGGCGGATCGCGTCGTACGCTTCCAAGCTCTCCGCGGCTCGGGGCCGCCCCGGCTCCGGGAACGAAAGAGGCGGCACCGTCCACACCACCTCGCCCGGCAAGCCGATCGCTTCTCGGCTGGTCGCCAGCACGGTGACCCCGGTACAACTAGCCAGGAGAGCCGCGATCAGCCGGGCCGCCGAATCCAGTACATGCTCGCAGTTATCCATTACCAGCAAGGCGCGGCGCGGTTCCAGGAAATCACGGATCACGCGGTCTAACGGACAGGCGGGATCCTCGAGCAAGCCCAGGGCGCCGGCCAGGGCGCTCGCGACCGGATCCGGCGCCGAAGCCGCGTCGAGCCGGTGCTGAGCGGGCGCCAATCCGGCCAACTCACACAGCCACACGCCGTCCGGGTACGAATCGAGCATCGATTCGGCAACTCGTACCGCGAGCCGGGTCTTGCCCGACCCGCCCGGGCCGATGAGGGTCAGCAGGCGGCTTTCCTCGAGCGCGTGCCTGATGCTCTCCCGCGCCCCCTCCCGCCCAACAAAGCTGCTGAGCGCCGCCGGGAGACGGGAACGGGGCGCCGGCCCGATCGGTGACGCGGGCCGATGTGGCGCGGGCGCTTCCAGAGATTCACGGAGGCGCTTCGCGAGGGCGGTGGCCTGGTCATTCGGTTCCACGCCAAGCTCGTCCTGAAGCGCGGCCCGCAGCTTCTCGTACACGCGCAATGCCTCGCCCCGATCTCCGGCGGCGGCCAGGATGGTCATTTGCCGGATCGCGGCGTCCTCGTGCAACGGATCCGCGGTCAGCACGGCGGCCAGGGCGGCGCGGGCCTCGGCCAGATCTCCGCCCTCACCACACAGGCGGGCCTGATGCAGCAGAAGCAAAATTCGCAGCGCCGCAAGCTCCTCGCGTCGTTCCTTCGCCCAGTCCTCATACAGATCGTCCGGCAAATAGTCGCCGCCATAGTAGGCGAGGGCCGTCCGGCAGGACTCAATGTCGCGGCCGGCGAGGGCCGCCGCGGCGGCCACGGCGAACGCATCGGCATCCACCCAGATCCTCGTATGGTCGGCAAGGGCAAGCATGTGACCACGCGCCACGAGGGCGGAGGCGCCCGAAGGCAGGTCCAACGCCTGGCGAACCGCGTAGGTTACACTACGCAGCCCGACATTCGCGGTAGCCGGATCGTCATCGGGCCAGAGCAGATCGAGCACTTGATCGCGAGCCCGCCGCCGACTCGGCACGCTCAGCAGCAGCTTGAAGAGCGTGATCGCCTTGGGGCGCGGCCAGGCGGATTCCGGCACCGTCACTCCATTCCGCTCCACGGCGAAACGGCCCAGGGTCGTGACGCGCAGGGCCGGAATCGGCAAGGCCGGGGGAACAGGCGCCCGTTCCAGCTGATCCGGGGCCGAGACGGGAGCCAGGGGAGCGAGCGGCGGAGTCTCCTCGGGCGGGGCAAGCGCGGCGGCGGGCGCTGTTTTCCCCAGGTAGCGTGACCGCGTGCGCCCATTCTCCCACCAATAGGCATACCAGTAGGGGCCATGACCGGGGCCTTCCACGCACCGGCCGCAGGTGGCTTTGTTGCAGTGCGTGTACTTGCGCTGATACGTAACCGGGGACGGATACGGATGGTCCGTAGCGGCGCCGGGCGCGTCGATAGGCCCATTGGGAGGCTCCGATGGCCGAGAGCCGCTAGGTGGCGGCATGCTCGCTCCTTCCATTTCGCCGCGCCGCCCCCGATATTCTTCTCTAAGGAAGGCGCCCATCTTCTCTAATAGTACCTTATGGCTCCCCCGAATGTCTCTGGTGGGTGGATCGGCGAACCGTGAACCTTTTTGTCACCTTCGCGGCGTAGAGTACATCTCACGAGGCGGACGCTAAGCCGCCAAGGAAGCGAGAGGTATAAAGAGATGAAGCTCAACGGGTTGATCTTCACTGCACACAAGTGGCTCGGAAACGGTGCCGTAAAGGGTCTTTTGGTAGTGGCCGGGCTGGTTGCCATGGTGCTGGGCTCGGACGCCGGTACCCAGTGGGGCCCGCGCTGAGATAATCAGCGGTACGACAAACCATTAAAGCCGTGTCGTGTTCTCCCTCAGGACGCGACACGGCTTTTGACGCACTGGATGTTATCCGAGAAGTGAGGTAATTCCATGATGCTGATCCTCCCCGTGCTCCTCGGGATCGCCATAGCCCTGGCGCGCGGCGGCTCACTCCGCAACCTCACCACGGCGGGGTTCCGGGGCATGGGCGCAATCATGGCGTCCTTTCTGATCCAACTTGTAACCTATGCCCCCCCGATGCGCGACACGGCGTTGGTCAGGCAGCACGGCGGGGCCATATTCGTGGTCGTGCTGGCCCTGATGCTGATTGGCGTGGCACGTAACTGGGATCTGGGGCTGAGCGCACGGGTGATCCTTCTTGGCCTGGTTCTGAATACGGCGGTAGTGGTCGCCAATGGCGGCCACATGCCGGTCAACGCGGCAGCCCTTCGCTCGACCCAGGGTGAGACGCTGGTCCAGGAGATCGGCGCCCATAAGTACGCCGGCCGCGCCCTGGCCGATCACGCCAGCCTGCTCCTCCCGCTCTCCGATATTGTCCCCGTGTCCATCCCCTTTTTCCCCGGTATGGTGTGTAGCCTCGGTGATCTCCTTCTCACCGCCGGCGGCGCGACGCTTGCCTATGGCGTCACCCGGCGCCCCAACCGGCGCGTGGGGAGGGTCGCCCACCCAGTCGCCCTCCTGGTTCCGGGCACGGGACAACTCGTGGGCTGAGCGGGGCCGAACGTGCGACAAAAGTTGCCGAATTCGCACGACAGACAGTGACTGCTGGCCGGGTGTAGAGTAGTAGTGACATTAGGGCGCCGCGCTCACGGGGACGTACGCCCGGCAAGATGAGCGCCGAATGAGTGGGTGCAGAACTTCTCTCGGGCAGAGAAATGCCTACGCAGCCCTACAAGCAGGGCGGGCACGGGAGCACACGGCGGCGTTTGTGGCCCTCTCTGCCAAGCGAGCCGGCATCGAAGGGACGCGCTCGCGCGGCATTCGGCGGTGCCGCCTGCGACGGACGCGCTACCTCGGCTTGGCCCGGGTCCAGCTGGCGCATGTCCTCACAGCGGTCTCCCTCAACTTCCTCCGCTTGGGCGAGTGGTTCACGGAGGTGCCGCGCGCAAAAACGCGACCCTCGCCCTCTGCACGGTTGATGACCAAAGTCGCCGCTGCCTGACGGTACTGACTTCGCCATCAGTATCAAAAGTCCCGGAGAGCCGGTATTACTTGACGATCACAGGACAGGCAGGTTCCCCGGCCTTCGTGCAGCTTTGCCTATAATACGGGGGATCAGTCATGCGACTCAGCCAGAAGCACCTAGCCGCGTCAAACCCGGAAAACTTGCACTTCTCTTTCGAGGAGCCCGACCACGCGAGCTCGGAAGCCGAGGTACGGAGAATGGCGAAAGCTCTCCGGTATCACTTTGCCTTCTTGAACGGCGCCGATGTGCGAGACGGCAAAGAACTCCAGCGCAAACTCGGCACCCTGTACGCGTTTCCCGGCGTGGAGAGTGGTAGCAACGTTCGCCCCAATTGGGATGGGACGCGTGACTGGATGCGCGACTTGATGTGGTTGACGGGCTGGCCACGGGGCAGCAGTGGAATCTGAGGCTTTATCTTCTACTATCACACTCCGGGAGCTCTGTTCAACGCCGACCCCGTTGAGTTCGGCAATTTGCTGGAGCTGATTGACGATGCAAGAGAAGCACATGCAAGAAACGGTATCGCCATGCACATGGTGAGCATGCCGATTAGCAACCGGCTTGAGACCTTTCTCACGCTGTCAAGGTTCTACCCACGGGTATGTAAGGAATGCCTCTATGGGGAGAGACGCGTCAAGAACCAGGTCATATAGCACTCATGGCCCCGACGGCCGGCAGCGGTGAATGAATGGATGGTGAAAATCAGAGGAGCCTTTATAGCGCAAATTCGCTTTGCCCGCTAGAGCTCGATTGTTTGCTTGTTTGCTAGCCGGCGCGCTCGAAGACTTCGTGCAGCCCCTCCAGCGAGGGCAGGGCGGCGGTGATGCCGCCGGCGGCCATTGCCTGCTCGAACGCTCGCACCACCTCGGGACTGAATTGGCTGCCGCTGCCCTCCAGGATCCGGCGGCGGGCCTCGGCCGTGGGGAGGGCGGCCCGATAGGTGCGGCTGCTGGTCATGGCGTCGAAAGAGTCGGCCACCGCAAGGATCGCCGCGTCGGATGGGATCTGAGATCCCGAGAGCCGATCCGGATAGCCCTCCCCGTCCCAGCGCTCATGATGATGGCGGACGGCGGGCAGGATCTCGCGCAGGAACGGCACATCGGCCAGCATCCGCTCGCCAATCACTGGATGCTGCTGGATCGCCAGATACTCCTCGGCGGCAAGCTTGCCCGGCTTGGTCAGAATGGCGTCCGGGACACCGATTTTCCCCACGTCATGCAACTGGCCGGCGAGCTCGATGCGCGCCACGTCGGCAGCGGGGAGCGCCATGACCCGCGCCAGGGTGGTGGCGTAGCGGCTGACCCGATGGGAGTGGCCCTGGGTGTAGGGATCCTTGGCATCCACGGCGGCCGCCAGCGCCGCCACGGTGGCCATGTTGGCGTGGGCCAGTTGGGCGGCCAGGACCAGGGGATCTTGGTCAAGGACGAGCGCCGCATCCTCGGGGCGGGCAACCCGTCCTTTGCCGGCGTGCTTGGCCGCGTAGGCCGCCTGGTCCGCCGCGCGCAGCAAGTCCTCCGAACTCCGCCCATGGTCGGGGAGCGCCGCCACCCCGATACTGGCCGTGATCCTGACCTTTACGGCTCCGTCGATGACCAGGTGATCGCTTAGCGCCGCCACCAGGCGTTCGGCGCTGGCCAGTCCCTGGGCCAGGGTGGTCTCCGGTAAAAGGGCGATGAACTCATCCCCACCGTAGCGGGCCGGCACGTCCAGCGCACGCAGACTGGAGCCCATGACGCGCGCCACGGCGCGCAAGGCGGCATCTCCCATATGATGACCGTAGGTGTTGTTGACGGCGCTGAAATCATCCAGATCGAGCATCAGCAGACACAGGGGATGGCCGCCCCGTTCGGCCCGCGATACCTCCTCCTCCAAACGGGTTCGGACCGCGCGGCGGTTGAGCAGGTCAGTGAGGCTGTCCCGCGCCGCCAGGGCCAGGGCGCGCTCATGGAGATGGGCATTCCGCAGGGCAATGGATGCCTGAGTGGCCAGGATGGTTAGCACGTCGCGATCCGCCTCGCCCGTGGTCGTGGGGACGCCGGCAATCAGGAGAAGTCCGGTAAGCCCCGCTCCCTCCGTTTCCAGGGGGACGCGCAGTTCACCGCTTCCCATGCCAACCGCGCTCTCGGTGACCGGAAGTTGGGGAGGACCTGGGGCGCCGGCGTCGGGAGGGTCAAGGGCGATTCGGCGCAGAAGGTCGGGATCCTCCTCGTCGCGGAGATAGCCGGTGACCGCGGCCGCTCCCAGAATGGCGCGGGCGGCTTCGGCCACCGCTTGCACGAGCGTCGCCTGGTTCTGCTGGAGCCGCAGATGTTGCCCCACCGCCAATACCGCCTCAAGCTGGCTGCCGCGCTGGCGTAAGGCGCGTGCCCGCTCCTCCGCCTGTGCGTTGGCGCGAAATGCCCACCGCAAGGCCAGCAGGGGGACGATGAGCAGCACCACGGCGAGCTGATCGTAGTTCCAGATGATAGCGCCCACGATGCCGAAGGAACCCGCCGCCAGTTCCGGCAGCAAGGTGTGCCGGTAGCCTTGCCACCAGATCTTCCAGGGCGAACCGTTTCCCAGCAAAACCAGCAAGCCCAGCATCGTGCCAACATCAAACAGATAAAACACGATGATCAGAACGAACAGGCCGGGGAGCGCCGCCAGGAATCCGCCGTGCAGCAGCACCGCCGGACGGACATATATGGAACAGAGGAGACCGGCCAGGCCTACGCTCAAGGCAGGATGGGTCACATTAAACGCGCGTTGAACCAGGGTGTTCTTCTCTTGTCTTGCCTGGGAAACCAGAGCGGCGGCGAAGGTGATCAGCATCGGTATCGGTGGAGAAAATAGCAGAAGCGCCCCGATATAGGCAGTGGTGGAGAGGTTCTGCCAGGCGTCACCCTTGATCTGCAACGTCGTATGCTCGGCGAGGTAGCTGAGTGCAACATAGACGATCAGGGCGATCACCGTGCCGGCGGAAAGCTGGGCGATCCCGCCATGGCGCAATGGCGGGATCAGTTGATAGGCCAGCACCGCCGCGCACACGACATACAGAAGCACCAGGTAGCAGCGCAGACCCAGCGGCAACTCCCGCATTCTCAATTTCTTTCAGATGCCGGCGCCGGGCATGGCGGCGCCGTGTGATCGATACACGTCCCATCCTACGATAGAACCTGTCAATCGGAGAGTACCCAAATGGGCTACCTCGCCTGGGATCTTCCCTGTGCCGTGGAAGTACTAAGGCACTTTCCTCCTTCCCCTAGCCCGGTCGTGCGACGCTCATGTATATGGGACTGTTCTCTCCCCTGGGAGAGCGATGGTCTCCTGGATGACTCACCCGCGCCAAGCCGGTCGTGACCGCGCGCCCGCGACTGTATTTCTCGCACGATTTGGCGGTTGGCAATGCTGTCGATCTGGCCGGCCAGGTGGCCAAGGTACTCGCTAAAATGAACGTCAAGCGTTCGTAGCGGATTGCCAGGGCCGACCTGGCTGGTCCGGGAGAACCGGGAGCCTTATTCGGCGCCTTCTTGGTGAATGACAAACACCCGCGTGGCCAGGATCAGGAAGGCGCCGACCGTCAGATAGAGCAGCATAGTGAGGACCGCCCCGATGGTCAAATGGCTGGGGCTGGTCTTCTTGAGCAGCACGAGCAAGAACGCCACCGCCGCCAGGGCAATAGCCAGATAGATGCTCACGGATGGCCACCCATTCGGAAGTCGTCGCGGTATCGGGGGCAGCATCATGATCGCTCCTTCATCATGCCGGCACGCCATTCCGCCGACCAGTGTTACTATACCGGCTTCGCCTTTACACTGGTAATCAGAGCGTGGTTTGGGAAGGGGCGTGATCATCCAATGCCTCACCAATCGCCGCCTCCAGTGGCAAGGCGCGACCGGCGAGCCAGGCCGCCTTCGCGTCCAGCGGGCTCAGCCGGCTACGTACCGCGGCGGTATCGCGGTCATAGGAGGGGCGATCCGTCGGCGGAATGGGCGCTCCGAGCTGCTCGCGCAGATGTTCGGCGACCCCGAAGAGCCGTCCCGCGCGCCGGTTTTCCCCTCGTGCCGCGGCCAGACCGGCCAGACCCTCCAGGATGGAGGCGATTTGTCGCTTGTTCCCCAGATCCTGCTCGATCAGCAGGCTCTCATGGAACGCGGCTGCCGCTTGATCTTCCTTTCCGCGCGCGCGGGCCACCAGTCCCAGGTTGTAATGCGCATGGGCGGTGTGCCGCCTGGCGTTAATCGAAGCAGCCAGGGTCAGCGCCTCCTCGCCCAGGCTGGCCGCGCGGTCCAGATCGCCGAGGGCGCGCGCCACTTCGCCCAGGTTGAT
>Ga0307372_10007589_pt1 | contig 15492 bp, 11 predicted proteins | sample OX1MG_FD_202533 | JGI IMG/M metagenome (GOLD analysis project Ga0307372, IMG submission 202533) | Soil microbial communities from Risofladan, Vaasa, Finland - OX-1 | ecosystem: Environmental > Terrestrial > Soil > Coastal area > Acid sulfate soil | place: Finland: Risofladan, Vaasa | collected... | reverse complement strand
CGCCGGGTCTTCGGGCGAGCGTCCATTCTCGCATCCTCCTACTTTGGTCAGCAGAAGGATGACGAATCAGGCGTTCACTGAAAACCCGGCTTTTTCAAGTCACACCCGCAATCCGATAGAGTCAGGATTCTTTCATGTCTACTATCCTTGAATCTGTCAGCCGTCGGTGGTTTTATCTTCCCGCATTGCTGGCCGCCGTCTTGGCTGCGCCGGCGAGCCTGAGTCGCATCGCTCAAGCGCAATCGTCCGACGGCGATTTCGAAGGAGAGCACGCCTACAAGCAGGCCGACGGCAAAGAAGTCGAGATCAAAGAGCCCGCGAAGAACTATCGCCTGAAAATCAACAACGCCTTGCGGGCCGGCAAGGCCTCGACCGCCGAAGAAGAAAAGCTGGTCAGCGATCATTTCCGCTTTCGGGTCGCCTCGCTGACCTGGAAGGAGAACATTCCCGATCTGCAGAAGTTACGCAAGGACATCAAAAGCAAAGACCTCGGCTTGGTCGGTCGCGCCGACGCTCCCGATTTGCACGAGCGGTTGAACAAGATGCTGCTGGACGAAATGCAAAAGGTCGCGCTGGACAAACGCTATCCTCGCGCCGTGCGAGTCAACGCGGTGTTGATGCTCGGCGAACTCGATCAGCGCGAGCCGAAAGGCTTGGATGCGGGCGTGCCGCTGCCCGAAGCCGAACCGGTGTTGTTCAAGTTTCTCGAAGACGACAAGCTCCACGACGCGTATCGCATCGACGCCCTGGTCGGTTTGATGCGTCACGCCGCCTCCAATGCCGGGTTGGCGGGCGGCGGCAACGCCGAATTGGTCAAAGAGATGACCAAGTTCCTGGAGGCGAAAGAACTGCCGAAAGGCAAAAGCCCGGCCGGGCATCTCTGGCTGCGGATGTTGGCCTGCGACACGATCAAGATTCTGGCAGAGAAAACGCCCGAGGCGAACCAACCGAAAGTCGTCGCTGCGCTGGAGGCCTTCTTGGTTGAGAAGGGGATTGAGCATTGGATCCGCTGCCACGCCGCCGCGGCGCTTGGCGCGATCGAGGTCAAGAGCTTGCAAGCGACTGCCGCGCCCACGGCGCAAGCTTTAGCGGCGCTGGTCGTCGAGATTTCCAAGACGCACGAACGCCTGCTCGAGGCTGCGGGCGTCGAGGCCAGCAAGAAGAAGAAAAAGACCGTCGCCCCGGCGCCCGGGCAAGAAAGCCAAGAGGATGCGCCTCCGGTGATTCCCGAGAACGTGCAAAAAGTCGCCTCGGAAGAGGTGGTCGACGACCTGTTTCAAGTGCGGTTCGGCCTGGTCGGCGCCGAAATCAACAAGGACAACTCGACCGATCGCGGGCTGTTAGCCGCCAGCAATCCGGAGGGCCAGAAGTTCATCCTGGAACTGGTCGATCTGATCGACAAGAAGATGGTCAAGGCGCTCAAGGACAAGAACAAAACGACGATCGAATTGCTGGCCGAAGTTGCGGGCCAGGGCGCAGAACTCGAAAATCGATTGAAGAGCCAAAACGCCGAGAAGCAAAGCGAAGCGGTTCAGACGCCCGACAAAGTGGCGACGCCCGCCGCGGGCGGCGTCAAGACGGTCAGCCCGCCGGTGCGAACCGGCGCCAAGCCTCCACCGGGCAATTCCGGGGCCGCCGAAAGCGTCACCACTCCCTAGCGTGCGAACACCGCCTGCCGCTGGGTTCATTTAGGCGGCGGACCGCACGAACGAGCGATCAAGGAAGATCGAAATCTCAGGCAAAGGATTTGCCTACGTGACACGCCCACGCAGAACACGCTGGCTGGCGGCTGCATGTTGCGCCGCAGTTGCACTGACGCTCTCATTCTCGGGTTGCCGCTGGTTGAAGCTGGGCGACGCCTCGGCGAAGCTCAACGAAGCGTCGTCGCCGACCGAGGCTCGAATAACGGCTGCCGCGGACGCGGCCGAGTCGCCGCGCGGCGCGACGGCGGCGACCTTGGGCCGCGACGGCTGGAATCCGGCCTTGGCGCCGCAACCGCCCTTTCCCGGGGCCGAAGGCTTTCGCTGGCGGCATCACGAACTCGAAACGCTGCTGGCGCTCGAGGGTTCGGAGGCGCCCGATTTATCCGCGGCGCTGGTCGGCGAGAACGCAATTGCGGCCGTGAACGCGGCCATCGGCTTGGCGCGGAGGGGCGACGGTCGGGGCCGAGAGCGTCTGGCCAAAGCCGGCGCCGATGGCAAGCTTCGCCGCGACATGCGCTGCGCCGCGATCGAAGCGCTCGGAGGTCTTGAAGATCCCGCCGCGCTGGCCGACTTGCGAGCGATGCTCGAGCGGCAGCGTCGAGGGCCAAAGGGCACGGCGGACTACTCGCCCGAGATTCACGCCGAACTGCTCTACAGCCTGGCCGAGCACGTCGATGCCGCCGCGGACGCGCCGTTCGTCGAGGCGCTGAAAAGCTCCGAAGTCAAAGTGCGTTTGGCGGCGATCCGCGCCATGGCCCTTGCCGGGAAAGCGGCGTTGCCGGTCGCGGCGGCCGATCTGCGCAGCGATCAGGACCATCTGATTCGCGCCGCCGCGCTGGCGGCGATGGTCGCTCGACGCCACGCCGCAGCGCTCGACGCCACCCGCGCCGCGCTGTTGGACTATCGGCTGGAAGTTCGTTTGGCCGCGGTCAAGTCCCTGGGCGACCTGGGCGGCGACGAAGCCCGGCAGGCGCTCAAGCGGCTCGAGCGCGAACCTGAGATCATCCGAGCCGCCGCCGTGACGGCTTGGGCGCAGCTTGACGCGCGAGACGAAATCTGGTCCGCCGCGCGAAACACCTCGTGGCGCGTGCGGCAGGCCGCCGCCGAGGCGCTCGCGCGTTGGCCCGATGCGGGCGGCGCCGCGCTGGCGCGACAGTTGATTAGAGACCCCAGCGCCGAAGTGCAAAAGCAGATGCTCGTCACGCTGGCCCAATGGCCGCTGGAAATCGCCGGTCCCGTGCTACTCTTCGCGCTAGAGGACGGCGGCTACCTGACGCGCAAGACGGCGGCCGCCCAGTTGGCCGAGCGCTGGCCGCCGGCGGCGGAATTCACGGTCGACGCTCCGCCCGAGCGACGCGCGGAAATGCTCTCCGGCTTGCGCAAAACCTGGGGCGAATCGCACGTGCTGACCCTCGACGACGAATCGCCAGGTTCCGAACATGCGCCAGGCGCTGCCATCGCCGTCTCGCCGGAGCGCGTTCGCCGCGCGGGTGAAATCGTCCGCCGCTTGCAAGAAGCGCCGCCGACGGGCGGCGCCATTGCCTTGGCGCTGCACGAACTCGACGCGTTCGGCCCCGATCTCGCGCCGGCGCTCGAGCGACTGGTCGCCGACGAGCACGTGGTCTTGCCCGACATCGTATATCGCGACGTGCTGGCGAAGCGCGGGACCGAGTTCGACGCGCTCGATCGACTGACGGCCTCGGCGCCGCTCGAACGGCAGCAAGCCGCCGCCAAGCTGGCCGAGCAAGCGCAGCGCCAGCCGCTGAGCGGGCTGGCGCTGGCACGGCTGGCCGAGTTGGGAGTCGGCGAGCAGGACGTGCTGGTCTGGCATTCGATGATGCAAGCCGTGGCCAACGATCCGCGCGAGCCGTCGATCCGCCTGGCCTATGCCGGCATGAGCCACTCGTCGGGCGAAGTCCGCCGCCTGGCGTGCGAGCACCTGGCCGGGTTTCGCGATCCTCAATTCGCCGATGAGTTGTTGCTGGCGCTCGAAGACCAGCAGCGCGCCGTGGTCTTGGCCGCGGTCAAGGGCCTGGGCCATCGCGGCATGATCGACGACGTGCGGTCCCTGGAGCGGCTGCTCGGCACGAACGATCGCGAATTGCGACTGGCGGCGGCCGAAAGCCTGGTGCGGCTGGGCGCTGCGAGCGGCGGACTGGCCTTGGAGCGGCTGGCTCACGACGCCGACCCGCAAACCCGGCGAGATGCCGCGGCGGTGATGGGCGCCTTGGGCGATCCGGCCTTCGCGGGCGTGCTGGTGGGCATGCTCGACGACGGGCTGGGCGTGCAGTTCATCGCGTTGGACGCATTGCCGAAAGTCGTCGGCCGCGACGTCGCCGACGATCCGGCGAACCCGGCAACGAACACGCTGGAACGCATCAGCCGCTGGAAACGCTGGCACGAGGCCGAACGCCGCAAGGCCGAAGCCGGGCTGATCGACGCACCCGCTGACGAAAAGCCCCTTGCTTCCGCCGAAGGCGACGGTCAAACTCGTTGAGGACCGTCATTCGGATTGCTGAATCATGAATTGGCTTAGCGCCGAACAGGCGCGCCGCAACGCCTCGGGGCTCGATCGCTGGACCGCGTTTACAGGGCACCGCGCGCAGATCGCGTCGCTGCTGCTGTCGAGCGCCGCGGCGCCGCCAGGCAAGCTGTGCGTGCTGGGAGCGGGCAATTGCAACGATCTCGATTTGACGGCGCTTGGTCGCACGTTCGCCGAAGTACACCTGGTCGATATCGACGCCGCGGCGCTCGAACGCGCGTTGGCCCGACAGTCCGCAGCGGCGACGGGCGGCGTGCGCCTGCACGGCGGCATCGAGCTGACCGGCTGCTGGGAATGTTGGGCCGATTGGTCCGGCCAACGCCCCCCGACGGAAGCCGAATTCGCCGCAGCGCTCGCACGGGCGCAGGCGCCGCCGACGCCCGAACTCGGCGGACCATTCGACGTCGCGGCCTCCACCTGTCTGGCGAGCCAGTTGATCGAGAGCGCCGTGCTGGCGCTGGGGCCGCAGCACCCGCGATTGCTGGAGCTGATTCTGGCGATTCGCACGGCGCACGCGCGAATGCTGAACGATTTGTTGTCGCCGGGAGGCGCCGGCTGGCTCTTCGTCGATTTCGTCTCGTCCCAGACCTTACCCGAGCTGCTGGCGCCGGCCGAGCCCGATTGGCAAGAACTGGCGCCGCGCCTGGCCGTGCAAGGCAATTTCTTTCACGGTTTGAATCCGTTTGCGCTGGTGCAGCTCTTCCAGAGCGATCCGCAGCTTGCCGCGAGCGCAACGGCCGCCGAAATCGTCGCCTTCTGGCGTTGGAACCAGCAGCCCAAGACGTATGCCGTGTGCGCCATCAAGTTTCGCCGCCGCTAAGCCTTTGGCGCCGACCTGACAGCCGCCGGGACCTCAAGCCGCGAAGGCCAGCCGAGGGCGCGATATAAGGAGAACTGGGCCGTGTTGTAGTCGATGAGGGTCCGCAGGTATTCGCGACGAGCGACGGACAAGGCTTGGACGGATTGCATGACTTCGATCGGCAGCCCCTTGCCTTGCTCGATGCGGGCGACGTTTCGCTCGTACGATTGAAGCGCCGCCTCGACGCCTTCCCGCGCAATTTCGATTTGCTTGCCACTGGTCCGCGATAGAGCAAGCGCCTCGGTGATCTCGCGGGCGACCAGATCCATCGTGGCGATTCGACGCGCCTGCACTTGGCGCAATGCCGAACCGGCGCTTTGCCGCGCTGCGCGGTCGCCGAGACCCAGGGCGCGCAACTCCCAGTAGGCGACCGCATCGAAATCGAGCCGGCCTGCCGCCGGCGCCATGCTGGGGAACACGCCGGCGCCCATGGCGCCGTAACTGGTTCCCAGCAATACGCTCGGCATCAACGGAGCGAGCCGCTCCCGCCGCAGCAACGAAACGGCCTGGGATACCAGGGCCCGGCTTTCGACAAGTTCGGGCCGGCCCGATAAGCCTCGGGCGACCAGCTCGCGCACGTCGCTTTCGACCGGAATCAGAGCGATGGGCACGACCACCGGCTCGATCGGCTCTAGATCGAGCGTGGGGTCGAGGTGCAGCAATTGGGCCAGCCGGGTAGCCGCCACCTGGCGAGCCCCCTCGGCGCGAAACACGTCATTCTTTCGAAGCGTCAGCTCGACATGAAGTCGGTCGGCGTCCGACTGGAGTCCCTGGCCGGTGCGGGCGTAATCCGCCGTGATCTGCGCTAAACGTTCTGTTTGTTCCTCGATGCCTCGGGCAATCTCGTAGTCCTGGTTCGCCCGGAGCAACTCCAGGTAGGCTTGTGCAACGCTCAACAGGGTGTCGTTGGTTACGGCGGCGGCGGCGCTACGCTGGGCTTGCGTGAACTGCCGCGCGGCGAGCGGCTGGAAGAACGCATCGGCCAGATTGAAATTGGCGTAGACGCCAGGCACCAGCGGCGCGCCGGCGCCGAATACGCCGGCCCCCAAACCGGAATAGAACGCGCTGCGGCTGGTATTGAATTGGTCCCCTGCGACGGATTGGATCGCGCCGGTGTGGCGATCGTAATTGACGCCTGTACGGATGGCCGGCAGCCAAAGCACATTGGCCGCGGCTACGGCAGCCAGCGCCTGCCGGATTTGCTCGCGAGCCACCGCCACCTGCAGGTTGTTGGCGTTGGCCAATCGCAGCGCCGTAGGCAGATCGATCGGCATGCTCGGCGACTCGATCGGTTCGCGAGGAGGCGTCGACGGAGGAGCGGGTACGGTTTCGACGGCGGGCGAAGGCTCTTCGGCGTCGGGCGAAGACTGCTGGCCGACAAGCGCCGCCCGCGCTGTTTGTTGGCGACGTGATGCGGAGGATGTAGCGGCGGACGGGTCAAATTGGTCGACGCGCATGCTTTTTGGCGCGCCGCGCGCACCATACGGCTCAGAGCCCGCACGGACCCCAGATCGATCGGCTGGCGACGCATTCTTGGCGCCGGGCGACTTTTGCTGCGCGGGATCGAGCGTGCATTCCGTTTGCCGGCGGTGTGAGGCCAGGACGACCGTTCTCGGCGCCTCGTTGCTCTGTTGCTTCTTGCCGCTTGTTTCCGCGCCAGGCGGTTTGGTCGTTGACTGGCGAGGATGGTTCGTGATGCACCCGGCCGCCCCCAGCACGATGGAGAGCATAACACAACGCCAGCGCGGTTGCGGCTGCATTTGTTTGAATCGGCCGGGACAAAAGGAAACGAGACGTCTCGTTTTTTTGTTTTTCATAAGCCGCATGCGACGGTAAACATTAGCCAAGATAGCGGTTGGAGCGAATGCACAGACGCCTTCGAGCTAACGTCGTTGCGAAGCGGCGCATGACTTGCTCTTCGGTAAGTCAAACAGGCCTGCGAGTTTGTAACCTAGACTTTAGGCTCGGGGAGACGGGTTTTTCGCTGTTCGAGTCCGCATGAAACTGTGAGACGCCATCTCGGGGAGCCGTTGGGGATTATCCATGAAGACCGTTTTATTGATTCTGGCGGCGGTTAGCGCCCTGGGCTCAACGGCGCTCGCCGTCGAGCCTGCGCAACCTCAGCCGTCCAACGCGGCGTCGGTTGTTCGCGGTCGTCTCTCGCCTGCGGCTATCGCCCGATGGGCGCGCCCGGGAACTGCCTGGCGTTATGTCTTTCATCAAGGTCGCTGGTGGTATTGGTCGCCCGCGGAACGCTGGTCGTATTTCGACGGATCGCGATGGGTGCAGCTCGATTCCTTGGACCAGCCACTGAATCTGCGCAGCGATGTCGCTCTGGCGGAACGCGGTCTGCGCGAATTCAAGCCCTTGCCCCTCCAAAAATTACCAGCGCAGCGCCGGCGTCCCGGCAGTTTCAGCGTCGGCGCTCCGTTCGCCGGCCGAACCTTCGTGGGACCCTTCGGCGCAGGCGCTATTTCGCCTATTGCTCCTGTTCTCTCCCCTCGCGTTTACGGCCCCATTTCACCGAATCGCTATGGCGCCGACAGCGTCTACGCCCCTTACGGCTCGACCGATCCGTTTCGTAGCGGACTTCATTCCGGCGCGGGCGGCAATTACGGGTACGGCTTAGGAACGCAACGTCCGGGCGCAGCTAGCGACTCCCAGGCCGCCCCGCAAAACCGACCGTAGCAGCGTTTTCGCCTGCGCGGCGACTACTCCGAGTTTGTGATACTCTCGCGCGGAATCTCCCCCAGAAATCAGCATCGGGCGGGCCACTGGAAGACCTGAACGAAAATGCCGATTTTGGCGGAAATGCCGATTTTAGGGGGCAGCTTCAGCCGTCACCAGTTGGCCGTCGGCGAGCGAACCGACGTTCTTCTCCACGACCGCCTCGTTTCCCCTCAGGCCCGAGATGATCTCGACCGTTTTGCCGTCGCTGAGCCCGGTCTTGACCGCGCGGCGGACCGCCTTCCCGTCTTCGACGCAAATGCACGCCGTTTCGCCGTTTTCACTCCGCAGGGCGGTCGCCGGCAACGACAAGGCGGCGGCGCGCGTTTCGAACTGAATGACGGCCTGCACGTACATGCCCGGCCGCAATTCGCCGGCGGGATTCTGCACGTCGATCTCCGTGCGCAGCGTTCTGGTCGTCGGGTCGAGCGCCCGGGCCGACCGCGCCACCTGCCCTGAAAACTCCTTGCCATCGAGCGCCGGCACGCGGATTGCCACCGGATCGCCGACGTCGACCAGCGTCGCGTCCGCTTCGGGCACGTTGACGAAGATGCGAACCACGTTCGTCTGCACAACGACAAACAGCGGCTTGCTCTTTTCCGTCGGCGCCGCAGGATGGACGAAATGCCCGACGTCCAGGTTCCGCTCGCTTACCGTGCCGTCGAACGGGGCCTCGATCCGCTGATATTCCGCCAGGGCCGCCGTGCGGGCGTAGTCGGTCTGGGCGACCTTTTGCCGCGCCTGGGCCGCCGCTTCGTCGGCTTCGGCCTTTTCCACCTTGGCCTCGCACTCGGCGATGACGGCCGTCGCCGCTTCGACGCGCGAATCGGCGTCGCGGCGCGCGGCCGCCGCCGATTCGAGCTGATTCTTGGTCTCGTCGGCCAGCTTTTCGGTAACGACCTTGTTGGCCGCCAGGTCGGCCACTCGGGCGTATTCCGATTTCCAACGTTTAAAGTCCGACTCGCTCACGTCAACCAGCGCCCGGGCCTGCTCCAATTGGGCGTGCGCCGTCAGCACGGCCGAGCGAGCCACCTTGACGGCCGCCCGCGCCTGGTCGAACTCGGCGTTGGCCTGGCCGATGGCCGCCTCGCGTTGCAGTAGCTCCTGGTCCATCTCGGGTATCGACAGCTCGGCCAAAAGCCGGCCGTGCTGGACGAGCTCCCCGGACTCTCCGTAACGCGGGCCGTGGACGTCGTCGCCGATGTCTGCATAGAACTTCGTGACGTAGCCCGACACCTTGGCGTACAGCGGCGCTTGCTGGAAGGCCTCGATCTGGCCGGGCTGTTTGGTGAGTCGCTCGATCCGCTTCGCCGCCGGCCGAACCACGGCCACCCGCGGCGCGAGAGCGGCGCTGGAGCTTCCGGCGTTGGCGCCGGTCGTTGTGCTCGAATTCTTTTGGCAGCCCGCAATTGCGAGCAAGCCGATCAAAGCAGCGAGGATGCGGCTTCCGACCCCAGGCGAGCCGGAGACAGGCGAGCCGGAGGCGTCAGCCTCCGGGTGGCGCCGGTCTGACCCGGAGGCTGACGCCTCCGGCTCGCCGAACGAAGTCTGGCTTGCCGAATGAAGGCGCCATCTCGAAAATCTTTGGACATCGGAGCCATGCCTCGGAAAATCCACCGCGGCGACGGCAGGCGTGCGAAAAATCATGCGATAACTCCCGCGCCGAGCTCGCCGCCAGCCGAATCCGGCAGCGGGCGGTAATGGGGGCTTTCCGGATCGTCGGGATCGAGCGAAGCCGAATGCCGTTGGGCCCGCCGCTGCACGAGCGCGAACACCGACGGCAGCACGAAAAGCGTGGCCAGCGTCGCGGCGACGAGGCCGCCGATCACCGCGCGGCCCAACGGCGCCACCTGCTCGCCGCCTTGGCCAAGCCCCAGCGCCATCGGAACCATGCCGGCCGACATGGCCAGGCTGGTCATCAGAATCGGACGCAAGCGGCTCGCGGCGCCTTCGGTCGCGGCGACTTCCGGGGTCAGTCCTTCGCGGCGGCGCTGTTCGGCGAAGGTCACCAGCAGAATGCCGTTGGCCATCGCCACTCCGATGGACATGATGGCGCCGATGAACGATTGCAGATTCAACGTCGTTCCCGTGGCCCAAAGCGCGAGCACGACGCCGACGACCACGGCCGGGGTCGTCGAGACGGTCGTTAGGGCCAGCCGCGGCGATTGAAAATTGGCCGAAAGCAGCAGGAAAATCACCACCACCGCCAGCCCCAGACCGACCCCCAGGCCGCTCAGCATTTGCTGCATCAGCGGAATCTGGCCGCGGACTTCGACGTTGGCGCCCTTGGGCGGATCGCCTGCACGGGCGACCGCCGCCGAGACTTGCCGAGCCACGCCGCCCAGGTCTTCGCCGGCGATGTTTGCGGTCAGGCCGATCTGGCGTCGCATGTTGTAGCGATCGAACTGGCCGGGCATCACGCCCGGCTTCACCTCGGCCACGTCGCGCAGCAGCAGTTCCTTGCCGTCGCCGCGTTTGACCGGCAAAGTACGCAGATCGTCGAGCGAGGTCATGTCGCTTTGCGGGATTTGCACCTGCACCTGGTAGCCGATGCCCGTCTTCGGGTCGGGCCAGAAATTCGGCACGACAAACCGCGACGAGCTGGTTGCGGCCAGCACCGAGCGCGCCGCCTCGGCGGCCGTGACGCCGCTCAGGCCGGCCTTCTCGCGATCGAGTTCGACGCCGACCGTCGGATAGTCGAGCGATTGGACGGTCTGCAAATCGCGCAGCGTGGGAATCTTGGCCAACTCCGCCCGCAGCTTCTCGCTGTACGCCCGGCTTTCCGCCATGTCCTGGCCGCTCACTGCCACGTCGATCGGCGTGGGCGAACCGAAGCTCATCACTTCGTTGACGATGTCGGCCGGCTCGAACGAGAGCCGCAATTGCGGAATGTTGGCGGCCAATTCGCGCCGCAGCGACTCTTGCAGTTGGTCGATATCAATGCCGCTGCCCGGCTTGAACGCCACCCGCAAAATCGCCTCTTCCGGCCCCCGCGACCATTGATAGACGGCATTGATGGGAAACGACGACGGGATATTGCCAACGTAGGCCAGGCTGATCTCGATGCTGTCCTTCCCTGCTTGTTTTTCGATCGTTTCGAGCACGTCGAGCGTCAGCCGCTCGGTCTCCTCGAAGTGCGTGCCATCGGGCGCGCGGATTCGCAAGCGGAATTCGCCGGCGTCGATCCTTGGAAAGATCTCCATGCCTAGCCGGCCGCCGACGACCGCGATCATCGCCGCACTGGCCGCCAGATAACCCGGCACGATCAATCCACGCAGCCGCATCAACCCCGTCAAAAGCCTTTCATAACCGCCGCGGAACCGCGCGAACGAAGCCCAGCCGCTCTCGACTTCGCTCGTCTCTTTCACGTGCCGCAGCAGCCAGATCGAGAACACGGGCACGAACGTGCTCGAAAGCAAGTAAGAAGCCAACATCGAAAAGCCGACCGCCAGCGAGAGCGGCACGAACAGTTCGCGCGCGGCGCCTTCCATGAAAAACGAGGGGATGAACACCGCCAGGATGCAGAGCATCGCCAACAGTCGCGGAACGGCCGTTTGCGCATTGCCCAACCGCACGGCCCGTGCGATATCGTGCGCGCGGGCCATCTGCGTGTGAATGTTTTCAACTTCGACGGTCGCTTCGTCGACCAGAATTCCCACCGCCAGCGCCAGGCCGCCAAGCGTCATCAAGTTGATGGTATTGTCGGAGACCCACAGCCCGATCACCGCCGCCATCAGCGCCAAGGGAATATTGAGCACCACGACCAGCACGCTGCGCCAGTCGCGCAAGAAGACGAGCACCATCAAGCCGGTCAAAAGCGCCCCGAGCAACCCTTCGAGCGCCAGCCCCTTGACCGCCCGCGTGACGTAAGGCGATTGATCGAACTCGAAGCTCACATGAATGTCGTCGGGCAGCACGGCCTGCATCTTGGGAACGGCATTTTTCACCTCGCGGACGACGCTCATCGTCGAGGCTTCGGCCCGTTTGGTCGCCAGGATGTAGATCGCCCGGCGACCGTTGACCAGCGAATAGCCGGTGGGAATGTCCATACCGTCGTAAATCGCCGCCACGTCGCGCAGATAGACGGTCGGCAGGCCGCCGACGTGCAGCGGAATTTTGCCCAACTCGTCGATCGATTTCACGATCGAGTTCATCGGCACGATCGGGTACTTGTCGCCGATGTGGATATTGCCCGACGGACTGACGGCGTTGCCCGCCGAGAGCGACTCGATCAGGTCTTCGGGCGAAAGTTGATACGCTTGCAGTCGCTCGGGATCGACGTCGACGATGATCGTCCGCGCACTGCCGCCAAACGGCGGCGGCGCCGACACGCCGGGCAGGCTGGCGAACATCGGCCGCACGCGGAACAGCGCCAAGTCTTGAATTTCGGCCAGCGTCCGGGTTTCGCTGGAAAGCACCAAATAGCCCACCGGCACGCTGCCGGTATCGAACCGCATCACGAACGGCGAGACCGTGCCCGGCGGCATGAAGGCCCGCGAGCGATTCACGTAGTTGATCGTCTCGGCCATGGCCTGGGCCATGTTCGTGCCCGGATGAAAGTAGAGCTTCATCAGGGCCATGCCCTGCACGTTTCGGCTTTCGACGTGATGGATGCCGCTGATATAGAGGAAGTGGTACTCGTAGTAGTTCGTCAACAGCCCTTCCATCTGGGCCGGGTCCATGCCGCCGTAGGGCTGGCAGACGTAGATCACCGGCAGGTTGAGGGTCGGGAAGACGTCGACGTCCATCTTCCGCAGGGCCAGAAAGCAGCCCATCGCGATGGCCACGATCGCCACCATCACCGTGATCGGCCGCCGCAGGGCGAGTTGAATTAGATTCATGGCGGGTTGCGAGTGGCCTGGAAAACCGTTTGCCCGGACGAGCGACATCGCCCCAACTCCATCGTAGTCGCCCGCCGCGCAGGGCGGAATGCCGCGGATCAGGTGCAGTTGAAAAGGCCGCAACGATCTGCGATACTTGTCTTTTCGATTCGATTCGCCAATCTTCGATTGGCGCCACACGCTTTTCGGGGCGTGGCGCAGCCTGGCTAGCGCGCTTGACTGGGGGTCAAGAGGTCGCAGGTTCAAATCCTGTCGCCCCGACTTTTTTCAGAAACGAGCCCTTCGGCGAGAACGTCGAAGGGCTTTCTCATTGTGGGGACAAGAGTTGCGCCGTCGAGCGTGCAGTTCAAACACACGATTTCGAGGATTCGACGCTTTGCATCGTAGTCGGCGGTAAGCCATTGCTGGCGAAGAGTTTGCGAAAGTTCAAACACTTTCGACGCCAACTCGGCGTTTTCATCGTGTGAGCGATCCAGGGCTTCAAGCTGGAGCTTGATCGAGGCAAGGCGATCACGGATTTCCGTGCTCTTGCGTGCGAACGTTTCCTGGTCAACGTCATCGGCCAGCCGCAGGTTGAGCAGCCGATCCTGCTGCTGCACAAGAAGTGTTTCCTGCCGCTGGAGTTCTGCCCGTTGCGATAGGGATTCCGCTTGAGCGTCCCGCGTCTGCGATGCCAGCACCATGCGGAACCAGTCGCGGACTCCTTCATCCTCAATCCGCATTTTGTCGAAGACAGCCAGCACCTGCTTGTCGAGATCGGCCTCCGGCACGCGAACGCGAGGGTGACCCGCCTTCGTGTACTTGGCGCAGCGATAGTAGACGTATGAGCGTGGACCGGCCTTTGTCATTTTCGTTTTGCATTCTCCGGTGATCGGATGCCCGCAGTGGGCGCACGTCATCAGCTCGCCACCATAGGTGAGCGCGTGGCAGTGGTAGTTCTGCCCGCCAAGAAGAACCTGCACCCGTTCCCAGGTCGGCCGGTCGATCAGCGGCTCATGCTTGCCCGGATACCACTCTCCCTTGTGCAGGATTTCGCCGATATAGGCACGGTCCTTCAGAATGTTGTGGACCGAGCTTCGTGGGAATTGGGGCTGCGACGTTCGCCAGACCCGGCCTTCGGCGTTGATCCGCTCGACCACGCCGTCGAGTGTCAGGTTCTCAAAGGCGTAGAGGTGGAAGATGCGACGGACGTTGGCGGCAGCCTGCACATCAATTTCAACGACGCCCCGCCCATCCTTGCGGATGTTGCGGTAGCCATAAGGAGCCAGTCCGATGAACCAGCCCTCTTGCACGCGGCGGGAGAGCCCTTCGCGGACATCGACCGATTGCTGCTCGGTGTAGAAGCTGGCCATGTTGGCGAGCGTCCGCCGCATCATGCGACCGGCTGGGGTGTTCTCGGTCGGCTGCGAAACAGAAATGAACGGCAGGTCGTATTCCGACTCCAGCCGTTCGAGTTCGACGTAATCGAAGAGATTGCGGGCAGCGCGGTCCACCTTGTAGAAGAGCAGCCCGTCGAGAACGCCCGCATTCTTCTTGGCGTAGGCGACCAGTTCGCGGAACGTCTTGCGTTCGTCGCTCTTGCTGGCTGTCTCCGCGATGCGGAAGAACTTGGCGATTTCGCCGCCGGCCTGCATTGCGTATCGCCGCAGGGCCTGTTCCTGCACTTCGAGGCTAAAGCCTTCGCGTTCCTGTTCCCGACTGCTCACCCGTGCCAGCGCGACGAACTGTTTCATGGCGACGCCCTCGAAGAAATGACGTGATACAAGCGACCCACATTCAGGATCATTGTAACGGCTTCTTCGGGCGTGACCACCTCATCGTAGTACGGTTGCCAGACGCGAATCGTCGCTTCGACCAGTTCCGGCGTGATCCAGTCCGGTGTCCCCGCCGGGACGATGCTCGGGCGAGCACCCTCCGCGACTCTGCAATCTTTTTTTGGATTGCTTCTGGACATGACTGGAATCCGCCGCCAAATGGGTAAGAGTCTGAAGAAAGAGCGTCAGGCCGAAAGTCGCCTGACGCTCGGAAAGGTCAAACGCTGAAGTCGGAACGCTGGTCATCTGGGCCGCAACAAGCCTTCCCGTTGGTAACGCTCCAGCTCGGCATGGGAGAGCACCCATTGCGGATACGCTCCTCTGCCGCTCTGGCGTTTTTCAGCTCGCAGCCTGGAAATTCGACAATACTCGCGTATCGTAAACTCGGCCTTGCCGACCGCACGGGCAAATTCTTCCGTGGTGTACCATTCGCGCACCTGCTGGCGCTCGACCAACACGACCAGCATGGCCTCGATTTTCTCAAGCCGTTCTTCGAGCGTCATGCTGCACCTCGATTCCCTGTTCTTACCCTTTTCAACCGCCTGACCCCGCCTGGCCAAGCTACTTCGTTCCCTGGTCGCCGGATGATTGCTGCGGTGAGTTGTCGCCGCCAGATGCCACGAGGGCGACGAAAACCGCCGCGCCCACCAGCAACCCCACCGGACCCAACAGCACCGCACCTGCGATGGAAGGCCCCCAGATGACCGCCTTGACGGCCAAGTCTGTAGCCATTGCCTCTCCCAAAGTTTTTGCGGCCATCAGACTTTCTCCCTTCCTTTTGAAATGGCGGGCGGGGCCGATCCCCGCCCGCCGGAGTTACTCGGAGTTACTTTTTCAGAAGAATCTTGACGATACTGAACGCTGCGCCACCCACGGCGCGTCGATTGCGGTCCCTCCCTTCCAATTCGAGTTCCTTGACCTTTTTCCAGGCCTCGGGATTCCTTTCCAGGAGTTCGGCCTCCTTTTTCTCCTTAGAGGCCGTAACAAAACGCGGTCCGATGACAAC
>Ga0307372_10007588_pt1 | contig 15493 bp, 10 predicted proteins | sample OX1MG_FD_202533 | JGI IMG/M metagenome (GOLD analysis project Ga0307372, IMG submission 202533) | Soil microbial communities from Risofladan, Vaasa, Finland - OX-1 | ecosystem: Environmental > Terrestrial > Soil > Coastal area > Acid sulfate soil | place: Finland: Risofladan, Vaasa | collected... | reverse complement strand
TTCTACCAGGCCAGTTCGAGTGAGATGTTCGGCAAGGTGGTCGAGTCGCCCCAGATCGAGACCACCCCGTTCTACCCGCGCAGTCCGTACGGCGTGGCCAAAGTGTACGGCCATTGGATCACGGTCAACTACCGGGAGAGTTTTGGGCTGTACGCGGTGTCGGGCATCCTCTTCAATCACGAGAGCCCGCGCCGCGGCCTCGAGTTCGTGACCCGCAAGGTCACCGACGGCGCCGTGCGCATCAAGCTCGGACTGGCCACGGAACTGCGGCTTGGCAACCTCGAATCGCGCCGCGATTGGGGCTACGCCGGCGATTACGTGGACGCCATGTGGCGCATGCTGCAGCGGGATGCCCCCGAGGACTATGTCATCGGCACGGGGCACACCTGGTCGGTGCGGCAACTCTGCGAGAACGCCTTCAGGGCCGTCGGGCTCGACTATCGCGACTACGTCGTCCAGGACCCGCGGTTCCTCCGGCCCGCCGAGGTGGACCTCCTCGTCGCGAACCCCGGCAAGGCGCGCCGCGAGCTGGGATGGGAACCGAAGGTCGGGTTCGCGGAGCTCATCGAGATGATGGTCCGGGCCGACATGGACCGGCACGCCCCGCCCGGCCGGAAGTGACCAGACGCGCGCTCGTCACCGGCGGCGGGGGGTTCGTCGGCCAGTGGATCGGTCGCGCACTGCTCGGCCAAGGCTGGGAGGTCTACGCCGCTGGTGTCGGGACCCCCGGGGCGCGCGTGCTGAGCCGCACCGAGCATCAGGCCATCCATTGGCTGACCATGGACGTGCGCTCGCGGCAGGACGTGGCGGGCGCCCTCGACGAGAGCCGGCCCGACGCCGTCCTCCACCTGGCCGGAATCAGCTACCTGCCGAGCGCCGCCGACGCACCCGCCGAGGCGTGGTCGGTGAACGTCCTGGGCGCCGTGACCCTGCTGTCCGAGGTGACGCGGCGTCGGGCGGTCGGAGCGCTCGATCCGCGCGTGCTCGTGGTCGGAAGCGCCCAGCAGTACGGGCGCCACGATGCGGCGGAACTGCCCCTCTCCGAGACGGCAGAGCAGCGGCCGCTCACCGTGTACGCGGCGTCCAAGGCGGCACAGGAGATCGCCGCCCTCCAGGCTTTCCGCGCCGACGGCGTTCAGGTGCTCACGACGCGGAGCTTCAATCACTCCGGCGTGGGGCATGACGACCACTTCCTGCTCCCCGCGCTGGTTCGGCGGGTGCTGGCCATCCGCCGCGGCGCTCGCGACACGATCCGTATCGGGAACGGCGACACGATCCGCGACTATCTTCATGTGGCCGACGTGGTGGATGCCTACCTGGCGTTGCTCGACCGTGGGACGGCGGGCGAGGCCTACAACGTCTGCAGCGGGGAAGGGGTGGGGGTGCGCGAATTGACCGAATGCGTGCTGGATCGGGCAGGGGTGAGCGCCGAGATTTCGAGCGACCCGTCGCTGCAGCGTTCGGAGGACGTGCCGGCGCTGGTGGGCAATCCCGAGAAGCTGATCCGTGCCACCGGGTGGCGACCGCGCCTTACCCGCGACGATATCATCGACGATCTATTTCATGCCGCGACGCTCTGACATCCATCGCATTCTCGTCATCGGATCGGGCCCGATCGTCATCGGGCAGGGAGCGGAGTTCGACTACTCGGGCACCCAGGCCGCCAAAGCGCTCAAGGAAGAGGGCTACGAGGTCATTCTCGTGAACTCCAATCCGGCGACCATCATGACCGACCCCGAGGTGGCCGATCGCACGTACATCGAGCCGGTGACGCCCGAGTTCGTGGAGCTGATCATCGAGCGCGAGAAGCCCGACGCGCTGCTTCCCACGATGGGCGGCCAGACGGCCCTCAACGTGGCGATGGCGCTGGCCCAGTCGGGGGCGCTCGCGCGGCACGGCGTGGAACTGATCGGAGCCAAGGAGCGCTCGATCGCGATCGCCGAGGACCGCAAGCTGTTCGGCGAGGCGATGGCGCGCATCGGCCTGGCCGTGGCCAAGGGCGGCATCGCGACGAGGCTGGACGAGGCGCTGGAGATCGTCGAAGAGACGGGGTTTCCGGCGATCATCCGCCCCTCGTACACGCTGGGTGGCACGGGCGGCGGCATCGCCTACAACCGCGACGAGTTCGAGGACATCGTGCGGCGCGGGCTCGACGAATCGCCCACCACGCAGGTGCTCATCGAGCGCAGCGTGATCGGATGGAAAGAGTTCGAACTCGAGGTCATGCGCGATCACGCCGACAGCGTGGTCATCGTGTGCTCGATCGAGAATCTCGATCCGATGGGCGTGCACACCGGCGACTCGATCACCGTGGCGCCGGCCATGACGCTCACCGATCGCGAATACCAGGTGATGCGCGACGCTGCGGTGGCGATCATCCGCGAGGTGGGGGTGGAGGCCGGCGGCTGCAACATCCAGTTCGCCGTCAATCCGCGCGACGGGGAGATGCTGGTGATCGAGATGAACCCGCGCGTGTCGCGGTCCTCGGCGCTGGCGTCCAAGGCCACGGGGTTCCCGATCGCGCGCATCGGCGCCAAACTGGCCGTGGGCTACCGCCTCGAGGAGATCCCCAACGACATCACGAAGACCACGCCGGCGAGCTTCGAGCCGGTGCTCGACTACGTGGTGGTGAAGATCCCGCGGTTCGCGTTCGAGAAGTTCCCCCATGCCAATCCGTATCTCACTACGCAGATGAAATCGGTGGGCGAGGCGATGGCGATCGGGCGCACGTTCAAGGAGGCGTTGCAGAAGGGACTGCGCGCGCTCGAGATCGGGCGGCCGGGATGGACGGTGGCGCCGCGCCCGGTGGACGACCGGCTGCCCGACGACAGTGACGCCGCCCTGGCCGGCGCCCTGCGGCAGCCAACGCCGGAACGGATCTTCCAGATCAAGCGCGCGTTCGTGGCCGGCATGTCGGTGGCTGACGTGGCGGACCTCACCGCGATCGACCCGTGGTTCCTGCAGCAGATGCTCGAATTGGTGGATGCCGAGCAGTGGTACCGTGGATGCGCCTCGGTGGGTGCGTTCGAGATGCGGCGCATGAAGCGCATGGGATTCTCGGACCGCCAGTTGGGGGCGCTCCGGGGCGAGACCGAGCACGCGGTGCGCGCGCACCGGTGGGCGCTCGGCGTGCGGCCCTCGTACAAAATGGTCGATACGTGCGCGGGAGAATTCCCGTCGTCCACGCCGTACCTGTACAGCTGCTACGACGAGGAGACCGAAGCGCCGAAGAGCGGGCGCAAGTCGGTGATCATTCTGGGCAGCGGTCCCAACCGGATCGGGCAGGGGGTGGAGTTCGACTACTGCTGCGTGCGGGCCGCGATGGCGTTGCGCGAGCAGGGGTACGAGACGATCATGATCAACTCCAACCCCGAAACCGTCTCCACCGACTTCGACACATCCGACAAACTGTACTTCGAGCCGCTGACGCTGGAGGACGTGCTGGAGATCGTCCAGCGGGAGGAGCCGGTGGGGGTGATCGTGCAACTCGGTGGGCAGACCCCGCTCAAGTTGACGCGCCCGCTCGAGGCCGCCGGCGTCACGATCCTCGGAACGTCGCCCGACGCCATCGACATCGCCGAAGATCGGCGGCGGTTCGAGAAGATCGCGCGCGAGGTGGGGCTCACCCAACCGCCCAATGGCACGGCGACCAACGTCGAGGAGGCGGTCGCGGCCGCCCAGCGCATCGGGTATCCGGTGCTGGTGCGACCGTCGTACGTGCTGGGCGGGCGCGCGATGCAGATCGTCTACGATGCACCGTCGCTCGAGCACTATTTCGACACGGCGGTGAACGTGTCCGAAGACCGCCCGGTGCTCATCGATCGCTTCCTCGAAGACGCGTTCGAGGTGGACGTGGACGCGATCTCCGACGGCACGCGGGTGGTGATCGGCGGCATCATGCAGCACATCGAGGACGCCGGCATCCACTCCGGCGACTCGGCGTGCGTGCTGCCGCCGTACCTGGTCACCGAGCAGGACATGGAGGTCATGCGCGAGCAGACGGCGGCCATGGCCCGCGCGCTCGGCGTGGTGGGCCTGATGAACGTGCAGTACGCGATCAAGGACCACGTGGTGTACGTCCTCGAGGTGAATCCGCGGGCCAGCCGCACGGTGCCATTCGTGTCCAAAGCGATCGGCGTGCCGTTGGCGTCGCTGGCGGCGCGCGTGATGATGGGCGAGACCCTCGACGACATCGGGTTCACCGAGGAAGTGGCGCCGGGTTACGTGTCGGTGAAAGAGGCGGTGTTCCCGTTCAGCAAGTTCCCTGGCACCGACCCGGTGCTCGGCCCCGAGATGCGCTCGACCGGCGAGGTGATGGGGATCTCGGATTCGTTCGGAACCAGCTTTGCCAAGGCCCAGTTGGCGGCGGGGAACGGGCTCCCGCTCGACGGGACGATCCTCGTGACGGTCAACGACACCGACAAGCCGACCGTGACGCCGATCGCGCGGCGGTTCCAGGAGATGGGGTTCCGCCTGCTCGCCACGCGCGGGACGGCGCGTTACCTACGCCAGCGCGGTATTCCGTCGGACGCCGTGTTCAAGGTGCACGAAGGGCGACCCAACTGTCACGACCTCATCCTGAACGGCGACGTGCAACTCTTGGTGAACACGCCGCTCGGGAAGCACGCCCAGGCCGACGACTACACGCTGCGCCAGGCGGCGATCCGCAACCACGTGGCATACACGACCACGATGTCGGCGGCGAGCGCGGCCAGCGACGCCATCCTCGCCCTGCGGTCGCGCCGCCCGGCGGTGAAGTCGCTCCAGGAATGGCAGGCTGAACTCCGGGTGGAAGCATGAGCGACGCTCCGTTCATTCACGAGAGTTCCTATGTGGACGAGGGGGCCCAGGTCGGCCGCGGCACGCGCATCTGGCATTTCTGCCACGTGCTGGGCGGCGCGGTGATCGGAGAGCGGTGCAGCCTGGGCCAGAATGTCGTGGTCATGAACGGCGTGCGCATCGGGAACAACGTGAAGATCCAGAACAACGTCTCGGTGTACGAGGGCGTGGTGCTGGAGGACGACGTGTTCTGCGGGCCGTCGATGGTGTTCACCAATGTCGTCAACCCGCGCAGCCACGTCACGCGCAAGCACGAGTACAAGACGACACGCGTGCGCCGGGGTGCGTCGATCGGAGCCAACGCCACGATCGTATGCGGGGTGACGCTCGGCGAGTACGCGTTCATCGGTGCTGGCGCGGTGGTGACACGCGACGTGCACCCGTACGCCCTCATTGCCGGAGTACCGGGGCGCCGCATCGGCTGGATGTGCCAGTGCGGCGAACGGCTTCCCGACGTGGGCGCCGGCACCTGCCCGGCCTGCGGCACCACCTACGAGCGCCACGGCGAGGGGATCCGGCCCGCCGCGGCGCGCGGCTCCTGACCCCCGGCCAATGACCCATCGAACGTTCGACATCGCCGTCGTCGGCTGCGGCCGCATCAGCAAGAACCACTTCGACGCCATCGCCAAGACCGATGGGTTGCGGCTGGTCGCCGTGTGCGACGTGGACGCGGAACGGGCACGGTCGGCCGGTGAGGAACACGGCGTACCGTGGTTCACGTCGTACGAGGAACTGCTCGGTGGCGTGGCGTGCGACATCGTCACGCTGTGCACGCCCTCCGGGCTGCACGCTCCGCAAGGCATTCTGGCGGCGCGGGCCGGCCGGCATGTGCTCAGCGAGAAGCCGATGGCCACTTCCCTGGGCGCGGCGGACGATCTCGTGGAGGCTTGCGACGCCGCCGGCGTCCAACTGTTCGTGGTCAAGCAGAACCGGTTGAATCCGCCCATCCAACTGTTGCGCCGGGCGGTCGACAAGGAGCGGTTCGGGCGCATCTACATGGCAAACGTCACGGTGCGGTGGCAGCGCCCGCAGGAGTACTACGACGCGGCACCCTGGCGTGGCACGTGGGAGTTCGACGGCGGCGCGATCATGAACCAGGCCTCGCACTACGTGGATCTGATGCAGTGGCTCGTCGGCCCGGTGGAAAGCGTGGTCGCCAAGACGGCCACGCAGGCGCGCCGCATCGAGGCCGAAGATTCCGGGGCCGCAGTGCTCCGGTTCCGGTCCGGCGCCCTCGGGGTGATCGAGGTCAACGTTCTCACCTACCCCCGTAACCTCGAGGGCTCCATCACGATCCTCGGCGAGAAGGGGTCGGTGAAGGTCGGCGGCACCGCCGTGAACAAGGTCGAACATTGGTCCTTCGCCGAGTATGACGACGACGACAAACTGGTGGAGTCGGTGAACACGTCCCCGCCCAACGTGTATGGGTTCGGGCACCTGGGCTACTATGGCAATGTGCTCGCGGTGCTGCGGGGCGAGGCCAAGCCGGATACGGACGGGCGGGCGGGGCGGAAGTCGCTGGAACTGGTCTTGGCTATGTACGAGTCGGCCCGGACGGGGGCGACGGTCCCGATCCCGCTTCGCAGCGGAGCGTAGGACGGGGCCGTCCATCGGGAAGCCGACAAGAAACACGCCGGGAGCATTCCGATTGACCTCCACCGGCGGCCCGACGAAGTTTCGAAGTCCTTTGTACTTGCGGCGCTTTCGAAAGTCTGAATTCCACGGCCCGGACTCCGGGCACTGCCCCATGTGACCATGCCCGTTCCCCTGTTGGACCTGCGCGCGCAGCACGCCACGATCAAGGACGATGTCGTGAAGGTGCTGCTGGAGTTGGTGGACTCTCAGTCGTTCATTCTCGGCGCTCCGGTGGAGCGGTTGGAGCGCGAGGTCGCCGAACTGTCGCACACGCCCTACGCGGTGGGCTGCGCCAGCGGCACCGACGCCCTTCTCCTGGCGCTCCGCGCGGTGAACGCCGGCCCTGGCGACGAGGTGATCACCACCCCGTTCACCTTCTTCGCCACCGCCGGCACCATCCACAACGTGGGCGCGACGCCCGTGTTCGTGGACATCGAGCCCGACACGTTCAACATCTCGGTGGACGCGATCGCCAGGGCGATCACGCCCAAGACCAAGGCCATCGTGCCCGTGGACCTGTTCGGCCAGATGGCCCCGATGGAAGCCATCGCGCAGGTGGCGAAAGGCATCCCGGTGATCGAGGACGCGGCGCAATCGATCGGCGCGCGCCGGATGATCGACGGCGAGTGGCGCCTGGCCGGTGAGGTGGCGACCATCGGAACGTTCAGCTTCTTCCCGTCGAAGAACCTGGGCGGGTACGGGGACGGCGGGATGATGGTGACCCACGACAAGGCTCTGGCCGAGCGGCTCAAGCGCCTGCGGATGCACGGCGGCTCGCGACAGTACTTCCACGACGAGGTCGGGTACAACAGCCGGCTCGACGCGCTGCAGGCCGCGGTGCTCTCGGCCAAGCTGCCGCATCTCGCCGCATGGAGCGCCAAGCGGCGCGCCAATGCAGCGTACTACAACAAGGCGCTGGCCGGCGTCGCCCAGGTGAAGACACCGGTGATCGATCCGGCCAACGAGTCGATCTTCAATCAGTACACGCTGCGTTGCGAGCGGCGCGACGAGTTGCAGGCACACCTCAAGACGCGTGGCATCGGCACGTCGGTCTACTATCCACTGCCGCTCCACCTCCAGCCTTGCTTCGCCTACCTCGGCTTCCAGGCCGGGGCCTTCCCCGAGTCGGAGCGGGCGGCACGTGAGGTGCTGTCGCTACCCATCTATCCCGAGTTGACCATGGCCCAACTGGACGAGGTCGTGGGGGCCGTCCGAACATTCTATGGAGCCTGACATGTCGAAGCGCGCGCTGTTGGACAAGATCGATCGCCGCGAGGTGGTGATCGGAGTGATCGGCCTCGGCTACGTCGGGCTGCCGCTGGCCATTGAGTTTGCGAAGGCCGGGCTGCGCGTGGTCGGCTACGACATCAGCGATCGTGTGATCGGGATCCTCAACCGGGGCGAGTCGCACATCAAGGATGTGACGTCGGCGGATGTCGCGGCCATGCTCGCCGCCGGCCGGTTCACGGCGACGACCGACGAATCGCGACTGGCCGAGGTGGACGCGATCTCGATTGCCGTGCCCACGCCCCTCGTCAAGACGCGCGACCCGGATATGAGCTACATCATCGCGGCGGCCGAGACGATCGGCCGCCACGTCCACGCCGGCCAGTTGATCGTGCTCGAGAGCACGACGTATCCCGGCACGACGCGCGAACTGCTCAAGCCGATGCTCGAGCAGTCGGGCCTCACCGTGGGCAGCGACGTGTTCCTCGCGTTCAGTCCGGAGCGCGTGGATCCAGGCAATCCGCGATTCCACACCGGCAACACGCCCAAGGTCGTGGGCGGCGTCACGCCGGCCTGCACGGAGGTCGCGGCGGCGCTGTACCGGGTGTGCATCGAGAGCGTGGTCGAGGTGTCGAGCGCCGAGACGGCGGAGTTGTCGAAGTTGCTCGAGAACACCTTCCGTTCGGTGAACATCGGGCTGGCGAACGAGATGGCGATCATGTGCGACAAGCTGGGCGTCGACGTGTGGGAGGTGATCGAGGCGGCCGCCACGAAACCGTTCGGCTTCATGAAATTCACGCCCGGGCCCGGCATCGGCGGCCACTGTATCCCGCTCGATCCGCATTATCTCGCGTGGAAGATGCGCACGCTCAACTACAAGACGCGGTTCATCGATCTGGCGAGCGAGATCAACAGCCAGATGCCTGCCTACGTGGTGGAGAAGGTGGCGCAGGGGCTCAACGACCGGCGGAAGGCGGTGAACGGCAGCCGCGTGCTGGTGCTCGGGGTGGCGTACAAGCAGGACATCGACGACCTCCGGGAGAGCCCGGCGCTGGACGTCATCCGGCTGCTCGAGGCCAGCGGCGCCGACGTCGCGTTCCACGATCCGCACATCAACATGTATCGCGAGGACGACCACGAGAAGTTCGGCGTCGCCCTGACCGACGCGGAGCTGGAATCGGCCGACGCGGTGGTGATCGTGACCGCCCATGCCGCCGTCGATTACCAGCGGGTGGTCGACCACGCCGACCTGGTGATCGACAGCCGCAATGCCACGGTCCGGACTCGTCCGTCGCGGGCACGCGTCGTGACGCTGGCCACCGTGCGCGAGTCCGATGCGTTCTCGGAGGCCGGCCGCTGAGGCGCCCGTCTATCGCTCCTCTCTCGCCCTCGTCGAATGAACATCACTGTTGTTGGATCCGGATATGTGGGGCTCGTGGTGGGTGCCTGTCTCTCCGAGACGGGCAATGCCGTGGTCTGCGCCGACGTGGACGCGATCAAGATCGACGGCCTCAAACGGAACGTGCTGCCGATCTACGAGCCCGGGCTGGAGAGCTACGTCGAGCGTAACCAGCGCGCCGGCCGGCTTCGCTTCACGACCGAGGTCGGCGATGCGATCGCCACGGCCGACGTCGTGTTCATCGCCGTGGGCACGCCGCCCGACGAGGACGGCTCGGCCGACCTGCGGCACGTGCTGAACGTGGCCACGGAGATCGGCAAGCACATGAAGCGCGAGCTGGTGGTCGTGACCAAGTCCACCGTCCCGGTGGGCACGGCGGCCAAGGTCTCGGCGGCGGTCGGCGAGCACGCGCAGTTCCCGTATCACATCTGCAGCAATCCGGAATTCCTCAAGGAAGGCGCGGCGGTCGACGACTTCATGAAGCCGGACCGCGTGGTGATCGGGGTCGAGACCGACGAGGCGCGCAGCGTCATGGCCGAGTTGTACGCGCCGTTCGTGCGCACCGGGCGACCGATCATCTTCATGGATATCCCTTCGGCCGAGATGACGAAGTACACGGCCAACGCCATGCTTGCCACACGCATCTCGTTCATGAACGAGATCGCCAACCTGTGCGAACGCGTCGGCGCCAACGTCGATCTGGTGCGCAAGGGTGTGGGGAGCGACGACCGCATCGGGCCGGCCTTCCTGTTCCCCGGCCCGGGCTACGGTGGCTCCTGCTTTCCGAAAGACGTGAAGGCCCTCGTTCATACCGGCGGGCAGTTCGGCTCGCCCCTCGAGATCCTCACGGCCGTCGAAGCGGTGAATGACCGGCAGAAACTCCGATTGTTCGACAAACTGAAGCAGGCGCTCGGCGACGGACTGCGCGGGGCGCGGGTGGCCGTGTGGGGGCTGGCGTTCAAGCCGAACACCGACGACATGCGTGAGGCCCCGGCGCTCGTCCTCATCGACGCCGTCCTCGCCGCGGGCGGCACAGTGGTGGCCCACGACCCCGCGGCAATGGACGAAGCCAGGCGCCGACTCGACGATCGCATCGCGTTCGCCGAGACGGGGTACGCGGCGCTCGACGGTGCAGACGCGCTGGTCGTGGTCACCGACTGGAACGAATACCGGCACCCCGACTTCGGGCGGATCAAGCAGGCGCTACGCCGGCCCGTGGTCGTGGACGGACGTAACCTCTACGACCCGGGCAAGATGCGCGCTCTCGGATTCCAGTACCTGTCCATCGGCCGCGGAGTGGGGCCATGAGAATCGTCATCACTGGCGCCGCGGGATTTCTCGGCTCGCATCTCTGCGACCGGTTTCTGGCCGATGGGCACACGATCGTCGGGATCGACAATTTCGTCACCGGCCATCCGGACAACATCGCGCATTTGATGGGCGAGTCGCGGTTCGAATTCGTCCGCCACGACATATCCACGTTCACCTACGTGGCCGGCGACGTGGACGGCGTGCTGCATTTTGCCTCGCCGGCCAGCCCGATCGACTATCTCGAGTTGCCCATCCAGACGCTCAAGGTGGGATCGCTCGGCACGCACAACGCGCTGGGGTTGGCCAGGGCGAAGGGGGCCCGGTTCCTGATGGCCTCGACGTCCGAAGTATACGGCGACCCGCTCGAGCACCCGCAGCGCGAATCCTACTGGGGAAACGTGAACCCGGTGGGCCCCCGCGGTGTCTATGATGAAGCCAAGCGGTTCTCCGAAGCGATGACCATGGCCTATCACACCTATCACGGGCTCGATACCCGCATCGTCCGGATCTTCAACACGTACGGCCCCCGCATGCGGCCGCGCGACGGGCGCGTGGTGTCGAACTTCATCGTGCAGGCCCTGAACCACGAGACGATCACGATTTACGGCGAGGGCCGGCAGACGCGCAGCTTCTGCTACGTGGAGGATGAGGTCGAGGGGATCTTCCGGCTGTTCATGAAGGGCGACCACATGCCCACGAACATCGGCAATCCCACGGAGCACACGGTCACGCAACTCGCCGAGACCGTGAAGGACCTCACCGGCAGCCCGGCGCCGATCGAGCACCGGCCGCTGCCCGTGGACGACCCCCGGCTGCGCCAGCCCGACATCACCCGGGCACGGACGATGCTGGGATGGGAGCCCCGGATCGATCTGCGCGAGGGGCTGGGTCGGACCATCGCGTTCTTCCGGTCGCTGATGGGGACGTCGCGCATGGCGGCTCGCGATCCGCGGCCCGCGCGGAAACCGGGCGCGTGAGGGTGCGCCCCGGGCCCGCGGCCCGCTATCTTTCCCACCCTATGCATCGACAGACCCGCGGACTCGTCGCGGCGCTGGCGCTGGGGCTGGCCGCTGCGGCCTGCCGGCCGGCCTTCGTCGTCACGAAGTTTCCGACCAACGAGGCGCTGTTCAAGGCCTCGCTGACCGAATTCAATCAACACCGCTGGGACAACGCCGTCGAAGGATTCGACAAGTTGACCCTCGATCTCGGTGTGCGCGATACGCTGCTCGTGCCCTCGTACTGGTACCTCGGGCTGGCGCACGAACGGGCCGGCGACGACCTGCTCGCCGCCCAGGCCTTTTCGCGGCTCGTCGAATCCTTTCCGGACGACTCCCTGGGACCACGCGCGGCGCTTGAAGCCGGACGCAGCTACCAGCGGCTCTGGCGTGATCCGTCGCTCGACCAGACGTACGGTCTGACCGCGCTTCAGACGTACACGATGCTCATCCAGCTCTACGCCCAGACCGATACCATCGTCGCCGATTCCGCGCGAACTGACATCGCCAAGCTCAATGAATGGTTCGCCACCAAGGACTACGACACCGGAATGTTCTACTTCAAGAACAAGGCCTGGGACTCGGCGATCCTCTACTTCAAGAACGTCGTTCAGAAGTGGCCCGAAACGGAGCACGCGCACCTGGCGATGCTGCGGCTCTCGCAAGCCTACCGGACGATCAATTACACCGAGGACCTCGCCGACATCTGCAAGCAGATGCGATCGCTGTATCCCGGCGATTCCAGAGTCGGCGCCGACTGCCGCGGCGTGAAGTCCCCCGGCGATACCACAGCGGCCATCGGGCCGGCCCGGCGCCCGGCGGCGGGCCCGCTACCGCGGCTCTCGTTGCGGCGCTGACCGATGCGCCTCGGCGTCCTCGGTGGCAGCTTCGACCCTCCCCACGTCGGGCACCTGCTGGCGGCGAGCGATGCCTTCGAAGAACTGGCGCTCGATCGGCTGGTGTTCGTCCCGGCGGCCGCGCAACCGCTCAAGGCGGCGCGTTTCGTGGCCTCCCCTCAGCACCGGCTGGCGATGGTGCACCTGGCCGTCGACGGGGATCCCCGATTCTCAGTGTCTGCCATCGAAATCGACCGCGGGGGGTTATCTTACACGGTTGACACTTTGGCGGCATTTGCCGAGCGGTATCCGAACGCGGAGCGGGTCTTCCTCGTCGGAGCGGACGCCTTCGCCACCCTCGCGCATTGGCGCGAGCCGGCGCGGATTGCCCGGTTGGCTCGGCTGGCCGTCATGGGGCGGGTGGGGGTCGAGATCGCGCCACCGCCGGCGGGCGTGCCGGCCTCGGCCGTGATCCCGCTGCAAACGCGGCGAGTCGACGTGTCGTCCACCGAGATTCGCGAGCGGGTGCGGCTGGGCAAGCCGCTCCGCGGATTTGTGACCGAGGCCGTGGCGGACTTCATCACCACGGCTGGGCTGTACCGACAGGGGACTGCATGATCAAGCGAGTCATCTCCGCCGTCGTGGGCAACCGCCACGACCGGGAGCGCAGGAAGATCCAGCCGATCGTCGATGCGATCAACGAGCACGACGAACGGCTGCAACGCGTATCGGAGCAGGAACTTCGCTCCCAGACGCAGAAGTTTCGCGACGTCATTCGCCAACGCACCGAAGCGCTCGAGCAGCGGGCTGCCGAGCTGCGCGAGGCCAAGCACCACGCCAGCGAAACCCTCGAACGCGAACGGATCGACGACGAGTTGAGCGGTGCCGACGGCAAGGGCGGCGTCGAAGGGAAACTCCGCGATGCCACCGCCGAAGTGCTCGACGAACTGCTCCCCGAAGCGTTCGCCACCGTCCGGGTGGCGTGCCGGCGTCTGCTCGGGACGACGGTCCTCGTCACCGGGCACGAGATGGAATGGAACATGGTGCCGTATGACGTGCAGCTCATGGGCGGCATCGAGCTGCACCTCGGAAAGATCGCCGAAATGGCGACCGGTGAAGGCAAGACGCTCGTCGCGACGCTCCCGTTGTATCTGAACGCGCTGCCCGGCAAGGGCGCGCACCTCGTGACCGTGAACTCCTACCTCGCCCGCCGCGACGCGCAGTGGATGGGGCACGTGTACAAGTACCTGGGGCTCACCGTCGCCTGCCTCGACGACACCGAGCCCGGCACCGCCGAGCGCCGCGCCGCATACTTCGCCGACATCACCTACGGCACCAACAACGAGTTCGGCTTCGACTACCTCCGCGACAACATGGTCGTGCAACTCGACCAGCGCGTGCAGCGGGCCCACGTGTACGCGATCGTCGACGAGGTGGACTCGGTGCTCATCGACGAGGCGCGCACCCCGCTCATCATCTCGGGGCCCGTGGGCAACGACAACGACGGGCGCTACTTCGAGCACAACGCCGCCGTGGCCCGGCTGTCACGCAAGCAGACCGAACTGGTCAACACCCTGGTGGGCGACGCCGAACGCGACCTCGCAACCGGAGATACCGCGGCTGCCGGCATGAAGCTCTACAAGGCGCAGCTCGGCGGCCCCAAGAACAAGCGGCTGCTCAAGGTGCTGCAGGAAACCGGCAACAAGACCCTGCTCCAGCGCATGGAGCTGGATTACATCGCCGACCGCCGGCTGCCGGCATCCAAGCAGCAGTACCGCGAACTCGAAGAAGACCTGCTGTTCGTGCTCGACGAGAAGGGCCACTCGGTGCACCTCACCGATCGCGGCATCGACTTCATGTCGCCCAGCGACCACATGGCCTTCATCCTCCCCGACATCTCCGAGACCACGCACCGGGTGGACCACGACACCGCGCTGTCGCCCGAGGAACGGCTCCAGAAGCGCCGCGAACTGGAAATCGAATTCGCCGCCAAGAGCGAGAAGCTCAACATCATCCATCAGCTGCTGCGGGCCCACGCGCTCTACGAGCGTGATGTGAACTACGTCGTGCAGGAAGGCGAGGTACTGATCGTCGACGAGTTCACGGGCCGGACCATGCCGGGCCGCCGCTGGTCGGAGGGCCTGCACCAGGCCGTGGAGGCCAAGGAGGGCGTGACCGTGAAGGGGGAAACGCAGACCCTCGCCACGATCACGATCCAGAACTACTTCCGCATGTACTCCAAGCTGGCCGGCATGACCGGCACGGCCGAAACGGAAGAACGCGAATTCTTCGAGATCTACAAACTCGACGTGGCCGTCATCGCCACCAACCAACCGGTGATCCGCGACGACCGCCAGGATCTGGTGTTCAAGACGCGCCGCGAGAAGTACAACGCGATCGTCGACGAGACCAAGCGGCTTCACGCGCTCGGCTTCCCGGTGCTCATCGGTACAACGAGCGTCGACGCATCGGAGACGCTGGCCAAGCTGTTCCAGCGCGGCGGCATCGTGCACAACGTGCTCAACGCCAAGTACCACCAGCGTGAGGCCGAGATCGTGGCCGGCGCCGGGCAGCCGGGCGCGGTGACCATCGCCACGAACATGGCCGGCCGCGGCACCGACATCAAACTCGGATCGGGCGTCACCGAACCCAAGCCGTCCAAGATCACGGACCTCGACGGCAAGGACGCCAACATCATGGAGTCCGGCGGCCTCCACATCATCGGCTCCGAACGGCATGAGTCTCGGCGCATCGACCGCCAGCTGCGCGGCCGCTCCGGCCGCCAGGGCGATCCGGGGGCGTCGCAGTTCTTCCTCTCGCTCGAAGACGACCTGATGCGGCTGTTCGGATCCGACCGCATCGCCAAGCTCATGGACCGCCTGGGCGCCCAGGAGGGCGAGGTCCTCACGCACTCGATGATCACGCGGTCCATCGAGCAGGCCCAGAAGCGCGTCGAGCTGCAGCATTTCCAGGCCCGCAAACGGCTGCTCGAATACGACGACGTGATGAACCAGCAACGCGAGGTGATCTACTCGCTGCGGTCGTTCGCGCTCGAGGGCGGCGAGGAGCCCAAAGGGGAGGCGCTCCGCATGGTCGAACGCGCCCTGCGCGCGCGCGTCGAGGCTGCGTTGGCCGAGTACGAGATGGCGGAGGATTGGGACATCCCGCTGATCCAGCAGGATCTGCTCATGCACTACCTGCTGGCGGTGCCCGAGTTCGACACGCCGGATCTGCGGCCCACGAACGTCGCC
>Ga0307372_10007584_pt1 | contig 15496 bp, 14 predicted proteins | sample OX1MG_FD_202533 | JGI IMG/M metagenome (GOLD analysis project Ga0307372, IMG submission 202533) | Soil microbial communities from Risofladan, Vaasa, Finland - OX-1 | ecosystem: Environmental > Terrestrial > Soil > Coastal area > Acid sulfate soil | place: Finland: Risofladan, Vaasa | collected... | reverse complement strand
ATGTACTGGCTGCCCTGCTGGCGCACCTGAGCACCGCTGAAGCCCGCGTTATTGACCCGGTCGTTCATGATCGCGATGGCCTGGGTCATCGCGCCGGACGTCGGCTGCGTATGCCCCTTCTCCGGCACCGCCTTGAGGGTCACGGTGGTGCCGCTGGACAGGTCCAGCCCCAGGCCTACTTTGAAACTTTCGTGCCACTTTGCCGGGTGGACGATATTTCCCCGCAGGACCCCGGCCAGCATCACGATGATGAGCACGGCCAGCACCGCTAGCAGGCGGCCGGGCCGGGAGGTAGTAGTGGATGGAGCCACGTGTCGCCAGTCCTTAGGTGATCAGCGAACGGGCCGCTAGATGGTCAGGTCGCCGCGGCCATCAGCCGGCTTGCTGTGCTCCTCGGAGCCCGTGTCCGGCTCCGGCTCGTACGTGGTGGTGCCGGCCTGGTCGTCTTCGGGAACCACTTCCATGATGGCGCGCCGGAGCATCTGGATCTGGACACCTGGCGCGATCTCGACGACGACGTCCCGGTCGTCGCCGGAGATCAGCGTGCCGTAGATTCCGGCGGTGGTGCGGACCCGCTGGCCGGGCACGGCCTGGTTCTGCGTCTGGGCCGCCGCGCGCTGCTTATTGCGCTGCGGGCGGATGATCGCCACGTAGAACAGGCCGAAGAGCACGATGATGACGAGCAGCGGCAGGAAGCTGCTGCTGGACGACTTGGCCGTGGTGGCGGCGAGAATTATGGTCCCCATCTCGGGGCATCCTTCCGTTGATTGCCGGGACCGGGTGACCCAGTCCGGCGCCTGACCGGTCATCCGGCATCGGCGCCTAGCGGCCTGTCATGGACCAACTGCCGAAGTTTAGCGGCGCGTGAGCGACGCACCAACAGGCTACGACCTTCGTAGGGCGATCGTGACCAGCCCGCGACCAGCCGTGACAATCCAGGCGCGGCCGGAGCGAGTCCCCCAGGACAACGGCCAGCCGTGATGGTGAGTTCCGCCGGACCCCCGTGCGGCGCATCAGCCAAATAGCTTGTCGGGCTCAGGCTGGCCCCTGAACTGTCCGCCCGCGTCCGGCGGGGGCACCAGCCCTAGGTGCTCCCAGGCCGCGGGGGTAGCCACTCGCCCGCGCGGCGTGCGGGCCATCAGGCCTTGCCGGACCAGGAAGGGCTCGGCTACCACCTCGACCGTCTCCGACTCCTCGCCGACGGCCACCGCCAGCGTGGACAGCCCGACCGGGCCGCCGCCGAACCGGCGCACCAGCGCCGCCAGGACGGCCCGGTCGAGGCGGTCCAGGCCACTCTCGTCGACCTCGTACAACTCGAGCGCCGACCTGGCCGCATCGAGGGTGATAACGCCGTTCCCGCGCACCTCGGCGTAGTCGCGGACCCGGCGCAGCAGCCGGTTGGCGATCCGCGGGGTGCCGCGGGACCGGCCGGCGATCTCGTCGGCGCCGTCATCGCGCAGTGCCACCCCGAGCAGGCCCGCTGACCGGCGGATGATCACGCCCAGCTCCTCGGGCGCGTAGAAGTCCAGGTGGGCGGTGAAGCCGAACCTGTCACGCAGCGGGGCCGGCAGCAGGCCCGCCCGGGTGGTGGCGCCGACCAGCGTGAACGGGGCGATGTCGAGCGGAATGGCGGTCGCGCCCGGCCCCTTGCCGATCATGACGTCGACCCGGAAGTCCTCCATGGCCAGGTAGAGCATCTCCTCGGCCGGGCGGGCGACGCGGTGGATCTCGTCGATGAACATCACCTCGCCCTGACTGAGCGTGGACAGCACCGCCGCGAGATCGCCGGCTCGCTCGATGGCCGGGCCGCTGGTGATGCGCAGCGGCGCGCCGAGCTCCGCCGCGATGATCATCGCGAGGGTGGTCTTGCCGAGGCCGGGTGGCCCGGACAGCAGGACATGATCGGGAGCACGGCCGCGCCGCAGGGCCCCCTCCAGCACCAGCGACAGCTGCTCGCGGACCCGGGTCTGCCCCACGAGCTCGGACAGCCGCTTAGGCCGCAGCGCGCCCTCGATGTCTCGTTCGTCCGCATCGGCCAGTGGCGACACCAGCCGGCCGACGTCGGCCTCCAGCTGGCCGGGCCCGGTCTCCAGCTGGCCGGGCCCGGTCTCCAGCTGGCCGGGCCCGGTCTCCAGCTGGCCGGCGTCGGCCTCCGGGCCCGTCATGTGCGCCCCAGGACCCGCAGGGCCGCGCGCAGCGCGACCGCGACGTCCACCTCGCCGGGGCCGTCCGGCCCGCCGTCCGGCCCGCCGTTCTGCCCGGCGGCGGCGAGCAGGTCCGGCTCGACCATGGTGATCGCCTGGTCGGCGTCCCTGGCCTGCCAGCCCAGGCTGACCAGGCCGGCCCGCACCTGCTCGCGCCACGGGGCCAGCCTGGCCGCGGCCGGCCCGCCGCTCCCCTGCCCCCCGGCGCCTAGCTGCGCGCCGTCGCCTGGCGAGCCCAGCCGGCCGGCGAGCTCCAGCACGATCCGCTGCGCGCCCTTACGGCCGATGCCAGGCACCGTGGTCAGGGCGGCCAGGTCCTCGGCGGCCACGGCGCGGCGCAGCGCGTCGGGCGTGAAAACCGCCAGCATGGCCAGCGCCAGCCGGGGGCCGACGCCGCTGGCGGTCTGCACCAGCTCGAACGTGCCCCGCTCATCCTCGGAGGCGAACCCGTACAAGGTCAGCGCGTCCTCGCGGACCACCAGCGAGGTCGCGACCCGCGCCCGTTCGCCGGGCCGCAGCCGGGCCAGCGTGCCCGGCGTGCACTGCACGAGCAGCCCGACGCCGCCGACATCGATGACCGCGCCGTCCGGCGCCACTGCGCTAACCGTCCCGTCCAGATGCGCGATCACCGCGGTCCTCCTGCCTGTCGTATCTCCGACTGTCGAGCGACTGCCCGTCGCATCGCCGCTTGCTGGATACCAGCCTGGCGCGCCGCTGCCTGACGCGCCGCTGCCTGACGAGAAGCTGCCTGACGCGCCGCTGAACTCGACGCCATAGCGGCCAGCCGGGCCTGCGCACCCGCCGCCGCGGCAGCGTGCAGCCTGGCCTGGGTACCGCCACGCCAGATATGGCAGATGGCCAGGGCGAGCGCGTCCGCCGCGTCGGCGGGCCGCGGCGGGTCCGCCAGCCGCAGCAGCCGGACCACCATCGCCGTTACCTGCGCCTTATCGGCCCGGCCGTTCCCGCTGACGGCGGCCTTGACCTCGCTGGGGGTGTGCAGCGCCACGGGGATGCCGCGGCGCGCCGCGCAGACGATGGCGACCGCGCCGACCTGCGCGGTCCCCATCACCGTGCGGACGTTGTGCTGGCTGAAGACCCGCTCCACCGCGACGGCATCGGGCCGGTAGTCGGTCAGCCACTCCTCGATCTGCTGCTCGATGGCCAGCAGCCGGAAGCCGATATCGGCGTCGGGCGGCGTGCGGGCCACGCCGGTGCTCACCATCGCCAACTGGCGGCCGGGGACGCCGTCGACCACGCCGAGCCCGCACCGCGTCAGGCCGGGGTCCACGCCGAGCACTCGCATCAAGCCCGCCGTCCAGTAGCTGCGAACATGTGTTCGGCTAGGACATTACCGGCTCGCCCCGGCCGGCGTGCCGAGCCGGGCCGGCGTGTCGCGCCGGGCCTGCGTGTCGCGCCGGGCCTGCGTGTCGCGCCGGGCCGAGGCTTGAGGCTGCGCGCGCCGAGGACTAGAAGTAGTCGAACATGTACGCGGTGCCGGCGAAGGCCTCGTTCAGCGCCGCGTCGGCACCGGGCTCGCCGTCGGCCGCCAGCCCGGCCTGCCGCAGCGTCGCCAGCGGCGTCCCCGCGTACATCGCCGCCAGGCCCCTGGCCCCCAGCCGGAGCGGCCCGGCGGAACCGGCGAGGCCCGCGGTCGTTTCGGCGCGGGTCAGTGCGCCCTTGCCGCCGCTGATCTCCAGCATCCACGGCCCGGAGTTACCCGGCAGCTGGGCATCGCGCAGGCTCAGCGGGACGGTCAGCACGGCGCCGTCGGGGAAGCCGCGGCCCGCGATCGCCGCCGGGGCGTCCACCAGGCGCAGCATCCACATATGCCGCCGGGTCAGGGTCACGTCCGGCTCGCGGACCAGCCAGGTCACCGGGTCGGCGGGGTTCACGAAGGCGCGGACGGCCGCCACCATCGTCCCGTGCGAGGCCAGGATCGACCACAGCGCGCGGGCCGTGGCCGCGGACCCGGCCCGGACGCAGTAAGCCAGCATCTCGTCGCTGCCCCGGTTCCACCGGTAGGCGAGGAAGCCGTCCGGGGCCAGGTAGCAGTAGATGCCCGGATCATCTAGCAGGTCGGCCAGGGTCGCCGCGTCGAAGGTGACCGGCCCGCAGTCGCGTGCCGCCGCATGCAGTTCGCCTTCGCGGGCGATAATCTCGGCCGCGTCAGCCGGCCCGGCCCGCCGGACGGCCGCCCCCGCCCCGCCCGCCGCATCCGCCGCTCCCTGTTGCCCCGCCCCGGCCGACGTGCCGGAGGCCCCGGTCAGCGGCTCTGGCGGCTGCAGCGACCGCAGCGACCTGGCTGGCACCGTTATGTCGTACTGGCCGCCGGCCAGTTCCCAGCCCAGCGACCGGTACACCGCGCTGGTGGCCGGGTAGAGCACCGACAGCGCGTAGCCGTCGGCCTTGATCTGCTCCAGCAGGCCGGTTATCAGGGCGCGGCCCACGCCGCGGCCCCGCTCCTCCGGCGCGACCTTGACGTCGGCCACCCCGGCCGCCGGCAGCGGCCGGCCGTACCACCACTGCCGCAGGTCGAAGTACCGGGCCGAGGCCACCATGGCGGAACCGTCAAACGCGGCCAGATGCTGCCCGGCACTGACCGCGGCGCGCACGCTCGCCAGCCGGCGTTCCCGCTCCTCGCCGCCGAACGGGCCGAAGGCCCGGTGCCCGAGATCCAGATCGGGCTCAAGATCGTCGTCTGCCCGCAGCGGGCGGACAACGACGCTCACCCCGCGCTCACCGCGCTCCCGCTCACCCCGCGCTCACCAGGTGCTCCATGACCTCATCGGTAACGGAGTAGTTGGCGTATACGTCCTGCACGTCGTCGGAGTCTTCGATCGCCTCGATCAGCCGAAAGACCCGCTTGGCGTGCTCCTCGTCCAGCGGCACCTCGACCGACGGCAGGAAGGCGGCCTCCGCCGACTCGTAGTCGATCCCGGCCTCCTGCAGGGCGGTGCGCACGGCGACCAGGTCGGTGGCCTCGCTGACCACCTCGAAGGACTCGCCCAGGTCGTTGACCTCCTCGGCGCCGGCCTCCAGTACGGCCGTGAGCACGTCATCCTCGGCCACGCCCGCCGCCTTAGGGACGATCACCACGCCCTTGCGGCTGAACAGGTAGGAGACCGAGCCGGGGTCGGCCATGGAGCCGCCGTTGCGGCTCAGCGCCGTCCGCACCTCGGCGGCCGCCCGGTTCTTGTTATCGGTCAGGCACTCCACCAGGACGGCCACGCCGCCGGGAGCGTAACCCTCGTAGGTCACCGCCTCGTAGGTGGCCCCGCCGGCCTCCAGGCCGCCACCGCGGCGAACGGCGCGGTCGATGTTGTCGTTCGGCACCGAGCTGCGCTTGGCCTTCTGCACGGCGTCATAGAGCGTCGGGTTGCCCGCCAGATCGGGGCCGCCGTTGCGCGCGGCGACCTCGACGTTCTTGATCAGCTTGGCGAACAGCTTGCCCCGCCTGGCGTCAATGACGGCCTTCTTGTGCTTGGTGGTTGCCCACTTTGAATGGCCGCTCATGATCGTTCCCTCACCATGTTGACAAATAGCTCATGTATGCGACGGTCCGGGGTGAGCTCGGGATGGAACGCCGTCGCAAGCGCCGGACCCTGGCGGACCGCGACGATCCTACTCGCGACAGGCTCGGTCGCGAGGACCTCCACTCCGGCACCGATCTTCTCCACCCACGGCGCGCGGATGAACACCGCCCGCAGCGGCGGCTCGCCGATGGCGCTGATCGCCAGGTCGCTCTCGAACGAGTCCACCTGCCGGCCGAACGCGTTGCGCCGGACGGTCATGTCGATCGCGCCGAGGGTCTCCTGGCCGCTGGCCGGATCGGCGAGCCGCGCGGCGAGCATGATCATGCCCGCGCACGAGCCGAAGACCGGCATGCCCCCGCCGATCCTCTTGCGCAGCGGCTCGGCCAGCTCGAAGATCTCGGCCAGCTTCCAGATGGTGGTCGACTCCCCGCCGGGAATGACCAGGCCGTCAACGGCGTCGAGCTCGGCCGGCCTGCGCACCAGGCAGGCCGAGGCACCGACCTCGCGCAGCGCGCGCACGTGCTCGGCGACGTCCCCCTGGAGCGCGAGTACCCCGATCGCCGGCGCAGTCCCCGTGACCACCGGCCGCCTTACCAGCCGCGGCCGGCGTAACGCTGCTCGGGCGCCAGCGTGTCCAGGTTGATGCCGACCATGGGCTCGCCCAGCCCGCGGGAGACCTTCGCCACGACGTCCGGATCGTCGTGGAAGGTGGTCGCCTTGACGATGGCCGCGGCGCGGGCCGCCGGGTCCCCGGACTTGAAGATGCCCGAGCCCACGAAGACCCCCTCCGCACCGAGCTGCATCATCATCGCGGCGTCGGCGGGGGTAGCGATCCCGCCCGCCGTGAACAGGACCACCGGCAGCTTCCCGGCCGCCGCCACCTCGGCGACGAGGTCGTAGGGGGCCTGCAGGTCCTTGGCCGCGGTGAAGAGCTCCTCGGGGCTGAGCGTGCCCAGCCGGCGGATCTCGGTCCGGATGCTGCGCATGTGCCGGGTCGCCTCGACCACGTTGCCGGTGCCCGCCTCGCCCTTGGACCTGATCATCGCGGCGCCCTCGGTGAGCCGGCGCAGCGCCTCGCCCAGGTTGGTGGCCCCGCAGACGAAGGGCACCGTGAATTCCCACTTGTCGACGTGATGCGCCTCGTCGGCCGGCGTGAGCACCTCGGACTCGTCGATGTAGTCCACGCCGATGGCCTGCAGCACCTGGGCCTCGGCGAAATGACCGATCCGGCACTTGGCCATGACCGGGATCGAGACGGCCGCGATGATCCCGTCGATCATGTCCGGGTCGCTCATCCGGGCCACGCCGCCCTGCGCCCGGATATCGGCCGGGACCCGTTCCAGCGCCATGACGGCCACCGCGCCCGCGTCCTCGGCGATCTTGGCCTGCTCCGGCGTCACGACGTCCATGATCACGCCGCCCTTGAGCATGTCGGCCATGCCACGCTTGACTCGCTGGGTCCCCCGCTGCGCTGCCGCGCTCGCGGTGCCGCTGGTGTTCTCGGTCGAATCCGGGACAGACACGGAATACCTCACTTGGTCGCTGCTCATGACTAATCCCATGGTAGGGGCAGTAACGCGCGCCCTGGCGAGTCCCCCTGCCGCCCAGCCAGTCCGGCTCCCGGTTGCCGGCGACGGCCTGACTCGCCGGTCAGCCGGCCAGATGATCAGTGGCCAGGCGATCAGTGGCCAGGCGATCAGTGGTCAGGTGCGGCATGTCCGCCTCCTGACCCGCCTCGCCGGCCGGCACCAGCGAGTCATCGATCTCGAAGAACTCCGGCATCGTCGCATTGCCCGCCAGCCGCAGGGCGCGGGCCAGCCAGCGGCGTCGCGCGGCCTGGGTGGCGGCGACCGCATCGTTATAAAACTTCCTGGCCAGGAACACCTGGTGGGCGGCGCCCTCCAGCTCGCCCAGCAGCTCCTGGGCATCCGGGACGCCCGACAGTGACGCCCGGAACTCCGGCTGGCTGAAGACCGCCCGCAGCGCCCGGGTCAGGTCGCTCTCGGGCAGTTCGCGCGCCGTCTGGGCGGCTCGCGCGTCATGGGCGGCGCCGGCCAGCAGCACGCTGGTCGCCGGGTCGAGCAGCCCGGAGGATGCGAGCTCCAGCGCCACCGAGCTGCGGCGGACCAGTGCGGCATCCAGCGCGAAGCGGGCCGCCTCCAGCCGGGCGTGCAGCCGGTCGAGGCGCCCGGCCCGCCAGGAGACGTAGACGCCGATCAGCGCCAGGACGGCGATGACGATCAGGCTGCTCATGGCGGTCACGAGACTGCGGCGGCCAGGCGCCCGGCGGCCGGGGCCACCGCCTGGTAGACCTGCAGCACGTCGCGGGCGACGACCTGCCAGTCGTAGTCGCGGACGGCCACGGAGGCGGCGGCGGCGAGTGTCGCCCGCCTGGCCGGGTCGTCGAGCATCCTGGCCACTGCGACCGCCAGGCCGACGGGATTGCCGTTCTCGAACAGCTCTCCGGCCCGGCCGCCGCGCAGCACCCGCCGGAACGCGTCCAGGTCGCTGGCGACGATCGGGGCCCCGGCGGCCATGGCCTCGGCCAGCACGATCCCGAAGCTCTCGCCGCCGGTGTTGGGCGCGCAGAACACGTCCACGGAGTGGTACACCCGAACCTTGTCCTCGTCGCTGACCTGGCCGAGCAGGACGACCCGCTCGCGCAGCGCCGCCGGCAGCTGCTCCAGCGCCTCGTCCGCGTCACCGTGGCCGGCGACCAGCAGCCGCACTCCTGGGCGCTCGGCGGCTAGCAGCCCGAAGGCCTTCACCAGCAGCGTGAAACCCTTGCGCGGCTCGTCGACCCTGCCGACGAAGCCAAGCGTGCCGCCATCTCCCGGCCACCCTGGCAGCGGCTCACCCTTCTCGAACTTCTGGACGGCGACGCCATTAGGGATCAGCACCGCGTCCCCGCCCATATGCTCCACCCAGGTAGTCCGCGCAGCCTCGGATACCGCGATCCGGCCGCTGATCTTCTCCAGCGCGGACTGCAGGATGGGCTGGGCGACATGAAGCGCCCGAGAGCGCGGGATCGCGGTATGTATTGTCGCCACAATCGGCCCGTCGGCTATCCAGCAGGCGAGCAGCGACAGGCTCGGCGCGCTCGGCTCGTGGACGTGCAGGACGTCAAATCCGCCGTCCCTGATCCACCTGCGCAACCGGCTCGCCGCCACGGGACCGAAGGCGAGCCGGGCCACCGAGCCGTTGTAAGGAACGGGGATAGCCCGGCCTCCGGACACGAAATTGGCAGGCAGCAGCGCATCGTCGTCGGTCGGCACGATCACCGACACCTGGTGCCCCAGTTCGACCAGCGCGTCGGCCAGGCCCCTGATGTGTTCCTGAACGCCGCCTGCGACATCCCAGTTGTACGGGCACACCAGGCCGATTTTCATCGGCCACCTGCCTGCCGGTTCAGTGCCGCGTCGCCCGGTGCCGCGTCGCCCAGTGGTGCGCTGTCTGGCGCCGCCGCGGCGGCGCGCTGCGCCGCGGCCAGCCGGGCCGGATCGAGATCGGCGGTGAAGACGCGCTGCAGCATGTGCCAGTCCTGCGGATGCTCCCGGATTCCGGCCTCGAAGAAGCGCGCGATCTGCTGCGTCATGGCCCTGATCCGCTCCTTCCGGTCGCCAGCTTCCGGCACGGGGATCTCCGCGCCGACATTCACTCCCCAGCCGTCGCCGGAGAACCACAAGATCGCGGGCATCAGCGCCGCACCGGTCTGCACGGCCAGCGCCGCCGGGCCGGGTGTCATCCTGGCGCCCTCCCCGAAGAATTCCATCTCGATGCCGTGGCCGGTGACATCTCTGTCACACGGCAGGCAGACGACCTTGCCCGCCCGCAGCCGCCGGGCCAGTACCCCGAATGGCCGGTCTCCGCCACTAGCGGGAAGAACCTCCATACCCAGTCCCTCGCGGAACGTAACGAACCGCTCATACACCGATTCGGGCTCAATCCGCTCCGCTACCGTCGTCAAGGAGCCTGCCCCCTTGGCGATGATCCATGCCCCCGCCTGGTCCCAGTTGCCCATGTGCGGCAGCGCGAAGACCACGCCGCGCCCGGCGGCCAGGTACTCAAAAGCGTCCGCAATATGACCGATGTCGTGCATTCCCTCAATCAGCCGCTCCACGGGCATCACGGGCAGCCGGAATATCTCCAGCCAATAGCGCGCATAGGAGCGCATTGATTCCCTGGACACCGCGCGTACCTGCGCGCCCGTGGCGTCGGGGCCCAGGACCCGCCGCAGGTTGCCCTCCAGCACCTGGACGCCTGGCCCCTGACGGCGCCAGGCGATATCGGCGAAAAGCTGAAAACCCGCGCGAGCGGCTGGCTCCGGGACGCGGCACAGCGCTGACCAGCCCAGGCCATAGCCGAGACTGGCCAGCCTGTCCTTAACTCCAGTCATCGGGGTCACCTCCTGCGGCCTGCGTCGCGGCGGCCCGCCGCACGGCGAGCACGCGCTGCCCGAAGGTGACGGCACTCGCCACCGCTAGGAGCCAGAGTCCCACGGGAAGGACATACGGTACGCCAAGCCCGGACAGCCCCGCTGCGGTAAGCCCGATTACCATCCGTTCGGGCCGTTCTGCGATACCGACGTCGCAGCGAAGCCCCAGTCCCTCCGCCCGCGCCTTGGCATAGGACACCAGCGCGCCGGCCACGAGGCAGAACAGCGCCACCGCGGCCAGCACCCGGTTATGGCCGCTGGGGTGCAGCGCCAGATAGCTGGCCAGGCCGCCGAAGATCGCCGCGTCGGCGACCCGGTCGAGCGTGGAATCCAGGAACGCGCCGAACTTGCCGCTGGTGCCCTTGATCCGGGCCAGGGCGCCGTCGAGCATGTCGGCGAGAACGAAGATCGCGCAGATCAGCGTGCCGATGAACAGGTGACCGGTGGGGAAGAACACCAGTGCCCCCGCCGACACGCCGACGGTGCCGATGACAGTGATCTCGTTCGGCGTCAGCGGGGTGCGCGCGAGCGCCCGGCCGGCCGGCTCGAGCACGCGGGCGAGAACTGGTCGCAGCTTGTTCAGCATGGCGGCTTGATCCTACTGGCGTCGGCATCCGGCAAGATCCGGTAGGCGTCCGAAGTTTCCCGATCTTGGCCGAGCGGGCCAGGGACGTACCACAACACTTTCCCTGATTGACCTTCGGCCCTTGTGATCGCGTGGCCGGCAGGTAAAGGCTGGTCGTGCAGGAGCCGAACGACGCGAGGAGGCGACGCGGATGGCGGACAGGACTCACGCACCGGGAGCCGCCGGCCGGGCACCAATGGCCGGCCAGCCCGATAGCGTGCGCAACGTGGTGCTGGTCGGCCACTCAGGAGCAGGAAAGACGACGCTGGCGGAGGCGCTGCTGGCGATCACGGGGACAATCCAGCGGCCAGGACGGGTGGAGGACGGGACGACCGTCAGCGACTTCGACGAGGTCGAGGTCCGCCAGCAGCGGTCGGTCAACCTGACGCTGGTCCCCTTCGAGCATGCGGGCGTCAAGGTCAACCTCCTGGACGCGCCCGGGTACGCCGACTTCACCGGCGACCTGCGCGCCGGGCTGCGGGCCGCCGACGCCGCCCTGTTCACCGTCTCGGCCGCCGAGGGGGTCGACGGCCTGACCAAGATGCTGTGGGAGGAATGCGCCACGGTCGGCACGCCGCGCGCGGTCGTCATCACCAAGATCGATCACCAGCGCGGGGACTTCGAGGAGGCGCTGGCCGCCTGCCGGGCTGCGTTCGGCGAATCGGTGGCGCCCCTGTACCTGCCCGTCGCCGATGACCACGGCGGCGTACGCGGCCTGATCGGCCTGCTGCCTGAGCGGTTCTACGACTATTCCGGTGCCGGCGGCCGGCAGGACCGCGACGTCGAGCCCGCGGACGCTGACCGGGTGGCGGAGGCCCGCTCCTCGCTCATCGAGACGGTCATCCAGGAAAGCGAGGACGAGACCCTCATGGACAGGTACCTGTCCGGCGAGGAGATCGACCTCAAGGTCCTGGTCGACGACCTGGAGACGGCGGTCGCGCGCGGGACCTTCTACCCGGTGCTCGCAGTCGCCTCGCCGGGCGGCATCGGCCTGGCCGAACTGCTCGAGGTGATCACCCAGGCGTTCCCCGCCCCCGCCGAGCACCCGCTGCCCGCCGTCACCACCCTGGCGGGCAAGACCGCCGGGGGGCTGCGCAGCGACCCCGACGGGCCGCTGCTCGCCGAGGTCGTGAAGACGGCCTCCGACCCCTACGTCGGCCGGATCAGCCTGGTCCGGGTGTTCTCCGGCACCCTGCGGCCGGACGCGGTCGTGCACGTCTCCGGACACGGCCGGGCGCAGCGCGGTCATGCCGATCACGACGTCGACGAGCGAATCGGCGCGATCACCTCACCGCTAGGCAAGCAGCAGCGCACCGTGGCCCAGTGCGCCGCCGGTGACATCTGCGCCGTGGCCAAGCTCATGACCGCCGAGACCGGGGACACCTTGTCCGACAAGGAGCAGCCGTTGCTGATGGAGCCCTGGGACATGCCCGAGCCGCTGCTGCCCGTCGCGATCGTGGCCAAGTCCAAGGCCGATGAGGACAAGATGTCCCAGGCCCTGGCCAGGCTGGTGGCCGAGGACCCGACCCTGCGCCTGGAGAACAACGCCGAGACGCGCCAGCTAGTGCTGTGGTGCATGGGCGAGGCGCACGCGGACCTGCTGCTGGACCGGCTGGGCAGCCGTTACGGCGTGGCGGTGGAGACCAGGCCGCTGCGAGTGCCGCTGCGCGAGACGCTGGGCGGCAAGGCCCAGGGGCTGGGCCGGAACGTTAAGCAGACCGGCGGCCATGGCGAGTTCGGCATCTGCCATGTCGAGGTGGAGCCGCTCGGCTCCGGCACCGGTTTCGAGTTCATCGACAAGATCGTCGGCGGCGTGGTCCCGCGGCAGTTCATCCCGTCGGTGGAGAAGGGCGTCCGGGCCCAGATGGAGCTGGGCGTGCTGGCGGGCTACCCGATGGTCGATATCCGGGTGACCCTGTACGACGGCAAGGCGCACTCGGTGGACTCCTCCGACATGGCCTTCCAGAAGGCCGGCCGCGCGGCCCTGCGCGACGCGGCCGACCGGGCCCAGGTGCTGCTGCTCGAGCCGGTGGACGAGGTCGCCGTGCTGGTGGCCGACGACTATGTCGGGGCCGTGATGTCGGACCTGTCCTCGCGCCGCGGCCGCGTGCTCGGCACCGAGCCGGTGCCCGGCGGCCGGACCCTGGTGAAGGCGGAGATCCCCGAGCTGGAGATCACCCGCTACGCGATCGACCTGCGGTCCATGTCGCACGGCACGGGCTCATTCAGCCGGTCCTACCTCCGCCACGAGCCCCTGCCCTCGCATCTAGCCGGAAAGGTAGCCGAAGAGTCGAAGGCCGAATAAGGTGTATTTGCCCGGGGGGTAACCCCCGGACCGCGGCATAACCCGGGGGGTAACCCCCGGACCCCCAGACCGGGAGGGCCCCGCCCCCCGGACCCCCGTGCCAGCCGCTCGGGCCGGCGAAGCCAGCCGTCGCGGCTGGCATCCCATCGGCGGGCGCCGGCGCGTTCTAACCCCAGCCACACGAAGCGGTCGAGCCCCAGCCACAGGAGATGCCATCCGCGACGGCCGGCTTGCCGGCCCGAGCGGATGGCAGCGGGGGCTCCGGGGGTGTCCCCCGGTCTGGGGGTCCGGGGGTTATCCCCCGGCATATACCGCGGTTATCCCCCGGCATATACCGGGGTTATCCCCCGGATAGTTCAGCCCGGCCAGGCTGAGGCCAGCAGTTCGCGGGTGTCGGCCAGCAGCTGCGGCAGGATCTTGGTCCGGCCGATGACCGGCATGAAGTTGGCGTCGCCGCCCCAGCGCGGCACCACGTGCTGATGCAGGTGCGCCGCGATGCCGGCGCCGGCCACGCCGCCCAGGTTCATCCCGATGTTGAAGCCCTGCGCACCGGCGGCCGCCCGCAGGGCCGTCATCGCCCGCTTGGTGAAGTCGGCGAGCTCTGCGGTTTCCTTGTCGTCCAGTTCGATGTAGTCGGCGACATGCCGGTACGGGACCGCCATCAGGTGGCCGCTGTTGTAGGGGTAGAGGTTGAGGACCGCGTACACCAGCAGCCCCCGCGCGACGATCAGCCCGTCAGCGTTGGGCAGTTGCGGGATCCGGCAGAATGGGCAGTCCTCCGCCACGGGAGGCTTGTTCTCGCCCTTGATGTAGGCCAGCCGGTGCGGCATCCACAGCCGCTGGAACCCGTCGGGCGTGCCCGCCCCGTCCTGGCCTTCCGGCTCGCGCTCCGGCACTGGCCTCAGACCTGGACCCGCTGGGCGATCGCGTCCACGATCTCGTCCATAGCCTGGGCGACCGGCACACCGTTGCGCTGCTCGCCGCTGCGGTACCGGAACGAGACGGCCCCGGCGCTCACGTCGTCCTCCCCGGCGAGCAGCATGAACGGGACCTTCTGCCGCTGCGCCGTGCGGATCTTCTTCTGCATCCGGTCGTCCCCCGCGTCGACCTCGACCCGGACGCCGCGGGCGCGCAGCCTGGCGGCCACGTCCTGCAGGTAGGGCACGTGCGCCTCGGCGATCGGAATGCCGGCCACCTGGACCGGCGCCAGCCAGGGCGGGAACGCGCCCGCGTAGTGCTCGACCAGGATTCCGAGGAACCGCTCGATCGACCCGAACAGCGCCCGGTGGATCATGATCGGCTGCTGCCGGGTGCCGTCAGCCGCCTGGTACTCCAGGCCGAACCGCTTCGGCAGGTTGTAGTCGACCTGGATGGTCGATAGCTGCCAGGTCCGGCCGATCGCGTCCTTGGCCTGCACGGAGATCTTGGGCCCGTAGAACGCCGCACCGCCGGGGTCGGCGACCAGCTCCAGGCCGGACTCCAGGGCGGCCTGGAGCAGCTCCTCGGTGGCCTGCTCCCAGTCCTCGTGGCTGCCGACCCACTTGTCCTTGACCTCGTCGCGGGTCGACAGCTCCAGGTAAAAGTCGTTCAGGCCGTAGTCACGCAGCAGGTCCAGCACGAAGGTCAGCAGCCGCCGCAGCTCCGCCCCGGCCTGCTCGCGGGTGCAGAAGATGTGCGCGTCGTCCATGGTCAGCCCGCGGACCCTGGTCAGACCGTGGACCACCCCGGACTTCTCATAACGGTAGACGGTGCCGAACTCGAACAGCGGCAGCGGCAGCTCCCGGTAGGACCGGCCCCGCGACCGGTAGATCAGGATGTGCATGGGGCAGTTCATGGGCTTGAGGTAGTACTTGGCCCCCTCCAGCTCCATGGGCGGGTAGATGTTCTCGCCGAACCAGTCCAGGTGGCCGGAGATCTCGAACAGCTCCGACTTGGTGATGTGCGGGGTGTTGACGAACTCGTAGCCGGCCTCCTCATGGCGCTGCCGCGAGTAGTCCTCCATGACCTTGCGGATCATCCCGCCCTTGGGGTGGAAGACGGCCAGGCCGCTGCCGATCTCGGCCGGGAACGAGTACAGGTCGAGTTCGGCCCCCAGCTTGCGGTGATCGCGCTTCTCCGCCTCCGCCAGCAGGGTCAGGTACTCGTCCTGGGCTTCCCGCGACGCCCACGCGGTGCCGTAGATCCGCTGCAGTTGCGGGTTCTTCTCGCTGCCGCGCCAGTAGGCGCCGCCGCTGCGCATCAGCTTGAAGGCCGGGATCTGCCGGGTAGTCGGCAGGTGCGGGCCCCGGCACAGGTCGGTCCAGCACAGCTCGCCGGTCTTGGCGTTGAGGTTGTCGTACATGGTCAGCTCGCCGCCGCCCACCTCGACGGCTTCCTCGGCGCTGACCGCCATGC
>Ga0307372_10007582_pt1 | contig 15504 bp, 13 predicted proteins | sample OX1MG_FD_202533 | JGI IMG/M metagenome (GOLD analysis project Ga0307372, IMG submission 202533) | Soil microbial communities from Risofladan, Vaasa, Finland - OX-1 | ecosystem: Environmental > Terrestrial > Soil > Coastal area > Acid sulfate soil | place: Finland: Risofladan, Vaasa | collected... | reverse complement strand
CGGGCTTTGGCTGGCCGTGCTGGGCGCCCTGGGCTACGCCGACCTAGTGAGTCGGGCCCGGAAGGCGTGGGTAGCCGAGCCCGCGCTGGGCAACTTGGAGTCCGACTTGGATGGCTGGATGGCTGAGATCGGACTCGCAGCTCGGCACCGCTACGTTCACACCGAAGAGGGCCTGGTCCACGTTCTGGAGGCGGGTGACGGCGAGGATGCTCTGGTCCTGCTCCCGGGGCTGGCAGCGTCAGCGGGGGAGTTTGGCCGCTTGATCAAGCGACTGGCCTCCCGACACCGGGTGGTGGCGATCGACCGACCGGGGACTGGGCTCAGCGATCCGATTGGCTTCAGCGGTCACCCCCGCGACCCCTGGGTCCGAGTGATTGCCACCGTAGCTGATCAGCTGAGTCTGGAGAGCTTCATCTTGGTCGGCCACTCCGTGGGCGGACTGGCAGCGGGGGCCTATGCGACCGCGCACCCGGAGCGAGTCCTGCGGCTGGTGCTGCTGAGTCCGCTAGGGCTTGAACGACGCATCCCGCTGTTGTGGAACCTGGTACTGCTTCCGGGAGCCCTGGACCTGATCGCGGCCGCCGACCGGGCTCGGCGGGTTCGGATGGTTAGCCGGTGCGCCACTGGCGCCGCTGGCGGGGTCGCACCCGGTCCGTGGCTATCCCCAGCGCAGAACTACCGACTCGGCGTGGCGCTGCGCTTCGGGCCGGGCTCGGACCTGGCGGTACTGTCAAGGCTGATACGGCCACTGGCCCTGCATCCCCAATCACTGCTGTTCCCCGGCCTCGAGCTCGTTGGGGACCGGACGATAGTGGTTTGGGGGAGCCGTGACCGGCAGCTGCCGCTGACCGGCGCCCGGGCAGCGTTTGGCCGCCATCCGAGCCTCAAGCTGAGGGTGGTGGACGGAGAGGGACATACGCTTCCGTTCGCGAAACCGGGATTGGTCGCCGACCTGATCGAAGCGGGATAGGCGGTTTTTAGTACGAATACGAGATCGTGCACGCCGCTCTACGGAGCTTCCTCGGCCTCGCCGCCGTCAAACGCGTGCGGGCTCGAAGCCGGCCTTCCGAGGTAAAGGTGTTGGCGCTCGCCGCCAGCGAGCGGCAGGCGATGAGGAAGGAGACTCGCAGCCGCGCCACCACCGGGTAAGTTGCGCCTTCCTGTCCTCGCACGGTGCCCCCGCTCACACCTCCGCCGTCGACTGTTTCGTTTCCGGCGCCAAGAACGTGACTACGCTCACGGGGGTATCGCCCCCCGTGGTTCCGTCGGCGGCCTGCATGGCTCTTCTGTGACCGTTGACCCGCGGAGATCGTCAGGCAGCAGCCCGCAGGGTCAGGCCAGAAGATCGAGTTCTGCGCCAATTAGCATCGGCGGGAGCGTGAGTCCGGTGTCGAATGTCCCGTGCCTACTTAGGCAGAAACGTGAAGAGGCGCCAGTCGGGGCGAAAAACTTTCGGAGTTACAGCCAGACGGTGGCGGCTCATCGACATTGTGGTCCCGGCAACGGCAGTGGACGACGACTCAACAACTTCGGAGCTAGTGAACCATTGTCGAAGCGTCGGTGTGAGATCTGGCCCGAAAGTTCCCCGGGCCCAGATCGTAGACTCCTCTGCTGCGCAGAGCTCGGGAAGGTGCTCGATCGTGATGCCGACGTCCGCATCACTGAGGTTGCAGTCACGTCTCATCGTTTGGCGTAAAGGCGGACAGAACTCAGGGATAGATTCATCACCCCCCTAACCCAGCCGTCAGGGGATTGTTGAGGCGGTTTTGGTTGGCGCAGTCCAGCTGGGGCATAGCCTATTGCGAGAAGTGGAGGCGGCCGTCCAGCCACTCGTCGTGCTGCTCCTGGACAACCGTGGTGGAGAGCAGCAGCAGGGACTCGCTGTTGGGGAGGACGCCCATCACCTTGGCCGGTGGTCAATCTCAGTGTTCACTCGCTCCAGCTCCCGGATTGGTTCCCGCTCCCAGGCGGTCACCCCAGATCGCATCCCCCAGTCCACCTGCGCCCGCCGTACCCATCTCCGCAGCGTCGCTCGGGTCATCCCCAGCTTGGCCGAGATCGGACACAATCGTCGCCCACTCCGAAGGGTATTCACCGCAGGAGCTCCAGAACCAGCCTCTCCGCTCGCTTCCGCAGCTCCTGCGGGTAGCTGGTCGTGCTCGTCATCTCGCCATCATCTCAGCGAATGGATTCTCTAAGCTTTCCCGGGGCGGTTCGGATTGACAGAAACGGACGAGCTAGGGCATCCTTCGATCATGGACGCTCACCGCTGGCTAGCTAATCTGCCCAGTGAACTCGAAATGCAAGTACAGATCTTGTTGGGCCTGCTGGAGGTGTGCGAGAAGCAAACTGAAGCTCGGGTGTTCCTCGTTGGATGTTCAATCGGTCGTGGCGTCGCCGATGAGCTATCTGACGTCGATTGCTTCATCGGCGTTCGTAAGGACGCAGTCGACACCGTGGTTGATGCCGTGTGCGCTGCCTTACCGGGTATGGGCAAACTTGTCGACGTCCTGCAGCACGCCTATAAAGGACAGCTCCGGAGGATTTTCGCTCAGTTCGGTAGCGGTGCTCAGCTCGATCTCGTCGTGGCGGAGGCACTCACCGGGCGGGCGCCGGACGAGGTTGTCCTCTATGACCCGGACGCTCTGATGTCAACCCAAAGGATACCCTCGGTCGATGTAGTGACAGTGGGCGACGTGCGTGAGTGGACGTTTCTCGGCTGGGTAGCCCTGGCGGATATGAGTAAATACCTGCATCGTGGCTCGACTTGGGAAGCTCTGGACCGTCTGAGCGACGCACGCACGCGGATCTGGTCGTTGTGGGCAGCCGCCAAGGGAGCACGGTATCCAGTGTTCGGCCTGTCGCAGGTGCTGGATCGTGACCCCAACGATTTGCCGCTTGACATCGAGGAAACAGTCGCAGACTTGAATCCGACCCACCTCGCTTCGGCTGGTGCTTCGGCATGCCTGGTTTTAGCGCAGGTGAGTTCACTCGCCGCACATCTGTTGGGTGGCGAGGTGCCGACTGCGATGCAGCACCATGTCACAAGTCTCTTCGGGGCGGTGACATACGAAAACGAGCGTTAGTAGACCGACCGGTCCCAGCAATCCTTTCAGCCATCCGCCCTTCGCAGCCCTTCAAGTGTGTCGGCTTATCAACGCTCGGATTAGTAACTCGACAAACGGTATCGATTCATACGTTGCCGGACGTTGCAATTCGCATGCCGATCAGGCGAGGTGGTGAGGTAAGCTGGCAGAGGGAAGTCCGTGAGGCGGAGTCATCTCGGGAGGGTGCGGAATGCGCGGCACCACCTCTCGCCAGATCGCCATGCTGGGGGTGATCGACCCCGAGCAGCTGATCCCCGCTGACCACCTCATCCGCCGGGTCCGACCCTTGGTGGCAGCGGCGCTGGCGGAACTGGAACCGACCTTTGAGCATATGTACGCGGAGATCGGCCGACCCTCGATCCCGCCCGAGCACCTGCTGAAGAGCTGCCAGCTAATGGCCTTCTACTCGATCCGGAGTAAGCGGCAGTTCTGCGAGCGGCTGGGCTACTACTTGTTCTTCGAGTGGTTCCTGGACCTCAACGTGGAGGACGAGCCCTGCGACCACTCCAGCTTCGCCAAGGGCCGCCAGCGGCTGCTGGACCACCGGGTGGGTCGGCAGTTCTTCGAGGCGGTGCTGGCCCAAGCGCGGCGGCGCCACCTGCTCTGCTCGCAGCATTTCACCGGGGACGACACCGTGCTCGAGTCCTGAGCCTCAATGAAGAGGCTGCGCCCGCGCCAGGGAGATGGGCCGGGGACGCACGCGGGTGGGGGCGGGCGGAACGCAGACGTGGACCTCCGAGGCCAACGGAGCGCCAATGAGACGCACTATTCGACCACCGATCCGGAGGCCCGGATGGCCCGCCAGCGGCTGGGCAAAGAGACCCGATTATGTATCACCAGCCACGTCCTGATGGAGAACCGGCATGGGCTGGTGGTGGACGTGGAGCTGACCCAGACGACCGGTACCAGCGAACGTGAGGCGGCGATGACGATGCTGCAGCGTAGCGGTGGCCGCCGCCGGCGCTGCACTTTCGAGGCAGAGAACGGCGACGGCATCGGGGAGTTCGTGGACCGATGCCGAATGATGGGCGTTGTTCCCCACGGCGCCATGCGCGAGAACTGGTGGGTCAACGCGCACTTGGCCCGACTGAAGGAAATCTCTGGTGGCCAAGTGAGCCAGCGGCGCCGGAAGCGGGTGGTGGAGATCTTCGGCTGGGCCAAGTCGGTGGGCGGGGGCCGCAAGCTGCGCTACCTGGGGGTAGATGGCAAGCGGCCCTGGGCAGAGCTCACTGCGACAGCCTTCAACCTGGTCCGACTGCGCAACCTGGTGGAGGTGCTCACGTGAAACCCCAACAGAGGGGGGCGCATCTGCTCCCCCGCCGGCCAAACAGTGCCCGCCCCGGTGATTCGGACGCCTCGACCGTCGCTAAATCTCCTCAAAAACCACCGCCGAAACGCAGCCGGCCGAGTTCCGACCTAGTTCAACACCCTGCGAGAATCTGCCGCTGGAGTTCGGCAACACACCCCGTAGGTGGTTGACTCGAGCCATGGGAGAGCGGCCGCCAAGCGCGGCCCGACGCGGAGACTGGCCAGAAGGTCCCGCGGAGCTGCTTCAGACCCCCTCGATGCCAAAGTAGGCCCGCCGTAGAGAGTCGTCCGCCTGGAGCTGGTCAACGGTGCCGACGAAGCGCCGGCGTCCGCCCTCCAGCACGTAGACGCGCTGGGCCACCGCCAGGAACTTCATGTTCTGCTCCGCCACCAGAATGGCGGGGCCGCCGGGCACGGCCAGCTTCCCCAGCGCATCCACCACCGCGGTGACGTAGACCGGAGAGAGCCCGCCCGAAGGCTCGTCAAGGACCAGCAGCCGGGGGTCACGGACCAGGATCTTGGCCACCCCCACCAGCTTGCGCTGGCCGCCACTCAGCTTCCAGGCCGGTCCCTTGAGATTGCGGGCGACCTCGGGGAATTGCTGGCAGAGCTCCTCGATCCGGGCCCGGACCCGGCGATGGGGCAGCCCATAGGCGCCCACCAGGAGATTCTCGTGGACGGTGAGCTCGGGGAAGACCGCGGCCTCGCTCATGTAGGCGATTCCCTTGCGTACCCGCTGGCTGGTCTTGGTCCGCTCGATGCGCTCCCCGAAGAGGCTGATCGACCCGCCGCGGGCGGGCAGAAGCCCCAGGATCGCCCGCAGCAGGGTCGACTTCCCAGCGCCGTTGGGGCCTAGGATCACCACGCTCTCACCGGGAGCAATCTCGAAGCTGAAGTCCCACAGCACCTGCAACGAACCGTAGCCAGCTCCCAGCCCCTCGACCCGCAGGCAGGGTATTGCCTGCTCCGCCTCACTGGCCAAGGAATACCTCCACCACCTTGGGATCGGCCGACGCCTGCTCAAGCGAGCCGGCGAAGATCGGCTGACCAGCGTTGAGCACCATCACCCGGTCGGCCACCTGCTTGACAAACCCCATCAGGTGCTCCACCAGCAGGATGGCCCGGCCGCTGGCCGCCAGCGATCGAATCAGCGCCGCAGCCTCATCGAGCTGGTCGCCGCGCAGCCCGGCAGCGAACTCGTCGACCAGCAGGACGTCAGGTGAGGTCGCCAGCGCCCGGGCTAGGTCCAGCCGCTTCTGCTCTCCGGAATTGAGACTGTCCGCCGGCCGGCGTGCGAGCGGCTTGAGCCCCACCGTCTCTAGCACGTCACCGTGCTCGGCACGGCGCCGCCCACCGTAGCGCTCAGCGACGACTACGTTCTCATGGACCGTCATCGAGAGAAATGGCCTGGGGGTCTGAAAGGTGCGATTGAGCCCCATCCTGACCAGCTTGTCCGGGGCGACACCGGTGGCATCGTGCCCCATCAGCTCCACCGTCCCAGCGGTGGGGCGATAGGCGCCGCTGATGACGTTGATCAGAGTGGTCTTGCCCGAGCCGTTGGGGCCGAGGAGGCCCAGCACCTCCCCTGCCTCCAGCTCGAGGTCGACCCCGGCCAAGGCGGGCAGTCCCCCGAAGAACCGGGTCAGCCCGCGGATCGCCAGCGCCGGGCTACCCGCCATGGGATCGCCTTCTTCGCAGCAGGGAGAGCAGCCCGTTGGGCAGGAAGAGCACGATCAGCACGATCAGGACTCCGTAGATGAGCTCGAAGTACTGTGGCTGCGAGACCCCGATGGCGTTGTAGAGGCTGTAGAGCACCACCGCCCCCAGCAGCGGCCCGAGGATGGTGCCCACCCCGCCGAAGAGGGCGAAGACGATGGCGAAGACGCTGACCGAGAGATTGAAGACGGCGTCCGGGTAGAACACCGAGATCGCCCAGCCGTAAACTCCCCCGGCCAACCCCGCCAGGGCGGCGCTGATCAGCCAAGCCAGGGCCCGCTCCCGGACCACGTTGACCCCCGCCATCCGAGCCGACAATGGATCGGCGCGGATCGCCCGAAGCGCCATCCCGAAGTGGGAGCGGCGCACGAAGACCACGCTGAGCATGGCCACCCCCACCAGCACCGCCCCGGTTACGTAGGCGGCGTTGGCGTTGTAGACCGAAGCCAGATTGACCCCATAGGGACCGTTGGTGACCGCGCTTAGCTGGGGGTTGGAGATGACGTAGTAGAGAGCTTCGAAGGCGGCCAGGGAGGCGATCGAGAAATAGGCCCCGGAGAGCCTCAGCAATGGAGACAGCAAGATTCCCACCAGCACCGCCGCCACCCCACCGAACAGAACCCCAACCACTGCCGGGACGTGCAGAAAGGTGATGCTGAGAGCGGTCCCGTAGGCGCCAGCCCCGAAGAAGCCGACGTAGCCGAAGGGAAGATAGCCGGTGAAGCCGTAGATGATGTTGATCCCCTGGGCGAGGACCACGTACATCATCATGGTGATCAGGAAGAGCTGGTTGCTGTAGACGAACTGGGCTAGAAAGAACCCTAGCGCCGGCACCACCACCAAGAGCGCATCTCCGGTCAGACGCAGCTTGGGCCGGGCGACGGTGAGCTGGGAGAGGCTCTGGAGCCGGGCGTACGCCTTAGACACTGCGCACCGTCCGTCCCAGAAGCCCGCGGGGCCGCACCAGCATGATCACCAGCAGGATTCCATAAGGCGCGAACCCCGACCAGGCGGGGGCATAGGTCTGGGTGAACATCAGCGCCAGGCCGAATACGATGCCGCCGGCAAAGGTACCCATCGGGCTTCCCAGAGCGCCGATCACGATCACTGCGAAGGCGGTGACGGTGATGTCAACTCCCTCGCTGGCCTGGGTGCCCCCCAGCATGAAAATGGCCAGGACTCCCGCGACCGCTGCTAGGGCGGTGCCGATCCCGAAGGTGATCGCGGAGATCCGTGCAGGGTCGATGCCGGCAGTCCGGGCCTCGTCGGAGCTGGACATGGTGGCCCTGGTTGCCCGGCCCAGGGAGCTGCGATATAGATAGAAATACAGCAGCACCAGCGCCAGCAGGCCGACTCCGGCGCTGACGATCCAGGCGTTCGGAATCACCTGCCCAGCGATGGTGAACGGGTGCGGCCCGAACACCGGCGCCCCGATAGCTGCCTGGTTGTTGCCGAAGAAGATCACCGCCAGGGCCTCGATCACCTGGGAAACCCCGAAGAAGAGCACCAGCGACATCATCTCCGGGTCCCGGGTGCGCCTCACTCGGGCGGCCAGCAGGTAGTAGGCCAGGTAGCCAACCAGCAGGGCCGGCGGGATCACCAAAAGAAGGGCGATCAGCGGGTTGATGTCGAAGTGGTCGAAGAGCAGGACGGCCGCGAAGCCACCCAGCATGATGATGTCGCCGTGGGCCAGGTTGACGACCCGCATGACCCCGAAGATAAGGTTGAGCCCGAGCGCGGCCAAGCCGTAGAAGAGGCCGAAGAGAACCCCCGCGATCAGCGCGAACAGCCAGAGCACTTCGCGGTCCCCCAGCTCAGCTGGCTTGGGCGGACAAAGACCGCTGGGGGTGGCCGGTGAGCCGACCACCCCCAGTAAAGTTTCGGGTCAGCGGCACGTCCGCGATATCACGAAGTGGGCGCAGGATAGGTTGCCGGGTGCTGGGCGAGCGCCGCCGGATAGATGATCTTGACCTCGGTCGAGGAGCCGCTGGGGAAGATCTGGGCCACCGGGAGCAGCTCGCCGACCTGGCCGCCCTCGGAATTGATCTTGAAGGCTCCGTCGATGGTGTTGAGGTGCCCGGAGATCGACGCCACGGCGGCGCGGAGGTCCAGCTGGGTAAACTTCTTGGCGTGATCCAGCGCCGCCTGGATCACCAGCCCAGTGTTGTAGCCGGCGATGTCCTCAAAGCTGACCTTCGAGAGGTCGCCGTTGGCGAAGGCCTTGACGAATGCGGTAGTGCCCAGTCCCTCGTTGACCTTGTTGTAGACCAAGGTGGGCGGCACCCCGTAGGTGAAGGTGTACTTGAGTCCGGCCGTCCCGACTGAACTCTGGAACAGGCTGAACTGCTGACCGGGGAATGCCGTGCCCACCATATCGAAGTGGTACCCGCCCTGCTGAACCGCCTGCAGGAACGGGATGTCGTTGGCGGCGTAGCCGAGCTCCACCACCGCCTGAGGATGGGTGGCGGCGATGTCATCGAGCAAGGTGCCATAAGAGGTGGTGGCGGTGGGAACCGCCTGGTAGTAGACCGGAGTCACCCCGCCTTTCTTGAGGACGGACTGAAGGGTGGCCGCCTGGGTCGCGTCGAAGTCGTTCGCCCCGTAGAGAATCGCGACCTTGGTGATGTGCTTGCTGAGCATGAAGTGCCCCAGCGGGTCGGGCCAGATGGCCGACAGGGGAAGGTCGCAGAGCACGATGTACTTGTTGCCAGGGGTGAACAGCGGCGCGCCGGTGGCGGACTGGTCGAAGAGCAGGATGTGGTGCTCTTGAGCAATGGTGACCGCCGGCAAAGTGAGCACCGAGCCGAAGTCGGCGACGAAGATGTTGATGTTGTCCTGGGTGACCAGCTGCTCATACAGGGTGGTCGCGGTGGTGGTAGAGCTCTGGTCGTTCAGCGCGATCAGCTTGAGATGGATTTTCTTGTTGTAGGCCTTGACAAAGACGCCCCCCGCCTTGTTCTCCTCCTTGATCCAGAACTTGAGCCCGGCCAGCTCCGGCAGCGAGGAGACAGCGTAGGCGCCAGACCCGGAGTAAAGGGTCCCGACGACGACGTCCTTGGGTGCCGCGCTGGCGGCGGCGACCGGGCTGGCCCCGATCCCGAACAGCGCCATGGAGAGCAGGCCCCCTAGAGCCGCCGCCAGAGCAATACGAGCTTTGACTCCGAACACACTCAGCCCTCCATCAGCTTCCCGGTTCTCTGGCGGAACCACTGCTCGGCGGCCATGGCCGAAGCCGAACCCACCTTAGGCGGTAGTTATAGCAGCTGTTGGGGACAGCGGCAAGCGTCGGGTTTTCAAAGCTGGGCCTGCACTGGCACCCCCGGAGAGCGCCGAGAGAGGTGGCGCCTGCAGGTTGGCCAGGATCCGCGCTGGCAGCGGCCTAAGCACCTTCCGCTCCTCTTCCCAGGCCTCCCCAACCGCCTTACCGGCGGTCCGATGCCGCCGCCCGCAGACCACCTCAGCCATCTACTGCTTGGCCATCGAGTCGTAGTCGGCGAGCGTCGGCTGGGGCGGCATCGCCTGCCCGCTCAGTCAGGGCAGACAGCCCTCCTTCAGCTCCCGCTCCACGGTCCGCTTGGTCTGGGCCCGGTAGGGCTGGCCGGCCTTGGGCACCACCCCCAGCCGGGCCGCTACGTCCACCCAATCCGGGGCCGGGATCGCGGTCCCGTCCGCGGTCTGGCCCACCCGCAACGCCGGATCTCGGTCGGTCAGCCAGGCAGTCTCCTCCATCATCTCCGTGCCATGGGTGACCACTAAGGTGTGACTGCCTGCCTCGATTGCGTTCCGCGCGACAGCTGTGACTTCCAACATGTCATCGATTGACAAGTCTCATGACGGCACTTCCGGTAAGTCGATGATTTGGTCGAAGTCCAGGCGGGCAGAGCTCGATAGCTCGCTGCCGCTCATCGTGCGCGACTCTTTTGCGTGCAATGCCACGGTCCCCCGGACCTGATTGATGTGACGGTCAGGGATGCAATGGTCGGAGGTCTCACCGAAACCGATCCTGCAGTCTCCTATATCCGCCCCCTCTGCCGGCCAGCCCTTGGGGTAAAGCGGATTCCAGCCAAAATTCACTACTTAGCAGCGTTGTCTCGGGGTAGCTTTTGAATCTGTTTTGGGCTTCACGAGATGGCTGCCATCTCAAGCTCGGTGAGTGAACTTAGCGGTTTCATAGTAGAGCGGGAGACGGGTCTCGAACCCGCGACCTTCTGCTTGGGAAGCAGACGCTGTTAGAGTCGCCGGCTAGCTGGCCCTCGTTGAAGTCGCTAGCAGTGTCTTTTGGATCTAATCCTCTGCACCGCAGCAATTGTGCATGCTCTCCAGGAGGGGAGCATTAGTACAGCTGCAGCGGTACGGCCCAGAGAACGAGCCGCGGGTAGCCTTGGCTGAAGCGGCAGCGCGAATTCGAACTCTGCCCTGGCTTCGCCATTGCAGTAAGGAGCCAGGTGCCCCTCGGAATTCAGCGCCTGGCACCCCTTGACGATTCACGAGTCGCCCTCAAGTCGTGCCAGGAATGCGGCGGGAGAGTAGATTGGTAACTGTCGGGCAAGACCAAGCAGGTGACCGTCACCCGAAACGATCGCGGCGCGGGTAGCTCCAGCGAGGGCGATGAGGTAGTCGTCGCCGGGATCCGGCGAGCGGAGTACTGGCAAGTCAGTCGGGTCTTCTACTAGTTGGGCCTGACGGCGCAGCAGAGCGAGCAGCGCTGCGGACTCGTGCTCCCGAACACGTTCGCGGATCTTGCGGTAGCCAAGCGCCCGCTCGAGCTCATCCAGAAGTAGCGGAGAGACTACCAACTCGTAGCTCCCGTCCAGCCAGGCGCGGAAAACCTTGGCTGGCGACCCGGTCGGCGCCAGGAGTGCCGAAATCAGCACATTGGGGTCAAGGAGCGCCCGCACTACTCAGCGCGCAGGGCCCCGAGTTGTGTGTTGCGCCTCGACGGCGAGCTCGATCGCCGCGCTCTCGCTGAGTTGGTTACGCGCCCACAGTCCGTCGAGCAAGTCGAGGCCCAGATCGCGGCGGAGCGCCTCCTCGATCACTTCGCTGTCACCTCGCCCGGTCCGGGCCGCGCGCACCTTTACCGCACGGAGCACATCCTGGTCGATCGTGAGAGTGGTGCGAGCTTTCGTCACTTTGGCATCTTAGCATCATGATGCGCAGATCTGCAACCGGCGCCCCGGGTGACCTGGTGACTCACCCGGGATCTCGGCGATCCTTTCCTCTTTTTATCAGCTGTGGCGGGATTGGCCAGGGCTGGGGAGTCGTTCTCCAGCCGTGAAGTCACGGACGCACGGTCAGGGGCAGACCATCGAGCGACGCGTGGATCCTGCGATGCTTTTACTGTGGCTAGGGACCCTGTCGACTGGCTCGAAAGGGTTTTTGATGACTTGGGCGTGCGGTTCAAGCCGGCACTCCTCTGGAAGATCAAGTCGACCCACCTGCCGATCACCGTCGAAGTGAAGGCAGGCGAAGGTCCAGGTACCACGCTCGTGTTCAACGGCGAAGACCTCGGCGACGCAGTAATACGCTTAGCTGGGGATTTGCAAGCATGGCTGGTCGCAGGCCTCGGTGCGGAGGTTCCTCCGTGCCCCACCCACCGTGGTGCTCTGAGCCCGTCTCGCACAGACGTTCAGCCTGAGTGGCGCTGTCCGGAAGGTGACCTCAACTGCGCGATCGGCGACTACCGCGATGCCATTTGGCCACTCGGCCTAGACGAGCGGCCCGGAGATGTAGCCGCGATGTTGGGCCGCCGCCTCCACCGCCGCGGCCTACGGGAATTCTCCGGATGGAGTGCCGAGCTGCGCGACGGTTGCTGGGTTGCAGAAATTGACGTCCGTCCGAACGCGGATGAGGATGCGATCCGTGCCGCCGCCGCGCCCATCGCCGTGAAGTTCACTCAGGTCGGACCAGTCAGAACCGAACGGTATGAGAGTCCCGCCACTGGCAGCGAACGCGCCTTCCGGGCGCTGACACTCCGACGCACGATGATGCATCTCGCGGTGCTGCAAGGGACGCTTGGTCGAGCCTCAATCGCGGACAGGTGCGATTTTCTTGTCGAAGGTCCAGCCGGGCACGTCGTACGAGTTGTTCTACGGCCGGAGCACCGCATTGGCCCGGCAACTGGGGCAGTCATTCTTGATTCTGCGGGCCAGCCATTTGCCAGCGCAGGCGACTCGGTTCTCTGCGTGGGTGGATTCCTACCGGAATCACACCTCGAGGGCGAGAGGATGCCGTTCTCCGCGGGCGAACTTCGTGTTTTTGAGTGACGGGCTAGCACCCGCCCCTACTGCATCGCGCCTAGCAGACCCACAAGCTCCCGGTAGTGGCGGCCATAGAATTCGCCGAGTCACAGCGAGCCGTCCTGCGGGTCATGTGAGCGGAGCGGGAGACGGGGCTCGAACCCGCAACTTCAACCTTGGGAAGGTTGCACTCTACCATTGAGTTACTCCCGCAGTGAGGTCTGTGACCTGAGGATACCGTCACCGGCGGAGATCATGAGGGCCACGCCGCTGCGTGGGAAGCAGACGCTCTACCCACTGAGCTACTCGCGCTTGCGGGCGCGAGTATACCGTGCGGCCGACGATCCCCACGCTGATGTTTGAACGTCGAGTGCGGGATCAACTGGTACTCCGAACCGAGCCTTCGACGATATCAGGCAGGCAGCTCTTCGGAGCCGATCGCCGAACGGGTGGATGGGGGTGCGGCGGTCCCGGCCCGGGCACTGCGTTCGACGGTGGCGGAGACCGCCTTAGTGAAGTTGACCAGCTCCCGTCGGGCGTCCGCATCGCTCCCCACCGAGGCGATCACCCGATAGCTTGGTCGGTCGGGGTCGGGAATGATCAAGACCCAGCCGCCTTCGATGTCCACCTTCAGCCCATCGGTGAGGTCCAGCCGTTCATTCCGGTAGTTGTCCACCAAAAGTCGCATGACTTCGCCCTTGACCTCCCAGGGACAGGCGACCGACGCCTCCAGATGGGCGCCTGGAGCAAGCTCTCGCCGAAGCTCCGAGAGGCGACTCTGGGTGGTGACCAGCATCTCCACCGTGGTCAACAGGGTGTACATGGCATCGTAGGCACTGAGGTGGGAAGGCCAGACGAAGCCCCCGGTTTCGTCGAAGGCGACCAGGGCCTCGTTCCTGGTCGCGGCCCGCACGATCGACGCGGTGTCGGCCCGGGTCAGCACCACCTTGCCGCCGTTGTTGGCCGCCACGCGCTCCAGCCGCCGGGAGGCTGACACCGGAGCGACGATGGTCCCGGGGCCCTTGGCTCGCAGGGTCAGCAACGTGAGCAGGCAGGCGGCTTCCTCGTAGCTGATGACCCCGCCCTCATCGTCGATGAGGGTCAGCCGCTGCGCTGAGGCGTCGAGGCGGGCCCCCAAGAGGGCGGCCACGGTCTTGGTGATGGCCGACGCCTGCTCGAGCTCCTCCTCCCGATTGCGAGCCTGCGGCCAGAGGGCCGCGTCCTCGTCGAACCCGGAACGCAGGGTGATGGCCTCCACGTGAGCCTCGCGGAGCAGGTAGGGCAGGGTCAACGAGGCGCTACTGAAGCCGAAGTCAACCAGGACCCGAGGATGGGCGTCCCGGATGGCCTCCAGCGCCAGCTGAGACGTCGCGTGGCGTCCATAGCCAGCCAGGGCGCCGTCCGCGTCGGTGATGTCGGTGATCTCGCCGGGGAGCACGCGCCGAAAGTCCTCTCGGAAGAAGGTGTTCTCCAGCTTGCGCTCTTGACGGCGATCGAGGGCCATGCCCCGGTCATCCAGCACCATGAGGTCGGCCGAGCGCGCGTCCAGCGGCGACGCCAGCACGTGCACCGTCCCGACCACGTCGGATTCCCGGGTGTAGTGGCAGGTCACCGGCACCGGCAGCTCGGCGAGGTCGATTACCCGGGCCCCCGCGGAGAGCATCCCCGCGATCATGGCCCGCTTGATCATGCCGGAGCCAGGACTGCGGTCCCGGCAGATCGCCAACTGACTGCCGCGGGGTTGGGTCGCCGACCAGGCGGCGCCGAGACGGGCACACCACTCGGGGGTCAGCTCGACGTTGATGATCCCGGTGATCCCCGACTTACTGAAGAGGCTGCTCCGCCAGGTTCCTGCCCAGATGACCGATTCGTGCACTACCGAGCCAGCCTCAATCTCCTTCCCGGGCCAGATCCGCACTCCCTGCTCCACCACCGACCGGGCACCGATAGTGCAGTCGTCCCCAATCACGCTGGAGTCCTGGAGGACGACGTCGGGCTTGAGGGTGGCGGAGCTGCACACCACGGCCTGGCGCAACCGGCCGCGCTCGCCGATGTAGACCTGCGGCCAGAGCACGCTGTTGCTCACCTTGGCGCCCGCGTCCACCACCGCATAGCGATCCACCACCACCGGACCGTTGAGGAATGCCTCGTGCCCGATGACCGCGTCCCGGCCGATGAAGGCCGGCCCCTCAATCCGGGCGGTGTCGGCCACCGAAGCGCCCTCATTGGTCCACTGGGAGGGACCGGTCCGCTGACCGGCGATCTCGCAAGCGACCCGGCCCTCCAGCGCATCCCAGTTGGCCTGAAGGTAGCTCTGGACGCTGCCGATGTCACACCAGTAACCCCGCCCCACGGTCGCCCAGAGCGAGTCGCGCCGCCGCAACATCTCCGGGAACACGTCCTGAGACCAGTCCGCGGGCTCGGCTTCCGGGCAGTAGTCCAGCACCGAGGGCTCGATGACGTAGATGCCGGTGTTGACCCGGTCACTGAAGACCTCGCCCCAGGACGGCTTCTCCAAGAAGCGCTCCACGTGACCGTCGGCGGCGGTGATCACCACGCCGTACTCGAGCGGATTGGCGACCCGCGAAAGCACCAGGGTGGCCTGCGAATTGCGGTCCCGATGGAAGGCGACCGCCTGGGTGAGGTCGATGTCGGTGAGCGCGTCCCCACTGATTACGATGAAGGTCTCATCGAGCAGACTGGCGGCATTCTTGACGCTGCCGGCCGTACCCAAGGGACGGTCCTCGACCACATATTCCAGCTGCATCCCGAGCTCGGAACCGTCGCCGAAATAGTTGCGGATGCTGGCGCCCAAGTACTGCAGGGTGATGATCACCTCCGTGACGCCATGCCGCCGCAGCAGCCGCAGCACGTGCTCCATGCAGGGCCGCCCGACCACCGGGACCAGCGGCTTGGGGCGTCGACTGGTGAGCGGACGCAGCCGGCTGCCCTCGCCGCCCGCCATCACGACCGCCTTCACCGGAGCATGTCCTGACCCGCCCTGTATCTCGCGGCCTGCCCAGCTCCCACTGTCCCTGCTTCGATCATACGGAGAGGCGGCGCTGCCGACGGGTTAGCAGCCAAAGGAGAAGCACGACCAGGAGCACTGCCGCGAGGGTCACCGCCGCGGTGCC
>Ga0307372_10007581_pt1 | contig 15507 bp, 12 predicted proteins | sample OX1MG_FD_202533 | JGI IMG/M metagenome (GOLD analysis project Ga0307372, IMG submission 202533) | Soil microbial communities from Risofladan, Vaasa, Finland - OX-1 | ecosystem: Environmental > Terrestrial > Soil > Coastal area > Acid sulfate soil | place: Finland: Risofladan, Vaasa | collected... | reverse complement strand
TGTAGGAATGGCCGAGCGCTCGCGCGACATCACGCACTGCTGCTCTGGCCATCATCGTGCCAAAGGTGCCTATTTGTGCGACGTGATCCTCGCCATATTTCTGCTTCGTGTACGCAATCATTTCATCGCGACGGTTGTCGGCCATGTCCATGTCGATATCCGGCGCTTTTGGTCGCTCTGGGTTAAGGAACCGCTCAAACGGCAGTTTGTAGAAAAGCGGATCCACATTCGTAATGCCGGTGAGATAGGCGACAAGCGAGCCAGCGGCCGAGCCACGGGTCGTGGTGAGGATACCAGCGCGGCGCGCGAAGGCGAGGAGATCGGCGACGATGAGATAGTACACCGCGAAGCCCTTACCTATGATGATTTTGAGCTCGTACTCGATGCGGTCAACGACTTCTTTCGACTCATTGAGTCCGCGTCCCGGGATGCCGGCGTATGCCTTTGCGCGGAGCTCTTCGTCATGATTCTTGAATCCGGGCGATACGCCGACGGCGGGGAATGTCCATTTTCCGAACTCGAAAGAAACCGAACAGCGGTCGGCTATCTTGCGCGAGTTATTCAACGCCTCGGGGATATCCTTGAAAAATTTTTCGGCAGTTGTTTCACCGATGAAGGAAAAATCTTCATCTTCATTTCTGCCGCGGCTGCCCTGCTGGATGCGGCGCATTATCTCGGTCGCTTCACGATCACTGGGCTCCAGATAGTAGACATCATGCTGGGCGACGAGCGATGCACCGTTTTTCTTTGCAAGTGCGATGATATTCCGCATCAGCGTTTCGTGCCCGGCGACTTTCGGATGGTGCGTTATTTCCAAAAAGACGTTCTTTACGCCGAAAATATCTCTGAATTCCGCAAATGCAGCTGCGGCACCGTTTTCGTCGCCCGCACGCAGGCACTGGGCGATGTCACCGGCAAAAGAGGGCAGGAGCGCAATGATGCCAGTGCGATGTCTGCGCAAAAGCTCTTTGTCTATGCGCGGGCGTTCATAGAACCCTTCTGTCCACGACTTTGTGACGAGAGCAAGAAGATTCTTGTAGCCCTCGTTGTTTTCCGCGAGGAGAACAATGCGCGAGCGTTTCGTATCGATATTTGGATCGCGGTCGTAGCGTGAACGGGGCGCAAGGTAGGTATCGACGCCGAGGATTGGCTTTATGCCCGCGGCCACGGCCGTCTTATAAAATTCGATGGCGCCGTGCATATTGCCGGCGTCAGTGAGGGCAAGCGCGTCCATCCTCTCCTTCTTCGCTTTTTCGACGAGCTCATTCACCTTCGGTAGTGCCTGGAGAAAGGAGTAATGGCTGTGGGTATGGAGATGAACGAAGCGTGAAGCCATACAGCTAGTATACTTTCCGTATGCAATTTATGCTCGGGGTCGATGAAGCTGGACGTGGCCCCTTGGCAGGGCCGGTGGCCGTCGGTGTTGTCGCGGCTCCGGAAGGATTTGATATCGCGAAGGAGTTTCCTGGCGTACGCGATTCAAAACAGCTCTCTGAAGGGAAACGCGAAAGACTTTTTGAAATGCTTGAGGCGCGCTCTACTCTCGGTGACGTTCGTTTCTTGGTAGAGTTTGAGAGCGCCGAGACGATTGACAGAGAAGGGATCGCTGTGGCAGTACGCGCCGCGCTCGCGCGCGGCGTGAACGTTCTTGCCCCCGATGCGGCGTTGGCAAAAATACAGCTCGACGGTGCGCTCCGCGCGCCGCCCGAATACTCGCAAGAAACTATCGTGGACGGCGACGAACTCGTGCCGCTCATCTCGCTCGCATCGGTTGCGGCGAAGGTAATGCGCGACCGTCTGATGCGGGAATTTTCGCAGAGGTATCCGCAGTATGGTTTCGAGCGACACAAAGGATACGGGACCCGCGCGCATTACGAAGCGCTCAAGATATACGGTCCGTGTATTATCCACCGCCGATCGTTTTTGCATCTTGATCTTGTGCGTGTTTTGGATTAGAATTAGGACTTGCCTTGAGCGCTGGGCTTGAGGCGAGGAAACCTTAACGACAAAAAGGAGCAAGAGTGGGTAAGAATAAGGAGTTCCCAGAGAAAAAAACGGCAATATGCAGGGGGAAGGACCCTGATGTAATTGCCAAGCATCGTAAGGGACTCGCGGGCACAGGCCTTGAGGGCTGTGCGGAGTGCCCAGGGTGCCCAGGAAAACAATCGGTAGTGGATGGGAAACTCGGGATTCTCTGTTCTCGATCCGGGTCAAAACCTGTTTTCATTGCCGTGGAGTTAGCACGGTATTGTGACGGCAGCACGCCGCTTCCAAAATTCAGGAAGAAAAGAAAGGGCCCGCATCCTTTCGTGAAGGCAATTACGGCGATGAGGGAATCGCCGCGCTGACCAGCCAAAGAAAAATAATAAATAGTACAAGTTCTTACGCCGCGGCCCTCGACGAGGGTCGCTTTGCTTTTCATATGCGCCGTGATAAAGTAGCGTCTATGTCAATCCGAATGCGCCACACGAGGGGTCACACCGGTAATCGCCGATCGCACCACGCGCTCTCGAACATCGCTATCATACGGGATGCGGAGAGCGGCAATCCTCGCCTCCCGCATCGTCTCGACGAAGCGACGGGCATGTACCGTGGAAAACAAATCGCGCCGGCGCGCGCCCCTCGCACTACTAAGGAAAAGAAGGTTAAAGTACAGTCAATCGAGCCGGTCGTGAAGCACGTTCACGAGCATGCGCGCGAAGAGCATGCGAACGCCGATGCAAAAAGCTCGAAAGGAATCGCCGGCAAGGTTGCGACCGGCGGTCGCCCTAAAGCACGAAGCGGTTTCGGTGGCGGCGCTTAGTTTTTGTGCACAATCCACGCGGCCGCGCTTGCGCGGCCGTGTTGTTTGCTATACTACCTACACAGATCTTTCCATGGCGAATCGACATCTCGCGCGCTCCGTTGTTCTACAGACGCTTTTTGAGTGGGACACCACTCACGCGTCGGAGAAGGACACATTCACAATCCTCGCGCGTAACATCGCCGAGTTCGGCGGCGGCGATGTCGATCAGCCGTTTATGGAGAATCTCCTGAAAGGCATACTCGCGAAAAAAGGCGACATCGATCTTGTTATCGAAAAAGCCGCACCCGAATGGCCGCTGGAGCGTATTGCCCCGGTTGATCGCAACATCCTACGGCTGGGGTTGTATGAACTCCTATTTGCCGATCGAACGCAGGTGCCAGCGAAGGTCGCCATTAATGAAGCTATCGAGCTCGCCAAGACCTTCGGCGGCGACTCAAGTGGCCGATTCGTGAACGGGGTCTTAGGTGCCGTCTACAAGGAACTTGGCGAACCAGGAAAGAACGAACAGGGAGGGAAAAAGAGCGCCAAGCTGAAATATGAAGAATTGCCCCTTCAAAGGCTTGGCGGCGCGGTTGTCTATGCGAAGCATAACGGGCAATATTATCTCGCATTAGTGCACGATGTTTTCGGCCACTGGACACTTTCAAAAGGGAAAATAGGCGATAACGATAAGATTGCGCACGAGACGGCCGAGGAGGGTACCATTCGTGAGATCAAAGAAGAGATCGGACTCGATATCGTCATAGACCAGAAGATCGGCGAAAATGAATACGTCGCCTCGCATCCAGAGCGCGGGAAATACCGGAAGCATGTGATTTATTTCCTCGCGCATGCAGAGTTCGAGCCGCTGTCTCTGCAGCAAGGGAAGGGCGGGCTCGATGATGCAAAATGGTTCCGTCTCCAAGACATCATTGACCTCAATTTCTACGATGATATGCTCCCCATCGTCACTGCGGCCGTTCAAAAACTTCTCGATCATGCGAGCGATGAACGGAACCGAAGTGCCCTTCCTCATGCCTGACTTCTCCTCCTTTGCTGCACGACTCGATATTTCATTCAACAATCCCGATCTTCTTGTCGAGGCTTTGACGCACCGTTCGTATCTGAACGAACATCGAGAATACACGGGCTCCCATAACGAACGACTGGAATTCCTCGGTGATGCGGTTTTGGAACTCGCCGCCACAGCTTTCCTCTTCAAGAAATTCCCCGCGAAACCCGAGGGCGAACTCACCGCATATCGCGCCGCTCTCGTGAATACCGTCTCGCTTGCAGAGAGTTCTCGAGCGATTGGCGTTAATGATTTTCTTTTGTTGTCGAAGGGCGAATCAAGAGATACTGGTCGCGCGCGCGATGTGATACTCGCGGATGCATTTGAAGCGATTATCGGCGCGATATACCTCGACTTGGGCTACGACAGCGCCGAGGCGTTCATCGCAAAGAATCTCTACGGGAAAATCGATGACGTCATTGCCAAGCGTTCCTATCAGGATGCGAAAAGCCGCTTTCAGGAACTGGCACAAGAGAAGCGGGGAGTGACGCCGTCGTATGACACCCTTTCTGAAGAGGGCCCCGATCATGCAAAACTTTTTACGATCGGTGTTTTCATAGGTACCGAAGAAATAGCCCGTGCGGAAGGGCAGAGCAAACAGGAAGCGGAACAAGCGGCCGCCGAAGCCGGACTTAAAGTCATGCGATGGTCCTAACGGGTTTTTCTTTTGGTACAATGTTCGATAATGCTGAAGCGGCTGGAAATAGTCGGGTTTAAGTCGTTCGCCAAGAAGACAGTCTTGGATTTTTCGAATGCGACGACTGCTATCGTCGGCCCGAACGGTTCCGGAAAGAGCAATGTAGCCGAGGCTTTCCGTTTTGCGCTCGGCGAGCAATCGATGAAAAGTATGCGCGGCAAGCGCGCTGAAGACCTTATCTGGGGCGGTTCGCACACGGTGCCGCGTGCGAACCGCGCGTCTGTCGTTATCGTTTTCGATAATTCTCGGCGAGTCTTCAAGATTGATTTTGATGAAGTGTCCATCGAGCGTGCAGTCTTCCGCGACGGAACGAGCGAATATTCGATTAACGGCTCGCGCGTGAGACTTCGCGACATCGAAGAGCTTCTTGCCGGCGCGAATATCGGCGAGACGGGGCATCACATCATCTCCCAGGGCGAGGCGGACCGGATATTGCTCGCGAGCCCCCACGATCGTCGTGCGATGCTCGAAGATGCTCTCGGATTGAAAATCTACGAATTCAAGAAGCAGGAGGCGGAGCGCAAGCTCGTAAAAACTGAAGACAACATTGCTCAGATCAATTCGCTCCGAAGAGAGCTCGCGCCCCATCTGCACTTTCTTGAAAGTCAGGTGAAGAAGCTCGAGCGCGCCGATGAGTTGCGCGTTAGTCTCGTCAGCATCGCACAAACGTATTTCGCGATCGAGGACGTCTATCTTATGCAAGAGAAACGGCGGGCCGCAGCAGAGAAACATGGAGCGAAGGAACGGCTTGCCGCTGCGGATGCCGAACTGGAACGAATTGCGGATCCGAAATCTGCGGACGTGGAAACGATACGGCGAACCGAGGCGCTGCGGAAGGCGGAACGGGATGTCTCGGAACTTTCTGCCGCGCGTGCCGCGTTCTCACGTGATATCGGTCGCGTTGAGGGGACGCTGGCCGAAGTGAAGCGCCGCGCGACAACGGCCGCGCGCGAACCATATGTAAAGGTTCCCCGTGAGGAGCTTGAGACATTACGCGACGAAGTTGAGCGTCAGGTTGAGCGGGCGGGTACGAATATTGAAGGAATGCAGGCCGCGCTCGCCGCTATCCGCGCTGCGACAGCGTCATTTTTTGCCAGGTACGGCGCGCATCGCGACGAACTTTTCTCGGATGAGGAGGCCTCCGCTTTCAAATTGGAGACCGAGCGTACCGCGCTTGTCGAGAAATACGAAACAGTGTCTGCAGATCTCGAGAAGGCAGAGGCGGTCCGTGCGCGTTCTCGTGAGGCGATGGTCGCGCTTGAAGAGACTGGCCGCGAGATTCGCCGTCGCATTCTCGACCTGGCTCAGGCGAAGGCGCGAGAAGAAGGTGAAGTAGCGAAGCAGGAGACGCGTGAATACGAGCTCTCGCTTCTTGTAGAAACACTCGATCGCGACAAGGCAGAAGTGCTCGCGATTGCTGGCTCCTCGGTGCTTTCGTATGAGCCGCTCGAGCGCTTGCCGCAGGAGGAACGCAAGACGCAGGAAGAACGGAGGCGCATGCTCGAACGCACCAAAATCCGTCTCGAAGAAGCGGGCGGCACCAGCGAGGAAATACGGCAAGAGCATAAAGAAGTCTCCGAGCGCGAGGCGTTTCTTGCACGCGAACTCGATGATCTTGCGAAGTCGGCGGCGGGACTACGCGCTCTTATTAACGACCTTGATACGGAACTTGCGAAGCATTTCTCCGACGGACTTGCGAAGGTCAGCGCTTCATTCGGCGAATATTTCGCACTCATGTTTGGCGGCGGCGGTGCGCGGCTCACGCTTGAAGAGCCGGAAGAACCCGAAGAGGATGATCTTGAAATCGATGAAGAAATAGACGAACTGCCCAAAGAGAAGGAGCGGCAAGGAATAGAAATAGCCGTGAATTTGCCGAAGAAGAAAGTGCGTTCGCTGATGCAGCTCTCGGGTGGGGAGCGCGCGCTCACCTCGATCGCGCTCATTTTCGCGATGAGCCAGGTGAATCCCCCGCCGTTTTTGATACTAGACGAGACCGACGCTGCGCTCGACGAGGCGAACAGCCGCCGCTATGGCGATATGATAGAGAACCTTGCGAAGAAATCCCAGCTTATCGTCATCACTCACAACCGCGAGACCATGAGCCGCACGAGTATTCTCTATGGCGTGACCATGGGCGGCGACGGCGTCTCTAAACTCCTTTCCGTAAAATTCGACGAAGCAATCGCGGTCGCTAAATAGCCAGTGGCACGAAATCCAATTCTTTTTCGGCGATGCGGGCCGCGGTGAGCTTCACGCGGATGGGATCGCCGAGCTGGTAGACCTTGTGTGTGCGTTTACCGACAATACGGTAGTGCTTTTCGTCGTATTCAAAATAATCGTCCCCCACATCTTTGATGCGTATCATGCCGTCGGCGTGTGTTGTCTGCTCTTCTACATATAGACCACGCTCGGTGACGCCCGAGACGACGGCATTAAATGTTTCGCCGATGCGGCCGGCGAGGAATTCAACCTGTTTCATTTTGATGGAATCACGTTCAGCATCGGAGGCCGCGACTTCACGTTCGGAGGCGTGAATAGCGAGTTTATCGAACGTCTGCATCTCTACCGGCGTTATCGGAGTGCCGCCCGCATGCGCCTTCACGAGCCGATGGATGAGGAGATCGGGATAGCGACGAATCGGGGAAGTAAAATGCGTATAGAAATCGAATGCAAGCCCGAAATGGCCGATATTGCGCGTCGCGTAGACGGCTTTACTCATCGAGCGCAAGGCCGCGGTCTTCACGAGGTATTCCTCCGGCTTCCCTTTCACCGATTCAAGGAGTTTGTTCAGATCCGCTCCTGTGACTACGCCCGCGCCTGAGGTTTGCAGGTGATAGCCCATAATGCGAAGCAAATTCGCAAGATTCTCGATGCGATCGGTGTCCGGCACGTCGTGGATGCGGTAGAGCGAGGCAAAGTGTGAGCCGCCGTTTGCGGTTAGTTTCGCAAGATGTTTCGCTACCGCTTCATTTGCGAGCAGCATAAAGTCCTCGATGAGAAGATTTGTCGCCTTGCGTTCTTTCAGATGGATTGCAATCGGCTTTCCGTCTTTGTCGAGTTCGACTTTCACCTCGGCCGTATCGAACTCAATGGCGCCCTTTGCTGTGCGCCACGCGCGAATCTTTCTCGAGAGTTCAAGAAGGATAGAAAGCTCGTCGTGCATGGTACCCGAGCCCGCGTCAAGTACCTCCTGCGCATTTTCGTACGTAAAGCGTTTGTCGGAGTGGATGACGGTCTCTCCGAACCATTCGTTGATGATGTTCGCATTGTTGTCGAGCGTAAAGACCGCCGAAACCGCAAGGCGGTCTTCGTCCTGCTTTAGCGAGCAGAGGTCGTTGGAGAGGACTTCGGGCAGCATCGGGATGGTGCGGTCGACGAGGTACACGCTCGTTGCTCGCGCGACGGCTTCTTTGTCGAGGTCGGTGCCGGGCTTCACAAAGAACGAGACGTCGGCGATATGTACACCGACCTCGATATCTCCGTTCGGGAGCTTTTGTACCGAGAGCGCGTCGTCAAAGTCTTTTGCGTCAAAGGGGTCGATAGTACAGGTCGGGATAGTTCTGAAGTCACGGCGCTTCGAGTTTTTCGCCTCCTCGGCGAGCATCGCGCGTCCATGTTCTTCAAGCTGTCTCGCGTCGGCGACAACTCCGGGAGGGAAGTCGCTTGAGAACCCTTGGCCGAGCGCGAGCGCACGCATCTCGGTTTCGTGCACGCCCGCCTTGCCAATGACCTCTTCAATGGTGCCGAGTGGGTATTCCTTGTCGGCGGCCCATGCGCCGAGCCGTACAAGGACTTTGTCACCGAGCGGAGTGTCGCCGCGATTACGTATGACGATGGGGACGTACATCTTCTTATAGTCCGGCGCAAGGAGTGTTAGCCCGTTTTCCTCGATCAGCGTACCGACGAAGGTTTCGCGCGCGCGGGAGATGATTTCCACCACCTTACCTGCCTCGCGTGGAGGCATCCTCCCAGAGGGGTCGCGGTAGGCGCCCGTCGGCACGACCTTTACGATGTCGCCCGAGAGCGCGTGTCCGGTCAACTCGGGCGGGATGAGCAAATCTTCCTTCCGTCCCTCCACGGGGAAAAAGCCGAAACCCTTGCGGGTCATCGTGATAGGGCCTTCGTAGATAGCATCTGCCGACATTTCTCTCACTCTAGCAATATTGGAGCGCTTCTGCTATAGTCGCGCTTATGTTAATGATTCGCTTCCAGCGTATCGGTCGGACCAATGATCCAGCATTTCGCATTGTCGTTCTTGAAAAGGAGCGCGCAGCGAAGACCGGAAATATTGTCGAGTTGCTCGGCACGTATAATCCAAGGAGTAAGGCGCTTACTCTCGACGGGGAACGAGTGAAGCATTGGATTTCAAAGGGTGCCCAGCCGACGGACTCCATCAAGAATCTCCTCATAAATAAGGGTGTCCTCGCCGGTAAGAAGGTGAACGTCCTCCCGAAGAAGACACCTCAAAAGAAAGAGAGCGCGGGAACGGCGGATATGGTCACAACCGCTCCGGTAATAGAGGCGACAGCTGAAGAGATCCCGATTGAGGCACCAGTCGCGTAACTCATACTCGCTTTAAAGCGAGATGCTACCATATCCTTATGGAACCAGACCAAGCATTTCTAGAATACGCGGTGAAGGCACTCGTCGATCATCCCGAGTCGGTAGAGACGACGCGGATCATCGATCAGATGGGCGTCCTGCTCACGCTCACAGTTCATCCAGAGGATATGGGAAAGGTCATCGGCAAAAGCGGTAAGACTGCCGAGGCGCTCCGTATCCTATTGCGGGTCGTCGGCATGAAAGGGAATGCGCGCGTAAATCTCAAGATAAACGAGCCGGTCGGCGGCAAGCACGGGCAGGAACCCAAGACGATCGACCAAGTGGTTGAAGAATTATAGAAGTGAAATTCCATCTCGTTACTCTCTTTGAAGAAGCGTGCGACGCATATCTCTCTGCGTCCATTATCGGGCGCGCGCGGAAGGAAAAAAAGATTTCCGTACGTTACCAGACACCGCGCGATTTTGTTGACAATACATGGGGTAAGGCTGATGAACGTCCATACGGCGGCGGCCCGGGCATGGTGATGACTGCCCTCCCGGTTGTCAAAGCCGTCGCGAAAGCTCTCGGCCGTACCCCAGACAGGGATGTACGAAGTCCCCACAAACAAGGACACATGAAGTCTCCGCAGAAGAAGATTGTCATTTGGTTTAGCCCGAGTGGGAAGCAGTTTACGAATAAAGATGCCGATGCACTCGCCAAATATAGCGATGTTGTACTTGTCTGTGGCCGGTACGAGGGTATTGATGAGCGCGCGAAGAAAATCCTGAAGACGCTCGCGCCGGTGAAGGAATTCGCTGTTGGTGAAGCGGTTTATACCGGCGGGGAAGTGCCGGCGCTTGCTATCGTGGATGCCGTCACGCGTCGTCTACCGGGCGTGCTCGGTAAAGACACGTCGGTAGAGGAGCGTCGCGTTGCCTCAAGTGCGGTCTATACCCGTCCCGAGACGATTTTATATAAAAAGAAGAATTATCACGTCCCCAAAGTGCTCCAAACCGGCCATCACGCAAAGATAGATGAGTGGCGTAAGAAGAAAGGATGAAATAAATCAGGGTTCAACAAATGGGTAAAACTATGCTGAGTCCGGAGGGAATACATATCTCTGTTACGCCGCACCGGATATCTTTTATCGGTGCGTCCTAATTACATGAGGCAGTAGCACGACCTGAGTAGTTCAAATTGCGTGCTCCTCTCCGCTCCGTAGGGCTTCGTATAGGACCTATGTAGAGGTCAAGTGCTCACCTGTTTACCTTACTGTCCATTTGTCCCGCAACGTTCTCTTTGATGCGGCGGTAGAGCGTTTCAAGATCTTCGGCGATGCGCTTGCTTCGGAACTGTTCTGTGGTCTGTTTTGCCGATACTGCCATGGCGAGACGTTTCTCTTCGTTATCCAATAGTTCTTGTGCGCGTGCTATTGCCTGTTCTACTGAGGAAACGAGAAACCCGTTCTCACCATCGCATATGATCTCGGTCGCGACTCCAACCGGAAATGTGATAGGTACGAGTCCTTGCGACATACCCTCGATAAGACTCAAAGAAAATCCTTCGTACCGTGAAGATATGAAGAGAATGCTGCCATATAGTGGCGCGAGTGCTCCAGGAATGAGATCTTTGCGCAGATTGACGTATAGATAATGCAAAAGGAAAGAGGCCCGCAACCAGTCCTTGAGTTTGCGGTTTGTTGTCATACATATAGTCGTCTTTGGCGTATCGGGAAATGCGCGATAAAGTTGCATGAGACGGTCAAGGCCTTTAAGTTTCAGTGTGAATACATCATTTCCGAGCCGTCCTAGAAAAACGAGATGCGGCGGCTCACGCAGCACATCACGCGGAGGCTCGAACCAATAGTCCTCGATCGCGTTGTGAATGACGTGTATGCGATCCTCCGGCACATCCATGCCAATGAGCTCGTCGCGTACTTTCATTGATGTAGCGATACATGCCGCTGCTCGTATTGCCGCTATCGCTTCGATATCGGCGATATCCTCGATTGGCCGCAAGGTCTTCAAGTCGAATTCAGGAATGATGTCGAGCCGTTGCAGTTCCTTGAATACCCCGCGCTCTTGCGGAGACAGGTCAGATGTACGTGGTGTTGAATTTAAATATCCTCGTGCGGTCGAACCGAAATGGCAGATGACGGGCACATTAAACGCGAGAAATGGAAGCGGCGTGTACGTCGTCCCCTGGATGATGTCGTGTTTAAGTATCGTTTCTTTATGTTCAAGCAAAGAGTAGAAGAATAGAACATTGGCCACACCCCTCAGATGGACGGGAGCATCGACCAGCTGAGTGCGTGGATAGAAGCCTCGAACTTGGACCCCGCGTTCCGCGAGTGCTAATGCCATAAGCTGATTTATCTGCGCGGCACCGGTGTGTATGCCAGCGTGAATCTTCTTCTCATTGTGAATAAAAGCGACACGCAGTTTTTTGCGCAGTCTTTCCGGTTGTTGCTCAACCGGTTTCGACAGAAACATTCTTAGCACGGACCGAGTCGCGATGTACGCTCGTCCTTCGAGTCCATATTTCTGTACTTTATCTTTACGTCTCACGTAATATACACAATACCTTATTATTTGGGTCGGAATGGGCTGGAGTAGGTCCCGTTGTTTCCCTTATCCCCAGCAGGGATTGCGGGAAAAGGCGGGGGGTGATACGGTAGAGATACGAGTGAGTCATGGAGGGCGGGGCACGGGAGATTAATATGGGAGCAGAAAGAAACGCATAAGCGCAAGCGGATTTATTTCCGTGCGTTCGCATTTATATAGTTAGGAAACTTACTATCAAGCAAGCCGGGTGACGAACGAGTTCTGTCTCGATTTGTCCGAGGCGAGTGCAGGTAAGAAGACTGCAGATAAAGCTTACAAGATTCAGCCATCCTCACATGCGCAAGAACTCAATTCAGAAAACATTCGGTTCATTTCGTGCCCCGCGTATACCGTTTCCTGACCTTGTCGGACACCAGCGAAGCTCATTCGACTGGTTGCTGGTGGACGGTCTCACAGAACTTTTCAAGGAATTCTCTCCAATTTCCGATTACTCTGGAAAGAAATTTGAATTACGATTCGAGAATTTTGAGGTGGGCGAACCGAAATACGACGAGCAATTCGCGCGCGAGAATATGCGCACCTACGAGGCACCGATAAAAGCGACAGTGAAGCTTATCAACAAAACATTCGGATCGGAGCGGTCGCAGGAGGTATTTCTTGCGGACATGCCGATTATGACGCCGCACGGCTCGTTCATCGTCTCTGGCGTAGAGCGCGCTATTGTTCCGCAGCTTGCAAGAAGCTTCGGCGCCTTCTTCGTGTCTGAGCTCATCCGCGGCAAGCCGTATTTCGGCGCAAAGATTATTCCGCTTCGCGGTGTGTGGATAGAGTTTGACTCGGAAACCGACGGCGCTATTTTTGTGAAAATAGACCGGAAACGCAAATTCCCTATCACCCAACTTCTCACCGTTTTCGGCGGCGGCCTTGGTGAGGCGGTTACGAAACACTTCGCGAAGGATCAGGCCGCGCTCTCCGCTATCAAAGCAACTCTCGCGCACGATGAAGCGACATCGGTCGAAGAGGCGTATATCGAGATTCACCGTCGCATGCGTGACGGTGACCTCGCCACTCCCGAAAACGCGAAGAACTTCGTCCAATCGCTCTTCTCGGTCGAGCGTTATGACCTCGGGAAGGTTGGCCGTCATCGCCTCAATGCCCGCTTCGGTCTTCCGACTACTGAGAAGGCGCTTGAGAAGCGGACGCTCGGCCTCGCGGACTTCGTCCGCATCATTTCAGAAATTACGAGACTGAATGCGGACCCGTACGCGCGCCCGGATGACATCGACCACCTCGGATTTCGCCGCGTTCGCTTTGTCGGTGAGCTTCTCCAAGCGCGCATGCGGGTCGGCATGAGCCGCATGAAGCGTAATATCCAGGACCGCATGAGCACCATTGAGAGCGAGACCACACTCCCAATGGCTCTCGTCAATCCGCGCCCCTTCCATGCGTCGGTGCATGAATTTTTCACGGCCAACCAGCTTTCGCAATTCATGGATCAGCAGAACATCCTTGCGGAGCTCGAACACATGCGCCTGTTTTCGGCGCTTGGTCCAGGCGGTCTTACCCGCGAACGTGCTGGTTTTGAGGTACGCGACGTGCATCCTTCCCATTACGGACGTCTCTGTCCCATCCATACGCCGGAAGGCCAAAATATTGGTCTTATCCTCCACATGGCTACCCACGCGCGCACAAACGATTTCGGTGTCATTGAAACCCCGTATGTTCGGGTGAAGAACGGGAAGGTGACGGATGAAATCGTTTATCTTAATGCGCTCGACGAAGAGCTCGAAATAATTGCACACGGCGCAACCAAACTCGACGATGATAGCCGTATTGTTCCCGACCACGTAGAAGCGCGTTACAAGGGAGATCCGATTATCGTCCCGCGTGATTCCATAACACTTATGGATGCCTCGACGTATCAGATGTTCTCCATTGCGACTTCGATGATTCCGTTTGTCGACCACGATGACGCGAATCGCGCCCTGATGGGCAGCAACATGCAGAAGCAGGCGACGCCAGTTCTCATTCCGGAGGCGCCACTCGTCGCGACCGGCATCGAGACGCACGCAGCACGTTCTACAGGCCGTCTCGTACTCGCCACAGAATCAGGAGAGGTCACGCACGTGGACGCGCGCAAGATCGTTATCGAGAACAAGGAAGGAAAGAAGAAAGAATATCACCTGCAGGGACTCACACAGACCAACCAAAACTCGGCGTTCATGCAGCGACCGTCGGTGTCGATTGCCGACAAGATTAAAAAAGGGGACGTGCTTGCGGACAACTCGTCTACCGACCATGGCCAGCTCGCGCTCGGGCAAAACGTGCGTGTCGCATTCATGAGCTGGAACGGCGCAAATTATGAAGACGCCATCATTATTTCAGAGCGCCTTGTAGAAGAGGCAAAGTTCACGACCGTGCATATCGAGGATTTCGACTGCGTCGTACGCGATACAAAGCTCGGTCCCGAGACGACCACGCACGACATTCCGAATGTCGGCGAGATGCGTCTTAAGAACCTTGATGAAGAGGGCGTCATCCGTATTGGCGCGGAAGTACGTCCAGGTGACATCCTTGTTGGTAAGGTCACGCCGAAGGGCGAGACCCAGCTCACGCCGGAAGAGCGCCTGCTTCGCAGTATCTTCGGCGACAAGGCAAAGGATGTGAAGGACACGAGTCTGCGCATGGAAGGCGGGAAGCGCGGTCGTGTTATCGGTGTGCGCGTCTTTTCCCGCGAAAAAGGCGATCAGCTCGAGACCGGCATCATCAAGAAAATCGTTGTTACGGTCGCGCAAGTGAGGAACGTCTCTGTTGGCGACAAGCTTGCCGGTCGCCACGGCAACAAGGGCGTCATCAGCCGCGTGCTGCCAGTAGCCGACATGCCCTATGACAAAGACGGCAATCCGATTGACCTCATCCTGACGCCGCTCGGCGTCCCGTCTCGCATGAATCTCGGACAAATCCTCGAGATGCACCTCGGGCTCGCGGCGCATACGCTCGGGTACCAGGCCATCGTGCCACCGTTTGCCGGTGCGACTGCAGACGAGATCCGTGGCGAACTTGAAGCGGCTGGCTTCGACCGTAGCGGGAAAATGAAGCTCTACGACGGTCGTACTGGTGACGCGTTTGCACAGACGATTGCGGTCGGGTACATGTACATCCTGAAGTTGCATCACATGGTGGAAGATAAGATCCACATGCGTTCCATCGGTCCTTACAGTCTTATTACGCAGCAGCCACTCGGCGGCAAGGCGCAGAACGGCGGCCAGCGTTTCGGCGAAATGGAAGTGTGGGCGCTTCTTGGTTACGGTGCCGCGTATACGCTCCGCGAGATGCTCACCATAAAGTCAGACGACATTCAGGGCCGTTCAGCGGCCTTCGATGCCATCGTGAAGAACGAGCCGATAAGTCACACGGGTACTCCGGCATCCTTTGCCGTTCTTACCAATCAGATTCGCGGTCTCGCGCTTGATGTTGAACCATTGAATCTCCCGCCGGAACCGGAGGCGTGAATGAAATATTTAAAAATTTAAACTTAAAGACTATGGCATTCACTCCCCGCAAACTTCCCCCGCGTGACACCTGGAACGGGCTTCGGCTCACACTCGCTTCGCCCGAGCGCATTCTCGCGTGGTCAAGCGGCGAAGTCACCAAGCCGGAGACTATCAACTACCGCACCCAGCGCTCTGAGAAGCATGGGCTTTTCGACGAAAAAATCTTCGGTCCAGAAAAAGATTACGAGTGCTACTGCGGCAAGTACAAGGGCATCCGCTACAAAGGTATCGTTTGCGACAAATGCGGTGTCGAAATTACCCGCTCGATTGTTCGCCGCGAACGCATGGGCCAC
>Ga0307372_10007578_pt1 | contig 15512 bp, 14 predicted proteins | sample OX1MG_FD_202533 | JGI IMG/M metagenome (GOLD analysis project Ga0307372, IMG submission 202533) | Soil microbial communities from Risofladan, Vaasa, Finland - OX-1 | ecosystem: Environmental > Terrestrial > Soil > Coastal area > Acid sulfate soil | place: Finland: Risofladan, Vaasa | collected... | reverse complement strand
CAGATCATTCTGGTCCCTGAACTGTTGAGCCGCGTTGGAATAAAATTCAATCGCCTCGGGAGTCTTGTTCTGCTTCTGGAGAAGAAAAGCATAGCGCGACAGGCGGCTCGGCGGCTGGGGGTAGGCTTTCAAATGGCGCGTGAAAATCGCCGAGGCGCGCGCCGTGTCTCCCGATTCCACAAGCTTGTCAAACAGCAACCCAAAGAAGTGCGCGGCCTGGACAAGATCGCCCGTGCGGACATAGAGGTCCGCGAGCATCTGAACCGCTTCCGGTTGCCCGGGCGAAATTTCGATGGCTGAATGGTACTCCGCGATGGCTTCCTGAAGTTTATTTCTCTCCAGGTATTTGCGGGCGCGGTCGAGATGTTTAGTGATGTCCTGGCTCATACTTTTGTCGTCTTGGGAGACGCGATAGATTTCCCGGGGACCGTCACTGTCGCCAGTGGAAACTCCTGGAAACGGCCTCGTGCAAGCGCTTAAACAATATACCGGACGCGCGGACGCACTCAAAATGGGAATTTGGCTATCGGCTCGATACGGTGATGCCTTGGGCTAACCTCCATGTTCGGCGATCCGGCCTGTGGGCTGCGTTGCGGCTCTCGATGGCACGATGGCTGCCATTGCCGAATGCGCGAGCGGTTGCTAGGATACGCGACGCAATGATACCGATACAGGAATTGTTCGATTGGCTGCGCGAGCGCGAAGCTGCGATCGTACGCCTGCTCGGGCGCATGGTGGATATTGAATCGCCGAGCCACGACGAGGCTGCCGTCGATCGCTTCGGGCGGATGATTGCCGCGGAGTGGAGGCGCCGCGGGGCCCGTGTGCGATTGCTGCGACAGCGCGAATCAGGCAGCCACGTTCGGGCCGAGATGCAGCTAGGACAAGGCCGGCCAGAGGGCCAACTCCTCGTCCTGGGTCACCTTGATACCGTCTATCCCCTGGGTACGGTTGCCAAGACGCCGTTCCGCGTGGCGCGAGGCCTCGCTTGGGGCCCAGGTACGTTCGACATGAAAGGCGGGCACGCGATCGCGCTCGCTGCCGTTGATGCACTGCAAGCCTTGCGCGTTCCGGCGCGAAAAAAAATCGTTTTCCTCTGGACCTCCGATGAAGAGATTGGCAGCAAGACTTCGCGCCGGGCAATTGAAAGCGCCGCCCGCCAGAGTGATGCCGTTTTCGTCCTCGAGCCCGCGTTCGGCCTTGATGGGCGACTTAAAACCGAACGCAAAGGCGTTGGAGAGGCGGAATTGATTGTGACGGGCCGCAGCGCGCATGCGGGGATTGATCCGGAGAGCGGTGTGAATGCGGTGCATGAACTGGCGCTGCAAATTGCGCGACTTCTGAAGTTGAATAATCCGCGAAGGGGAATCACGGTGCAGGCGAACGTGATCGCAGGAGGCACGGTGACAAACGTTGTTGCGGATCACGCGCGCGCGTTTATTGATGTGCGCGTGGTGCGCGCTGACGATGCCCTGGACTTAAATCGCAAGTTGCGCGCCTTGAAACCGATTCTGCGCGGCGCACGCATTGAAGTTCGCGGCGGCGTTAATCGTCCGCCGATGGAACGCACACATGAGGCGCACGCGTTGTTTCTTCACGCTCAGGAACTGGCGCGCGAAATGGGACGTGGATTGCGCGAAGCTTCGACCGGAGGCGGGTCGGATGGGAACTTTACCGCAGCCCTGGGAATTCCTACGCTCGACGGCCTGGGGGCCGTGGGCGATGGCGCGCACAGCCCCAGAGAGCACATCATCATCCGTTTTCTACCCGAGCGCGCCGCTCTGCTTGCAGGACTGCTCGCCACGCTCTAGCCCACTTTTGCCCGGCTTGCTGCATCGCATCTGTATTGTTAGAGTCAATCCTTGCGAACTGCGACAATTTTCGCGTTAACGATTCTACTGGCGACCACCGCCGCATTCGGGTTCGAACGACAGCAAGATGCTTCTTCCACTACTACTACTTCCGCCCCGCAGAGCGCGATTGCATCTCTGCCGCCGCAACAGCTTTATCAATCGCTGAGCACGCTGCCCGTCGACGGCACTCGCGTCTATGATGTCCATAACCTCATCCTGAGGCGATATGGAGTCTCATTCACCTTCACCGAAGGCACGCTGGCATTTCTTGCGCCACTCGATGGGCGGACATCGGGCGCCGTTTTCGTCGGTCGCGGACGCGTCTTCGCCCTTCCTCCGGACCAAGCCGAGCGCGCTTCTGTTCTGCGTTTTCTGAAGGTTCCGTTGGTCGACGTGGAATTTTGGCAAGCCTATCTGCGGTTTGACGACGACACGGCGGAAGAAATCCAACGGGACCTGGGCGAACAAAAGATTTCCGCGTCCAGCGATCCGTTGTTCGTCCAAAACTGGAATCCGATCGTCGCGAAGCTCAATGCGGGATCATCCCTCCGCATTATGCAAGATTGGCTTTCTAGCGCGCCGCTGCCTTATTTCTACGCAGCCCTTAACTCGAACACCATTGGCGCCTTCGACGTACTCATCGACGAACGCCACGCGGAAACAGTGATGATCGGCCAGCCGCACGAAGCGAACGGGGCTACGCTCTTCGATGTTTGGACATCATTCGCGGCTCCGAACGCACCTCCACACGAGGACGAATCCGCGCCCATTGATTATACGGTGAACACAACCATCGCTGAAGACCTGAGCCTGACGGGCAGTACTACCATTCACTGGAGGGCGCTGCGCTCCGGAGATCGCATCATCGAACTAGAGCTCTCCCGGTTTCTCCACGTCTCGAGCGTGACCGACGCGGACGGGCAGCCGCTTGTTTTTTTTCAGAATCAAGACCTGCGGCGCCAGGAAATTGCGCGGCGCGGGAACGATGTGCTCTTTGTCGTGCTGCCGGCGGCGGTGACCGCCGGAACTGAATACCGGCTGCGCGTCGCCTACCAAGGCACGGTGATCGAAGACGCGGGCAACAGCGTATATTTCGTCGGCGCGCGCGGAAGCTGGTACCCGCATCTGGCAGGGGGGGAGCATTTCGCTTCGTTCCAGCTGACTTTCCACTGGCCGAAGCGGCTGACTCTGGTTGCAACGGGCCATCAAACAGAAACGGGAGTTGAGGGTGCCGAGCGGACTGGCCACTGGCAAACTACGGAGCCCATTGCGGTCGCGGGATTCAACCTGGGCGACTATGCGACGCAAACAGTGCCGGGAAAACCAATCATTGCGCTCTACGCGAACCAGCAACTGGAACAGGCGATTGTCGCGCGCCTGCAACAAAACGCCGCGGCTCGTTTGCCCTCCGGCACGTTGCCCAGAACGTTTGCCGGACCCGACAGTTTCGGTGTGCCGCCAATGCCCAACCCGCCGGCTGTGCTGAAACATCTGGGCGGCAGGTTGCTTGACTCGGTTCACTATTTTGAAACCATCAATGGACCGTTTCCTTTTCCGGAGCTCGATGTCTCGCAAATTCCCGGTTCCTTTGGGCAGGGCTGGCCGGGATTGCTCTACCTTACGACGCTGGTTTTTCTTCCGCCTCAGGCACAACAGCAGGCCGGTGTAGCCGAACGCGCGCAAGAAGAAATTGCGCAACTTGTTCCCTTCCACGAAGTCGCTCATCAGTGGTGGGGTAACGTGGTGGCTCCGGCAAGCTACCGCGACGTTTGGCTGGAAGAAGCGATGGCCGACTATCAGTCGTTGATGTACGACGAAGCGCACAATCCCGGGAAACATGAAGTGCAAAATTGGCTGATGCAATATCGCGACATCTTGCTTACGAAGGCTCCGGGGACCAATGCGCCCGTCGCAGATGCGGGTCCGCTTGATTTCGGCTACCGGCTGGACTCGTCGAAAACGCCGGACGCGTACAACACGATTGTTTACGACAAAGGTGCGTGGGTGATTCACATGTTGCGCGTGATGCTGCGCGACCCAAGAGCAAAAAATCCCGACGCGCGCTTCGCCGAAATGCTGCGCGCTGTTCTGAGCGAATATCGCTTCCAATCGCTCTCGACCGCGCAATTCCAGAAAGTTGTCGAACGATATATGACGCCGTCGATGGACCTGGAAGGCGGCCATTCGATGGACTGGTTTTTCGAGGAATGGGTGAGAGAAACGGGAATTCCGGCGTACAGCGTGAACTATGAAGTCCGTCCGCGCGGCGGCAGATTTGAAATCGAGGGAATGTTGGAGCAGAACAACGTGCCGGATGTCTTCACCGAGTCCGTGCCGATTTATGCCGCGCATGCACAGGGAAAATTGCAATTCCTGGGCCGCGTGATCACCACGGGCCCTGGGACGAAATTCCGCTACTTCACGCGCATGCGGCCGTTACGTTTGGTGATTGACCCGGAGCACACGATCCTGTGCCGCACGAAATAGCGCTCCGTAATGGGGGCGTTAGGTATGAAAATGACCGGCGTGGCGAATCTCCTTGCGGTAATCGGGCGCGTAAATTTCCACCGTGCGGCACATTTCATAGAGGCGGGAGCGAATCCGAGTGCCGACGCGATCGGTCAGCGAATCTTCAGCGGTCGCAGGCCGTGGCGCAGAATTTCGCGGTCCTGCAACGGCGGATCCCGATAGGCCAGGAGCGGGGGCATCAAGGAAATTCGTGGTAAGCAACGTGACGCGGTGCTCGTTGTAACGGGTATTCAGAATGTGGCCGACGGTTTCCAGCGCCCACGAAGAAGGTTTCGACGAGCCCAGGTCATCAAGCAGCAGCACTTCGGTTTTCAGCACCGGCTCGAGGACGCTCATCTCCGTCGAATTGCTTTCCGGGTTGTAGCTGTCCTGGATTTGCTTAAGCAGTTCGCGATAATCATAGAAAAGCCCGCTGTGCCCGCGCAGAATGATTTCCTCGAGTGCCGCAACGGCAAGATGCGTCTTGCCAACACCGCAAGTGCCCATCAATAAAAGTCCATGTTCGGTGCCGACGGGAAAATTGCGCGCGAAGCCCTGGACTTCCAGTTTGGCTTGAGCGAGGCTGCGATTCCAGTCCACAGCCTGTGTCCCGTGGGTTTCGCGATCGTATTGGTCGGTGTCGTAACTTTCGAAATTGCAATGCAGGTAACGCTTGGGCAGGCGCGCGCTATCCAAAACGCGCGAGTGACGGTCCCCAACAGTGCAATCGCATGGTACGGCCCAGACCGTCTTCGGTTGTCCTGTCGCTGAACCCGCGTGCGTTGCATCGCCGGCGGCGAAGGCGCGAGCCTCGTTATCCGCGCCCGGCTGCTCGACAACTCGCCATCCCGTGCCGCTGCAATGCGGACAATCCTCTCGTGCCATGGCGCAAGGATAAGCGGAGCGCGCGCACAGCGCAAGCCGACGCTTGTGCACGGCTGTGGAACCCTGTGGATACCCACAGTGCGTTCGGTTGGCTTTTGTAGTGGCATTTCGACCGACAAACTATTTTTGCGCTCTGTTCTCTGCTCCCTGGGACCCGTAATACGGCCGCCGTGATGTGGTTCGTGGGCCGCATCCTCGATTCGCCACTTCGTGTTATAATCTGTTGGGTACCTCGAAGAAGTACGGATTGCGTCGTCGCCTTTCTGGCCGCCGCTTGGGTCCGCTTCGCCTGACTCCTTCCGCTTCCTCGCTGTACTTGGGAAACACCGGGCCATGCCGTTGGCGCATTACGCTGTCGATTCAAGAGAGAAGGAGATTGGGGAGCATGAAGAATTTGTTTGTGGGGAACATGAGTTTCCAAACGACGGAAGCGGATTTGCGCGCGCTGTTCGCGCCGTTCGGAGCAGTCACACGCGTTCATTTGGCGATGGATCGGGAAACCGGCCGCGCCCGGGGTTTCGCGTTCGTCGAAATGCCGAATGATGCGGAAGCAGCCAAGGCGATTGCCGGCTTGGATGGCAAAGAAGTGGGTGGGCGCAATTTGAAGGTGAATGAAGCGCGCCCCAAGGGCGAAGGTCGCGCCCCCGAACGCAGCGGTGGACCGGGGCGCAGCAGCGGCGGTGGCGGTAATCGCGGCGGTAATCGCGAGCGGTTCTCGAACGAGGACTATCGTGAAGCCGCGCGCCAGCCTCGCGAACCTCGTTGGTAATGAGAAGACGCCGGAGGGGAACTCTCCGGTGGTTTGTGTCTGAGAGCGAGCGGAGATTCTGCTGCTCTAGCAATCAAAACGCGGCCTTTCGCGCGGCTTGACCCGTATATTTTATTTGGGACAATCGCTGAAAGCTGTATCGCGAATTCAAGGAGCTTTTATGGCGACACGATCGAAATCCACGTTTCAGAAACGCCAAAAAGAAATGAAGCGCCAGGAAAAGCAGCGCATGAAGGCGGAGCGCCGCGCGCAGAAGAAACTTGCTCCGCGGGCCGAAGGCGATGCTCCGATCGAGAACATCACCAGCGAAAACATGTTTGACGATCCCGATATCGTCCCCGCCGACCCCTGGCCCCAGGGTTAATCGCGAGCGGGTTCAACCCCGCTTTCGCGCCGCGTGATGGTCTGCGTTACCAATTCCAGAAACTGAAATCGAGTCGGCTTCGCGCGGAGGAATGAAAAGTTCCTCCACCGTGCGAGCAAATTCGGCTCGCACCCCTCCATTATTCTGTGGTAATCCAGTTCCATGGCCAATCGCACCTTTCGACCGGGAGACTCAACCATGGTTAAGCCTGACAGTCGCCATCGCTGGTTTTATCCGCACTCGTTGAGCATCGTCTGCGGCAGCATTCTGATCTTGTGGATTTGTCTTTACACTGTTTCGAATCCTGCCACTCATCTGGGCTCGTTTTTCGGAAATGCGATCGCGGACTGGTCAGGAGTGATCGTTATGCTACTCGCCACAAAGTATTTATACGAAAAAAATTCGGCGGAAAGCCGTCGCCTGCCGAAAACCGTCCTCCGGCCTGCGCTCGAACTTCTCCGGGACCATTCCTTGAGCATTTTCCTGATTGTTACGGGAATCGGCTGGGTGGTGCTTTTTGCGCGAATGGATCCGGGAAGCAGATGGGGTCAAGTGGTGGGGAATGTCGTCTCTGAATGGACGCAAATCTTTGGCGTGGTGCTTTTCACCAAGCGCTTCATCGAGCGCCGCTCGAAGGAGAGCACTCGCTGAATGTTCTAAAATTTACTTCTCGATGCGAATGGCCTTGGGGGGCATGGCACGGACGATTGCGTTACGAACGACGCGGTGTTCCTCGGCGCCAAAGCCTTTGGCCAACTCGCCGCGTACAAATCCGATGAATGCTTCCATCTGCTGCTGCATCTCGGACATTTTATCGCGCATGTTGAGGACGATTTCGATTCCCGCGAGGTTCACGCCCAAATCTCGGGTCAGCGTCAAAATCACTTCCAGCCGTTCGAGGTCCTGATCGGTATAGAGCCGCGTGTTGCCTTGCGAGCGCGATGGCTTCAGAAGTCCGACGCGCTCATAGAGCCGCAGCGTCTGCGGATGCAGCTTGTATAGCTCCGCGACGGCGCTGATCATGTAGCCGGCCTTCGCCTTTTTTCTCGGCTTCGCCATTTTACATTCCGATACGCTCGTGAATGCGTGCGTACTGCGAGAGTGTCACAGCGTCGCGCGCGAGAAAATCTCGCTTCGCGGGTCTTCCGCATCATGCTTCGCTAAATCGCGAAGCAATTGCCGAACACGCTCATCCTCCGGCCGCGGCGCCACCATGCGCACTTCCACAAGCTGGTCGCCACGATGGCCTGGTCGTCGCACCGAGGGTGCGCCCTTTTCACGGAGTCGCAAAACTTTCCCGCTGTTGGTCCCCGGCGGGATGCGTACCTGCGCGCGCCCGTCGATTGTGGGAACTTCGATTTTCGCGCCCAAGGCTGCTTCCGTCACCGTGACAGGTACGACGGTGTACAGATCGTCGCCACGCCGTTCGAAAAACGGATGTGGCTCCACGCGTGTGATGATGTACAGATCCCCCGGGGGTGCGCCGTGCGTCCCTGCATTCCCGCGTCCCTGCACGCGAAAGCGCGAACCCGTTTGTGCGCCGGGTGGAATACGAAAATCGATCGTATCGGCGCGCCGCACGCGTCCTTCGCCGCCACAAGTCCGGCAGACGGTGCGCAATCTGCCCGAGCCACCGCAGCGCGGACAATTAATCTGGAAGCGCATCCGCCCGCTGACTTGCGTCACCTGTCCTGAGCCGGAACACTCCGGACAAACTTGCTGGCCCGTCCCTGGTGTCGCGCCTGTGCCATGGCAGGCGGAGCAAACGTCGAGGCGCGTAATGGTGATCTTTTTTACGGCGCCGTGCATCGCTTCGGCAAATTTAATATCGATTTGATATTCGAGGTCGCTGCCGGGTTCGGCTTCCCCGCCGGCATGCGCCGCACTGGAGCCGCGAAACACCTGGCTGAACAAGTCGCGAAAACTGGTGCCGCCCGCGCCGCCAAAATCAAATCCGCCAAAATCGAAATGAACATCTTCTGGTGCTGCACCGGCTCCCGCTGCGCCGCCTCCTGCTCCTGGATAATTTGGGGTGTTGAAGCCAAACTGATCGTACATCTGGCGCTTCTTTGCGTCGGAAAGCGTTTCGTACGCTTCCTGGATCTGCTTAAATTTCTCTTCTGAGGATTTATCGCCAGGATTCAGATCGGGATGATACTTGCGCGCCAGTTTGCGGTAGGCCTGCCGGATCTCCTTGAGGGGCGCCTTGCGCGGGACCCCCAAGAGTTCGTAGTAATCCTGTTTTGTCGTGGTTGGCATTTTGCGCTCGTGCCTTTAATCTGATTCCGAGCTTGTCTGATATCTGCCCGACCATGCGGAGCAGGCGGGTGAAGGCGAGAAACTTGTTTTAGGTGTTAGAGCTTCGCCCAACGGGTGTTCCACTGGCCAAGCTCTTCAGCCTCGCTCGCCAGCTCCTCGCGCTTACGGCGCTGGTCGTCACTATTGCGATTACCCATTGACGATTCTTTCTCGTTCGCATGCTGGACCCAGAGATCGATCATCCCGATTCTCTGCTGGACGGCCTCTGGCTCCGAGCGGAAACGCATGAGCGCGCCCGAAATTTCCACCGATCGCGGACGAAATTCCGCCGCGGGGTCATGCTTGGTTTCGTAGAACAGCCGCCGCCAATCCGCTGAAGGCGAACCTGTCAGCAGCACTTGCACCAAATAATAGTTGTCACGAACTTTCTGCACCGCCTGCGGCGGCCCGGATCGCTTGATCCCCGTTGTATCCAATTCGGCCCTTCTTTCCATGCGAGTGATGCAGACGCTCCGGCCGGACTTACTAAATCCGCCGGAGCGCGGTATCGATGATTAATTCGGCTTCTTCGACTCGTCGACGTCCACGAATTCGGCGTCCACCACATCGCCCGCGCCGCCTGAACCGCTGGAAGACGGACCCGAAGTGCCCGCGCTGCCATCAGGAGTCGCCGCGCCCTGACCGCCTGCGGCTGCTCCCGCAGCCGACGTCGCCTTGTACATCGCTTCGGCCAACTTGTGTGAAGCCTTGGTCAACTCCTCGGCTGCCCCGTTGATGCGATCGACTCCGCCCTCTGCGAGAGCGCGCTTTGCGGCTTCGACTGCTTCTTCGGCAGCTTTCACGTCCGCCTCGGCGAGCTTGTCGCGGTTTTCGTGAATTAACTTCTCGGTTTGGTAGACCAGATTGTCGCAACGATTCCGCGCTTCAGCCTCGGCGATTTTCGCCTTGTCCTCGTCGGAATGTGACTCGGCTTCCTTGCGCATCTTCTCGGCCTCTTCCTTGCTCAAGCCCGACGAGGCGGTAATCGTGATCTTCTGCTCTTTGTTCGTGGCCATGTCCTTCGCCGACACATTCAAGATTCCGTTTGCGTCGATGTCGAACGTCACCTCAACTTGGGGCATGCCGCGCGGAGCGGGAGGCAGGCCGATCAAGTGGAATTTTCCGAGCGTGCGATTCCCGCTGGCAACAGGCCGCTCACCCTGCAGCACGTGAATCTCGACCGAGGTCTGATTATCCGAAGCGGTCGAAAACATTTCCGCCTTGCGGGTGGGAATGGTCGTGTTGCGGGGGATGAGCACCGTCATTACGCCGCCCATTGTTTCCACTCCGAGCGACAGCGGTGTTACGTCGAGCAGGAGAATATCCTTTACTTCCCCGCCGAGCACTCCGCCCTGAATTCCCGCGCCTACGGCGACTACTTCATCCGGATTCACGCCTTTATGCGGTTCTTTCCCGTTGAACAGATTCTTGACAATGTCGACGACGCGCGGAATACGGGTCGAGCCGCCGACCAGAACCACTTCGTCAATTTTATCTGGCGTGACGCCGGCATCGGAAAGCGCCTGCTTCACCGGACCAACCGTGCGCTGGAGCAAATCTTCCATCAACTGTTCGAGCTTCGCGCGCGTCAACTTCTGCTGCAAATGCTTCGGCCCGGATTCATTTGCCGTGACGAACGGCAGATTGATTTCCGTCTCCACCAACTGCGACAGCTCGATCTTGGCTTTTTCAGCTGCTTCCTTCAGGCGCTGGATAGCCATGCGGTCTTTGCTCAGGTCGATGCCCTGCTCTTTTTTGAATTCCGCGATCATCCAGTCGACAATCCGCTGGTCAATGTCATCGCCGCCCAAATGCGTATCACCGTTGGTCGACTTCACTTCGACCACGCCTTCGCCTACCTCCAGGATCGAAATATCGAACGTGCCGCCGCCCAAGTCATACACGGCGATGGTTTCGTCTTTTTTCTTATCCAGCCCATACGCCAGGGCCGCCGCGGTCGGCTCATTGATGATGCGCAATACTTCGAGTCCCGCAATTTCTCCCGCCTGTTTCGTGGCCTGCCGCTGCGCGTCATTGAAATACGCGGGCACGGTGATGACCGCTTTCGTCACCTTCTCGCCAAGGAAATCCTCAGCGGCTGACTTCAATTTCTGCAAAATCATGGCCGAAATTTCGGGAGGGCTGTACACCTTGCCGGAAATCTCGACGCGCACGTCGTCGTGCGGGCCCCGGACAATTTTGTACGGCACGCGCTTCATCTCTTCGCCGACTTCATCGTATCGGCGGCCCATAAAACGCTTGATGGAGTAAACGGTGTTCTCTGGATTCGTGATCGACTGGCGCTTGGCCACCTGTCCCACGAGCCGCTCTCCAGACTTCGTAATACCCACGACTGACGGCGTGGTACGCGCGCCTTCTTGGTTCGGAATAACGGTAGGCTCGCCGCCCTGCATGACCGCGACGACCGAATTAGTGGTTCCCAGGTCAATTCCTATAATTTTGCTCATTGGTAAAGCCCCTCCCTCGTCAAATCATATGGCGAGCAAATTCTATACATTGAGCACGCTGTTGTCAAGTTTCTTGACTGTGTTTATCTGTCTATTCTACATTAACTTAGCGGAACATGGTTCACAGCCACGCTGTTGGCACCTGAGGTTAGAGCTTTAAACTCTTCGTCGAACCAAATCGGCTGGCATCCGCATCTGAGTTCAGGTGTAGTCTGGGTGTAGGGAATGAGTTGCTGTTTGACAACAGTTGAGCTGATTTGCGGAGCCACATAAGCACGAATCGCGCTAGAATGCCCAATCGATTTGGATTACGCGGAGGAAAACTTGGATCGGCATTCACTTAGCGTCGTTGCTCTCCCGTCTTCAGCAGCCGTCCTGCTATGCCTCGCTCTAATCGCTGCGCCCGTCAGAGCGCAGAATTCGCGTACAAGCCCGGATTGGAACCGCCTGTCGGCGGAAAAATCCCTGGGCAGCCCGTCCGCACCAATCAAAATTGAGGTTTTCAGCGATTATGAATGCCCGGCGTGCGGCCGGTTTTACGAAGGCACGCTACGGCCGATGATTGACGACTACGTGGCATCGGGCAAGGTGTACCTGATCCATCGGGATTTCCCGCTTCCTCTGCACAAATACTCGCGCGAAGCAGCGCGTTGGGCGAACGCCGCCGCGCGGATTGGCCATTTCGAGGCCGTTGATCGCGTCCTCTACGACAATCAAGCCGCATGGGGCGAACACGGCAGCGCGGAAGGCGACATGAAGAAATTCGTGCGAGCGGCGCTTACTCCCGCGGAGTTCAAACGCGTGGAACGGTTGATGCAAGGATGCGAAAGCGATTCGCACGACGAAATCCAGGGCTGCGCGGTGGATGCAGAGATTCAGCACGATATGGCGGCGGCCCAGTTGCTTCCCGTTACGCAAACGCCGACTTTTATTGTTTCGGCTCACGGACAATCCTACCCGCCAGCCGCCGGCATCATTTCCTGGCCGTTATTGAAGCAGTTCTTCGACCAAATCCTTAATCAGAGATAAACACTATGATGCGATCTTTTTTCTATAACGGAAAAAACTTGAACCGAAATTCCCTTGGAATCCTGGCAGCCGCCTGCGCTGCATTCTTGCTGCTCTTTTGCGTCGCACCTTACGTTGTATCGGCTGCAGCGCAGACACCCGCCGAGTGGGAGCGGCTCTCAGCCGAGAAGTCGCTGGGTAATCCGAACGCTCCGATCAAGATGATCGTTTATGACGATTATGAATGTCCCGTGTGCGGCGAGCTGTACGAGCAAACGTTGCGGCCGTTGATTGACGACTATGTTGCGTCAGGCAAAGTGTATCTGATTCACCGCGATTTCCCATTGACGATCCACCTATATTCCCGCCAAGCCGCGCGCTGGGTAAATGCAGCGGCACGCATCGGAAAATTTGAGGCTGTCGAACGCGCCATCTTCGACAATCAAATGGCATGGTCGGAGTATGGAACGGAGAATCCCAAGGGAATTATCAAGCCCATTGTCCAGTCGGCCCTCACGCCCGCAGAATTCAAACGGGTCGAGCGGTTGATGCAAGGGTGCGAGAGCAACTCGCAGAGCGAGATCAAGGGCTGCCTGGTCGACGCGGGCATCCAGCGCGATTTGGCCGAGGGCGAACTGCTCCCCGTGCGCGCTACGCCCACGATTGTGATTTCCGCTCATGGGCAGCAATATCCCCCCATGACCGGAGCCATTTCCTGGCCTATTCTCCGGCAGTTCTTCGACCAGCTTTTGAGCCAGAAGTAATCGCCATGCTGCCATCCTCTCACTGGAGCGCAGGCCGCATCTTGCTGTTGATTGGGCGCCTGGGGCTTGCGGTGATATTTCTGCTTGCCGCATACGGAAAATTGCGGCCGCAGAACGCCGTGCCGTGGACGCTGGCGTCTTTGAAAATCACGCCCGCCACGCTGGGCCTGTCGATGACGTTCTTTGCGATGCAGGTGGATTCGTATCAGCTTCTGCCGGCGCGCATGGTGAGTCCGTTCGCACACTCACTGCCGTGGGTTGAACTTGCTCTGGGCGTGTTGCTTCTCACTGGCTTCGCGCTACGGTATGTCTCGCTGGCGTCGGCGCTGTTGGTCGCGCTCTTCTACGGCGTGGTGATTCGCTCTTATGCGCTGCATCTGGCGATTAACTGCGGCTGCTTCGGACCGAATGAAAAGCTGGACTCATGGACTCTGGTGCGCGATGGCTGCATGTTCGCACTCGGCGTGGCCGTCACCATCGCGGCATTCATAGTGCATCGTCGAAGCGGTCCCGCCCTCGCCGCCTCTCCGCATTCCGAGCATGCCACATAGCCCACACTGAGTTTTGTTGTCTCTTCGCGTCCACAAGCCGTATCCTTTACACAGGTCCTCGGATGAAAACCATCGACGAATATCTCGAACTGGCTGCGCAAGCGCATGGACATATTTGCGCGGGCCAGGTTCTGGGCGTGCGGATGGCCATGCTCGGGCTCCGTGAATTGAAAATTGACGATCCGTTGAGGGAGCGCAAGCGCTTCGTGACCTACGTTGAAATCGACCGCTGCGCCACCGACGCCATTGCGCTGGTTACCCAATGCCGCCTTGGCAAACGTAGCCTGAAATTCTTCGACTGGGGAAAAATGGCGGCCACGTTCGTCGAGTTGCAGACGGGTCGTGCCGTCCGCATTGTGGCGCGCGAAGATTCCAAAGACCGCGCTCGCACAATGTTCCCCCATCTCGACAAAGAGCAGGCGCAGCAAAAGGCCTATCGCGCGCTTCCTGACGCGGATCTTTTCGAGAAGCAATCCGTGCGCGTCGAGATTCGCCCCGAAGATTTGCCAGGCTATAAGGCGCCTCGCATCGTCTGCGAAAAGTGTGGCGAAGGCATCAGCTTCAACCGTGAAGTGCTGGTTGACGGCCGCACACTCTGCCGCGGCTGTGCGGGCTCGCGCTACTACGAACCGCTCGCGTAACGCAACTAAGGCTTGGTGCAACCCGCTTTCCCGCGGTCGAAATCCCATTCCCAATCCTGCCGTGCCAGATATAGAATGGCGGCCTTTCGTGCGGAGGCATTGATGCATTCTTTCGGTGATAGGCACGGTCTGAGAATCCCGTTCGCATTTGCAACTGTACTCGCGTGCAGCACGCTGATTTCGCTCCCGGCGATCGCGCGGGCGCAATCCGCAACGCAATTTGCCGCAAAAGATTTGACCGTTGAGCGGCTCTACAGCGACCCGAGCCTCAGCGGCGAAACGTTGCGCGGGCTGGCATGGACGACAGACGGCAAACAGGTGAGCTATTTACGTCTCGCGCAAGATGGCACGGAACTCGTGGTTGTTGACGCGGCCACTGGCCAGAGCCGCGTTCTTGTGGACGCTAAAAAGCTGGCGTCGCTGATGCCTCGTCCGAAAAAGCAGGTTGCGCAGCGCACCGGCTTTGGCCGCGCAGCCGAGGCGCGGTATTTGTGGTCGCCCGACGGCAAGTCGCTGCTTTTCATCGGCGGTGGAAACCTCGTCCTTTTCAACACGGAAACTGGCGGCGTCAAAAATCTCGTCAGCGGCGAGCAGGAAGTCGGCGATCCGAAATTCTCTCCCGATGGCGCGTGGGTCAGCTTCACGCGCGACTACAATATTTGGGCGGTGAATGTGGCAACGGGCGAAGCACACACCGTCACAACGGGTGGAAAGGAATCGTTGCGCAAAGGCCAGGTGGATTGGGTTTATCCGGAAGAGCTCGACCTCGACACAGCATATTGGTGGTCGCCCGATTCGAAGCGCATCGCGTATCTTCAATTCGACGAAAGCCCCGTGACGCCCTATCCGATCATTGATATGGCTTCGATGACGGGCGAGACCCTCACCACGCGTTATCCGCAGGCGGGCAGCCCGAATCCGATTTTGCGCGTCGGCGTGATTTCCGTGGATGGAGGTGAGACCACATGGATGGACACGGGCACCGACACCAACGTCTATCTTCCGCGCGTGAAATGGCTGCCCGATTCCCGGCGACTTGCCATTCAGCGTCTGGATCGCGCGCAAAAGCGCCTCGATTTGCTTTTCGCTGATGCCTCGAGCGGCGCTTCGAAAATAATTCTCACGGAGACCGACAAATACTGGATCAATCTTAGCGAAGATCTTTACTTCTTTTCCGACGGCTCGAAATTTCTTTGGTCGAGCGAACGCACCGGCTACCGCCATCTCTATCTCTACAACATCGAAGGCAAGGAACTCGAGCAGCTCACCAGCGGCGACTGGCAAATTTCCGACATCTCCGGTTTCGGTCCCGGCGGTGAAAATGGCCTGGCTGTCGATGAGGCGCGCGGCTACGTTTACTTTGTGACGAACAAAGACAATGTCACCGAAACGCAGCTTTATCG
>Ga0307372_10007576_pt1 | contig 15513 bp, 15 predicted proteins | sample OX1MG_FD_202533 | JGI IMG/M metagenome (GOLD analysis project Ga0307372, IMG submission 202533) | Soil microbial communities from Risofladan, Vaasa, Finland - OX-1 | ecosystem: Environmental > Terrestrial > Soil > Coastal area > Acid sulfate soil | place: Finland: Risofladan, Vaasa | collected... | reverse complement strand
CCGGCGACGAACAGCAGGATCGAGTCCTTCGAGAAGAAGCCGCTGAACGGCGGCACGCCGGTCAGCGCGAGGCCGCCGATGATGAAGCAGCCGAAGGTGAAGGGCAGCGCCCGGCGCAGGCCCGACATCCGGTCCAGCGACTGGCTCCCGCCCATCGCCGAGATCAGCGAGCCGGCCGCCATGAACAGCAGCGCCTTGAAGAAGGCGTGGGTCATCAGGTGGAACAGGCCCGCGGCGTAGGCGCCCACCGAGACACCCATGATCATGTAGCCGATCTGCGACATCGTGGAGTAGGCGATCACGCGTTTGAGATCGGTGGCGGCGAGGCCGATCGTGCCGGCGATCAGCAGCGTTGCGGCGCCGATGATCGCGCCGACGTCGCCGGCCGCGGGGGCGAGCTGGAACAGCGGATGCATGCGCGCGATCAGATACACCCCGGCGGTGACCATCGTGGCGGCGTGGATCAGCGCGCTGACCGGCGTCGGGCCCTCCATCGCGTCCGGGAGCCACGTGTGCAGCGGGATCTGCGCCGACTTGGCGAACGCGCCGACGAGCAGCAGCAGGCAGCCGGCGACCAGATCGCCGTTGCCGGGGGCGAACACGTGTGGCGCGGCGCGGAAGCTGGCAACCAGGTCGAGCGTGTGGGTGTGGCGGAAGATGAAGAAGGTCCCGAGCACCAGTCCGATGTCGCCGAGGACGTTGATCACGAAGGCCTTGATGCCGGCGGTGGTCGCCGTGGTGCGGCGATACCAGAAGCTGATCAGCATGTAGGAGGCGGCGCCGACGAACGCCCAGCCGACGATCAGCAGCAGGAAGTTCCCCGCGAGGACCAGCGTCAGCATCGAGAAGACGAAGAAGTTGAGGTAGGCGAAGAAGCGCGCGTAGCCGCGATCGCCCTGCAGGTAGCTGACCGAATAGAGGTGGATCAGTGTCGAGACGCCGGCCACGACGCAGATCATCAGCACCGAGAGGGGGTCGACGAGGACGGTCAGCTTGGCGTCGACGCCGGCGGTGCCGGCGAGCGTCCACAGCGTCGAGACCAGCTGGCGGTGGCCGGGGGCGGCCTGCTGGAGCTTCGCCAGCGTGACCAGCGCGAAGGCGAACGATACGGCGATCGCCCCGGTGCCGATCCAGCCGGCGCTGCGGCCGGGCAGCCGGTTGTACAGCGCGCCGATGATGATCGTTCCCGCGAGCGGCGCCGCGAGCACGAGCCATGCCGCCGTCGTCGCGCTCACCCCTGCAGCTCCCGCAGCTCGTCGACGTCGACGGGCAGCGCCCGGCGGTGCATCGCGACGATCACGCCGAGGCCGACGGTGACCTCGCAGGCGGCCACGACCATCACGATCAGGGCGAAGATCTGCCCGTCGCCGTTGCCCCACATGCGCGCAAAGCCGATCAGCGCGAGGTTGGCGGCGTTGAGCATCATCTCGAGGCAGAGCAGGATCACGAGCGGGTTGCGGCGGACCAGCACGCCGCCGGCCCCGAGCGCGAAGATCAGTGCGCTGACCGCGAGATACCAGCCGATGCTCATGGCTCGCCGACCTCGACGGCACCGCCCGCTTCGGCCATCGTTCCGGTGCCCAGCGGGCGCGCGCGCATGAAGTCCATCGCGCTGATCGTCGGCGCGGCGCCTTCGATGCCCTCGCCCAGGCCGCCCCGGCGCCGTGCCAGCGTGACCGCACCGACGGCGGCGACGAGCAGGAGGTAGGAGGCGATCTCGAACGGCGCCAGGAACTTCGTCAGCAAAAGCGTGCCGATCTGCTCGGGGGTGCCGAAGCCGGCGACGTAGGGGGCGCCGCCGGTCCCGATCGCCTTGAGCCCCGAGCCCAGCACGGCGATGAACAGCTCGACGACGAGCGCGGCGCCGCACGCGAACGCGCCGAGCGTGGCGGCCCGGCTCGGGGTCTGGCCGAGCGGTGTCGCCTCCTTGCCGATGTAGGAGACGACGAACACGTAGAGCACCATCACCGCGCCGGCGTAGACGACGACCTGGGCGGCGGCGACGAACTCGGCGCGCAGCAGCAGGAACAGCGCCGCCAGCGAGATCAGGTGGCCGACCAGCGCGAGCACGCTGTAGAACGGGTTCGCCAGCGCGATCACGCCGATCGCTCCGGTGATCGCGCCGATCGCGGCGATGAAGAAGATGACGGCTGACATCAGATGCCCGCCGCCCCGGGCGGAGCGCTCGTCGTGGTCTCCGGCACGCTATTCGCCCTCAGTGCGCAGCGGCGTGGATTCGATCGGCTCCGCGAGCAGCATCTCCTTGGTGAAGATCAGGTCGGAGCGGTTGTAGTCGGACATCTCGAAGTCGTGGCCCATGGTGATCGCGTCAAACGGGCAGGCGACCTCGCAGTAGCCGCAGAAGATGCAGCGGCTGATGTTGATCTCATACACCGCGGCGTAGCGTTCGCCGGCCGAAACCCGGTGTTCGGGCGTGTTCTCGGCGGCGACCACGCGGATGCAGTCCGACGGGCAGGCGGCGGCGCACAGCGAGCAGCCGACGCACTTCTCGAGGCCGGTGTCCTCGAAGCGATGGAGCTTGTGGCGGCCACGGAAGCGCGGGTAGACCGGCACCTTCTGCTCGGGGTACTGGATCGTGTGGACGCCCTCGACGACCCGCGCGAAGGTCGTCTTCAGCCCGCGCAGGGTCTCGCCGAAGGCGCGGTAGGTGCCGCCGGCGGCGCCCGGCGCGGGGGCGCGCTGGACCGCGATCTGGTCCTCACCGGGTGACCAGGTCATGTGTGCACCGCCACCACGATGATCGCCGTCACGAGCGTGTTGGCGGTCGCCAGCGGCAGGAGGATCTTCCAGCCGAAGCTCATCAACTGGTCGTAGCGCAGGCGCGGCAGCGTCGCGCGGACCCAGATGAAGAAGCTGATGAAGACCATCATCTTGGCGAGCACGATGAATGGGTCGACCCAGGTCGGCGGGTGGATCCCGAACGGCAGCAGCCAGCCACCGAGGAACAGCGTCACGGCGATACCGGAGACGACCATCATGTTGAGGTACTCGGCGAACAGGAAGGCGACCATGCGCGTGCCGCCATATTCGGTGAAGTAGCCCGCGACGAGCTCCGCGTCGGCCTCGACGAGGTCGAACGGGGAACGGTTGGTCTCGGCGAAGCTCGCGATGGTGAAGATCAGGAAACCGACGAACTGCGGGATGAAGTACCACATGCCGACCTGCGCGTGGACGATCGCGGTCAGCGACAGGCTTCCCGCGGTGATGATCACGCCGATCAGCGCGAGCCCCTGCGAGACCTCGTAGGAGATCAGCTGCGCGGCGGCGCGCATCGCGCCGAGGAACGAGTACTTCGAGCCCGACGCCCAGCCGCCGAGCATCAGCCCGTAGAAGGCGATCGCGCCGAATGCGAACACGTACAGCGGGCCGATCGAGGGGTCGACGCCATAGAGGCCGACGCGCGTGCCGAAGATGTGCGGCGCGTCGCCGAAGGGCACCAGCGCGAAGGCGGCGACCGCCGTGATGATCGAGATCACCGGCGCGAGCACAAACAGCGGCCCGACCGACGTGACCGGGCGCACGTCCTCCTTGGTCGCGAACTTGATGATCTCCGCGAGCGGCTGGAGCAGTCCGAACGGGCCGACGCGGTTGGGCCCGTAGCGGCCCTGGAAGCGCCCGAGCAGCTTGCGCTCGTAGACGATGATCAGCGGCAGGATCCCGAGCGCCACGCCGAAGATCAGCAGCGCCTTGACGATCTGGATCCACCACGGCTCGAAGTAGCCGGCGATCGCCAGGCTCATACGAGCGCCTCCTCGACCGGGCCGCCGTCGGGGTCGGCCTCGGCGGCCGGCTCGACGGGCTCGGGTATCGGCAGGATCTCGATCGTCGAGCCGATCAGGACGTTGGCGCTGTCGGCGGCGATGCCGCGCTGCAGGAAGGCGCTACCGGGCGGGACGGCGTCGCGCGGCGCGATCCGCGCGTGGATCTGGGCGCCCGTCTCGTCGCTGACGAGCATCTCGACTCCGTCCTCGAGGCCGAGCCGGCGCGCGTCGAGCGCCGAGAGCTCGACGCGCTGCTCGGGGTGCAGGAAGGCAAGCGCCGGCGAAGCCGCGACCTCGGGACCGGCCCAGATCGAGCGGTAGCTGCCGAACGCGAGCGCGCCGCCGCGCGCGGCGGGCGCCGGCCGTGGCGCGCGCGGCGCAGCGGCGGCGTCTGAGGGCGACGGCAGCGTGGCGGCCTGCTCGCGGGTCGGCCAGCGCACGCCGTGCCCGCCCAGCTCCTCGAGGGTCAGGCCCGCGTAGAACGGGACGGCGTCGAACAGCGCGGCGCTCACCATCGCCCCGCTGCGCACCCCGAGATCGGTCCCGAGCCGCGCCGCGAGCTCGGCGAGAATCGACCATTCCGCCCGGACAGCGCCCTGGCGGGCGATCGCCGGGCGCAGCCGCTGCACGCGCCCGTCGGGGTGCGTCACGGTGCCCTCCTTCTCGGCGGCCGCCTCGGCCGGGAAGACGACCGTGGCGTGCTCGCGGACCGCGTCCGTGAGGAAGCCGGCATGGACGATCACGGTGCTCGCGTGCTCGAGGGCCTCGGCCCACGCGGCGCGGTCCGGCAGATCGCGAAGCGGGTCGACCCCGAGCAGGTACACGGCGGTCAGCTCACCGCTGCCGAGCCCGGCGGCGATCGCCGTGGTGTCGCGCCCCCCGTCGAGCGCCGGGTCCCCAAGACCCGGCCCGGCGTTGGGCAGCACGCCGGACTCGCGCAGTCCGCGGCCGTTGGCGGCGTCGGGGATCCCGATCAGGCCGGCACCCGGGTGGCCGGCAAGCCCGAGCGCGTCGGCGAGCGCCAAGAGGCCGGCGGCGCCGCCGTCCAGCAGCCGCTCGCCGTAGAGGATCACGACCTCGTCGCCGGCCTCGCGCAGCACGCCGGCCAGCGCCCGCACCGCGTCCGCGCCCGACCCCGCGGCGGCGGCGAGCGCGTCAACGTCGCCGCCTCGCAGCGCAGCCGCCAGCGCCGCGGCGAGCTCGGCGCCACGGCCCGGCGCGAAGCGCAGCGTGCGGGCGCTCGGATCGAGCGCGCTCGGGCGGTCGGTGGCGACGGCGAGCTGGACGTGCCGGCGGCGCACTCCCTTGCGGATTCGCAGCTCGAGGATCGGCGCGTCGTCGACCGGTTCGCAGTCGAGCACCAGCACGGCGTGGGCGAACTCGAGGTCGGAGACGGTGGCCGCGAGTGCCGGCGCGCTGAGCGCGCGCCACTCGTCGAGGCTGACCGCGCCGCCCGGGCGCGAGTCCAGATGCGGCGAGCCAAGCCCCTCGCGCAGCAGACGGCCAAGCAGCAGCCCCTCCTCGTTGCTCGCGCCGCCGCCGGCCAGTGCCGCGGTCCGCGCGCCCGCTCGCCGCAGGCCGGCGCTCGCCTCGGCCAGCGCCCGCTCCCAGCCGACCTCGCGCAGCTCGCCGCCGTCACGAATCATCGGCGCCGTGATCCGCTCGTCGACGTGCACCGCCTGGTAGGCGAAGCGCCCCTTGTCGCACAGCCAGCCGTCGTCGACCTCGTCGTGCTGCCGCGCGAGCACGCGCAGCACGCGCTCGTCGCGGACGGTCAGCGTGACGTTGCACTGTGCCGGGCACAGGGTGCACAGCGTCCCGGCGCCCTCGATCTCCCACGGCCGGGCGCGGAAGCGGTAGGGGCGCGAGGTCAGCGCGCCGACCGGGCACAGCTCGATGATGTTGCCGCTGAACGGCGCGACATAGGGGTGCCCGTCAAAGGTGCCGACGAATGAATGCTCGCCGCGCTCGAGCAGGATCAGCTGGTAGTCCTCGGAGATCTCCTGCGCGAAGCGCACGCAGCGGTAGCAGAGGATGCAGCGCTCGCGGTCGATCGCGATCAGCGGCGAGAGCTCGAGCGGCTTGCGGAAGTGGCGCTTGGGTTCGATGAATCGCGAGTCGCCGGCGCCCCAGCCGAAGGTGATGTCCTGGAGCGGACACTCGCCGCCCTTGTCGCAGACCGGGCAGTCGAGCGGGTGGTTGATCAGCAGGAACTCGACGATGGCGCGCTGTGCGACGCGCGCGCGTTCGGACTGGGTGTGGACGATCATCCCGTCCTTGACCGCGGTCGAGCAGGCGGTCTGGAGCTTGGGGATGCCCTCGATCTCGACCAGGCACATCCGGCACGCACCGACGGGCTGCCCGAGCTTCGGCTCGTAACAGAAGACGGGGATCTCGACGTCGGCGAGCTTGGCGGCGTCGGCGAGCATCGCGTTCTCCGGCGCCTGGATCTCGCGGCCGTCGATCGAGAGGGTGATCGTGGTGGGCGTCGGGCGCGGCATCAGGCGGCCCCCGCCAGCTGCTGGTACTCCATGTGCGACTCCAACTCCTCGCGGAACTTGACGATCATCGAGCCGATCGGCATCGCCATCGCGTCGCCGAGCACGCACAGGCAGTTGCCGATGATGTGCTCCTGGACCGAGGCCATGATGTCGAGGTCCATCGGCGTCGCCTCGCCGCTCGCGATCCGCTCCAGCATGCGCACCGTCCAGCTCGTCCCCTCGCGGCACGGCGTGCATTTGCCGCACGATTCGTGGCGGTAGAACTTCGCGAGCTTGAGCGCGACGTCGAGCACCGGAGTGGAGTCGTCGACGACGATGATCGCGCCCGAACCGAGCATCGTGCCCGCCTTGGCCAGCGAGTCGAAGTCGTAGGGGATGTCGAGGTCGGCCTCGGTCAGGACCGGGGAGCTCGAGCCGCCGGGAAACCACAGCTTGACCCGGCGCCCCTCCGGCGGGCCTCCGGCGAGCCCGAAGATGATCTCCCGAGACGGCGTCCCCAGCTCGACCTCGTAGTTGCCCGGGCGCTGGACGTGGCCGCTGACCGACACGACCTTCGTGCCGGCGCCGTTGGCGACGCCGAGCTTGGCGTACTCGGCACCGCCGATGCGGATGATGTAGGGCATCGTCGAGAGCGTCTCGACGTTGTTGATCAGGGTCGGCCCCTGGTAGAGGCCCTGCACCGCCGGGAACGGCGGCTTCAGCCGCGGGTTGCCCCGCTTGCCCTCGAGCGAGTCGAGCAGCCCCGTCTCCTCACCGCAGATGTATGCGCCGGCCCCCCGATGGAGCACGACCGAGCAGGAGAACTCGCCGCCCAGGATCCGTTCGCCGATGTAGCCGGCGTCGAGCGCCTCCGCCAGCGCCGAGTCGAGGATCCGCGCCTGTGCCTCGTATTCGCCGCGAACGTAGATGAACGCCCGGCTGGCGCCGGCCGCGTGGGCGGCGATGACGATTCCCTCGATCAGCATGTGCGGGTTCTTCTGCATCAGCTCGCGGTCCTTGAAGGTCCCCGGCTCGGACTCGTCGGCGTTGCACACCAGGTACTTGTCCAGGTCGCCCTTCGGCAGGAAGGCCGCCTTGCGTCCCGCCGGGAAGCCGGCGCCGCCGCGGCCGCGCAGCCCGGACGCGTCGAGCTCGGCGATGACTGCCGCGGGCTCCATCGCCAGCGCCTTGCGCATCGACTGGTAGCCGCCGCGGCGTTCGTAGACCTCGAGCGTCGCCAGCCCGGGTTCGTCGATGTCCGCCAGCAGGATCGTCTGGCTCATGCGCCGTTTGCGTTGGGGTCGGCGCTGCGGCGAAGCGCCAGCGCGAGCTCGGGGATCGGATCGCGGCCGGCCTGCAGGTCCTCGACCAGGCGCTGCGCGTCGCCGGGCCCGAGCGGTCCGTAGTAGACGTGGTCGACGGAGACCATCGGCGCGATGTCGCACGCGCCGAGGCATTCGAATGACCGCAGGTTGATCTCCGGATCGCCGGCCGCGGCCTCGGCGATCTGCGCGTGGAGCTCGTCGGCGCCGCGCAGCGAGCAGGAGATGTTCGTGCACACATAGACCGAGTGACGGCCGACCGGCTCCAGCTCGAACATGTCGTAGAAGGTCGCCACCGAGCTGAGATAGGCGGGCGTCAAGCGCATCACGCAGGCGACCTGCTCGATCGCCTCGGGCGAGCACCAGCCATGCACGCGCTGGGCGGCCGCCAGTGCCGGCAGCGCCGCCGAGCGGCGCTCGGGGTAGCGCGCCATCGCCGCCTCGATCTCGGCCCGCAGTTGCGGCGGAACCTCGACCAGCGCCGGATCGGGTACGCCCGATGGGTCCTTGTCCAGGTCGGCAGCCTGATCCCAGCCGGGCACGCGAGAGCCGTGGGCGAAGCGCGCGACGCGGTTCACCGGTCGATCCCCCCGAGTACCGGGTCGAGCATCGCGAGCGTCGCGATCAGGTCGGCGATGTAGGAGTCGCGCACCATCGCCGCGATCGCCTGGAGGTTGACGAAGCTCGGGTCGCGCATGTGCACGCGCGCCGGCTTGGACGATCCGTCCGAGCGCACGAAGCATCCGAGCTCGCCGCGCGGCCCCTCGATCGCGTAGTAGACCTCGCCCGGCGGGACGCGGAAGCCCTCGGTGACAAGCTTGAAGTGATGGATCAGGGCCTCCATCGACGTGGCCAGCTCGTGGCGTGGCGGCAGCGCGACCTTGCGGTCCTCGGTGATGTGCGGACCCTCGGGAAGCCCGTCGAGGGCCTGCTCGATGATCTTCACCGACTCGTAGATCTCGGCCAGGCGCACGGCGAAGCGGTCGTAGTTATCGCCCACCGTGCCGACCGGGATCTTGAACTCGAAGTCGCCATAGGAGCAGTACGGCTCCGCCTTGCGCAGATCCCAGGGGTTTCCGGCGGCGCGCAGCAGCGGGCCGGTGACGCCGAGCGCGAGCAGCGAGGCCTCGTCGAGCGGGCAGACGCCGCGCAGGCGCCGCAGCAGGATCTCGTTGCGGCGCAGCAGGTCGGCGTACTGGTCGGCGCGCCCCGGCATGATCGCGATGAACTCCCGCAGCTTGGCCTCAAAGCCGCGCGGGATGTCCTCGATCACGCCGCCGACCTGGAAGTAGCGGGTGTGCATCCGCTGACCCGAGGAGGACTCGAACAGGTCGAGGATCGTCTCGCGCTCGCGGAAGCAGTACCAGAACATCGAGATCGCGCCGAGGTCCAGCGCGCTCGTGCCGAGCCACACCAGGTGCGACATGATCCGGTTCAGCTCGAGGTGGATCACCCGCAGGTACTGGGCGCGCGGGGGGACCTCGCACTCGAGCAGCGTCTCGACCGCGCCGCAGAACGCCATCGCGTTGAAGTAGTAGGAGAGGTAGTCCATCCGCTCGACCACGGGGATCACCTTCCAGTAGGCCTTCTGCTCGGCCGTCTTCTCGATGCCGGTGTGGACGTAGCCGACGATCGGCTTGAGGTCGCGCACGATCTCGCCGTCGAGCGTCACCAGCAGCCGCAGCACGCCATGGGTCGCGGGATGGTGGGGGCCGATGTTGAGGGTCAGCAGCTCCGTCGTCTGGCCGGTGCGCTGCGAGTTCAGCTGCTCCTCGAGGGTCGAGATGGTGATCGACTCCTCGCGAGCGCGGTAGTCCGAGCCGGTGCTCACCTGGTCCATCCCGGGCTGGTGGCGTCGTTGTGGGTGAACAGCACGGGCTCGCCGCCGACCGGGAAGTCGCGGCGCTGCGGGTGCCCCTCGTAGTCCTCGGGCATCAGGATTCGCCGGAGGTCCGGGTGGCCCTCGAAGCGCACGCCGAACATGTCGTAGACCTCGCGCTCCTGGTGATCGGCGGTCGGCCAGTCGGGAGTCACCGACTGGATGGTCGGCTCGGCCACCGTCACGCGCAGCTTGACCGTGAGCCGGTCGACGCGCTCCATGTCGAGCAACTCGTAGTGCACGCCGAGGCGCGGCTCCTCGGGGTAGTAGTCGACGCCGTGCACGCTCATCAGCGCGCGGAAGCCGTGGTCGTCGCGCAGCGCCGAGAGGACGTCGCGGACAGCGCCCGGCGCGATCTCGACCGTCGCTCGCTCACGAAAGAAGGTCGTCGCCACGACGCCTCCGGGGATCTGCTGCTCGAGCTGGCCGGCGATCAGCTCGAGCCCGACCTGGTCAGGCACCGGCGGGCTCCGCGGCGTCGAGGGTCTCCTCGGTTCCCTCGGCGCCGTAGCGCTCGCGCCAACCCATGTCGGGATCGTCCTGGATCATCTTGCGCAGCTTGAGGATGCCGTGCATCAGCGCCTCGGGACGCGGAGGGCAGCCGGGAACGTGAACGTCGATCGGCATGAACTTGTCCGCGGGGACGATCGCGTAGTTGTTGAAGACACCCATCGACGATGAACACGCGCCCATCGCGATCGCCCACTTCGGCTCGAGCATCTGGTCATAGATGCGTCGCACGACGGGCGCCATCTTGATCGAGACGCGCCCGGAGAGGATCAACAGGTCGGCCTGCCGCGGCGAGGCGCGGAAGGCCTCGAAGCCAAAGCGGGCGATGTCGACGCGCGCGGCGACGACCGACATCATCTCGATCGCGCAGCAGGCCAGGCCGAAGGTTGCGGGGAACAGTGCGTTCGAGCGGCCCCAGGCGACGGCGCGGTCGAGCGTCGTGGTCAGGATCGACTGCTCGACGTGGCGCTCCAGCTCGAGGCCTTCGAGGTCGCCGCGCAGCATGTCGCGCGCGAGCAGCTGGCGGGCGCGGAAGCTCCCCGGTTCGATCGGCTCGCGGGTCAGCGCCATTCGAGTGCCCCGCGACGCCAGACGTAGACGAGGGCGACGAACAGCAGGACGATGAAGGTGATCGTCTCGCCGAGGGCGAAGGTGCCGTAGGCCCGCAGCTCGGCGGCGATCGGGAACAGGAAGATCGTCTCGATGTCGAACAGGATGAACAGCATCGCGATCAGGTAGAAGCTGATCCCGAAGCGAAAACCGTGCTTGACCTCCGAGGGGAGGCCGCATTCGTAGGGCTGCGTCTTGGCCGGGATCCGCCGGCGGGGCCCGAACGCCATATTGAGAAAGGCGAACGCGCCGCCTACGATCGCCCCGAGCGCGAGGAACACGATCGCGGGCAGGTAGGTTCTGATCACAGAGGCGTTATATCACTACCCACCGACCTTGTGACGGAGTGTTACTTAGTGGCAAAACGCTCGATATCCGGGCGCGCGAGCAGCCGATGAGCGCGCGCGAGTTGGCGGTGTGGGGAGCGCTGGCGCTCGCCGCGCTCGACGGCGTGGTCGGTCTGTTCGGAGCGCTCCGCTGGTACCGGGTGGCGCCGAGCCGCGAGTTCTGGCTGGGGGTTCGCGCCGGCCAGGTCCTCGCCCTGGCCTACGCCGCGCTCGCCGGAGTCCTGCTGCTCGACCACCATCACCCGGCGCAGAGCATCTACTACCTGTACGCGCTGCTCCCGCTCGCCATCGGCTTCGTTGCCGAGCAACTGCGGCTGGTCGCGGCGGACCAGGTGCTCTCGGTGCGCGGCCTCGACGACGCGCGGGAAGTCGCGACACTGCCGGAGCCGGAGCAGCAGGCGATCGTGCTCGCGATCCTGCGCCGTGAGATCGGCGTCATGGCCCTGGCCGCGCTGGTCATCTGCGTGCTGGCGCTGCGCGCCGCCGGCACCTACTAGGGCCTTCTGCGAGCCGCTCGGCCGCCGCGGCGCGCGCTGCGAGGAAAACCCGGCGTCGGCATTGGTTGCCGCCGAAAAGATCGATCGCGGACGAAAGCAGAGCGACCGTCTCTCACCGACGCCGGGAGTGAGTCATTCGCCGTCGGGAGTTGGGCTCCTGCACCGCCGGGCGCGGTTCAGGACCCGCGCTACGCCGGCGGTTCCCCATATGATCTGCGCGCGCATGGCTCGTCCCGCACAGATCGCCAAGACCGTCGCGGTCAGCGCGTTTGTCGCGCTCGCAATCAGCGCCTGCGGCTCCCAGGGCATCAAGCTGGCCAAGAGCAGCCCCTACCGGACCGGCGCGGAGCTGTTCGTGACCCACTGCTCCGGCTGCCACACGCTGTCGGTCGTCGGGGCCGACGGCTCGGCGACCTCGGTTCAGGGGCGCCTGCGGACCCAGGCGCCCAACTTCAACTTCCGCCCGGAGTGCGTCCAGAACGTCCTCTACGCGATCCGCAACGGCGGCTTCTCGGGGCAGATCATGCCCCAGGACATCGTCGTCGGCAGCGCCGCGACGGCGATCGCTCAGTTCCTGGCCAAATACGCCGGCACGCAGGCGCCGCACACGCCGACGATCGGGTCGAGCGGCGCATCGTGCTCGAGCTAGGACGCCGGCGGTTCTCGACCTCCGGCTGATCCGCGAGCAACCCGATGCCGTGCGCGCGGCGCTCGCGCGGCGAGGCGAGTCGGCGGTGGCGCCGCTCGAGCGGGTGCTGGCGCTCGATGCACGCCGGCGCGAGCTGCTTCCCGAGCTGGAGTCGCTGCGGGCGGCCAAGAACGACGCTTCCGAGGCGATCGCGGCGGCCAAGCGCGCGGGCGAGGACACCACCGCGGCGATCGAGCGGATGCGCGACGTCGGCGCGCGCGAGAAGCAGCTCGAGCAGGAGCTCGCGGCGGTCCAGGCCGAGTTGGACGCGCTCCTGCTCAGCCTGCCGAACCTGCCGAGTGCCGATGCCGCCGACAGCGACACGGTGATCCGGTCGGTCGGCGAGCCCGCCGCCGGCCCCGCGGCCGACCACCTCGAGCTCGCCGGCCCGCTGATCGACATGGAGGCGGGCGCGCGTCTGTCCGGCGCTCGCTTCGCCTATCTCAAGGGTGACCTGGTGATGCTCGAGCTGGCGCTCGTGCGCTGGGCGTTCGAGCGCCTTCGCCCACAGGGGTTCGAGCCGGTGATCCCCCCGGTGCTGGTGCGCGAGCAGGCGCTCTACGGCACCGGCTTTCTGCCCGACACCGAGCAGCAGCTCTACCGGCTGGCCGACGACGACCTGTTCCTGGTCGGCACTTCGGAGGTGGCCCTGGCCTCGCTGCACGCCGGGGAGATCCTCGACGCCGAGGCGCTGCCGCTGCGCTACGCCGGCTTCTCGTCGTGCTTTCGCCGTGAAGCGGGGGCCGCCGGCAAGGACACCCGTGGGATCTTCCGCGTGCACCAGTTCGACAAGGTCGAGATGTTCGTCTTCGCGACCGCCGAGCAGGCGACCGCGGAGCACGAGCGGATCCTCGCGATCGAGGAGGCGCTGCTCGGCGAGCTCGAGATCCCCTATCGCGTGGTCAACATCGCGGTCGCCGATCTCGGCGCCTCGGCGGCCAAGAAGTACGACTGCGAAGCGTGGCTGCCCGGTCAGGGCCGCTACCGCGAGCTGACCTCGTGCTCGAACACGACCGACTACCAGGCGCGCCGGCTCGAGATCCGCGTGCGCGCCGCCGGCGGACGGCCCGCGGCGGCGCACACCCTCAACGGCACCGCCGTCGCGGTGGGGCGCACGATCGTCGCGTTGCTCGAGAACCACCAGCGCGCCGATCGTTCGGTCGAGGTGCCGCGGTGCCTGGTGGAGTTCGGCGCCCCGCGGGTGATCAGCGCGGCGTAGGCGCGCCGGTCACGCGCCGCCGATCGTCGCGCGACGGACCGCCCGATCACTCCGCGGCCGGTGGCACGGCGCCGGGCGGCGTGGCGGCGGCGAGCGGCTCGACGGGCAGCTCGATCGCGAACGAGGCACCGCCGTCGGGTGCGTTGCGCGCGCTCACGCGGCCGCCGTGCGCGTCGACGATCGCCGCGACGATCGCGAGCCCGAGCCCGGCGCCGGCGCGGCCACGGCCGCGGCCGCCCTCGCTGCGCCAGAAGCGCTCGAACACGGTCGCCTCGGCACCGTCGGGGAGGCCGGGCCCATGATCGCGGACCTCGACCCGGACGCCGCCGTCGGTATCCGAGACCGAGAGCTCGATCGGCGAGCCGGGCGGGGTGTGGGTCAGCGCGTTGCGCATCAGGTTGGCGAGCACGCCGCGCAGCTGCGACGGATCGCCGCTGACCAGCTGCCCACCGTCGAGCGTGAGCGTCACCGCGCGGTCGGGGGCCGCGGCGCGTGCGTCATCGGCGGCGTCACGGGCCAAGCGCCCCAGGTCGACCGGCTCGCGTCTCGCCACGGGCATCTCATCCAGGCGCGCGAGGGCCAGCAGATCCTCGACCAGCACGCCCATGCGCGCTGCCTCCTCCTCGATCCGTGCCATCGCCTTCGCGGTGTCCTCGGGACGCGCCGCCGCGCCCATCCGGAACAGCTCGGCGTAGCCGCGGATCGAGGCGAGCGGGGTGCGGAGCTCGTGGGAGGCGTCGGAGAGGAAGCGCCGCAGCCGGTCCTCGCTGGCCTGACGCTCGGCGAAGGCGTCCTCGATCTGGCCAAGCATGGCGTTCAGCGCGAGACCGAGACGCCCGACCTCGGTGCGCGACTCCGCCGGGCTGACGCGGCGGGACAGGTCGCCGGCCGCGATCGCCCCCGCCGTGGCGCCCATGCGATCGAGCGGTCGCAGGCCGATCCGGATCAACAGCCAGGCGAAGGCGGCGAGTGCGAGCAGCACGGCGGCGATCACGATCGCTTCGACGTCACGCAGCCGGCTGAGCGTTTGCGCGACGTCACTGAGCGGCACCGCGATGATCATCTCGCCCGAGCCGGTGTCGCTGGTCTTGGCGAGCACGCGATATTGCACCCCCGACCCGGCGACGGAGTTCACCGTGATCAGCCTGGGATGCGCAGGATCGGTGGTACGCGCGATCTGTGCCGGGAGCTTCGGAGGCGACTGGTATGGCGGTGCGTAGTAGCCCTTCGCCTGCCCGCGGTTCGGGCGAAAGATGCCCCAGGTCCCCGACGGCAGCAGCAACCCGGCGGAGGGGCCGCCGTGCCCCGGCGCGCCGAACGCTCCCGGGAACGGGCCCGGGCCGGCGGCGCCGCGCCCGGGGGCCGGCTTGCGAAGCCCGAGAGCGGCGTCGAGCACGTCCTCGAAGCCGTTGACGTTGCTCGTTCCCGTCAGTTGCTCGTCGACCCGCGAGGTCAGGAACGAGCGTTCCGCCGCATAGGTGACGACGCCGGCGATCACCAGCCCGACCGCCGTCAGCACGATCAGGCCGATCAGCAGTCGCGCGCGCAGCGACATCGCGCGGCTCAGCTCCTGGGCAGCCGCAGCGCGTAGCCGACACCGCGCACGGTGTGGATCAGCGACGGCTGCTCGACGTCGACCTTCTTGCGCAGGTAGCTGATGTAGGTCTCGAGCACCCGGGCGTCGCCCCCGAAGTCGTAGTTCCAGACGTGGTCCAGCAGCTGCGCGCGGGTCAGCACGCGGCGCGGGTTGAGCATCAGGTAGCGCAACAGCCGGAACTCGGTCGCCGTGAGCTCGATCGGGCGCCCACCGCGTGCCACCTCGTGGCTGTCCTCGTCGAGCTCGAGATCGCCGAAGACCAGCGTCGAGCTGGTTTCCTCGGACAGGCCCGAGCGACGCAGGATCGTGCGGATCCGGGCGATCAGCTCCTCGAGGCTGAACGGCTTGGTGACGTAGTCGTCGCCGCCGACCGTCAGGCCGTGTACGACATCCTCGGTCGAGTCGCGCGCCGTGAGGAAGATGATCGGTACGTCGGTGCGTGCCGTCGCGAGCCGCCGTGCCACCTCGAAGCCGTCGATGTCGGGAAGCATCACGTCGAGCACGAGCAGCTGCGGCCGCTGTGCCGCGACCGAGGCGATCGCGTCGGCGCCGGTCGCGGCGGACGCGACCTCGAAGCCCTCGA
>Ga0307372_10007573_pt1 | contig 15518 bp, 12 predicted proteins | sample OX1MG_FD_202533 | JGI IMG/M metagenome (GOLD analysis project Ga0307372, IMG submission 202533) | Soil microbial communities from Risofladan, Vaasa, Finland - OX-1 | ecosystem: Environmental > Terrestrial > Soil > Coastal area > Acid sulfate soil | place: Finland: Risofladan, Vaasa | collected... | reverse complement strand
GGCGTGCCTAACTTTCACATAAATTAAGAAGCCGCATCCGCGTATCTCATTCAAGTTGTTGATATGGCTTGAATTAGGTGGTGGCCAGGGGCGGAATCGAACCACCGACACGCGGATTTTCAGTCCATAATGTATTCATTGCACTACATTACTGTGCATCGTGATGCATTATAAATCAATGACTTAAAATGCATGCTCATGCACGACAATGCACCGAATCGCATCGGCATTATGGCGTACGTATGGCATAGAACGGTGAGCTACTTAATCCAAAACTCGTAGCGCGACCATCGCGCCAATTCAAGATATTTACTGAACGGAGCAAGATAAATAACGCTGCGATTCTTGACGCCACGGTCGAGATCATTCATGTCATTTTTATCATAATATGAACCACTTGTTTATTTATGACTGGCCCAGTCGAGCAAACCTAATGAATGATTAGCTTTACTTTCTGCGTCAACACCAGGGCCAGTGCATTTGGAAAAGACGGATCAACACTGCATGGAAATCAACAACTGGTAGCTGAGTGTCCCGGCGCCACAATGAGAGTTGTGTCATTTTCATTTTCCGAGTAATTCGTCGGCGCTGGGAACTCAAAAAAGTGGGTCCGCCAGGATGACGTGAATGCCATGCGAAAGTACCCACTCGATTTCACGAAGACTCTTAGATATTATGCGGTGAACTTCATTTTTAAGATTTGATTAATGAATTCATCAAATTTACCTGATTTTGCGACATTAATTATATTTGCCTCCGGATTTTCAGCCGAATACTGCGTGAGGATATTTTCGAACAATTCCATAACGGTACTCATATTTTTGGGTACTAAATTAACATTAATCCCAGCAACATCTCCGGTGCTGTAATACGCTTTTGAAAGTAATACGCTTACCGCAATCCGCGTAATGTGATATAAGAAATTGCTAGCTTGCTGTCTGTTGGCTTTTTCGGCGAAGTGAGTCTGAACATACTTCTTGACTGCCTGATAGATCAGGCAGCAATTCAAATACACTTGGTAATTAGTCCCTCTATCGAATATGGATGAATATAGTTTCCCATCCTTTATCAAGGATGTTGGGCGAGCACGCGCGGTGGAAGGATTGCGATTGATAATTGTATTAATTGCTTGAGCTGCGTTTTGAATGCTAAATATTCGAGCAATCGGTTTCCCCTTATTACGGTAATAATTCTTTCTACGATCATAGAAATAGCCTTTACCTTCAAAATAAAGTTCGATTTCGCGCTGCACGTCATCAGTAGCCCTTAAGCTGTAGACGGAAACTGCCGTTTGGCTATTTGTTGCGGAAATTATTTTGTCAATGGTTTCCTTATCTTCACTAATAATTACTTTAACAAGGATAGAACGTTCTTCTCTTTCCAAGATTTTGTAATAGGAGGCAATACTAAAGGATGTTTGAAGCCCATTAACAATTTGTACACCCTTTAGTGTCAAGGAGTCCCCAACGTGACCTGCCCTGGAAGCAATAATGGTGATTCCATTGTTTAGCCACCAAAAATCTCTTGTGAGGTCTTTCTCAAGCGTTGTCCGAATTGTTTTGTTAACGTCTACGTCGCCTTGAAAATGCCTTACATTGCTTTCAAAAAGCGATTCTCGAACATTTCCTTGATCATCAAAAATAAATTTCTGATAATCGTTTAATTTTACAACACCGATGTATCCAATCGTCCCGCCAGTATATGTAATCGGAAGCGGCGTACCCTTAAAGGTTAATTTCAATTCTTCCGGCACTCTTGAACGGAAGAGTTCAAATAGTTGTTTTGAACTTAGATTAAGATAGCTAAGTTCGGAACCTGCTACAGATTGAGCAGTGACAGTTTTTAGTTGTTGTACTTTATCAATAAATGCCTTACCGACGTCATTTTCGTTTGATTTACATGCATAGTAATAACCAATCTTGATTGAAGCGCCCTTAGCTGCACACGCAACCCACATATCCCGAAAGAGCATAATTTTATCAACAAGCGCCGCGTTAAAACGCTTTAACAATTCATCTTCTTTTTTGCTTAAATCAAAAATAATTGGGGTTGAAACTAATAGTTTATCTAGGGTACTTTCAGTAAATGATTTTTCAGTTTTTGATTGGACAAAAAATACTAGCATTTGACCACTTGATGTAATTTTCATATCTCCAAGCTCATCTCGTGATTTTATTGGATCATCGTTATACATAACCAATAAACTGTCTATTCCACCATCCTGGCCGCCATCTACGATGGAATCCTCTAAATCTTCCTGAGAAATATCGTATTGTTTTGTTATTTGGGTAATAACAAATAATTCAAATAGATCGCTATCTGCGAGGTGAAATTCGTTGGAAGTCTTATATTCCTCCAAGCATTTCGCCAAAATGATTGTGTTATTTCCCTGCATTTTGTTTGCTCCTTAATTCAGTAAAGTAAACTCAGGACCCGCAGATACTATTGATTTCTATTGTCCTTTGACTCACCGTTTTCATTTGCGCAGACCCACACAATATGCAGAAATTTCCATCATTATCAATGGCCACTGCCTATCGGGGTGCGTAAGTAAATATGGAAATCCTGTATCAACCCGGGGCGGATATCAATACGCCGCGTACTTTACCAAGGGGTCCGGGTAAGGCACGCATTCATCCGGGATTATCTGCCGGAACACACTGTGACGCTGATGTCCCGGGTGCTAAAGATCAACCGCAGCGGGCTCTATATCTGGCTGAAGGACCCCGTTTCAGACCGTACCCGCCGGTATACGAAGCTTCTCATGATGATCCGCGAAGCGTGCTGTACTATGGTGCATAATCAGCTGTAGGATTGAACTGTTTTAGGTGGAAATGGGTCACAAATAAAAAGATTCTCGTTTGAACAAGTCCTGTCATCAGACCCAACTACAGACATGTATCGCATTCACTAATATGAAGGGTTGGTGGCTTCCACACCAGGTAAGTTTTGGAGGAGGCAACTAATGAGTAAATCCGCAAGAAAGATAGCCGATCCACGCAGTAATGTGTTGCCTTTCAAACGTCGGAATGTCTGCGAAATTGAATGCATCGATAACTTGCAATTTATGCGTAAGCTTCCAGACGCATCGATGCACTTAATCGTTACATCCCCGCCATATAATCTTGGCAAGGAGTATGAAACACGCCGTTCTTTAGAAATTTACCAGGAGGAACAGGCAGCTACAATTGCTGAAGCGGTTCGACTTTTAAGCACAAATGGATCAATTTGTTGGCAGATCGGGAATTATATAGAAGACGGGGAAGTTTTCCCCCTCGATGCTGTTCTTTATCCTATGTTCAAAGTCCATGGATTGCAGTTACGCAATCGGATTGTTTGGACATTTGGTCACGGACTGCACTGCCAAAAACGATTCTCTGGTCGACACGAAACTATATTGTGGTTTACGAAGTCGACTGACTACACATTCAATCTAGATCCTGTACGGGTACCCTCAAAATATCCCGAAAAGAAACATTTCAAAGGGCCAAGTAAGGGGCAACTTTCGGGACATCCGCTTGGAAAGAATCCTAGTGACGTGTGGGATATTCCAAATGTTAAAGCTAATCACGTCGAAAAAACGGATCATCCTTGTCAATTTCCAATTGGCCTGGTTGAGCGTTTAGTGCTCGCATTGACAAACATCGGGGAGAACGTGCTGGATCCATATCTAGGTGTTGGATCTACGGCGATTGCGGCTTTGAAGAATGATCGTAACGCTTATGGATGCGATACCGTGCAAGATTATGTTGATATCGCAAACAAACGCTTGCAAGAACTTGATGAAGGTATGTTGCGTACCAGACCGATGAATAAGCCAATTTATGAACCACCAGGGAAGATCAAGGAATGAGACTCGATCATGTCTATGACCATCACAATGCCGTTGCCGAGTGGGAGCGGCGGGAGTTGCAAGAATGGTTGACGGACGTATTCGATGTTCCCGCAATCAAAATGAGAGAAGGTTGCACGAGCGAGATACGCGAACATGTTCGCAAAGAATTCGAAAAAGCAGGCTGGGCGATAAACGTAAAGATTGATCAGGGCTTGGGATTGTCCGTATTTGCGATGAAAGATGATCTCGCTTTCCATATTCAAACTGGCAACATAAGTCGCGCGGCTTACGACCTTCTTAAATTACAGTATCTATACCACAGTGGCCGAGTTCAGGCTGCAGCTCTCGCTATGCCGACAAAGGAGTGCGCAACGATATTTGGCAGCAATATTGCGAACGCTGATCGCGTAACTAAAGAACTCGAATTGTTTGATCGAGTTATAACAGTTCCGATCGTTGTTGTTGCTTTTAAGTGAGATAGACATGGACTATCACATAACCGTTATAGATCGTGCTGAACGTGAGGCTCGAATACAACAGAGCGTCGAAACGACCACGGAGACCTCCAATTTTTACGACCTTCGGGGGGATAAAACTTTACTAAAAGTTATCCGACTTCCGATCAATCTTCCAATTTATAGGATGGAGAATTTTCGTACCTTCAGCGATCAAGCAGAATACGTCGCACGTGAACACTTGGTGGCGGACCACTTCCGAGCCGGCCAGGAGAATGAGAGTACCCAGCAAGTTCAACATGAACTCCTTACAAAACTCGCTGCGAAAGGGAAGGCAAACTCTGTCATTCCAATAATTGATGTCCTTAAGCGCGAAGGACAAAGAGAACCCCTGTTAATCACACATCGCGGTGTTGTAGTTAATGGCAACAGGCGCCTCGCAGCTATGCGCGAATTGTTTACGCACGACCCAGGTACATACCACCAATTCAGCAACGTGAATTGCATGGTTCTCCCAGCCGATACAACGTCATATGACATACTCGAAATTGAGGCTGTTCTTCAAGCTCGACCTGAAACACGCCTTGACTACGACTGGATCGGCGACGCGCAGCTGTTATCAGCGCTGCTGAAAATTAAGAACACGCCCGAAGCTGTTGCGAAAGTGCTTGGTAGAAAGCCGAATGAGGTCAAAAATGTGCTGCAAGCTTTATCGGAGGCAGATATATATTTGAAAGATTGGGTTATGGCTCCAAGTGAATACAATCGTGTCGCTGAGCACGGTGAACAGCTTTTCAAAGACATGCCATCTCGATTGGAGGGAAAGCCAGCAGCTCTACAAGACGCCAGTCGAGCCATTGCCTGGACGCTGTTTGAAAATGGCACAAAACTTGATGGACGACTCTATTCATATAATATTGCATTCGGTGCGCGCGCTGCAGACGTTTTAGATCAATTAGCAGATGACCTGGGCATCTCTCTTGAAACTGATGGAGTAGAGGCAGGGGATGATTATGATTTCGACATTGGCGAAGATTCGGCAAATGTAAGCTACGTTTCACTGATAAATATTCTTAAAGAAAGCGCACGGAAAGATGAAGCCGTTGAAATATTGATTGATATTTGTGACAGCGTGAAGGAGTCTGAGAGGGATAAGAAATCTGGCAGCGCTGCGCTGAAGGCTATTACAATCGCGAATGCGAAACTAGCTGAAGTTGACTTATCTCGGGCCGCTAGAGAAACTTACGAATCCATTGAGAGCCAATTAACCTCGGTTATTCAACGCGCAGGTGCCCTACAAGCGAAGATAAAGGATATCCGCTTACAGCCTAATCAGGGTGTGTCAAACGGTGGGGAAACCGATTGACAGTATTGAATGAGCAACAAAATCCAGTTGTTTTCGTCGACTATGATCCTGTTCGACTTACGGGCCGACTTTGTCTAGTCGGTAAACCTGCAAGCTCGATCTGGGCGCGTCTTCGCGCTCGCGCAATTGCAGATACAGATGGCCGGGAGTTGGCAGACGATCAATTGGAATTACCTTGGCCATCAGTTCTTGACGTATTGCGCGAATATGGCACTCGACAGCAGCAACAATATTTCGGGTTTCGTTTTAAGTTTCGAGGTGAGGCAGAGACACTTGCGAAGCAGTTCTCAGAAGAAGTAAAACTAGCCCGCATCGCAAGGACTGAACTTGCAGTCACACTTACCACTGCAGAAATGGACCAGCGGCTCGCCGCGGCAGGGTTCACACTTCGTAGGTTACGTTCGTTCCAGCAGAGGGATCTCCAACATCTATTGTCGCTTCGCCACGGAGCGAACTTTTCCGTCCCCGGATCTGGCAAGACAACCGTTACTCTTGCATTGCATTTACTTTTGCATCGTCAAGACCAACATCTTCTCGTGATTGGACCCAAGGCAGCATTTCCAGCGTGGACAAGTGTTATTGATGAATGTATAGATCCGGCAATACCAGGATCTATGTCTGAGAAATTCACAATATTAGATGGTTCAGATAGAGAAAACGAAATACACCTTCGATCCGGCGCCACTCGCTTCTTAATGACCTATGATTTGATGGTTCGACAGCAGTCAATGCTTGCAGCCTACATGGCGCGACAGCCAGTACATCTTGTACTGGACGAAGCTCACAGAATGAAGGCGGGTATTGATTCCCAACGCGGAGCATTCTTGCTCAATACGGCAGCATTGCCGGTGCGCCGCGATATCTTGACTGGTACGCCAATGCCTCAAGGTCCACAGGACCTCGCTTCGCAGCTAGGATTTCTCTGGCCTGGACATGGCCTAGATTTACAAATTCAGCGAGGTGTCATTCCGCGCACCGTTCTCGGGCAGTTATACGTGCGTACTACGAAGAGTGAACTAGGGTTGCCGAAGGCGCGACGATATTTTAAGAATGTCACGATGCTTCCAGGTCAGCAAGCACTATATGGCATTGTGCGTAGCGAAATGCTAAGGAATTACGCATCGATTACACGCGGCAGTCTAGGCAATATCGATTTTCTTGGTGCACGACGTTCGGTAATGAGACTTCTCCAGTTATCCGCCAATCCAATACTGGCATTGAAGGGAATTACCGAAGATTATGCAGGGGTGAAGTCTGGGGTAATAGATGCTGTCCTCGAAGAAGGCCCATCTTCAAAGATGCGTGCTGTTATTGATCACGCACGTGAACTAGCGAGCCATGGCAGGAAAGTTGTTATTTGGACGATCTTCACTGGCACCCTTATTGAACTCGAAACGCTACTTGCGGATTTGAATCCAGTCAGTCTTTATGGAGCTATCCCATCAGGCCTGTCTTCCGATGGTTCCACGCGCGAAGGTCGCTTAAAGCGATTCCATGAAGACCCAGCCTGTCTCGCAATGATTGCCAATCCTGCTGCGGCCGGTGAGGGCATTAGTCTACACACCGTTTGCCATGATGCGATCTATCTCGATCGAAGCTATGTTTCTACGCACTACTTGCAATCAATTGATCGAATCCATCGTCTCGGTCTTCCGCCCGATGTTGAAACCAACATTCATATTTATCGAACTAAGGCTCCTGCTGGGCTCGGGAGTGTGGACTACTCAGTTAGCCGTCGTTTGGCAAAGAAGATACGTGGGTTGGAAGAGCTTCTTGATGACACGGACCTTCATGAGCTCGCATTAGACGAAGAGAACGCCGAAGATCCGGTCGACTATTCGGTTGATTTGCAGGACTTAGTAGATCTTGTTGAGGAGCTTGAGGGTAAACATCCCTTAGCTGCAGAGGAGGAGGAGAATTGAGTGCGTTGGGTTTCGATCGCCTATTCTCAATGAGTGCATTCGATGGCCTACGCAGTATTCGCAAGCAAGCCCTACAGTCTCCTGGCCTTGAATACACCGCCGTTATTAACATTATCCGTAATATAGATTCGGATGCGGGTGGCCTTGATTTTGAGGCGGCTTTGGAATTAGATGTGATACTTCCAGCGGAAACGCCGCTTGATGTCGCTCCTGTATTCTACCGATGTTGCATTTCCGATGTCGTCCTAGCGCATAAGATAACCTGGGCAAGATCCATAATGCTTGGGCGAACGATGCTTCTCAAGCAGCTCAATCGCGACGAACAACAGTGTTTCCGATCCGCTCGTCTGCTCGAAGCACCACCCCCTGATGATGTAGTTGAATGGTGGGACACTCTTTCAGGTCAGATACGTCATACAATAAACAAAAATAACTTGTATCGAGGACGTCAAGCAGAGAAACTCAGCCTCGAGCATGAGATTAATCGCCTTCGAGAGCTTGGGATCAACATGTCCCCACTTTGGGTTTCGGTTGACGATAATACTGTTGGCTACGATATATTATCCTATGACTTAGGAGAATTCGGACCGATGAACAGAATGATCGAGGTTAAGTCAACTATTGCGTCACCGCTGCATTACAACGTGAGTCGTAACGAGTGGGAAAAAGGTCGGATGTACGGTAAGAGTTACCACTTCCACATCTGGAATTTAGCAGTAACACCGCCTCGATTGTATGAGCGGACGCTTGACGATGTGCTGCAACACATCCCGTTTGACCAGCGGAAAGGCAAGTGGACAAATGTTGACATCCCAGTTGGTGGAAGTTAGCAGCTCATAGCGGACTTTGGAACGGAGACCACCCTGGGCTAAAACGTAGGTACATACATGTCCTTAGACAGGTAGTAGATCCAGTCCCATTTCCCCTTTTTGCTAGGTCAGGCTTCACGCCGCCTTGGGTTATTTGCCACCGGCTGTGTTCACAGGGCAAGCGACTTGATATGCTTAAAACCCCGAATCGAATCCAGCACTGTTTTCAGGGATAGGTCAACGTTCAATGGCTAAGAAGATGTCATCTCAGGAGAAAGAGACGGTGCGATGTCGTCCTATATCGATGACATCACATTGACGATGCCGAATGCTTCGCAGGGCGATTTGAATTGGAGCCGCCGGTTGCTGGCTGAGAATGGCTTGAAACTTCATACGGAAAAATCGCGCATATATCGTGCGAGACAACGAAAAGTCATAACCGGAGTAGTGGCTCGAGATGGGGAAACGATCGCTCCACATGAGCAACATATGAAGGTACGAAAGCATTTCGAACGGCTCAATAAATTGCCAACTGACACAACCGAGTTCTCATCACACGCTCGCAGCGTTCTGGGCCATTTAGATCACATTGCGCAGATAGACAAACGCTTTAAGAAACATGCATCAGGCAATCGGAAGCGTCTACGCTCGTGGTTATAGTTCATGACCTCAGCATGCGTTTATGCTAGCTGACCATGAATTCCATTGACCTTTCAAGCGAGCTTGAAAATGAAGCTCTACGCTTGGGTAGCTTGTGCCGACGAAATGCGGCAGGATGCCGTCAAGAATTGTTACCTCATTGCATGGATCGGATACTTTCTGTGAGCAAACTGGCTCGATAAGGCTCTACATAAGATGAATAGATGCAATGACAAAATTGCGTGTCGTCTCTACTAGCCGATATACAATTATACGGCCTCAGGGACGACTTCTTTTGGCTGCGACACCATTATTTCACAACACAGTCGGTATCGCGCATGCCGGCAGCCAGGGCGCCGGGTATTGCCCTAATTTGACGGCGTTCTCTTTACGAAGGAGGCGCCGGAGGTCTAGATTGGGCGCTCCATAGAAGGAGGATAGGCACATGACAGCTTTGACACGGTCACGCAAGAAAGCCCGGAAGGGTGTTCGCCTTACGCGAGCCCCAAAGTATCGGATCACGCCTGTTGAGGGTCGGGCACGCACCTTCACCGGGCGGCTGTTGAAGACGGTGAATGTGGGACCACTTCGGCTCGCGATTTTCAAGGTGCCCAAACAAAGAAGGAAATCAGACTAGCTCAGTCTTTCCCGGCTTCTTGTAGTCATGGACGATAGCGGCGTGAACCTTTGAGCGCGGCAGGTGGGCGAAACAAGCGTCATTTGCGTCATCAAGGCCGAGGCCAAGATCAGGCACCCAAGCCAGGATCACGCCGGTGAGCGCAGCCGACCAGCGCAAGCGGGTGTGCTTAATCACAAAAAGCTGGCACATCGTTGCCTCCGGTGAATCTATGAATCCGGCCGCCCCACTACCTCCGCATCAAGAATTCGAGCTACGGCTGAAAGCTCTATCGCGCGACGCCCGGGCCGCAGCCCGATTCACCTATATCGGGGAAGCCATCGGGTTCTCCTCAGCCCAGCAACCGCAGCTTATTGCGCGCCTCAACGAATTTGCGGGGTTCTGGAACACGGTACTCGGTGCGCTGCAGACCAGCGCCATCGTCGCGCTGGGCCGGATGTACGACCGGAGCAATAAGGTCCTGAGCGCCCGAAAGCTCTTGGACTACGCTACGGCCAACCTAGGGCTGTTCAGCGCGGACTCGCTCCGTGCCCGGCTTGCAACCCGGCTAACAGCGCCAGCGGAAGTGGATGCGTACATGGAAGATGTCCGGCCGCCCACGCAGGCCCAATTCGGCGCCCTGACCGCAGCACTCGACGAGCACACTGCGCTCTACAAAGAAAAAATCAAGGTGATCCGTCACAGAGTGTTCGCCCACGCGGGCCGCATCACGCAAGAGGAACTACACGCCATATTCGCTGCGGTTCCGGTGGCCGACTTCGAGCGGCTGACGGTATTCCCACTGCTCCTTTACGACGCGCTTTGGGAGACGTACGCCAACGGCCTCAACCTTGCGCTCAGCGATATGCCCACTGCTATTGCGGAACTCATAGCGAACCCACTCGGCCAGCGTGCAGTCGGCAAGGAGCACCAGCACGCGGTGCAGGACACAACCGAGTTTCTCGAATCATTGGCGCCAACCAATGGCGAGGAAAGCGGCCGCCGGTAAGTCTCAGCGATCGTCGCCTCGGTCATCGGCTCGACAGTAAATCATGGTGTCAAATGTTTAATCAGGTCTTCTGTAAATTTTTGAGTGCGAACGTTGTCTCCACTGAGATCGCCACCAGAAACAGTTCCAATTATTTTAGCCGCATTGATCAGTAACCCATCAGCAGTCTCAGCATCCCAAAGGATATCGCTGATTGTTTTGCAATATTTATCCATATTGTGCGCGTTCATATTCGGCATCGGCGCCGGGTTCGCCAACAACCGTGCGGCCAATAGTAAATGATATCTCGATCGCTTATATTTTGAATCCAGTCGCGAAGTTCGAAATAAGTATTCCAATTTGTAAAGAGAAAACGCTGCAACATAATAGGGCTCTGGTCTATGGCCTTGCGCAAATATTGCCTTACCAACTCTGTCTAAGAGTCTGGCATAGTTTCGCGTTGCTCTATGAGGCTCGTTCAAGAACATGGAAGCAAACGCGCGAATCATATTGCGAGGAGTAACAATGCGGGTTCGTTCTATGTCTAGGCGATCATATTGCCGAGAGCGCCGTTCATAAAACAATTTTCGGCCATTTCCAAATGTCTGAAAGAATGCTTCCAGTTGTTTTGCAAATTCAGTAACAGCAAAAAATTGCTCTGCCCTAACTTCAGTTTGTCTATTTGTCGCACGGATAATGGATTCAACAACGTTTTCATCCTGCGTGCTGATCAAACGAATAGGGATCATCACTGCATCATTAACGTACTCACGTTGATTAAAAAGAACATGGCTAGTTTGGCATCCATTTACGATCTGAAAATCTTCAATGCGAAATTTGTTACCCGTTAATTGAAGATTTCTGGCGATAACTGTTACACCGTTATTCATAAGCGCAAAACGCGACTTATGATCGGAGATTAGCGTTCCTCCGATCTCCATATTTACAGCGTTCTCCCCCTGCCAGTCGCGGACATTATCGTAAAATATGCTATGAATAATGTCACCATCTTCATCTTGAATGATCGAAATGAATTCTGGAGCGGATATAAACCCCAAGTAAGCCTGCATCACACCCGCAATTTCTGGGGCAACAGTTCGGTTGGAGAATGTAAACTCTCGTACAATCGCATTCTTCGTTTGACTATATAACCTTTGAATTACATCTGCTCCGACGCAGGCAAATTCAACGTCGCGAAATAAATTCGTTGCACGCAAATCATCTTCGGCGGCTTTGCGTCGTGCTTCGAGTGCAGCATCTCCTATCCATCTTCCAGTCGTTACGTAATACAAACGGCAGGATGGATTCCCGCGTTTAAATTTCCCACTATTCTTATAGATGGTGGACATAATTGATGTCGCTTCTTTCACGGTGTCGTTTCGTGGGAGGCGCGGTTGATCGCTGAAGAAATCTCCGACGCCAAATGAGAAGGTGCCAATCTTTGCGGCTTCAAAACTGGGTGAGCGGCTCGCTTGGACAAATATGAACATGACATCGAGATGGTCACTGACAGATATCAAATCTTTTAGGTTATCAAAATCAGTGATAAGACTGCCGTTGACAATGATCGCAATAGCGTCAATTCCAGTGTCGCTACCAGCACCCGTAACAATCTCTTCGGTCTCGAATGTCTCGCTGTATTGCCGTCTGACTGTGACGTAACTGGCAAAATGCTCAAAACGTTTTTCCTGGGGCAACGTAGCAATGTCGTGCGCTTTTGAAAATTCATCCAGCAGTGATTCGGTAATTCGGTCCATTATTGTGCCCCAAAGGTAATGTTGGTCCAGTGCCAGCGTCATATATTAGATTCTTAGGACACCGATGGCCACCACGCGCCAGGAGTCAAGGACTTTGGCGATTTTTATCCCGAGCTTTCGCGCCGTTTCAACGTAAAGAATTGCCTCAGGTATGCACGATTGCCCGCGTTTGGACCAACAAACGGCATGGTTGCCATCGTCCAGGATGAGCACTGCTTCTGCACATTTACCCTTTAAAACTTGTGCAGATTCCCGGATATTTGTCGGGGCATAAAACAGCAACCAAGAAAGTAGTACCAAAGTATGGATTGCGAGTGCTACAAAAGCCCCCGCTCAGCAAAGGAAACCACTTCGGTACCGCCCACCACGAAGTGATCAAGCGTGCGAATGTCGAGAAGCGCGAGCGCGTCTTTGAGGCGCTGGGTCAGCCGCCGGTCGGCGTCGGAGGGTTCTGCGATTCCGGATGGGTGATTGTGTACGAATATCACTGCAGCAGCATTGTGATGCAGTGCCTCTTTCACCACCTCCCGTGCATGCACGGAAGCACCATCGATGGTGCCACGGAACAGCTCCTCAAAAGCAATGATGCGATGGCGATTATCGAAGAATAGTACGCAAAAGACTTCGTGCGAGCGATCCGAGAGCCGGGTCGTGAGCCAGCGTTTGACGGTGGCAGGGTCCGTTAGCGGTTCACCGCGCTCGACCCGCTCGCGCAAAATGGATTCCGCGAGCGAGACAATTTCCTCCGCGTTGGCTGGGCGGTTCATCCGGTAATTACCCTCCGCGTCCCGGATGAAAATTTCGGTGGAATTCAGTTTGGATTTCATATGACGGCCTCCGTCTTGGGTGAATGACGGGACCGAAAAAGCCGGGGACCGGCCAGTGTCACTGGCCGCGCAGCGCCGCAGGCTTGGCCTTGACACGATCAGGCCGGGACTCGGCTAGGAACCGGGACTATTCATTCACCGAGGAGGCCGGACGAGAAAATACCCACCGAAATGGGCGGGATGCGGGAGGTGGCACAAGAGGGAGCTTGTCCAGGGCGAGGAAAATCGGAATACGTGAACCATTGCAGCTGGGCGATATAGCTGAGACTGCCGCCGTGCAAAAAGCTCGCGCCTTAGAGGACTCTCGCACCATGGTTATTATGGCAGTCGTTCGAGACAGAGTGCGCTCACAGAGACGGGACTACTGACACCGCTGAAGGTTATTTCGACCCTGAAACGAGGCATGCATGGCATCTATATCAGCAGATGAGCCCAGAGCATCTAAATAGATGTCGGAGAGCACAGGTTCCTCTACAATTAGCGAGAGATCACGGGTACTGAGCGTGCACAGAGACTGCCTTGATGCACATCGGAGGAAAGAGGCTATTATACCGGGACTCATGGTAGGCTCGGAGAGGAAGTGATTCTCATGAGCGATGATGACAAATATAGATTCAGGATTGAGGCATACACGCCAACGACTATTCCTATGTCGCGGTTGGCAGAGTATCTGATTCAGATTGCTATATTGTTAGGCAATCAGGATCACGTGCATTTTGAGAATCTTGAAGAAGGCAGCACAATTGTCGCGCTCAACATCGATAATGTTGCAGCCCCGAAAGTTCGGAATCGCCTAGCGGCACTGCGCGATGAAAGCCCACCTGAAGATGCGCTGACTTCCATTAATACTCTCAATGAAATGTTGCGTAATGATAATGCCCGTGGGGAATTATTGTACGGAATGGATAATATCATCCCGTTTCCTGGAAAGGATATTCCCAAACCAGACAAACTAGGGCCTTTCAATCAGGACGGGAAACTCGATGGTGTTCTCATGCGCATAGGCGGCAAGGATGTAACAGTCCACGCTACTTTGATTAGTGCCGAAGGAAAAGAATGGAAATGTATTGTAAATAAAGAACAGGCTAAGGAAATGGCCCATTACCTTTTTGGGCAACCATTGCGCGTGTTTGGCACCGGCCGGTGGGTACGTGATGAATCGGGTCAGTGGGAATTGCTTGGATTTAAAGTCACACACTTCACAAAAGTTGATGATCGGGATTTGGAAGAAGCGGTAAAAAGACTACGGCAGATAGAAGGTAGTGAATGGGGGAATGAGGAAGATCCAATTGGATTGCTGAATATCGTAAGAAAAGGTCCGGATGAGGTACATTGATGGTCGTCTTTGATTCGACCGTTATACTCCTTATGCTTCAACCAGAAGCCAAACCACCCATTGACCCTCAAACTAAAAAGACCCTTGAACACGCTAAGGAACGGATTGATTTCCTGATTCGCACGCTATCAAAAAACAAGACAAGAATCTTAATTCCAACCCCCGTGCTGGGTGAGATATTGGTGCGGGCTGGAAATGCAACAGGTAAATATCTTGACGAAATAAACAATAATCATACTTTTCAGATTGCCGATTTCGATCAAAAGGCGGCTGTGGAACTCGCACAAATCACGGCGCTGCACTTAAGAAATACTGGCCAAAAGAAAATGACTCCACAAGAAACCTGGGCGAAACTGAAATTTGACTGGCAAATTGTCGCAATTTCCAAGGCTAATGGTGCCGACATAATTTATTCCGATGACAGTAATGATCTTAGGCGTGCGGCAGCCGCGGCCAGTATTACTGTGGTGCAGACTTGGGAGCTACCAGTTGCGGCTGAAGACAGGCAAGGCAAGCTAACGCTCGAACCGGGGGTGGACTCTGGCGCTCCCGAAAACTGAGCTGCTTCTGCATGAAAAGGCACGTCGCCAGCCGATGTATGCTTATGGCTGAGATTGATTTACTACCGTCGGTTGTCCGATTATGGCGAGCATCGCGTCGTGAATGTGTGCCGCCATGTGAACCCAATGTAGCTGTCCTTTTTCGTCGCACTGCACTTCGATGAGGTCATAGCTATTGGACTTACCATGCACCTGCACCGGCCACCACTCATACCAATAAACGCTGCGTGCGCTAGTAAAATCTGGGGCAGCTGGATCTAAATAATTCGGCAAAGATTCTCGATTACAAATACACTGCACAATCTTCTCCCAGTTAATCTGGATACTTGGCGCAAAATTACCATTCCGCTGATCGGGTTGCTCCACGACGATAAACAACCTGCGTTCGCGGTCTAGATCATCGTTGTA
>Ga0307372_10007572_pt1 | contig 15519 bp, 14 predicted proteins | sample OX1MG_FD_202533 | JGI IMG/M metagenome (GOLD analysis project Ga0307372, IMG submission 202533) | Soil microbial communities from Risofladan, Vaasa, Finland - OX-1 | ecosystem: Environmental > Terrestrial > Soil > Coastal area > Acid sulfate soil | place: Finland: Risofladan, Vaasa | collected... | reverse complement strand
CGATAGTTCCTTCATGGCAGATTCCGACACGCACGATCCGTTTGCGTTTGATGGCATCATTTCAGCGCGTGTCCGCAGCTTGCATCTGCTGCAATCTCCATGGCGAGCCGCGACCGAGGCTGCTCACCACCACATAGTAGACCAGCGTGACAACGTAGATTCCAACGGCTATCTCCGCGCCTCCTGGAATTATCAAGGAGACAACGATTGCTGTGAAGTACAAAGCTGGTCCCCCTAGGAGCCTCCTGTTCACGCTTGCCATGACCCTCTCGTCCACTACGTCCACCACCAGGAGTTTCCTCCTCACGGAGTACATCCAGATTCCCTGCATGCACAACCCCGAAGCGATAAGGTTCAACCCGTAGACGATAGTTGACACCTCCGTGTTCCAGAACCTCCCGATGAGTTCGGTGGAGAAGGGGACCAAACCGACGCTGAGAAGAAACAGCATGTTCAGCCATATCAGACCGTTGTCAATCCGGGAGACGAAATGGAACATGTTGTGATGTCTGACCCAGAACACGGCCAGGATGAGGAAGCTCATCACATAGCTCAGGATCGTCGGTCCGAGTCCCAAAACGTAGGATGTGATTGCCGAGCCGGTCGAGCCGATGATCGTCGGGATGCTGAGGCTCAGGACCAGCACGGTCATGACCGTGGCGAAGACTCCGTCGCTGAGGGCCTCGATCCTCCCCTTTCCGAGCCCGAAGGTTGTTGTCGAAGCCAAAGTAAACCTCAGAGGACTACCCCTACAAATAACCTTCTTCTGCCGGTGGCTGGATGGGTTCGACCTGCGGCTCGACACCGGGCGCAGCTCGGGAGCGTTGCGAAAACACTAGCCCCTCGAGAAGAACCCCATTCAGGAATGGTAGCGGGCCCGACGGGATTCGAACCCCGGGGGATCAATAGATGGATTCTTCCGGCGCTCCGGGAGACCCAGCACGAGAAACGGCAGGTGTCCAACGCCATGACGCAAGCATCGGCCCGAGGACGCAAGAGCCGTCAGGCCGTTCTCAGGGCAGCTAGGGCCGCCCGGAACTTCTCGATAGAGTCGCGAGACGGCGTCATCACCAGAAGCGAATCCCCGTTCTGAATCACGAACTCGTCGTCGGGGTTCGGGATAATCTTGCCCTCTCGCATCACCAAGAGCACGGGTGCGACCTCGTTGAGCGCCTTGAACGTGGACATCGCACTTCCAATCTCTCCTACTATGAACTCGGCGATATATCGTGATGCCCGACCTAGGTCGGGGCTCATAGGGGGCGCGATGAACATCCCGACGACCTCAGGCGCGATTGTTGAGAAAGCGAGGATGCTCGCGACGATGTCGAAGATCGGGAATACCACATCGATGTCAGACGACGCCTTCGCCGATTCGGCGAGGTCGCGGTCGGTGACCACGGTCAGGATCCTCACGCCACTGTTCTGCTTCCTCGCGCTCATCGCGACCAGAAGGTTGTCGCCGTCGTCGTCGAGCGCGCACACCAGGGTCGAGGCTCTGTGAACTCCGGCCTCCCTCAGGGCCTGGAAGGGCCTGCCGGCGGAGGCGTGGATTGCAAGCTCCCCCGACATCTGCAGGGAATGGGCCTCCTCAGGGTCTACGGTGATAATGACGTGGCCCACCTTCATCTCATCGAGCGACTCCACGGCATATTGCCCAAGGTACTTGAAGCCGGCCACGATCACGTGGCCTCGCACGTGCCCGATCTTCCTCGTCACGCTCCTCTCCCTTAGGCTCTCCCTGCTCGTCACCGAGCTCAGGATGCCCTGCACCACGGACGCCGCAAGACCGACGCTCACGATGAACGTGGCGGCGAGCATGACCTGCTCTGCTGGCGCCATCCCGACTATGTTCGGTGTATAGATTCCTATCGTCGTTATCGTGGAGACGGCGCCCACGAAGGCGGTCAGGAGGTCGAGGTGCTGATAGTGGGAGAAGACCGCCGTCCCAAAGCCAAACATGAAGACGAGGAGCAGAATCTGAACCCAGATGTGCCGCAGTATCGAGAGGGGGCCGTAGAGTACCAGGTCGCCGAGGTCGTTCAACCTCGTGGAGAGGCTCTCCCTCGCCCCAGAGCGGGCCAATCGTCGCCCGCCGGGATGGGGGCCGTCGTCGTCAGAGCTTGAAACCATCCGCCTCGCCAACAACTCCTTCTCGAGCGCGACCAGCGAGTCGCTGTCTGTCACCGCATAGATGACGTCCCCACGCTCGAGGCCGAATCCCGCATCCGGGTTCATGATGGTCTTTCCCGCCCTCGAGACCATCACGATCGGGGCTACCCTGTTGAGCTCGCCATAGCTGGCTTTGCCAGCCCCATCCAGCACGAAATGAGAGATGTGCCTCGACTTGAAGTTGCCCTTCACGAAGATCGCTGAGATCCCCTTCGAGACCGTCGACAGGGCGAGCAGCTGCCCAACGAGCTCGTACGGCGCGATCACTATGTCCGCCCCGCTCGAGGTCGCCGCCTCGGCCATGTCCCTGTCGTTGATGACCGTTATCGCCCTCAGACCTGGGTTGATCTTCTTCGCGTTGAGGATGGCGAGCAGGTTGTCGCCGTCGTCGTCGAATGTAGCGATTATCGCCGTCGCCCTCGCTGCCCCCGCCGCCTTCAGGGTCTCGAACGACTTGGCTATCGGAGAACCCAGCGCGGGGACATGGCTCTTATGGAGGCCAGGCAGCAGGCTCTCGTCGCGCACGACGACCACGTACGGGAGCCCCATCTCCTTCAGCTTCTCGACCAGGTATATCCCTAGCAGCTTGTAGCCCAGCACGATGACGTGGTTCTCCAGCTTCGAAACGGCACCTGGCGAGAACTCTTCTGGCGCTCCCGACAACCTGGACTACCCCTGCCCGTGCCGGTTTATCCACATTTGTTCCTGCAGGAACGTGGATGCGTCTTCTAGAGGGAATGGCGGGCGAGACGAAGACCCTGAGCTCACGGGTGAAGCGTCGTCAGGCCAAGATGAACCAGCTGAATATCAGATGCTAAGAAACCGTTGACCGCCCAGCTCTACGACTCCCGGCCTCGGCGGCGTGAGGATGGCCCTTGGGCCCACGGTGGTTGCACAGAATAGCGCGGGTGGTGGCCCGGTTCTGCCATCGATTTCATGCCGTCATCATGCCATGCCTCCTGTTTCTTCGCCTTTCGAATTACCAGAGGCTTTTTATCGTCAGGCGCCGCTCGCACCACCGTTGCCACTCGAAGAGGCAGAGATAGAGCCCACTCAGGAGATCCACCCCCTCCTTGAGAAGATGGAGCATGGGAGGTTCTACAGGCTCACAGAGTTGTACGAGATGACATACGGCGCGGAGTTCTTCGTCGACATTCAGAAGAACGAGGACGAGAAGACCATGTGGCTCTTCATGACGAAGGTCCTCAACCTAAGGACACAGCTAGAGGTCCTTGAAATCCTTGGCAGGCTAAGGACCGGCAGGAGAAAGGGGGTGCAAGAGGATGAGGTCGACGTTGCTGGTAACAATGTGTTGCGCGGCCCCGTCATCTACTACGCGAAGAAGTAGGCGACCGGGCGCCTTTTGCGTTGCGATATATGACAAGTTGTGGCCTGTCCCATGCTTGGCTGGCGCGGCCTGTATCTCCCCTCTGCCTGGTGACAAGCACGAAGGCAGGGATATTCAGGGGTCCTGGGCTGGCGGACCTATCCGCGCTCCGCACCGTGGCTGGGCTCTGCCGCATCGCCTCCCCTGAAGGGGTCTCGAGCGCGATAAGATCGTTCTCGCCAAATCTCATCGTCCACCCGCCACCGGACCAGTTCGTTTCACCAAAGGACATCGGGACGATCTCTGGTCTGCTCGGCCGGGTGACAGATGTCGCTATGGGGTCCTGGGCTGGGAAGCCACCCTGAAACCCGCGACGCCGTAATCTCTCAGGTAAAGATAGTCGACAAAGCGGGATTGCCGATGCTTATCGATGCAGACGCCACCGTCGCCTTAAAAGACGATCTTGATGCCCTCCGCAACGCTGCGAAAGGCGTCAGCGCACCACAGTGGATGCTTGTTAGCTAACTATCAATGCGAAGGCGATTAAGCCAGAGTCCCCTGTCAATCTCGGTCAAAATGGAACATTTGCCACCCGAAGGTTTTGTATGTCATGGGTGCTCCGCAAGCTTCACAGATGTCGACGAGCTGGCAAGGCACGAAAAGTCACATGAGGTGAGCCGAACGGAAGACGCAGCGTCTGGTTCAGATAGTCCCGATTCGAAGGGATCTGGGACTGATTATGAGAACGGCGTTATGGATCCCCCAGGTCCAGTGCGGACCGCAAGCAGCGTTCGCGCCGATGCCAAACGGGATGCAAGTCCTGACCAAAAGCCCGATCCGGTCAAGAACGATTAGCCTCGCGACGCGCGACAGTCGCTCGGATGAGGGCGGGATGGTATCATCAATCAGTGATAGCCTGCCTGCCTTCCTTAACTCCGACTCGAAGACGCAGGGCCTTTATCGACGGCCTTTGCGCTCGAGGCCGACTTCTGATCCTTCTCGGACGTCGGAGACGACTCGCCTACCTCGACAAGAACGCGGGCTCCTCGGGAGGAGTGGTCCAGGTCGTCTTCCTTCGCCATCGGCTTGTTCATCGTTTCTCCCTCGGCTCGGGTCGTTCGGCGCAAAGTAGTTCAGTGTGAAGCAGGTTCGAGAACCTCGGAACGTGAACCATCCGATGGGTCGGCTGTGCTTACACCTTCGAACGCGTCAAGAAGAATTATGACAGCGCAATCCATCAATCAACCGCGGACATCGCTTCATTCCAGCCAGTATCCTTGGCGATCGTAATGTTGGTGCAGTCCGATCTCATAGTCCCGAGTTATCAGAGAAGGCTCCGTGTACTCCGGTGACTGCTTGACGGCCTCGCGGGTGAGATTGACCAAGACTTTCGAGTCGTCCCAACTTACGCTCTTGATCCACTGCGGCGAGACCAGGACCTTTTTTCCCGGCCACCAGTTCTGTGCATCGACGATCAGGTAACGAATCGCCCACCTCTCGTCGTCGACGATGAAATCTTCGACGTGACCAATGTCGCCGTCGGAGGCCTGGATGTGATATCCACTCACAGCGTTGGTGCTTCGCAAGTGGGAGTCCCATTTTTTCTCAGCTTGGGTAGCTCCTTCCGATACTTTACGGTCTCGCGCTATGTAGGGATAACCTCCCCACATCGATGAGCCGTACCAGTATGGAGCCCAGCCGTAATATCCATAGTAGCTCTCCTCGAATTGGCGGGAGACTGGCTTGTCGCTGTCCAAGGACGGACTGTCCGTGATCTGCTTTTTGGTTAGACCGATGGCGATGTTTCGCTCTTCTTTGCCCACCGCGCCAAGCGCGTATGGGGAGATCAGCACCTGTCTGCCCGAGAGCCAGCTTCCTGAGTCGACGACCAGATAGCGAATCGCCCAGTACCGGTCATCGAAGTAGAAGTCTTTGACCTTACCTATTTCCCCGTCGATGCTGTCCAATGTGTAACCCTTCAGTGTTTTGACTTTGCTTAGCGCGACAGTTCCTTCGCTCTTTGCATTTTGTTTTTCTTCGTTGTGTCGTTCGCCTTTGTCAGTCATCTTCTTCTCATAAGAGAAATGACGAGTTTATTTATATAAGTATCTCCAAATTTTGGCTCCGTAGAAAACCTATTCTCGCAGATTGGTTGGAGCCCAAATTTCGAGTTCAAGGGGCGTGAGATTTTTACGCTGACGCACCACTTCCCCCTTCGTGGTTCTAATCAATCGGAAGAAAGACGGTGCTGCCAGCAGGAAGAGGAAGGGGGAGTCTCGCTACATAAGGATGGTCAGGGGCCGTCTTCAAGTTCTGCCAGCGATAGTGCGCCCGTCGATTCCTGAGCAGGTTCTTGAGGAAGGACTTCACCCTCCGGCAGCACGATGGGGGATGATTGCGATACGATCTCGAGCCGTCTTCATGAACATGTGGGACAGTTCTGGCAAGCTAGAGGCTCGGGAGATTACCAAGCGTCTCGAGGGAAGATCAGGGAACGCTTCTACGATTTCGCTGGTCCTGCCAAACGGACACGAGAGCAGTGAAAATGCAAGAGGTGGTAGCCATTAGGCACGCCGACGACGCTTGGAGAAGGTACCCGGAGAACGTGGAAAGACGACAAATCCGGGACGGCTCGATTCAGAATTTCGCGTACAAGTGGACTAAATCGACCGTAGCTTTTGCAAAGCCCGGAGAACCAAAGTCCCCCGGGGAAAACTCGAAGATGTAGATGAATTAGAAGCCCGGAGAGAAGGTTTCAATCCCGGCACGGACTCAAAGCCTTCTTTGGCGACAAGTGGAATCCCCGGACGGCATTATGGGTTATTAGGTTCGAGGTCATCCCCGTGACGCTGGAAGAGCTGATCGTTAATGACAAACATCAGAACCGATCTAATCATAAGAGTGTGCGTTATCACCGCCGTTTTTTCGCTGATTTCCTATATTCTTGTACGAAGGAACGAAGCCGTCCAAGATATCCCGGTGTTTTTCATCCTGTTCGGCATAGTATTATTGATCAGCATTCTATTCGACATTGAAAGATTCCACGCGATAACCAAGCCGAACGCTTGATCAAAGACCTGATCACCGAATTTTGACAGCGACAAATTGGAGAAAACCCGAGCTAGTTTTACCGAAGACTTGACAAAATCCGGGGTGCATCGGCATGTTTTTGCGTTAAATCCAGGAATCCACAGTCTAGAACGTGAAGGAACCTCTTCGCGCGGCAGCCCCTTCCGACGAGCACCCCAAGCAGAAAGACCTTGAACTGGAGTTTGGCTCGCTCAAACGCATGCTAGGGCTCGACGACGGTCTTAAACTGCGTTGGATGCCGGCCGCCAACGGAGGAGATCTTTCGGGCGAGGTCAGGGGCAACACGGTCTTCATCTACGACTCAGACTACGAGGCGGCCTCCAGCACGCTGAGGCACGAGCTGATCGATTATCTGGTCTCCCGGGCGATCGAGCCGTACAAGGAGGTCGCGAACAAATTGATCCTTCTTCTCAACGAAAGAGCCTACAGGAACAAGGAGGACGTGGTGGAGAGGCTCTGCGCGCTCCTGGCCGCCCCTCCTCCCCGGCCGGCGACCCACGAGACGCAGCCTACCTTCTGATGAGGATCCTCTGGGACGGGAGAGCGCTCACAAAGCGCCACCCTTCCTCCAGGTATCTCTGGAGCTCATCCTCCTTCACTAGCATCTGCATCTCCCGTCGCGGCTCTTCCCGGAGCTTCTTTATCTCGACGGTGATCTGCTCCATCTCCTCCTCCCCGGTCATCCCTCTCCCGAGCTCTTTCTCCTTCTCTACCCTGATCTTCATCGGGTCTATCCCGAAGGTCGTGGCTATGGCCTTCATCGCCTCGAGCGCCGCCTCCCTCCTGACCAGCTCCACGTCGCCCCGCGTCACCTCCTCCCGCGAGATCACCGTGAGCGCGGCGATGGCCTTGGAATACTCCTGGGCCATCTCCTCGCGGGAGGGTTTCATGTAGCTGTCCGAAACCCCGGTCGAGTGGCCCATCAACAGCTCGACGTAGATCGACTTCATGTGCCTCTCCGCGACCGACTTGAAGAACTTCCTGAAGGAGTGGACCTGCTGGAACTGGTGCCTCCGCCCCACCTTCTCCTCCCTGAGCCCTATCTTCTTGTAGAGCCTCCCCAGCTGGTCCCTCAGCGTCTTCGAGGTTATCGCCAGAGCCTCGGCGGGGTCTCTTGCGAACTTGTAGCTCCCCCAGCTGTCCCTTATCAGAGGGCTCGAGGGCCCAACCACCTCGCCCGCCCGCTCCCGGAGCGTCCTGTACTCCTGAAGGTACCTGCAGCACTCGGGAGAGACGAAGGTGTAGTACTCCTCGTTCTCGCCCCTGTAGATGGTCAGCCTGGCGAACTCGTACTTGCCCGCGCTTACCGGCTCCATGTCCCTCCACCTCAGATAATCGAAGGCGCCGACCCTCATCCCGCCCGAGAGCATCAGCAGGACGACGCACTTCATCCGGAGGTCGCAGCTGTCGAGTATCCTCCTCAGCTCGTCGGCGGTCGGCGCCCTGTCGGAGCCGTGCTTCCTGGCCGGCGGTATGATCTTGCCTATGCGGACCCAGTTGAGCTCGTCGGCGTCGTTCATCGCCAAGAAGAGCTTCAGCGCCATTGCGAAGTTGTGCATCGTGGAGCCGGAGACCGTACCCCTCCTGGCGAGGATGTACGACGTCACAAGCTCCTCCGCCTTCCCGGTGTCGCTCCTCGCCGTGGCGACGAACTCGTCGGGGCCGAGGCCGCAGAACTCAAGGAACATCCTGAGCTTGATCAGGTAGCCCTCCTGCGTCTGCGCGCTCTTGAACGCGGGGATCAGCCTCGCGATGGACCTGCCCTCCAACTCCGTTGTCATCGACAAGAGAGAGGCCCTTTCTACTTAAGGCGCCCTGTTCGGGCGTATAATTAGGCGCCGGGGGTATAGCGCTGGAGCGGGCTTCCAACCGATACATCTTTGAATTATCCACGGGCGCTTCCTTCCCTAAGGCTGACAAGTCTTGCGGTGACGAGCGGGATGTGTCTACCGCGAGACGCCAGCGGCACCCCAGCGGCGGCGGCGGCAAACCAAATTCGGCTCGATCCGTGCCAGCGTTGAACATCAGGAAGAGCGCACCTTGCCCGTCTTCCTGGATCAAGCAGGCGAGGTCTTTTCCTTTCGGGTCGGTCCAGTCGGGCGATCCCTGTTGCGGGTTGAACCAGCTGATCTCGGCGACCGTATAGAATTGCTCCTTGCTCAGAACCGGATGCGCACGGCGAAAGGTGATCATCCCCTGGGCAAAGCGGAAGATCTCCTGATGCCGCTCGAGATAGGTCCAGTCAACCCAACTGGTTTCATTGTCCTGGCAGTAGGCATTGTTGTTGCCGCCTTGCGTGCGGCGAAACTCGTCGCCGCCGAGCAGCATCGGCACCCCGCGCGAGATCAGCAGGGTAAGGAGGAAGTTCTTGATCTGGCGTTTCCGCAAGGTCTCGATCCCGGCATCCTTCGACTCGCCTTCAGTGCCGTAGTTCTCGCTGTAGTTGGCGTCATGTCCGTCGTGGTTGTCTTCTCCGTTTGCCTCATTGTGCTTGTGGCTATAGCTCACAAGGTCGCTCAGAGTGAAGCCGTCGTGACAGGTGACGAAATTGATGCTGCTCGCGGGGCCTTTGCCGGACTTGGAATAGATGTCGGCGCTGCCGCAGATGCGACTGGCGAATGAACCGAGCGTCCCATCATCGCCGCGCCAGAAGCGCCGGACGTCGTCGCGGAACCTGTCGTTCCACGTCCCCCAGCGGCGTTCGAAGAAGCTTCCGACCTCATACGCTCCGGCTTCATCCCACGCTTCGGCGACGAGTTTCACATCCCTTAGGATCTGATCATCCGCGATCTGTTCGATAAGAGGGGGGTTGGACAGTAGGTTGCCGGAAGGCCCCCGACCGAGCACTGCGGCCATGTCAAAACGAAATCCATCGACATGCATCTCGACCACCCAATGACGGAGCGCGGCCAAGATGTGGTCCCGCACCACAGGATTGTTCGCGTTGATGGTGTTGCCTGTGCCCGTGTAGTCCTGGTAGTAACGTTTGTCGTCCGCCAAAGTGTAGAAGATTGCATTGTCTATCCCACGGAAGCAGAGCGTCGGACCGAGTTCGTTTCCCTCCGCCGTGTGATTGAAGACCACGTCCAGAATCACCTCCATCCCGGCGTTGTGAAAGGCCCGGACCATCTCCTTGAACTCCAGCTTCTGCTGACCCACGCCTCCTGAGCTGCTATAGGAAGCTTTGGGTGCAAAGAAGGTCACGGGGTCGTATCCCCAGAAATTCCTGAGCGGTTGACCTGTTTGCGGGTTCCTGCGCACGACAGATGCTTCATTGAACTCCTGCACAGGCATCAGTTCCACGGCGGTCACTCCTAGGGTCTTCAGATAGGGAATTTTTTCCGTCAGGCCTCGGTAGGTTCCTGGATGGTGCACGCCCGACTTTGGGTGGATGGTGAAGCCGCGAACATGGGCTTCGTAAATGACCGTCTTCGACCACGGATGCCGGGACGGCCGGTCTCCATTCCACTCGAAGGGCTCGTTGACAAAGACGCACTTCGGCATCGACCTGGAATTGTCCATCTTCGAGACAGCCAGGTCTTTCTCCGGTGCCGACGGGTCGTATCCACGTGCCGATGCAAAATCCCACGGGGGCAGCTGTGAGATTGCCGTCGCGCGGGGATCGACGAGAAGCCTGTTGAAATTGAAACGATGGCCGTCCTCGGGTTGATACGGCCCATCCACGCGATAGGCATAGAGTTGACCGTGACCTATCCCCCCCACCCAGACGTGCCACACGTCGCCAGTGCGGTTGCGCGCGGGATCCAGATCGATCACCCTGGCGGGCTTGGCATCTTCGGAATGATTAAACAGCTCCAGCCGGACGCGGCTCGCGTTTCGGCTGAAGAGCGCGAAATTCACTCCTTCGCCGAGCGCATAGGTCCCCAAGGGCGATGGCGCGCCAGTTCGAACATTGGTCCGCGGTGATGCCTCTCTCACATGGTCATCCAGAGGGCGTTCGGACGTAGCCAGATCTGTGATGGCGTCCACCTTCTCGCCTGCTGCCTGTCCCATTCTTTTCATTCCTTTCGGCTCTTTCGTGTCTTCTGTCGTCGTTCGCTCGCTCATGGTTGATTCACCGCTGCCAGAGAATGGGATTAAACTCCAGGGGCACCGCAACGCCGGCGAATTGCGGTATGATGCGCGCCGTATAGTCCGAAGGCGGGCGGGCCGCAGACACAGCCGCGCTGTAGACGTAGCCGCCAAAGGCGCCGGCCAGTTGGCGAACGCGCTTCATCTCCTGCCGTACGGAAGAAGCGCCCGCGACGCCGTCGGCGCATAGCTCTATCCGCACCGCCTGGGGGTAGATGTCGTTGAGGGAGACCTGAACCTCAAACACGTGCTGCCCGCCACGAGTCTCGAACTTCACTTCGCCGAAGCGTAGCGCGGCCCATTTCTGTTCCAGACTGTGCTGCCAATCGACCATTTGCCTGGCGATCGCCCCTTTATTGTCGCTGCGCGATTGGTAGGCGGCAGCAGCCGGCAGGTAGTGTTTCTCCGTGTATTCGCGCACCGCGCGGTGGGCGGAGAAGCGCGGTGTCAATCGCGCCATGCTTTCCCGCATCCGCGCAATCCATGCAGTGGGGATGCCGTCTTTGCCACGAGCATAGAACTCCGGGACCACCTCCCGCTCGAGCCGCTCGTAAAGCGCTACGGCTTCGGCCGCGTCCCAGGCCGGATCCTCGCCATGCTCCTGCCTGTCCCCCAACGCCCACCCGACTTCAGGCGTGTATGCTTCCGCCCACCAGCCGTCCAATTCCGACAGGTTGATGCCTCCGTTGACAAGCACTTTCATGCCGCTCGTTCCGCACGCCTCCCAAGGCCGGCGTGGCGTGTTGATCCAAACATCTACGCCCTGCACCAGGCGCTCGCTCATACGCACGTCATAGTCACTGAGGAAGATCGCGTGTGGGCGTGTCTCGGGCCGCCGGATGAAATTCACCCATTCCTGGATCAAGTCCTGCCCCGCTCGGTCCGCCGGATGCGCCTTTCCGGCGATGATGAGTTGTACCGGACGCTCGGAATTGCTCAATAAACGAAGCAGCCGCTCTGGGTCGTGCAGCAGCAGGTTCGGTCTCTTGTAGGTCGCGAAGCGCCGCGCGAAGCCCAGTGTCAACGCGTTCGGATCGAATAGATGTTTTGCCCCGTCAAGCTCCTCGGGCGACGCGCCGGAGGCGGCCAGTTGTCCGGACAAACGCTCGCGAGCATATTCGACAAGAGACTTGCTAGCCGCATTGCGAAATTGCCAGAGCCTGGAGTCGGAGATGCGGCGAATGCCCTGCTCCAGGTCTTCCGTCGGCCCCCGCCAGCGGTCTTTTCCACAGGCTTCCGTCCAGAGATCGTCGGCCTCGGCCGAGTCCCAGCTCGGCATGTGAACTCCGTTGGTCACGTGCCCGACGGGCACCTCGTCCTCTTGCCAGCGGGGGAAAAGAGGCCCAAAGAGGTGCCGGCTGACTCTTCCATGCAAGCGGCTCACGCCATTCACCGCACCACTCCCCCGGATTGCCAGATAGGCCATGTTGAAGCTCTCCGACGAGTCTTTCGGATCCTGGCGGCCCAGGGCCAGCAAATCGCGGACTGTCACGCGGAGCTTCTTCTCTGCGTACCCCTCGAGGTATTGCTCGATGAGGGAAGGATCGAAACGATCAAAGCCGGCGGCCACTGCGGTGTGGGTGGTGAAGACGTTTCCCGCTCGCGTGGCGGCAAGCGCGACTTCGAAGGGCTGGCCAGTCTCTTCCATGAAACCTCGGGCACGCTCCAACGTAGCGAAGGCCGCGTGCCCTTCATTCAGGTGACAGACCTCTGGCTTGATGCCCAAGGCGACGAGCAACCGCCAGCCGCCGATTCCGAGAAGCATCTCTTGCTTGAGGCGCAACTCCGGGCCACCCCCATATAGCTCGCTGGTGATCGGTCGATCAGCGGGGATGTTCGCCGGGTCATTGCTATCGAGCAGGTAGAGCTTGACTCGACCGGCCTGGACCTGCCAGGCGCGCAGCCAGACCGAGTAACCAGGTAGAGCGATCTCCAACCGCAACCACTCCCCGTTCGGGCGGCGCAAAGGCACGATCGGCAACTGCCCGGGGTCGTTGTACGGGTAAAGCGCCTGTTGCGCTCCGTCCTTGCCAATCACTTGTCGAAAATAGCCTTGTTGGTAGAGCAGACCCACTCCGACCACCGGCACGCCCAGGTCGCTGGCGGCCTTGAGCTGGTCACCTGCCACGTTGCCGAGCCCGCCTGAGTAGATGGGCAGCGCCTCGCTCAACATGAATTCCATGCTGAAATACGCAACGCAGGTCAAGCGAGCTTGCGGATGCTTTTGCTGAAACCATGCGGGCCTCTCGGATGCCTGACGCTTGGCTTGCAGCAGGTCGTCAATGTCCTTGCGGAAGTCCGGATCGGCCAGCACGCGCTCGAGCTGGTCCCGCGAGACCGTCTGCAGGACAACCCAAGGGTTCTGGGTGAGCTCCCACAGTATAGGATCAAGCGTGCGCCACACTCGGTCGGTGGCATGGTTCCACGACCACCGCATGTCCAGGGCGAGCTCCGCGAGGGAATCGAACCCCTGAACTTCGGTGGGTAGAAGGCCGTAAGTCGGAGGGCTGACACTCGGTTGTTTGCTCATGGTTTCTGCCCCGGATGGATTCTATAGCGTCTGATGTGAGAATCGGCTTTCAATCTGCATCAGATTTCTTGAGGGCGGTCTTATCTGTTTCGTGAAGAGCCTCGAGCCGCTGCTCGCGACACCGACGACAGACAGCGAGATCCTCCTAGGGAAGGGGATAGCCGCCTTCCTTCCGCCGCTGGCCGCGGTACTGGGAGGATCCGCGCTCTTCATGCTTCTCATGGACCTGACCACCAGGGGCGAGCTTGGTTACTACTACTTCCCTGACTCGAACACTGCCCTGATCCTGCTCCTGCTTGTTCCGCTCGCACTGTTGATGAGCGTGCAGGTGAACTTAATCATCTCCTCGAGGGTGACCGACGTCAGGGCCGGACAACAATTGGGTGGCCTGGCCGTCCTCCCATTCATGGGGTTGTACGTCTCCGGTGAACTGAACCTGATCAACCTCGGAGACGCCAGCAACCTGCTGATAGTCGCAGCAGCGTTGCTCGTCGCAGACGTGCTGCTCTTCTTCGTTTCGAGAGCGACCTTCCGTAGAGAGGAGATACTGACGAAATGGAGGTAGGCGCCTCCGGCTTCGAAGCCGGTGCAAAATTTGGACGCCGCGAATCTCTTTTTATGTTCCTTCACCCTTCGCAAGACCAATGGCCAAATCCAGTTTCGAAATAGGGGAGAAGCACACTCTCACAGTAGATCATGACTGGCTAACGAAGCATATCCGCATCGAGCTGGACGGAGAGAAGCTGGCCGATGAATACTACTACTCGCTCCGTGCGAAGACGTGGTCTTTCGACGTAGGAACCTCTGAGGTGCACAAGGTCGAAGTCAGACTAGGAATGAGTTTGCCCCTGGTCGCAATTTTCAAGAGGAGGGATTTGAAGGTGCTCGTGGACGGGAAGCCAGCGCGGAGTTCGAGCGCCTGAAACCGAGGATATGGCGCTCTGCAGCAGTAACGCCATCTTTAACGGTAAATGGGATGCGCCGGTGAGACTTAAACGCACAATCGCCTAGCCGTGTCACAATCGGGCGGGGCATAAATAATGAAGCCAATGTTAGAATTGAATTGATCAAGCCTGTCCACGAGAAAAATAGGTTCCACACGGATATCCGGATGGGTGCCGTCTGATTCGAACCCAGACTAAGGAGACCCGTGTCGAAAATCACTGAAGGAAACCAATGCCATACTTGCACTAAAAATGAGCTTTAATTTCGCTGATTGTGCCAGTCGAGCACTGAATCGGAATTCCTTTAGGAACTGGTGGCACATTCATCCTCAGGTTACGCTGACGTCTAGGATATGAGCAGCAGCGGAACGCCCGGAAAAGCGCCAGTCGCTCCATTAGACGGTCCGTCTACCGGGCTACGCGTTCTATCGAGCGGACGATAGCCCAATCATTCTTCGACGTCCCTTATCGGCACCTGCGAGAACATCGACCTGAGCCTGCGCATGACGCCCTTGGAGCCCTCCCTGCCCGCCAGCACCCCGGCCTTCTGGAGCACCACCGCGTCCTCCGCGGTCACCGCGATCAGCCTCGTCCCAGGCTTCAGGCCCAGCCTCTCCATCACCTCCTGGGGAAGCTGGACGGCCCCTCTCGGCAGGACCTTTACGACGGCTATGATTGGATCGTCTCGCAACCGAGTGTCGACCGTCGCCGGCTTTGGTCCCTTATCTTGTTAATCCCTCCAAAGGATAGATGCCTGCGCGCAGCACCCTGGCCTCCGTTAAATCCGAAGCCCGTCTTCGCAGGCGACGGGGCATGCTGACCTCAGACCAGGCTCAGGACGCAGTCAGCATCGTCGAGTTGAAGAACCTAGCGAGGAGCATGCTCCCCTCTTCGAGCGCGCTGAGAGGGCTCATCTTGTCCGAGCCCGACCACCTGCCGGAGGCGGAGGTCGCGATCAAGGTGAAGGTGTACTCGAAGCTGCTGTATCGAGAGTTGAAATCCAAGTCGTGACGTAGTCTCGTACTGAAGATTTAGCCGGGCAGATTGCCTGATTTTCGCGATTGTTTTAATAGCGGAGCGAAGAAAAGAGATCCCGACGAAATTGGGCGGAGCCCTCGCGCCTTGCATGCCTCTTCTGAGGGGTACATATTCACCGCCGTTCAGATGTACTTCGGCACGCTCGACCCGCGGTGATAATGTATATTGGCCTTTTTATTGTCTCTGCGAATATTCGTCATAGAGAGACCGCCATTCCCGGCCCGCTCAAGGCCTCTGTGTTTTCTCTCATGATGCGCGTCAATCCTTCCCCAGCGCTTCCTCAATCGACTCCCAACTCCTTCTTCACTGCGGGTAGCACCCGCGGA
>Ga0307372_10007570_pt1 | contig 15520 bp, 13 predicted proteins | sample OX1MG_FD_202533 | JGI IMG/M metagenome (GOLD analysis project Ga0307372, IMG submission 202533) | Soil microbial communities from Risofladan, Vaasa, Finland - OX-1 | ecosystem: Environmental > Terrestrial > Soil > Coastal area > Acid sulfate soil | place: Finland: Risofladan, Vaasa | collected... | reverse complement strand
CGTTGTAAAACAGGCTGAAAACGGGAACAAAAACAATCTCGGCCACCGCCAGAAACGCGAAATTCGCCAGAATCTTGCCCAGCAAAATCGCAAATGGATCGATGGGCGCCAGGCGCAAGGCGGCCAGGGTGTCGTTCACCTGTTCCCGAACGAAGCAGAGCTGGAGCATCAGCGTCCCGGCAAAGAAAAACGCGATCCAGATCAGGCCGGGAAGAATGGCGCGGCTCTCGGTGGCGCTCGGCTCGAAGGCAAAGCTAAACAGGCCGGCGACCATGAGCACGAAGAACAAAACGGTGTTGGTCAGATCGTGCGTGCGCAGCTCGATCCGGAACTCTTTTTCGAGCACCAAGGCCGTGGATCGGGCCAGGTTCAAAGCGGCACCTCGCGAGCCAGTTGCGGCGCCGAGGCGCCGGTGTCGTGAACCAGACGGCCGGCTCGCAGCCAGACCGAACGGCCCGCCAGTTCGGCCAGGGATTCGTCGTGGGTGCTCACAATCAGAGTGGCGCCCGCTTGATTCAATCCCAACAGGGTACGATCGAGCCACTGGCGGCCTTCGCGGTCCAATCCTGTCGCCGGTTCGTCGAAAAGCAGCAGCCGCGGCCCGGTGACCAGGGCGCGGGCGATAGCCAGCCGCTGCCGCATCCCCCGCGAAAACGTGGCCGCCGCATCGCCCGAGCGATGAGCCAGACCAACCTCGCCGAGGGCGCGCTCGATGCGCTCGGCCGGATTTGGGAGTCCATAGAGGCGAGCGAAGAATGAGAGGTTTTCCTGGGCGGTGAGTTCGTCGTAGACCAGCGCCTTGTGCGCCACCAGGCCAATCTGGCTGCGCACCGCTTCGGCCTCGAGATTTTCCGCGCCCAGGTGCCTGACGCGGCCCGCCGTTGGCTGTAAAAGCAGGGCTGCCATGCGCAACAGAGTGGTCTTCCCGGAGCCGTTCGGCCCCAGCAGGGCGACGAACTGGCCGGCGCCAATCTTCAGCGTCAGCCGCCGGAGCGCGACGAGCCCGCCGAAGCGCCTTTCGACGCCTTCGAAAGCCACTCCCAATGATGTCGTCGGGGCTGGTGCCATGGTTGACGAGGATGCCAAAAGTTCGGCGGATTGTCGCGGCAAATACCAGCCGCCCCGGGGCAGAGGTTCCCTCCCCTGCAGCCCACCGCCGTTTTCAGAGGCGCACGCGGCTATGCGCCCGCCGGGGCCTGGCGGTCTTCCCGACCGTGTCCCTCGGGGAGGCTAGCCCTTCACCAGGTCGCGCAAAGTCTTTTCCATACGCTGCCGTTGAGCCTGGTAATCCTCTTCGGAAAGCGTCCCTGCCTGGCGCCTCAACTCCAACCGGAAAAGCGTCTCTTTGATTTCATCGACACTTTGCCGTAGAGCGCCCTCGTGGTCTTCCGTCGGGGCAGACGGCGCGGGCCCAGCCTTGGTCTTGGCGGGCGCTGAAACCGTCGCGCTCGCCCCGGCCCCGGCCACCGCAACCGCCGCGAGGCTCCGCGACCTCCACCACAGGAAGAAGGCGCCCAGAATGAACATCGCGGCAAAGCCGCCAATGACGATCCATCGCACGCTGTCCAGACGCGGCGGCAACGCCTGCGCCACCGCCGTGACTGAGTTATCGGAATTGGCCTGACCGCCATCGGCCTGGCCCTGGCCCTGCCCGCCGTCGTTTCCGTTGTCGCTCGTGGGGGTGGGAATCGGTCCCGTGCCGGAAACCGAGAGCGACACCGGCTTGTTTGCTGCCATTCCCTGGCGCGTGTAGACGGCCCAGCCGTGTTCGCTGCCGGAGGGCGAAAAACCATCCGCAACCACCTTCATTGCCGGCGGCGCCAGAATCAAGGCCATCTGGACCGCATAGGGCGAGCTCAGGTGCAAGGTGGCTTGCTGGCTCGCGTAATCCAATTTGTAGGAGAAGCGCACCCCGTTCTGGCCTGGCCGGAAGGGGAATATGATCGCGTAGCGGTTGGGGCCCTTGTTGACGGTAGCCTGCACAACGGGCATCCCGGAGGGTCCCCACGCTTCGGCCTGATTCAGATCGGCGCCCTGCGGCAGATCGAATTCAAAGGAGCCGCGGGGCCGAAAGAACGACTGGGGGGGCTTGGTCTGGTTCTGAACGTCGAATTCCTCGCCGATGACCAGTGAATTGCCTTGCGGCTCAATCGCGACGATCTGGTGCAGGACGTGAAAGGCCGATGTGTCGGTCGTCGGATCGTAGACGTCGATATTGACACTCGGGTTGCTCTGACCCGGGGCGACCGGATCGAGATAATCCACGCCGCGGTAGGAGGCGCGGACGAGCATCGGCTGCTGCCCGATCCCGGGGTTCGAGAAGGAGTAGCGTCCCTGCGCGTCGGCGTGGGTTTGGGCGACGGGCTGCATGCCGCCCTGAAGCTGAATCAAGGTGATGGGAGTTCCCGGGGCGACCTGATTCGTGGTGCCGTTGCGCACCACCCCCGTGACCGTGCCCGCCATGGCCGGCAGCGCGACAAGCGCCGCGGCCGCCGTCAACAACCAGGAAAATCGCCGTGCCGGATGGTTCATTTCATCTCGCTTGCGCGCGTCCTTCGCGTCGTCACCGAAGGGGCGCTTCCGGTTAGAATTTCTATTTCGGCCAGGACCCGCGCCGCTTCCCTCTCGAGCAACTGGCGCGTCTGCTCGAAGTCGGATTCGGAAAACTTTCCGGCGCGGTGTTCAAACTTCAGGTCGCGTAGATTTTCGTAAATCGTGTCACGCCGCTCGAACAACTGATCGAGGCGCGAGCGGTGGGGCGCGAGGTCTGCCGGATCGATTCGAATCACGAAAAGAAAGGCCAGTATGGCCAGCAGCAGCGCCGCGCAGGCGATCACAATTCCCGCAACCATTTAGGAATAGTCCTCGTCCCGCGTTTCCTCGCGGGCCCGTTTGAGGAGTTCCGGGCTGACCTTTTCCGGGTCGCCGGCGGCGCTCGCCGTGGCCGGCTTCAGGCCGCGGGCGCGCCATCGCTGGACGACCACAATCGCGAGGGTCAGCCCCGCCAGGCTCACGAAAATCGGCATCAGCCAAGCCGTCAAGTTGAAGCCGCGCGCCGGGGGCACAACCAGCACCTGCGGTCCATACTCCTGCACAAAGGATTGCAAAATCAGGTTGTCGGATTCGCCGCTGGCCAGGCGATGCTCGACTTCTGCCATCATCTTGTCGTGAGTCAGGCAGCGGTCCGAGCCCTGGTGCGTGCACTCGGGTAATATTTGGTCGCAACCGCACATGCACAGCAACTGATGGCTGATCCTCTGGACCCTCGGATTCGACTCGGGCACGGCCGATTGAGCCGCCGCGCCCTCGGCGCCGGGACCGGAATCGGGAATACTGCTCATATTGCCGGCGGGAGCGGAATTCTGCGCCTGCGTGTGCGCTGCCAGCCACAAACCGGCCGCCAGCATTAAAAGCACGACGCTTGCGGCACGCCACTTCACGTCAGCGCGTCCTCTCCAGAATGTCCTCGTCCGGAACCGCCTCGGCCGCCGATCCGGCTCCGGCCGGCTGCGGTTTCCCCGGCGACGGTCCCGAACTCGATGGCAGCAGCGCCAGCAGCGTTCCGAGCAGCACGACAATTCCGCCCAGCCAGATCCATTTCACCAGGGGATTCAGGTAGGCGTGAATCACCGGCTTGTTGTTCTGCGGGTCGGGGCCGGAATAAACGACGTACAAATCCCGCGCCAGGGAGGAGTGAATGGAAACCATCGTCTCGATCACGCCGCTCGCGGGGAAATAACGCCGCTCGGGGAACAGCATCATGGTCGGCCGGCCGTTCTGAAACACCTCGAGCGTGGCTTCCTCGGCCGTATAGTTCGGCCCGTTCTGCTGATCGAAATTCTGGCAATAGAGCGTATACGGGCCAATCGTCATCTGCGATCCGGGAGCCAGATCGACCCTGCGTTTTACGTTGAACGCCTGGCCGGCGATCCCGACAAAAATCAGCACGATGCCGAGATGAACGATGTAGCCCCCGTAGCGGCGCGTGTTCCGCATCGTCAGCCGCCCGACCGACTGGAAGAAATTCAGCCCGGAATGCGTCTGGATCACCCGCGCGCCGCGGAAGAACTCGCTGCCCACCGTCAGCGCGACGAATACGGCAAGGATCAGGCAGACCAGGGCATAGAACTCCCGGAAGCCGTAGGCGAAGGCCACCCCGCCCGCCACGAGCCCCCCCATCATGGGCCAGGCGAAATTCCGCCGCAGGCTTTCCATCGAGGTCTTCCGCCATGCCAGCAGGGGTCCTACTCCCGTCAGAAAGAGCAGGAATAGCGCGATGGGAACGTTCACGCGGTTGAAGAACGGCGGACCCACCGAAATCTTGCTGCCCTGCACCGCCTCGGAAAGCACCGGGAACAGCGTCCCCCAGAGCACCGCGAAGGCTGCCGCCAGCAGCACCAGGTTATTGAACAGAAAACTGGATTCGCGCGAAACCACCGAATCGAGCTGGTTGTCGCTCTTGAGGTAATCGCGATTTTGCCAGTAGGCCCAGATGCAGAACGTGATCAGGATGGCCAGAAATCCCAGGAACCACCCGCCGATCGACGATTGGGCGAAGGCGTGCACCGAGCTGACGACGCCGCTGCGAGTCAGGAACGTTCCGAGGATCGACAGCAGGAAGCCGGCAAACACCAGCCAGATGTTCCACACCCGCATCATTCCGCGCTTCTCCTGCATCATCACCGAGTGCAGAAACGCGGTTCCGGTCAGCCAGGGCATCAGGCTAGCGTTTTCCACCGGGTCCCAGGCCCAATAACCGCCCCAGCCGAGTACCGCGTAGGCCCAGTGCATGCCGAGCAGGATTCCACACGTCAGAAAGAGCCAAGCCGCCATCATCCAGCGCCGCGTCAGGTGAATCCATTTTTCGCCGGGATAGTGGGCCAGCAGTGCGCCCATGGCGAAGGCGAAGGGCACCGTCATCCCCGTGTAGCCCAGATAGAGCATCGGCGGATGGATCACCATCTCGGGATATTGGAGCAGCGGATTGAGCCCGTGCCCGTTCGATTGCGAAACGATGGTGACCGCGCCGGTGGCGGAGGTGACGCCGAGAATGGAAAAGGGATTGGCCGCGAAATTGTTCAGCAGCAGGAAGAAGAACTCCACCCCGGCCATCACGACGCCCACATACGGCATCAGCTCGGGATGCTTGCGCCGGTTCGTGAACAGGACCGCAAATGTCCACATCGACAGCAGCCATGACCAGAACAGCAGCGACCCTTCCTGCCCCGACCAGAGCGCCGCGAACTTGTAGAGCAGCGGCAGATGGACGCTGCTGTGCTCGGCCACGTAGGCCATCGAAAAGTTGTTGGTGAAAAATCCGTAGATCAGGCAGCCGGCGGTGAGCGTCAGAAGGGGAAGCATCACCAGACTGGCGCGGCGAGCGCTTTTGATGGCCAGGGGATTGCGGGTCTTGATGCCGACGATACCGGCGATAAAGGCATAGCCGGCCGTGATCAGGGCCAGGATTAGTGCAAACGAACCAAAAATGTCCACAGAGTCTTTGCCTCAGTCCGCGCCCTTGCTCAGTGTGCTGTTTCCGCTACGGGCGCCTGCGGGAACGACATCGAACCCGTTTGCTTTAGCGGGGTGGTTGAAGCGGCGTATTTCGAGGCGCACTTGGCCTGCACCTGCTGCGCCACGAAATGCCCGTCGGGCATCAATCTGCCTTGCACCATCGCCTGCGCTCCGCCTTTAAATGTATCCGGCAGCGGATCGGTGCCGACGTAGCTTACCGGCAACGTCTTGCCGTTTTCCTGGATGGTGAAGCTGACGTCACCGTCGAGCTGGTGGATCGACCCCTTCTCGACGAATCCAGAAACTCGCATTCGCTGATGAAGCGCTGACCCCTTCAGGGAGGATAACTCGGATACCGTGTGGTAGTAAGCCTTGCTCTCAGTGGCGCCAACCCAGCCGAGCCAGCCCAGCGTCACCAATATGATTGCAGCTCCAATGTAGAACTTCGCCTGAGCTTTCAAGCAGTCCCCCTCTCTCAAGCGTTCAAGATTTTAACACAGTCCCCATGCTACAAGTCTCGGTCCGCCCCTCGTAAAAGCACGTTGCGTGCCAGCCGTTCCGGTCCGTGCCCCGTCGCGCGAACATTCCCGGCCTGGTCCAACGCTCGGCACGATGGAGATTTAGCCCCTGCGTCGTAGCGCAAATCGGGGTTCACTCCGAACGGTTCCCTGCCTCCCTCAAAAGGTCAGCCACTTTCGCGCGGAATCGCGTCCGGCCCGGGGCGTCCGTGGCTTTTGCCAGGGAAACCGGCCCATCCTTTGGCATGAGCAGCCGTGCTTCAAGTCCCATAGCCCCTAGCGCCTTGGCAACCCCCGTCAATTGCTTCGAAATCAGCAGTATGGACTTTGGACGGTAGGAAAAGCGGAGTCGCCGTACGAGCGTCGGCATAATTCGGTCAAGAAGAGCGTCAAATTCCCCAGCCTCGGAAAAGTCGATGGGGCATTCAACGCAATCGGTCAGGAAATACCCCTCTTCCTGAAATTTTCGCAGCAGGACTTTGCGATCACGAGCATCGCCTGGAGCGATTCCGCAAGATTCGAGCAGATCCTCCTGCAAGGCCCGCGCGTCCAAACCAGCTGGCTGTTCCTCCGGGAAATAAAAATAATCTTCCATCTCAGCCGGAGGTGCCGGGGTGAGAAACAGGGTGCCAATTCGAACCGGCCGGAAGCGGCTGGCCCATTCGAGTCTCTCGACGCGGCGGCGCAGATGCTCGGGCGTTGCCTCGCGCGTGCATCCATCGCAGTACATCGGCCGCGGAACCGCAATCTCCGCCGTCATCTGGCTCATTTTAAACCCCAGGCGGCCGGGCGCCTGTATTCGGTGGCCGCATCGCGAGGGATCAGCACCCAAAGGGTGTATATCCCGAGCGCGGTCCCCAGCGGGAGGCGGAACAGCGCCAGAATCCCAAGAACGATCGCCAGGAGCCGGCCCCAGATCTTGCGTTGCGACAATCCCCATCCGGCGGCCAGGCCGAGAACACCCAGGAGCAGCTCGCTGACGCCTATGCCGGTGATCATGTCGGACAGCATGGAATGCGAAAACGGCCAGCGGAAAAAGTGGAACCCGAAGGGCCGGTAGCCGTGAACCAGAATGCGAAGCATGAACATCGACCCGGCGAAGAGAGCGGCGCCGCCCGCCAATAGGCGGAGCAGCGAGTAGACGGCCCACAATAGCGCCAGAATCGGCAGGTGCCTCGACAGGCGCTGGCGCGCCACTACGTCCGTAGCCGCCGCGGTGCCGGCGACTCGCCTGCCGCACCGGCTGCAGAAGCGGGCGTCATCCGGGCTGGGACTTCCACAGTGACTGCAGTACATAACGCTTTCGACCTGCGCTGGATGATGCAGCCCGCGCGGAGCCAAGCCTTCCCGGCTTTCTGCCGGCGAAGAGAACCTTCCCTTTATGAGGCGAAAAATCTGCCCATCTGGCGGAACTTCTGGTAGCGGCGCTCGACGAGTTCCCCGGCGGGCAGGCTCGCTGTTTCCTCGATGGCTCGCTCGAGAACGGGTTCGAGCAGACGGGCGGCCTCTTCCGGATTCGAGTGCGCTCCGCCGGCGGGTTCGGGAACGATTTCGTCAATCACCCCGAGTTGCCGCAGATCCGGGGCCGTGATCTTCATCGCTTCGGCCGCCCGGCCGGCCTGCGAAGCGTCCCGCCACAAAATCGAAGCGCATCCCTCGGGCGAGATCACCGAATAGATCGAATTTTCGAGCATATGGATCCGGTCGCCCACCGCAATCGCCAACGCCCCTCCCGAGCCGCCTTCGCCCGTGATGTTGACGATGATCGGCACCGGCAGCCGGGCCATCTCCCGCAAGTTGCGCGCAATCGCCTCGGCCTGTCCGCGCTCTTCGGCGTCGATCCCCGGATAGGCGCCCACCGTGTCCACGAACGTAACGACAGGCCGGGAAAATTTTGCCGCCAGCTGCATCGCCCGCAGCGCCTTCCGGTAGCCTTCCGGCTTCGGCATGCCCCAATTCCGCCTGAGATTCTCCCGCGTGTCGCGGCCCTTCTGGTGTCCGATGACCATGACCGCGCGGCCGTGAAACCGCGCCATGCCGCACACGATGGCCGCGTCGTCGGCGTATCCGCGATCGCCGTGGATCTCATGGAAGCCTTCGAATAAATAGCGAATGTAGTCGAGCGTGTAGGGGCGTTGCGGATGCCTGGCCAACCGGGTGCGCTGCCAGGCCGCCGTTTCACCAAGCATATCCTCGCGCAGTTCACCGATCTCGCGCCGGACCTGCTCGATTTTCTCCCCGGTGGCCGCATCGGGAGAGGTCACCCCCCGCAGATCCTTCAGTATCTTCTCAAGCTGCTCGACGCGGTCGTGCTTGCGTTGATTGTCTTCCGGGGCCTTAGCCCGTGGTCTGGACCGTTTCTTCACCGCAGATCTCCCGGATTTCCGCCATCAATGCCTGGTCGGCGCGCACGGACCGTTCCGCCTCCAGAGTGGCGACCGCGCCATTGCCGTCGATCAGATCGAATATCACCGGGCACGAACCCGGCCGTTCGCCAAACAACTTGTCGAGTCTGGCCAGCACCCCTTCGTCGATCGACTCGAGGCGCATCCGCAGCCGCAGCGAAGCCGGCTTGGCCGCGGCCGTTTCCTGGATGGGCCGCGCATCCATGACGACCACGCGGGTTCCGACCTCTTCCACGTTTACCCGTCCGCGCACGACGAGCGGGAAGCCGCTCTTGAAAGCGTTCTCCAGGCGGCCGAATGCTTCCGGGAAGGCCAGCAGCTCGACCATGCCGGTCCGGTCGTGAAGGGTCATAATCGCCCAGCGGTCGCCCTTGCGCGAGCGCATCGGGCGGGCATGAACCACCACCCCCGCCACCAACACCTCTTCCCCGTTCTCGCAATTTTCGATCGTTCCCAGCTCGACGACGCGCATGTCCCGCAGGCGCGCTTCGTATTTTGCTAGCGGATGGCCTGAAATGTAGAGGCCCAGCGTCGCATGCTCGGCTGCCAGCTGATCTTCCTCGCTCCACTCCTCGACGGCCGGCAGTTCCGGCTCGGGGGCTTCATCGGCCAACGGCCCGGCGAAAAGGCCGTGCTGGCCGGTGAGCCGCTGATGGTTCATCCGCTGGCCCCAGGCCAGCGCCGTATCGATGGCCGCCAGCAGACGCGAACGCCCGGCTCCGAAACAGTCCATCGCTCCCGACTTGATCAGGCTTTCGAGCACCCTCCGGTTCACCAGGCGCGGCTCGATGGACTCGCAGAAATCGAATACATTGCGGAACCTTTTCTTGCCCTCCCGCGCCGCCAGGACCCCCTGCGCGGTTCCCTCCCCCACGTTCTTCACGGCCGCCAGCCCAAACCGGATCGCTTCGCCGACGGGCGTGAAATAGAGACCGCTTTCCTGCACGTCGGGCGGCAGAACGCGGATTCCCATTCCGCGCGCCTCGTGAATGTAGCGGACCAGCGCGTCCGTTTTGCCGATTTCCGAGGTCAGCAGCGCCGCCATGAACTCGACCGGGAAATGCACTTTCAAATAGGCGGTCTGGTAGGCCAGCAGGGCGTAGGCGCAGGAATGCGATTTATTGAAGCCGTACCCGGCGAACTCGGCCATCAAATCGAATATCTTTTCCGCTTTTTTCGCCGGCACGTTGCGGGCGCGCGAGCCGGCGAGGAATTTCTCGCGCTGCGCGGCCATCTCGTCGCGTTTCTTTTTGCCCATGGCGCGGCGCAGCAGATCGGCCTCGCCGAGCGAAAAGCCGGCCAGGCGGTTGGCGATCTGCATTACCTGTTCCTGATACAAAATGACGCCCCAGGTTTCCTCCAGGATGTCGTGCAGCTCGGGCAGCTCGTAGCTGACGCGCTTGCGGCCGTGTTTGCGGTCGATGAAATCGTCGATCATTCCGCCCTGGATCGGGCCGGGACGGTAGAGGGCGTTCAGCGCCGTCAGGTCTTCCAGCCGGGTCGGCTGGTAGCGGCGCAGGATATCCCGCATGCCGTGCGATTCGAACTGAAATATGCCGGTTGTTTCCCCGCGGGAGAACATCTGGTAGACGGCCTCGTCATCGAGAGAAAGCTCGTCGAGGACGAGCCGGCTCGCTCGGTTGCGCTCGATCAGGTCGAGGGTATCGAAGACAACCGTGAGCGTCGCCAGGCCCAGAAAATCCATCTTGAGCAGGCCGAGCCGTTCGAGGGCCTTCATGTCGTACTGCGTCGTCACCTGATCTTCGCCCATGCGGTAGAGGGGCAGGATCCGCCGCAGCGGCTCGGGGCTGATGACCACGCCGGCCGCATGCGTCGAGGCATGACGCGCCAGACCCTCCAGACGCCCGGCCACTTCCATCAGTTCCTTCACCCTCGGTTCCCGCTCCACCTGCGCCTTGAGCAGCGGCGCCGTCTTCAACGCGTCTTCGAGCGTTACGTTCAGCTCGTTCGGGACCAGTTTTGCCAGCCGGTCCGCTTCCCCGTAGGGAAATTCCAGCGCTCGCGCCGCGTCGCGCAGGACCTGCCGCGCCCCGAGCGTGCCGAAGGTGATGATCTGCGCGACGTTTTCCTCGCCGTACTTGCGGCGGACGTATTCGATCACTTCCCCGCGCCGGCGCATACAGAAATCGATATCGATATCCGGCATCGAGATTCGCTCGGGGTTCAGGAAGCGCTCGAACAGAAGCCCGTATTCCAGCGGATCGACGTTAGTGATTCCGAGCGCGTAGCTGACCAGGCTGCCCGCCGCCGAGCCGCGTCCCGGCCCGACCGGGATGTCCTCGCCCCGCGCGTGCCGGATGAAATCCCACACGATCAGGAAATAGCCGGCGAAGCGCATGTTCTGGATCGTCTCGATCTCCGCGTCGAGCCGCGCCCGGTAGGCCTCGATGGGATTGCGCAACCGGCCCTCGCGCGCCAGGGATTCCAGGCGCGGCCGCCGCGCCTCGAATCCCTCCCGCGCGACCTTCTCGAAATAGCTGTCGACCGTGTCCCCCTCCGGCACCTGGAACTCGGGGAACGGATTCGCCACCGGCTCGATCTTCACCCGGCAGCGTTCGGCGATGGCCACCGTTCGCGCCAGGGCCTCCGGCGTTTCGCGGAAGACGCGCGCCATCTCCTGCGCCGTCTTGAAGTAGAACTGGTCGGTCGAGAAATGCATCCGGTTCGGATCGGTGATCGTCTTGTTGGTCTGGATGCAGACCAGCACGTCCTGCGCTCGCGAATCGGCGCGGGTCAGGTAATGGCAGTCGTTGGTCGCCACAACGGGAATTTCCGTCTCTTTCGAGAGCCGGAGCAGCTGTTGATTCAGCGGTTTCTGGATTTCCAGTCCCTGGTCCTGCATCTCCAGAAAGAAGTTGTCGGGCCCGAAAATCTCCCGCAGACGCCCGGCCGATGCGCGGGCCCGGTCGTATTTTTCCCCGGTCAGGGCCTCGGCGACTTCTCCGCGCAGGCATGCGGACAGGGCGATCAGGCCTCGGCTGTGGCGGCTGAGGAGCTCGTGGTCGATCCTCGGTTTATAGTAAAACCCCTCCAGATAGCCGGACGTGACCAGCCCGCACAGGTTCCGGTATCCCTCGTCGTTTTCCGCGAGCAGGATCAGGTGATTGGGCCTCTCGCCGTTACCCTCCCGGTCCATCCGGCTGCCCTGCGTCGTATAGACTTCGCAACCGATGATCGGGTTGATCCCGTGAGAGGTGGCTTCGCGGTAGAAATGCTCCCCGGCAAAGAGGTTGCCGTGGTCGGTGACGGCGACAGCCGGCATCTCCTGCTCGGCTGCTTGCCGAACGAGCCGCTTGATCTCGCAAGCGCCGTCGAGCAGAGAAAAATCGGTATGCAGGTGAAGGTGAACGAACTCGGGAGAACTCATCCCGTGCAGTATTGTATCAGACCTCTTTGCCCCTGAGACGGAGATTGGCCCCTCCGGCGCTTCGACTTCAGGCCGCCCGCCCGCCGCTGGGCAACTGGGCGCAGGGCGGCGCGGAACGACGCAACCCGTGGCGCAGGATCGCGCAAGGGACCGGGACCCTATTCAACTAAGCCTCGCATTCAGAAGACATTCGATAGATCGATTTGGCATCCCAGATGCAACCGCAACGGGCAAGCGCCTAGATGCAAACGCCAAGATGCAAAGGGAATCCCGGCGCATAACGCCCATTCCTGGTCGATTTTCGGCCTGAGGCAGGTTGTCGAGACCCGAAGTGCTGCCAGGAGGGTCGTCAAACTGTGGGCGCTGACCGGAGGTGTGTAATGCAGAAAGCCCTGGCCCTAGTGCTCGGCCTCAGCCTTGCTTTCGTTTCGCTGGCAGGCGCCCGGCCGGCTCCGGCCACAGCCGCGCTTGCCGCCGCGGCCCAGGACCAACCGTCCTACGAGCCGTACACCGACGAGCAGCTCGATAATTTGCTCGCTCCCGTCGCCCTCTACCCCGATCCCCTGCTAGCGCAGGTCCTCGTTGCCGCCACTTTTCCCGATCAGATTGACGAAGCGACACGCTGGGTTCGCGGCTACGGCCAGAACGGCGTCGATGACCAGCCCTGGGACGTCAGTGTGCGCGCCGTCGCCCACTACCCGACGGTCCTCGGCATGATGGACGACAATCTCGACTGGACCACCGCCGTCGGCCAAGCCTACGTCTATCAATCGACCGACGTAATGACTTCGGTGCAACGCTTGCGCGCGATGGCCGAGCAGCAAGGCAATCTCGTGACTACGCCGCAGCAGCAGGTGGTCGATCAAGGCGGATATATCTACATCTGGCCGGCCAGCCCGGAATACCTTTACGTCCCGGTCTACGACCCGTCGATCGTGTTTTTCCGCCCGGTCTATTTCGGCGGCATCTTCACCGCCTTCTCCTTTGGGCCTGCCCTGAGCATCGGTGTCTGGCTGAACCTCGACTTCAACTGGGGTCGGCGGAGCGTCTACTACACCGGCTGGCAGGGGTCGGGCTGGATCGCCCGTTCGCGCCCGCACATCCGCATGAATTCGATCTACGTCAATTCCCGTTTTTCGAATATCGCCGTCAACCGCGCCGTTATCCAGCGCCAGGTGAACTTCCGCGACCTGTCGCGCTACCGGAGCGTTCATCGCGACGTCAATTTCGAGAACCGCGCCCGCGGCGCCCAGATGCCAGGCCGGCAACCAACGGGCCGCGTTCCGAACAAGATCATCGATCGCAATATCAATCCCAGCCAGTCGCTCGAACCGTTCCGCGGACGCCAGCGGCCTACGCCCGCGCCGCCGGCCCGTTCCACGGCTCAGCCGTCGCAGAGGGTCCCCGGACAACGTCAGGCTCAGCCGCCGCGTACTTCTCCGCCGGTGCGCCAGCCGATGCAGGCGCCTGCCCAGCGCGCCCCCGCCGCGCGGCCCGCGCCGCCAGCCGCTCCGTCACCAGGCGCCTTTGGCAGGGGCAATGGTTCTTTTGATCCTGGAGCCGCCAGCCAGCGCGGCCGCCAGAGTCGGCAGGAAATGAATCAAAGGCCGGCCGCCAGGCCAACTCCGCAAAGGCAACCGCGTCCGGCGCCGAAAAACCAGCCGCGCCCCGCGCGTCCGGGTGGGAGGTAGTCATGACCCAGTCAAACATTCGCGGTCAGCTCATTCAGCGGTGGGTTTTGCCCTTGCTTTCCACCCCGCTCCTGCTGCTTCTTCTCGCCGCCGGGACCGGCGCGCTTCGCGCGGCCCCGCTCCCGCAGCAAAGCGGCTCGGGCGCTCAAGCGGCAGCGTCCGCCCAACCCACTTTCGCCACGCCCGAAGAGGGGCTGCAAGCGCTCGTCACCGTGGCGAAGACGGACGATCCGCGAGCGGTGTCCAAGCTTTTCGGGCCGGACGGGGAACAGCTGCAACGCTTCGCCGAGAACCTCGAAGCCTCGGCCCAGTTGCAGAAAGATGGCGCCGGCTACACGATCCTCGTCGGCGAAACTCACTGGCCGTTTCCCATTCCGCTTGTCAGCCGGGACGGCCGCTGGCTGTTCGATACGAAAGCCGGTCTGCAGGAGATCCTGGATCGCCGCATCGGCGAGGATGAGCTCGCAGCCATGTCCACTTGCCGCGCTTATGCCGTGGCGCAGTGGGAGTACTACACCGAATCGGGCGGCGATACGCAGGGCCTCGCCGTCTACGCGCAGAAATTCGTCAGTTCGCCCGGACGCCATAACGGCCTTTACTGGGAAACTGCCGAGGACGAGAAGCCCAGCCCGCTCGGCGCTCTGGTTGCCGAGGCGCGCGCCGAGGGGTATGGCCCGCGACATGCCGGCGCACGGCCGCGCGTTCAGCCTCGCCGTCCTCGTCCCTTTCACGGCTACCACTTCAAGATTCTCACCGCGCAGGGGCCCAGCGCGCCGGGCGGAAAGTTCAGCTACATCATCAACGGGAACATGATTGCCGGCTACGCCCTGGTGGCCTATCCCGCGAAATGGGGCGATTCAGGCGTGATGACTTTCATCATCAATCAGCAGGGACGCGTCTATCAGAAGAACCTCGGGCCGGACACCGCGAAAATCGCCTCGGAAATGACCGAATACAATCCCGACCCGAGCTGGCAACTGGCCGCGCAATAGAGAAAACCGAAGCGGATGCCATCGACGCGGACGCGCCATCGTAGTGTGCCGGTCTAGATTCCCCGGACGCCGACCCGGAGGCCATCCGGGTCCGAAACCACCCAGCCCAACTCGGGGTCCTCTTCCAGGTTCAGGCCGCGGCGCTTCAGCTCCGCTTCGGCTTTTGCCTTGTCGAAATCCAGCGCCAGGAACGAGTATTCATGGCAATACGGTTTTTTCCCCGGATGGATGGTCTGGCGAAGGCATAGAGTGTTTTCTCCAAACTTCAGCAAGCACTCCGCCTGTTCCCCCTCTTCCCTGTTCGAGATCACTTTCATTCCCCAGAGATCCCGGTACACATTTCTGTCCGCGGCCAAATCGGGGGTGTGAATGACGATGGGGTAGAAGGCCACGCATTGAAACCCATTCCCGCCCGGCTTCGGGAGGGAGGCCAGATTCCCATCCCTGCCGGCATACGTACGAATCGGCTTTTATGCAGAGAATGGCGGCTCCGGGGTACATCGCCGCATCTTTTTCGGGAACCGGCTGAATCATGTAACCGGACGGCATGTCGACGATCCAGGCCGCCTCGCCATCGGGCCGGATATTCTTCAGCCGCAAGCGATCCATTTCAGCCTTCATGGCCTCTTTCTTCTCCCACCATCCGGCAACGCCGAACCCGATGTGTCCAACGGCCGCTCGGGCGCCGGGGTTCCCCTGGACCACATAGATGCCGTTCGGGGATTGCAGTGGCCCCATTTCGAGGGCGCACTTGCTGCTCCCGTCGTCCCACACCACGCGCATTCCGAACAGGTCGACATACCAGTCGCGGCTCTTCGCATAATCGGCCACGCCGCCGAGCGATAGGTGATTCACCGTGGTAATTGGAAATACGTTATTTCCCATCCTCGCCCCCAGCTTGGAATCGGCCGCAGTCGGCTAGACGACCGGGCCGGTCACGGAAAATTTGGGTTGAAGGGTCTAACACCGGCCGTCGTATGAGGTCAGTGCGCGGCGGCGGCGCGGGTATGGT
>Ga0307372_10007569_pt1 | contig 15520 bp, 22 predicted proteins | sample OX1MG_FD_202533 | JGI IMG/M metagenome (GOLD analysis project Ga0307372, IMG submission 202533) | Soil microbial communities from Risofladan, Vaasa, Finland - OX-1 | ecosystem: Environmental > Terrestrial > Soil > Coastal area > Acid sulfate soil | place: Finland: Risofladan, Vaasa | collected... | reverse complement strand
GGCCGATGCGGCGTGGCCTGCGATGGTGGCGGCGGCGGCAGCGGTTGCCCTTCCAGGAGCGGCGCCGGTACGTGCATCAGTGCCGGCAGCGGCGGGGGCACCGGCGCCGTCGGTCGATCCCAGTCGTGGTTCGCCGTATCCCTGGGTGCGCGGATACCCCAGCCCGAGCCGCTGTCGCCGTTGGCCGCGGGGTCCGATCCCTTCGTTTCGTCCGCCATATGGTGCGACGCTACGGGCGTGCGGGCAGGGTTGATCGGCGTGCAGCACGATCGTTGCAAGCTCGTTGTGCCGGCAGACCAGATCGCCGGGCGCACGCTTCGCACCGTCAGCGGACAAGGAAGATCTGCGGATTTGGGAACATGCGCCGGCGGCCGACGTGGGATCGATGTGCATGCCGAGGGTTGACCGGTAAGGGAGCAGAGCAGTTGTACAAGACGTCGTCCCGGCTCCTGCGGCGGGCGGTCATGCGATTGCTCGCGTTCGCCGTCGCCGCCTGCGGCGCCGCGAGCGGAGCCGATCAGCGCGCGTCGAACCCGGGGGCTGCGACCCTGCCGACCGCTGCGCTAGCCGGGACGCACCCGCGCGCCGAGGCGGAGCTGGCCATGCTCCTTGCCGGCGTTCACGTGCCCGCAGGGGCTGAGCAGGTGACCAGTGCACCGGTGCCATTCCTTGCTGAAGCTCCCGCGACCGAGGGATCGCCGAACTTGCTGATGCGCACGTCGTGGTGGCGCATCGATATGCCGTTTGCCGATGTGCTCGCGTGGATCCAGGCGCATCCGCCCGGGGGGCTGACGTCGGAGAGTCGCGTTGTTGGCGCGCAGCGCTCCGAACTTCGCGCATGGAGCGGGACGCCGCACGGCCGGCGCGCGACTCTGATCAGCCTCCGTAGACGGAGATGCAGTTCCGGCTGGCAGTGAATCCCTGCGAGAAGCAGACGCGTCGGACATGTCGATACCGTCGACGCGGATGCGGCATCGCCGCGGAGTTCCTGCTCGTGGATGCCTGCGGTAGCTTTGTCGAAGGTGTCCGTCGGCCGATAGCCTTTCATCGCCTCACCGCCGCACCCATCAGCCGCGTCCCGTGGCGGGCGCGGTTCAGACGGGCGGCGCTGCAGCGGGCGGCGGCGCGGCTGCGGGCGGCGGCACCGTGGGAGCAGACGGGAACGACACAGTCGGCGCGGCGCGTTCGGCGTCCGCAACCTGGAAGAAGGCGAACGGCTGGAAGTGCATGATCTGCCCGTAGATGTTGGTCGGGAACGTCTGCAGCGCGGTGTTGAAATCGCGGACGTTGCCGTTATAGAAGCGCCGCGAGAACTCCACCTTGTCCTCAGTCGTCGTCAGCTGTTCCTGCAGGTTGAGGAAGAGCTCGGACGCCTTGAGTTGCGGGTAGTTCTCGGCCACGGCGAGCAGCTGCCGGGTGGAACCGGTCAATGCGTCCTCGGCGCCGGCCATCTGCGATGGGTCACCCGACTTCGAGGCGGCCAGCGCATTCGTCCGCGCGGCTGTCACCGCCTCGAAGACGCCACGCTCATGCGCGGCGTAGCCCTGCACGGTGTTCACCAGGTTGGGGATGAGGTCATACCGTCGCTTCAGCTCGACGTCGATGTCGGACCACGCCTCCTGCGTCCGCGTCCGCAGCCGGATGAGCAGGTTGAAGCGATACGCGACGAAGAGGAGGAGCAGAACAATGACGATCAGGATGAGCAGCAGTACGGTCATGGCTTCAGTGTCTCACTCCTCGCGAAGCATCGCTTCGGGAACGCTCACCACGCGATACGGCATGTCGGTGATGTCGTAGTAGCGGATCGGTTTCTTGAGGCGCTTCGCAATGCCGATCTGCACCTTCACGCCGAGTGATGGGTTGCCGAATACCCACATCTGATCGCATCGCACGATGAGGTTGTTGAACGCCTCGCGGACCACATCCTTGGGCACGGTGTGCACGAGGTAGTAGTCGAAGAGCATGAACGGAACGATCGGCACCTGCCCCTCATCGAGGACGAACTTCGTGATGTGCTGGCGCCAGTAGAAGTTGCGATTGCTCAGCGCGCAGTAGATCAGTTGCTTGGGACGGCGCAGCGCCCGCTCGGCCTGTTCGGCCGGACTCGCCTTCACCGTGGGAGCGAAGATGCGCTCGAGGATGTCCTCGGCGTTCTTGACGGCGGGCTGTGCCGTCAACTCGGTCTCGTTGCGAATCAGCGGTGTGCTCTCACGACGCGGCTGTCCCCGCTGGCCCAACCTTTCTCCCATTCACAGCAACGAAATTTCGAGACAGCCGATGATAGCATCGGCGATACCTCGTCAAAGTCGCACCCCTTACGGTGCTGCCTCGGCCCATTCGACAAGCGCCGCGAGTCGCACGAGTGCCCGGTCGAGCAGCGCCACGCGGGCAGGATCGTTGAGCCAGCGGCTCTGACCCGACGGATGCGGCAGCGGCAGCAGGACCGGCGCGTCATTTGGTGCCCCGAGCAGCACTGTCCCGTCGGCCGCGTAGGCCGAACCGATGACGTCGTCGAGCCTCCTGCCGGGGAGGAAGCGCTCGAGCGAGAGCGAGCCGATCGGCATGATCAGCCGCGGCGCGAGCAGCGCGATGACCGAATCCAGCCATGGGGCGCAGAGGACGACCTCGGCGGTGCTCGGCCGGCGATCACCCGCTCCATCGGGACGGCGACCCGGAAAGCACGTCGTCATTGCAGTCATGTAGATCCGTTCCCGAACGTCCGCTTCGTCACGCAGGCCGGCGCGAACGAGCCAGCGCATCAACTGGCGCCCTGATCGCCCCGCAAACGGCCTGCTCTGATCCTGTTCGACCGGTCCCGGCGCCTGGCCGACCAGCAGGATGCGCTGCTCGGCGCGGCCACTGAAGACCGGGTGCGCCCGAGGGATGTAACCGGCGTCAGCGCAGCGCGTGCAGGCTCGCTGCTCGCGCTGCAGGATGTCGAGTGCCTCAGCTCGCGGACCAGACGGCGCCATCGTCCGGCTACTGTGACTCGCCGAGGTAGCGGCGCTTCCGCCCAGGCGATATCATCTGTGTACCGCTCTCTCCCACCCGCGTCGCATTTGAGCGGCCGTCTTGGTCAGCCGTCGTCATTCGAGGCTCCATGTCCGACGAGTCTTCGCGGTCCGCCCGGCCTTCCGGTCAGCGACGAAACGACGGCGCACCCAGCTGGTGGGCTGCACTCGAGCGTGCCGATCTCCCCTCCGATGAAGGCGTGCCCGCGGCACACCGCCGTTGGTACGAGGACGACGAGACCGCCACGCCGTTCGCCGAGGTTGCCGAGCCGCGCCCCGTGACCCGTCAGGTGAAGCGGGAGTGGATTCCAAACACCCTCGTCGTGCTCGCGGTGCTACTCATGCTCGTCGTCGCGCTCGGCGTCTGGGATTCGGCGGACGACGCACTCACGGTGACGATGCTCATCGGGATTCCGCTGGTCCTGGCCGTGATCACCACCCTCATCGTCGCCCGGCGGACTCGCTGACCGCGTCCGAGGCAGGTCCGGGCAGCGCGTGACCCGAGAGCAGCGGCGCCGCGAGCCTGCTCCGCGCCGCCCGCGCCGTCCGCACCTCGATCCGGTCCCAGGACTCGTCCTCCCCGCGGATGACGACGAGTCCGGCGCTGCGCCATCGCTGCGCGAGCGATTCGAGGCGGCGCTGGAACCGGGCCCGGCCGATGGCGCCGCTCCGCGAGATGTTGCGGTGGCCACCTCACTGGCCGAAGCGCCGATCGAACGCATTGGCGAGGTGGTCTACGGCAGCAACGGCGTGTTCCTCGTGGAACTCGACGCCCCTGACCCGGCCCTCCCGACCCAGCCGCTGCGCGCCGTCTACAAGCCGGTGCGTGGGGAGCGACCACTGTGGGACTTCCCGCGTCGCACCCTCTATCTCCGCGAGGTCGCGGCGTACATCGTCGACGCCGCGCTCGGCCTCCATCGCGTGCCCGCAACGGTGCTCCGTGACGGCCCGCTCGGTCCTGGATCGATGCAGCGCTTCGTTCACGTCCTCGAGGAGGGACTGACCGCAAAACAGGCCCAGCGCCTCGAGACGCAGCTGCGATCGGTGGCGCTGCTCGACGTCCTCATCAACAACGCCGATCGCAAACGCGCCCATCTCCTGGTGGTCGGCGGGCCCAGCGTCCACGCGATCGACAACGCGCTGAGCTTCCTCCCCTACCCTCGCCAGCGAACGGCGTTGATCGCGCTGGGTGGTTCGGAGGTGCCGGCGAGGCTCGCAAAGCGCGTCCAGGACCTCGCCGCCGACGGGACCCGGATGGGGGCGCTCAGAACTCGCCTGCGCCGTCTCCTCAGCGTGGCCGAGGTTGACGCATTCGCGCACCGCGTGGCGGAGCTCGCCGCGGATCCGACGTATCCGGTCCTCGACGACTGGGATGGGCGCCCGTTCGAGTGGTGGTGAAGGCGGCCCGCCGAACCGGCGGGCCGCCTCGGGGAAGAGGGTTCTGCTAACCCGACGTGCCCGTCGACCCGCTCGCACCGCTCATGTGCGGGCAGTTCGTCATCGACGGGGCTGCGGTCGCCGCGGGCGTCGTCGTGCTCGCGGCCGTGGTGGTGACGTTGCTCGACGTCGCGGTGGATTCGTTCCCGGCCGCATGAGCGATCGCAAAGCCGCCGATGCCCGATCCGACGAGCAGGCCCCCGCAGAGGAGAGCAGTCGCCGCAATCTTGCGGAATCCCGTCGCCCGCGGTGCCGACTCCTCCGGAGGCGGAGGCGGTGGAATGAGTTGGTTGTCGTCCATGGTGTGTCCCTCGTGGATGCTTGACGTTTGACGTCGACCAGCGTCGCGCGGCGGGGTCGGAATCCAATGGGCGCTGCCTGGGAGACCGCTCAGAGTTCGCGAGCGCCGCGTCCCCGGATACCCATGCCTGCGGACCACATGGCGCACCACGCCGAGCCCGCGACGCACGATGTGAGCTCGTCGTGAACGCGGCAGACTGCTCGTCATTCGATACCCATATCGCCATGGGGAACGTCATCATGGCGCGGCGTTGCCCGCTGATCAATGAGGAACGACTGTGGTACGCCCGGAGGGACTTGAACCCCCGCACCCGGCTCCGGAGGCCGGCGCTCTATCCAACTGAGCTACGGGCGCCCGTCGCGGCTCGCCGGGACCACCGCGCCCAGTATAGGACTCAGTCCGAATCGTCCTCGGCGGTGAACATCAGCGTGTCCTGCACCTCGTAGAGTGCGTCCATCCATTCCGAGATCATCAATTCGTCCGGCACGCGTCCAGCGACGAGCCGGTCGTCGCCGACGAGGGCAACGGCCCGTCCGACGAGCTCGTACGGGACCTCGACTTCGTCGGCGAGGTTCAGCTTCTCGAACGCGTCGATGAGTTCGTCGATATAGCGAATCTTCTGCCGCCGCGCGTTGCGTGCTTCCCGCAAGGAGGTCCAGCGAGCTTCAAGCTCGTCGATCTCGACGCAAGTCTCCTGGATCATTGGCTCACCACCCTCCGGTCCTCTACCCCAAATTGGACTCCATCCTATGTCGCTCGATGAAGCTGGTCAAGAACTGCGTTTCCCGACGTTGCGCGTCAGGCGCGTCGCCCGGACGAGAAGCACGCAGGACATCGTCCTGCACGCCGCACGATCGGGCGCGCCTGAGGGACTCTGCTGCCTCGCGGACGAACAGACGGCGGGTCGGGGGCGCCAGGGCCGAGCGTGGAGCGCTCCGCCCGGTTCCGCACTGCTCGTGTCGGTCCTCCTCCGCCGGACGCCCGCAGTCGCCTCGGGGGTGCCGTTTGCCGCCGGCTTGGCGCTGGTCGACGCACTGGCGACGACGGCTGGAGTCAGCGCGGGACTCAAGTGGCCGAACGATGTCCTCGTGCGCGGACGCAAGCTGGCGGGCATCCTCTGCGAGGTGGCGCCGAGCGGAGCACAGGAAGGCCGGGTGGCCATCGCGCTCGGGCTGGGCGTCAACCTCGCAGTCGGCGCGTTTCCCCACGGCGCTGTCGGCATCAGCCTGCACGAGCTCGTGGAGCGTCCTCCCGACGCCGAAACACTCTTCCGCTCGTGGACGGACAGGCTCTGGACGCGCCTCGTCAGCCTCGAGCGGGGCGGAGTCCCCGCCATCGTCGCCGACTGGCGGAAGCTCGCGATCGGCCTGGGTCAGGCCGTCACGGTCCGCAGCGCCGCCGGCACGCTCGAAGGCGTGGCAATCGATGTGGGGGATGACGGAGCGCTGCTGGTCAGGTCAGGTGACGGCGTGCACCGCGTGCTCGCCGGGGACGTGCACATCGGCAGAGGCGCGTCGGGCGACAGCTGACGGGCCGACTCCGGCCTCGGCAGCGCTACGTCGTCGGTGTTGCGGTCGCCGAGGGACTCGGTGTCGCTCCTCCGGCCGGCGAGGCCGACGCTGATGCGGAGGCCGAGGTCGCCGGGGGCGCCGCAGATCCTGTCACGGTGAGCACGCCCGCCATGTTCGGGGCGTGGATGGTGCAGATGTAGTCGTAGCTGCCCGGGTTGTTGAACTCGACGTCCCACGTCGCGCCCGGATCCAGCGTGTTGTCACTGAGGCACGCCAGTGATCCGGAGAAGGTGACGGTGTGTTCGACCGATCCCGTGTTCTTGAACTCGATCACCTGGCCCACCCCGATGGTGGACTTGGCTGGGACGAAGACCAGGGCATCGGTCGCATCGACGGTCTTCGCGACCGTGCCGAGCCCGCTCGCGGCGACCTTCCCGGGACACGGGCCGCCGCTCCCGGTGCTACTGCTGGCAGGCGCGCCATTGCCGCATCCAATGACTGCAATCGCTACGCAGACCCCTAATCCCACCGCAAGTGTCCGCAGATGACTCAAGTGTTTTCTCCTGTTGCCATCTTAAAGGATGGGTTCGGCGATACGACTCCCGCCATCACCGCATCGCCTCGGCAATACGATCGGCGGCCAGCTCCTCGTCCCGTCCGGGGTCGGAGAAGAGACGCATGAATACGACGATGACTGCAATGAAATACACGATGTTGCCGACCCCGAGCATGATCACGCCGCCATATTGTTGATCGGTGAGCGCGGAGAGACCCCAGAGGCGCGGCGCCTGCAGGTAGAAGCTGTACAGCGGCGCCGGCGCCAGCGCGAAGACGATGCCGAGCACGGTCGGGGGCACTCCGGCCACGGTCAGCCCGGCGATCTTCGTGAGCGGACTCACCGTGACCGTCTGTGCGTCGCGGATGGGATCGACGACCGGCCACCACACGACGAGGCCGACTGCGATGAAGCTCAGGTGCTCGACGATGTGCACCGGGACCGTCGTCAGCGTTGTGTCGTACAGCGACGGGATATGCCACAGCAGCAGCACCGCGTTGAAGAGGATCACGGCCGGCCAGGGGCGCGTGATCGCCCACCAGATGGTGCGCAGCGTGGTGTGGCGGTCGCGCGGCGCCGGCTTCGCCCCCGCGATGCCGAGGAGGAGCAGGGGTGGCGCGATCATCATCAGGAGCATGTGCTGCACCATGTGCAGGGAGAAGAGGTAGAGGTCGCCGCCGCGATCGATGGGCGACTCCAGAGCGATGAACGTGATGAACAGCCCCGTGAAGAAGATCACGGGACGCCAGCGCGCGTGCTGGAACCAGGGTGTGACGTCGTCGTCCGGTCCGATCGTTCCGCGCCGCATCGCGACGGCGTAGCCAACAGCGACCGCCACCAGGCCGCAGATAACGGTGGGATCCCACGTCCAGTCGCCCAGTCCCAGGTGAGCCGTCAGTGCCCTCCGTCCTCCGGGAGCTCCAAGTACTCATTGCGCGCACCGCGAGCCCAGAAGTACCCCGAGGCGATGAGGTAGATCAGCCCGACGCCCCACATGAGCGGGCCGACGGCGTTGCGGATGTCGGTGAGAAACCCCGTGAGCGTGATGGCCAGTGCCAGCGCCGCATTGATCGGCGCGAAGCTCGGCGGCGGCAGGTGTGGCGTCGCGTGCGCGTGCTCATCCCCGCTGTCGTCGTGCGTCGTGAGCGTGTCGGTCATCGGCGCTCCTACTTCGTGACCGCGAGGAAGATGGCAGCCCACACGAATGCCGCTCCCATGAGAACGAGCAGCAGGGTGAACATGAGGATGCCCATGCGCATGTTCTTGCGAGCGAGCTTTCGGTTCACCAGGGCATCCTCCTCAGAGGCCCGTCACGCGGTCGATCGCCATCACCGCGAAGAGCAGGGCCAGGTAGATCATGGAATGGTAGAAGAGCCGCCGTGCCGAGCGCGCCGTCGGCCTCCGCGAGGCCGCAACCGCGTCCGTGAGCAGGATGGTGTCGAGCACCGCGGCGCCTCCGAGGTAGAGCGCGCCGAATGAGCGGGTCAGCACGGGGAGCACCGTCACCAGGCACAGCACGATCGTGTACAGCACGATCTGATACCTGGTCTGGCGATCGCCCTGGACGACGGGAAGCATCGGCACCCGGGCTCGGGCGTAGTCGCCCTTGAGCAGCAGGGAAAGCGCCCAGAAGTGCGGTGGCGTCCAGTAGAAGACCACCGCGAAAAGGAACACCGCCGTGAGGTTGAGAGAGCCCGTGACCGCCGCCCAGCCGACGAGCGGTGGGATGGCCCCCGCGGCGCCGCCGATGACGATGTTCTGCATCGAGGACCGCTTCAGCCACATCGTGTAGACGAGGACGTAGAAGAGCAGCGCGGTCATGGCGAGGACGGCCGAGAGCAGGTTCACCGTGGCTGCCAGCAGGAGAAAGGACGCGATGCCGAGAATGGCGCCGAACGCCAGAGCCTGGCGCGGCTCGATCCGGCCGGCGGGAATCGGACGTGACCGGGTGCGTCCCATCTCGAGGTCGATGTCGCGATCGAACCAGCAGTTGATCGCGTTGGCTCCGGACGCCGCCAGCCACCCGCCGGCAAAGGTCAGGAGCACGAGGCGCCAGCCGGGCCACCCCCGGGCGGCGATGACCATCGCAGCCACGGCGGTCACCTCAAGGAGAAGGATCACCCGCGGCTTGGTGAGCGCGATGTAGTCGCGCACAACGTCGGCGGCGCGCCGGCTGGACAGGGCTTCGAGGCTGACGGCGACGGTCACAGCGGCGCCGCTCCCGCATGGGTGCGCACACCGTCAGTGCGTTGCAGTTCCGCCATCGTCGCCGCCTCACGCACATCGAGTGTGCTGTAGACCGCCACTGCGACGACTGTGCCCCACAGCAGTGAGGCGAGCGCGAGGTGGAGCCCGCGCGCCCATGCCGGCAGGCCCAGCTCCACAACGAGCGCACCGGCGGCGACCTGCAGGATGAGCAGAAGGTTGACGGACATCACGCCGATGCGCACCGACCTCTCCCCACGACGGCGCCGAAGGATCACCGCCATGAGCCCACCGAGCAGGAGCACCACGACCAGCGCCACCAAACGGTGCGCGGCATTGATCGTGCCCGCCTGGCCGGTCGGCAGCGAGAATCCGCTCCCGCACAGCGGCCAGCTGTTGCAACCGGCGCCGGAGCTCGTCTCCACGACGAAGGCGCCGCTCATCGCAACGACATACGTCACAACCACCGCGACGATCACCGGCGCTTTCACCGATGCGATGGCATCCGACACGAGTTTCGACGCCTGCGGTGCCCTACCCACGGTGGTGGCGACCACCGCGACGTAGATGAGGACCGCGAACAGCAGCAGCGCATTGGCGAGGTGGATCATCACGACCCCACCCGGGAGGTTGAACTCGACGGCGAGCGCTCCAAGTGCGATCTGCACCACGAACAGTGCTGCCGCCACGGTGGCGCCGATGCGAATCCTGCGCTGATGCCGGTACCAGATCCACGCGCATGCCGTGAGCACGATCACGAGCAGCGTGCAGATCGACGCGATCCAACGGTGCGTGAACTCGATGAGCGTGTTGATCTGCCATGCCGGCAGCAACGAGCCATGGCAGAGCGGCCATTGATCCGTGGTGCCGCAGCCATTACCGCTGCCCGTGACGCGGACGATGCCACCCCAGACGATCAGCAGGTACGTCGCCACCGCGGTCGCCACCGCGAGGCGGCGGAACCCTGCCGAAGGCCGCGCGATCACCCTCCCACCAGTGCTACGCGGGTGCTCCCGCGGCAGCCTTCCTGCGCGCGATCCGCGCGTCGCGCACTGGACGCAGGCTCAGCACCTCCGGCTCCTCGTCGAAGTTCCACGCCGGTGGCGGCGACGATGTGGCCCACTCCAGCGTGTTGCCCTCCCACGGATCATCCGGTGCCGTCTTGGGCGCGCGCATGCTGATGACGAAGTTGATCAGGAAGATCGTGACCGAGATCGCGATGATGAACGCGCCGAAGGTGATGAGCGAGTTGATGTCACCCCAGCCGCGGTTGTCGAGGTACGTCGCGATCCGGCGCGGCATGCCGAGGATGCCGAGCGCGTGCATCGGCATGAACGTGAGGTTGATGCCGATGAACATCGTCCAGAACTGCAGCTTGCCGAGCTTCTCGCTCAGGAACCTTCCCGTCACCTTGGGGAACCAGTAGTAGAAAGCGGCGAAGACGCCCATGACACTGCCGCCGAACAGGACGTAGTGAATGTGCGCGACGACCCAGTACGTGCCGTGCACGAGACGATCCACCGCGAGGCTCCCCAGGTAGACGCCGTCGATGCCGCCGATCAGGAACAACAACAGGAATCCGCATGCAAAGAGCATGGGCGTGTCGTATTTGATGCTGCCGCCCCACATCGTGGCCAACCAGTTGAAGATCTTCACCCCCGTCGGCACCCCGATGGTGAATGTCGTGAAGGCGAAGAATGTCTGCACGATCAGCGGTAACCCGGTGACGAACATGTGGTGGACGAACACGATGAATCCAAGGAATGCGATCGCCACGATCGACGCCGCCATCGCCTTGTAGCCGAACACAGGTTTTCGGCTGAAGACCGGGATGATCTCGCTGATGATCCCGAACGCCGGCAGGACCATGATGTACACCGCCGGGTGGGAGTAGAACCAGAAGACGAACTGGTAGAGCAGCGCGCTCCCACCGTTGACCGGGTCGAAGAAGTTGGTGCCGATCTGTCGGTCGAGCAGGTTCATCGCGAGCCCCGCCGCGAGGAACGGCGACGCCAGCACGACGAGCGCGGCTGTGACCTCCTGCGCCCACACGAACAGCGGCAATCGTCCCCAGGTCATGCCCTTGGCGCGCATGTTGTGGATGGTCGCGAGGAAGTTGATGCCGCCGAGCATCGAGGCGATTCCGACGAGATGGAGCCCGATGATCCAGAGATCCTGGCCCATGCTGCAGCTGTAGTGCGGTCCGGTGAGCGGAACGTAGCCGGTCCAGCCCGCGTCACCGGGGCCACCCGGACAGAGGATGCCGGCGTGTGTCGTCGCGGGGACGAGGAAGCCCGCGTACATGACCATGCCGCCGAGCGGGATGAGCCAGAACGACAGTGCGTTGATGCGCGGGAATGCCATGTCGCGTGCGCCGATCATCAACGGGACCATGTAGTTCCCGAGGCCGGACCAGACCGGGATGATCCACAGGAAGATCATCGTCGTCCCGTGCATCGTGAAGATCTGGTTGTACTGCTCGGGCGTCAGGAACGTGTTCTGGGGCTCGGCAAGCTGGATGCGGATGAGCAGCGCCATGACACCGCCGACCAGGAAGAAGAAGAAGGTCGTGAACAGGTACATGATCGCGATCTTCTTGTGGTCGACCGTCGTCAGCCAGCCGAGGATGCCCTTCGACTTGTCATAGCGCGCGAAACGCGTCTTGGGCAGGGTCGCGTCCATCACCGCCATCAGGATCCTCCGAGAGTGCACGATTTGCTGGCGGCGCTGATCGTTCCGTTGGGATTACCGAACACGCATGATTGGAATTGGTTCATCGGCAGCGATATCACGACGAATGTCATCTGCGCGTGCCCGACGCCGCACAGCTCCGTGCATTGACCGTAGTACGTCCCCTCGTGAGCCTCGATCGGCGCGGTGTTGACGTCCCCCGGGATGGCGTTCATCTGCTGCCCGAGCGATGGAGCGAAGAAGCTGTGGTTGACGCCGCATCCCTCGTCGGCCAGCACCTGCGCAAGCGTGCTGCCCGACGGAACGTTCGGTTTCACGTTGCACGGAGGATCCGTGGAGACGATATTGAGGCCGACGGCAGTGTCCATCGGCACGTAGAGCGTGCCGAAGCTGCGGATGCGCGCACCGCTGGAAGTTGTGCCGTAGTCGAAGGTCCAGCTGAACTGCTGGCCGATAACCGTGACGGTGTTCTGCGTATCGGCGGCGACGTTGTTGATGAACGGCATGTTCACCGCGGTGAGGCCGAAGAGCGAGAGGAAGGTCGCCAGCGGTACGAGCGTCCAGGTAATCTCGAGCCTCGTGTTGCCGTGGAACTGCACCGGGTCGTCCTCGTCGCTCCGGCGGCGGAACTTCACGAAGGCGTAGAGCAGCAGCGCGGTGACAATGACACCGAGAACCACCGACGACCAGAACACAGCGGTGTACACACCGAGGGCTCGATCGCTGACGGTTCCGCCGTCGCCAAACGCTCCGGCGTTGTTGACGCAACAGGTCGACGCTGCGAGCACGTTCATGGGCGCGGCAGGATGATCGCATAGCGGCATTCAACCGGGCAAACCAGATCGGGGATGAACCCCGCCAACCCGCTCCCGATCACTTCTGCCACGGCTTGGTCTTGGTGTGAATCTGGCGCTTCACGAGCTCGGTGATATCGGTGTTGATCAGTGCCGCCCGGTCCCAGGAACCACGGTTCTGGGGAGGCACCGACGGATCGGGAAGCACCTCGCCGGTGGCCGTCGAGCGCTGGCGCCTGCGGAGGCGCGAGAGCAACGCGCGCGGGCTCGGGCGGCTCACAGGCGGAACATCCGCCGGCGTGCGGCCACGTCCGGATCCCCGCGCCCGATGGCGCCCGCGCTCTGCCACGCGTCGATCGCGGAGCTCGCCCAGAGATAGAGACCCGCGAGGAAGAGGCTCAGGAAGGCGAGCACCGACACCAGCGCCACGAGCAGGAACAGGGCGCCGAGATGCCGGGTGAGGAGCGCATGCCCGACCGACTGCCCGGCGACGATGAGCAGGATCCCGGGGCCGATCGTGAAGACCGTCCACAGGAAGAAGTAGAGCGCCTTGCGCGGCTGCAGGTTGTAGACCTGGCCGAGCCCGGGGATGATCGACAGCAGGACGGCGAGCTGCGCGTTGGGCTGGCGCAGGGGCTTCACCCCGCCCGCGTCAGTAGCCATGACCGGCGCCACGACACGCCGCAGGGGCGTCGGCGCCCACATGTGCCGCCCGCCTCATCGGCTGACGAAGGCCCGGTAGACGTAGTAGGCGGCGAGGAGCAGCGTTCCGAACGCCCAGATCGCCACGAAGAGGACGTCGCCCCAGCCGGCTTCGCCGGGGTAGAGCGAGTTCGACGCACCGAGGAGATTGAGCATGTCAGTGGGCCTTGAAGTTCTCGAGGAGGAACTCACCGTAGATGAGCACGAAGGTGAAGATGAGCAGCCCGACGAAGACGACGAGCGTCCCGATCAAGTCTCGTGCGAACGTGCTGCGACGTTTCACTGTGCGGTGCTCATGGCAGGGTGCTGTAGCTCTCCCACTGTCGTATGAACTGGATGAGGATATTGATCTGAGTCTCGCTCAGCACGCGGGTGTGGTTGACGATCGCACCGGCGCCAGGAGGCGGCGAGCCGTTGGCTGCGTAGTCGTTGGCGATGGCTCCCCAGTTCGGCATGATGCTGCTGTAGTGCTCAAAGCCCGTGAACCCGTACTCGATGCACCGGTAGTAGTAGTCCTCGTTGAAGTAGCCGAGGCGGTCCTGGTTGTTGAGGGGTGGACCGGCACCGCCCTCTCCAAGGCCACCGTGGCAGCGCGCGCAGTTCTGGTAGTAGAGCTGGGCGCCCTCGGTGAACGCGTAGACGGGGTTGATGATCAGGTTCTGGTGGGCGTCGGTCTGATCGAGCCCGAGTCGGTTGCCGTTGTGGCACACGATGCAGCCGATCTGATCGATGCCGAGCTTTCCGGTGGGCGTCCCGCTGCCACCGTAGTTCGTCGCCGGGTTGAGGTACGACGGAAGCGGTCCCGGCTGCTCGACGGTCACGGGTTTGGCCACCGGCTGGCCGGGCGCCGTGTAGGGCGTGTAGGTGAAGGACGTGAACCCGTCCGCGCCGTACGCCGCATAGCTTTCTGACGGCGGGTATGTGCCGCCGTCGACGGTGACGTAGGCGGGATGCTCACCGGTGAGGTGGTACTCGCCGGCGAGCTGCTTCGCGTTCGGCTCGTACTTGAAGAAATCCTGACTGAGCCGCTGCGCCGCCGCCACCGGGCCGACCGTACCGATGTCGGGAACATGGCAGGAGATGCAGCGCTCCACGCGGTACGTGTCGCCCTGGATGGTCGCCTGGGGGAAGCTCGGGAAGAGCTGCTGGATCTGGACGTTGAAGTCCGAGCTCGGGTAGTCCTTCTGGTACTGCTCCTGAATGGCGATGTAGCCGCGGGTCGAGGTGTCCTTGAACGCGGCCCAGGCGACAAGGGCGAGCAGTGCGACGCTGAGCCCGACAAAGATGAGCCTCGTCCTCATACGGGCGAGCTCAGTCCCGGATGGCCGAGGATCAGCGTCCAGTCCCAGTTGAACGCCTGGCCGCGGAAGAACTCGCCGATGACAACGAACGCCACCGAAAGGCAGACGTAGACCGTGAACAGCACGATCGCGACCTTACGGTCCTGCGGGCGGCGGCTCGGATTGCGGTCGAGGTACGGGGTCAGGATCATGAAGATGATCACGAAGCTCGGGAAGGCGACGCCCGCCATGATCGGCGGAAAGCGTTCCAGCAACTCCTGCAGGCCGACGAAGTACCAGGGCGCCTTGGCCGGGTTGGGGGTGATCGAAGTGTTGGCGTGCTGCAGCAGCGGCGCGTTGACCTGGATCGACACCAGCAGCAGGAACACGAAGGCGCCGAGGCCGGCCAGGAACTCGCGCCAGACCAGGTAGGGGAAGGTGACGACCGTCTCCTCGTCCTCGCGCCTCCGGATGATCAGCGGCGTGCTCGCAAGTTCAGGCCCCGAGACCGGCACCTTCGGACGTGGCGTCGGCGCTCCGCGCGGGTCGCGTCCTCCCTCGACGACAGTTGCCATCAGAGGCCTCCAGTGAACCCGTCTTTACGGACGCGCCAGAAGTGTACGACCATCAGTAAGAACCCGATGAGGGGCAGGGCGATGACGTGTAAGACGTAGAACCGAATCAGAGCGCCTTGTGCTACCTGATCGCCACCGAGCAGGAGGTATCTGGTGTACGGACCGACGATGGGCGCGTACTTCGCCATGTTGGTGCCGACCGTGATCGCCCAGATGGCGAGCTGGTCCCAGGGCAGCAGGTAGCCGGAGAACGACAGCAGCAGCGTGATCAGCAACAGGAAGGTGCCGATGACCCAGTTGAACTCCCGCGGTGGCTTGTACGCGCCCTGATAGAAGACGCGTGCCATGTGTAACCAGACCGTGATCACCATGCCGTGCGCGGCCCAGCGATGCATGTTGCGGATGATGTCGCCGAACACCGCGACGAACTGCAGATCCTTGACGTTCTGATACGCCG
>Ga0307372_10007566_pt1 | contig 15522 bp, 14 predicted proteins | sample OX1MG_FD_202533 | JGI IMG/M metagenome (GOLD analysis project Ga0307372, IMG submission 202533) | Soil microbial communities from Risofladan, Vaasa, Finland - OX-1 | ecosystem: Environmental > Terrestrial > Soil > Coastal area > Acid sulfate soil | place: Finland: Risofladan, Vaasa | collected... | reverse complement strand
CGCGCGGCGGTTGAGTTCTTCGACGCACTGGCGCGGCGTGCCGATAAGAAACAGCGCCGAGCGTGGGGCCTCGCGCGCCGAGATGCCGAACATCTGACCGATCTCGCGCGCGCCGGCCTCGGCGGCGGCGGGCGAATCCGCCAGCATCACGGAGAAGACCGCGTTGCTGATGGTGATCGCGTTGGGGTCGCGGCCCAGCCGCGCCGCCTCCGCCCGCACGAAGTCGGCGCGGTCGCGAAAGGCCGCGTCGCCGATCTTGCCCATGCCGTCGAACGTCAGCTTTGCCGGTTTGCCGGTATCCACGGCGATATTCGCGACGTTGGCGTGCTTGGCCATCAGACGCAGCGCTCCACGGCCGCTGCCGCCGATGATGATCGGCGGATGGGGTTGCTGGAGCGGCTTAGGCCACAAGATCGCGTCCTTTAGCCGGTAGAATTCGCCCTCGAAGGTCGTGTGTTCCCGCGTCCACAGCGAGCGGATGCAGGTGAGCGACTCGTCGAGCATGCGCAGACGGGTCGCGATATCGGGAAAGCCAATCCCGGTCATCCGGAATTCGGTCGCGGTCCATCCGGCGCCCAAACCGGCGACCAGGCGGCCGGAGCTTAGATGATCGAGCGACATCAGGGCCTGCGCGGTGACTGCGGGATGGCGAAAAAGGTTGCACAGCACGAGATGCCCGATTCGAATCCTTTGCGTCGCCTGCGCCGCCGCCGCCGCGAGCAGAATCGCGTCGTGCGCGATGGCGTGTTCGTCATGACCGCCGCCGGGCTGTTGATGAACGAAATGATCGGGAAACACCACCAGGTCGTAGCCGAGTTCCTCGGCGGTCCTTGCCGACTCGCGCACGGTTTCGAAATCGATCATGTTTAGAAAAAGTCCGAACTCCATCCCGGTCTCCTCGAAAAAAAAATTATTAAGTGCCGAGCCTAGCACATCGCTACCGGCCTGCATTCCAATTTTGGATGAAGAGAGGCGAGGAATGCTTCGCCTCCGTCTCCGTCATGCTCTTTATGCCCTCGCCCGCGTTGTGCGCGGGAGAGGGTAGGGCGAGGGTCCAGTGAAAGCTATCGATCCTCGATAAGCTCGGAAAAAAACGGACAAGGAACTACAAAAAGGAACGAACCTGCTACTCGCGGTCGGGGACGAGGTCGAGCGCCGCGAGCCAGGCCGCGGCCTCGCCGTCCGACGGCGCGCGCCAGTCGCCGCGCGGCGAAAGCGATCCGCCCGAGCCGACCTTGGGCGAGTTGGGTACGGCGCTGCGCTTGAACTGGCTGGTCTGGAAGAAGCGGAAAAGGAACGTGCGCAGATGGGTCTTAAGCTCGCCGATCGCGTACTGGTGGCGATCTCCGGGCGGCACGTCGGGCCATGCGCCGCGCCCCGCGTCGTGCCACGCGCAGTAGGCGAGAAACGCGACCTTGGCCGGCGGATAGCCGAAGCGGAGCACGTGGTAGAGATTGAAGTCGTGCAACTCGTAGGGGCCGATCATCGCCTCGGTGTCCTGGGCGGGCTCCTGCGTGCCGTCGCCGCCGGGCACCAATTCGGGACTGATAGGCGTGGCCAGGATTTCGTCCAGGGTGGCGCTCGCGTTGGAGCCAAGGCGTCCCGTGCCGGCGACCCATCGGATGAGATGCTGGATGAGCGTCTTGGGAACGCTGGCGTTGACGTTGTAGTGGGACATCTGGTCGCCGACGCCGTAGGTGCACCATCCGAGGGCGAGTTCGCTCAGATCTCCGGTGCCGACCACCAGCGCGCCGTTAAGGTTGGCGAGGCGGAACAGATGGCTGGTGCGCTCGCCGGCCTGCACGTTTTCGAACGCGATATCGTAAACCGCGGCGTCGTCGCGATGGGGATGGCCGATGTCGCTCAGCATCTGGCGCGCCGCGGGTCGGATGTCGAGCTCGTGCGCGGTGCATCCGATGTCCCGCATGAGGCTGCGCGCCTGCTCGAGCGTGCGCGCCGAGGTCGCAAACCCCGGCATCGTGTAGCCGAGGATGTTGGCGCGGGGATAGCCGAGCAGATCCATAGCCTGGGCACAGACCAGCAGCGCCTGGGTCGAGTCGAGGCCGCCTGAGACCCCGATCACGACGCGCTTGATTCCCGTCGCGCGCAGGCGCGTCGCCAACCCTTGCACCTGGATTTCGTAAACCTCCGAGCATCGCTCGTCGCGCAAGGCCGGGTTGGAGGGCACGTAGGGGAAGCGCTCGGGCCGCCGCTCGGGGAGCATCCGGCCACGCCGCGCGAGTTCGGCCGGGAAGGTGATGGTGCGAAAGCTCCGCAGTTCGTCGCGATGATGTTGGATTGTCTGGGCGAAACTGGTCTGGCGCATCCGTTCCTGGGAGAGGCGTTCGAGGTCCACCTCCGAGCAGATGAGTTGCGGCTCGAAGCTGAAGCGGCGCGATTCGGCGAGCAGTTTGCCGTTTTCGTAAATCAGTCCCTGGCCGTCCCACGCGAGATCGGTGGTCGATTCGCCGGCGCCGGCGCCGGCGAAGAGATAGGCGGCCATGCATCGGGCGGACTGGTTCGCAACCAGCTCGCGGCGATACTCGGCCTTGGCCACGGTGACGGGCGAGCCCGAGAGGTTCAGCAGCACGGTTGCGCCGGCCAGCGCCGCGTACGAGGACGGCGGAATCGGCACCCACAGGTCCTCGCAGATCTCGATTTGAAACGTGAGCAACGGCTGTGCCTGGACCGCGAACAGCAGGCGCCCGCCGAAGGGAATCGCGGACTGGCCGCAAAGCTCGATTTGGTCGCAAAGGGCGGTGTCGCCGGGCACGAACTGGCGCATCTCGTAGAACTCGCGGTAGTTGGGCAGGTAGGTCTTGGGCACCACGCCAAGGATGCGTCCGCGATGCACGACGGCGGCGCAGTTGAAAAGCTGATGGTCGATTGCTAGCGCGAGGCCAACGACGGCCACGGTGTCGAGCGCGCGGCTGGCCCCGACAATCCGCGCCAGCGCCGCGACGCATCCGTCGAGCACGACGCGCTGCTGATGCAGGTCCTCGCAGGAGTAGCCCGGCAGTCCGAGTTCCGGGAAGAGCACGACAGCGGCATGGCGCTCGGCCGCCTGGCGCATCAGGGCGACGGTCTGTTCGCCGTTGAAGGCGGGGTTGGCGACGCGTACCGCCGGGATGGCGACCGCGACGCGGACCAAGTCGTGGTTATGGAAATTGAAGAACTCCTCGCCCGCTCTCACGTCTCCTCCTCGCCTGGAGTTAGTGTATATCGGACGCTTAGCAAAAAGAACCCGGCGCTAGCGGCGTTTTGGCATAATATTGGAGAAAAGACCGCCAATTTCGCATATATGGCGCAGCGCAATCCGCTGGTTCACGCGCGTCGGGCCGGATAACATCATGCGCAAGGTCGAGGAGGAGTTCGGGGCTGGTTCGGAAACACTCAGTTGGGGCAATGATGGGGCGGCGGGGCATCCTTTCGAAACGAGCATCGTGGCTGCTATGCGCGACGTTGTGGCTCGGCGGATGCTCCGCATACAACGCGGCGGGCGTCCCATCCAGTCCCGCGGTCGAGCCAATCCCCGCCTCTTCGGCGGGAGGTCGCGTCACGATCGCTTCGTGGTACGGCCCCGGCTTCATCGGGCAACGTACGGCGAGCGGTGAAGTTTACCATCGCAGCGATCTGACGGCCGCGTCACGCAGCCTTCCGCTCGGCACCCGGGTGCGGGTCACCAACCTCAGCACCGGACGCGCGGTGGTGGTGCGAATCAACGATCGCGGGCCATACGTGCGCGGCCGGGGCCTCGACCTCTCGCAACGCGCGGCAGAGCGGATTGGGCTCAACCGCAGCGGGGTCGCGCGCGTCTCCGTGGCCCGGCTCGACGCGCCGGTGCCGGCCTCGACGGTCCCCTCAGTGTCCAGGGAATGGCGTGGCAAGGCGAGCGTCAGCCATTACACGCGGCACCACTATCGCCGTGCCCGCCATTACACGCATCACTACCAATACGCGTCGGTCTCGGCGTACCACTCCTCGCATCGGATGGTCGCCAACCCTGTCGGCGACTGGCTGCTGCGGATGATCCGCTAGCGCGGCGGCGCGCGTGTCGTTTATCTGAAGTGGCGCTCGATGTAGACCAGTGAGCTCTCGAGGTCGGGCAGGATCTTGGTGCAAAACCGCACCATCCAGGGCGAACAGTCCTTGAAGCCGAGCGGGCTGAACGCGATCACGAACCTGCCCAGGTCGTGGCTGGCGTAAAAGACCTCCATCGCGGTACCCAGCGAGGGCTTGCAATAGTTGACCAGCAACAGGTCGGCATCGCGAACGTCCTGGAGGTCGAACTCGACGATCTCGTTGGAGGAGTCGATCTCGTTATCGCGGAAATTGCGCCTTAGCGGATCGAGCAGGATGAAGCGGCCGGCCAGACGTTCCTTGGCGCGGGTGCGCCAGTCCTTGGCCACTTGCGGGTCGGCGTCCATGATCGGTCCGCAGAGGTAGATTTTCCGCACACGCTCCGCCATACGCAGGCAAATTAGCACAGCCGGGCACCCTGCGCCGCACCGGGGGAGCGTGACCGAGCGCGAAACCGGACCGCGCGGGGTGCGTAACAGGAACAGAAGTGCATCCGCGTTTCTTCAATCGGCGTCGGAAACCGGATAAGTCTGTAAGAGGGGCGGCTGGTCTGGCGCCGGGATGGGATGGCCAAAGTAGAACCACTGCGAGAACCGAAAGCGCCTGAGGCTACGCTGCCCCGGCCGAAGCAGGTCTCCCTGGAGGCCGACGGGCTGGTCAAGCGCTACGGCGGACGCGCGGTGGTCGACGGCGTCGCGGTCAACGTCCATAGCGGCGAGGTGGTCGGACTGCTCGGCCCCAACGGCGCCGGCAAGACCACGACCTTTTACATGGTGGTCGGGCTGATCAAGCCCGACGAGGGACGCGTGCTCCTGGGCGGCGAGGACATCACGATGCTCCCGCTGTATAAGCGCGCCCGGCGCGGCATCAGCTACCTGCCGCAGGAGCCGTCGGTCTTTCGCAAGCTGACGGTCGAGCAGAACCTGCTCGCGGTGCTCGAGACACTGCCGTTGGAGGAGGAGGAGCGACAGGCGCGGTTGCAGACGCTGCTCGACGAACTCGATATCGCGCGTCTGGCGCGCTCCAAGGCGAGCGTGCTGTCGGGCGGCGAGCGGCGCAAGGTCGAAATCACGCGCGCGCTGGTGCTCGACCCGATGTTCCTTTGCCTGGACGAGCCGTTCGCCGGCATCGACCCGATCACCGTAATCGAAATCCAACGCATCATCACCTATCTCAAGGAGCGCGGCATCGGCATCGTGATCTCCGACCACAACGTGCACGCGACGCTGTCGATCATCGACCGTGCTTACGTCATTCACGCGGGCAAGATTCTGTTCCACGGCGGGCCGCGCGAGATCGTCGACAGCGACGTCGTGCGGCAGGTGTTCCTCGGCGAGCGCTTTCGCCTTGCCCGCTGACGCGGCTCTCCCGGTGATGCGGCTTTCCCGATGATCGAGCCCTTCCGATGATGCAGCGGGGCCGCCGCGATGCTATTGTGGATCGCATGAGCCTGTTGGTCCCGATGGTGGTCGAGCAGACCGGCCGCGGCGAGCGCGCGTACGATATTTTCTCGCGCCTGCTGAAGGACCGGATAGTTTTCCTCGGCGGTCCGATCCATGACGAAACCGCCAACCTGGTCACGGCGCAACTGCTGTTTCTCGAATCCGAGGATCCCGAGCGCGAGATCAACATGTACATCAACTCGCCCGGCGGTTCGGTGACGGCGGGGCTGGCGATTTACGACACGATGCAGTTCGTCAAGCCGCCCGTATCGACGCTGTGCGTGGGGCAGGCGGCGAGCATGGGCGCGGTGCTGCTGGCGGCGGGTGCCAAGGGGCGGCGCTACGCGCTACCGCATTCGCGCATCATGATCCATCAGCTCTCGGGCGGCTTCGAGGGTCAGGCGACCGACATCGAAATCCAGGCGCGCGAGGCGCTGCGCCTGCGCGAGATTCTCAACAATATTCTGACCAACCACACCGGCCAGGGCCTCAAGCGTATCGAAAAGGACACCGACCGCGATTTTTTCATGCCCGCGACGCAGGCGGTCGAATACGGGATCATCGACGAGGTGATCGCCAACCGTCCGGGCAAGGCCGGCGGCGAGCATTCCAAGTCGGTCGAGCATCCGAAACCAGCCGAGCATCCAAAGCCCACGCCGTAGAGAGGCGGGGAAATTTCACAAGGCAAAGAAAGGCCGGCATCCGTCAGGGCGCCGGCCTTTTTCCTGCAATCTTAAAGCGTTCCTATGTCGCGGGTGTCAGGGCCACCGCGGCCTCCGATGTAAGCAGGAGAAAGGTGAGCGTCTCCTGCAGGTACAGGGTCACGGTTCTTTCCGTGTGGTTCGAATAGCCGATCGAGACGTCCTGCCCGATATGCAGGTCGAAGTCTCCGCCGCGAGTGCTAAGGACGAAGGCTCCGGCAATCGCCGGAGCCCAGATAATCTCCTCGTTGACCAGGCGCTGGATGTGCTGGATCACCGGGTATCCGTGGTCGCTGGCTTCGCTCAACGCCGTGTAGGCGTCCGCGCCCAGCACTACCGAATAAGGACCGTTGACCCCAACCAGGCGCAACTGGCCGAGCGCCCCGGCGATAGCGTCGGGATATTTGATCACGTCGCCGGGCAGGGTGGCCACAGGATTGCTGGTGCCTTGCCGGATGCCGTGGATCCCGGCCGCGGCGTAGCCGTCAAAGATGGCGCGGTCTTCGGCAAAGGCGATGCACTTGGCGGCGTCCTTTAGCGGCTGCCAATCCGAATCGTTTGCCCCACGCTCGACGTCGTCGATCGCCTGGCGTTCCAGGGCGAACGGCACGCGCAGTTCCACCAGGGCTTTCACCTCGCGCTGCCGGGCGGTGATTCCGTCTCCGGGCGCTTCGATCTTGCGCGAGTGGCCGGTGCCGACTGCGGCCAGGGCGACTCCGCCGGGTCCCTTGAGGTCCACGACGCGCCGTCCGGCGAGGTAGCGCTTGAGCGTGCGCGCCGCTTCCTCTTCGATTTGGGCCCAGGCGCCCTCGGAGAGCGGGGCAAGCTCGCGATGCAGGTTATTCATGCCGGGGTACTCCTTTCAAAGAGCCGATGCCGAGCGAACCGTCGCCGGCAGGCGAAGCAGGAGGCGGGGAATCGGCCTCCGCAGAGGAAGTAGTCGCGGATGCGTCGGGTTGGTCCGGGGGCACGTTCTCCAGAAACGAGAGCGCAGGCGCGAAGAACAGGTTGCCGGTGACCGCGCGGCTGAAATCGAGCAGTCGATCGTAATTGCCCGGCGGCCGTCCCACGAACATGTTCTCCAGCATTTGCTCGATCGTGCCGGGGGAGCGGGCGTAACCGATGAAATAGGTGCCGAACTCACCCTGGCCAACCTGACCGAAGGCCATGTTGTGGCGGAGAATCTTAATCTCCCGGCCGCCCTTGACGATGGTGGTCAGCGCATTATGCGCGGAGGTCGGCTTGATCCCGTCGTCCAACTCGACGTCGGAGAGCTTGGTGCGGCCGATGATCCGTTCCTGCATCGCCACGGGAAGCGCGTTCCATCCGGCCAGATCGTGCAGGTATTTCTGCACGATTACATAACTGCCGCCGGCGAACAGCGGATCTTCCGCGCCGATAAAAGTGGCCTCGTTGGCGGCTTGATTGGCGGGATTCTCCGTCCCGTCGACGAATCCGAGCAGGTCGCGCGAATCGAAGTAGCGGAAACCGTGGACCTCGTCCGCCGCAGACACCGCGTTGCCCAACTTCTGCGTGATTTGCGTCGCCAATTCGAAGCACAGATCGTCGCGCTCGGCGCGGATATGGAAAAGCAGATCGCCCGGCGTGGCAACGGCACGGCGCGGCGCGATGCCGATCTCGCGGAACGGATGAAGCTCCGCCGGGCGCGGCGGCCCGAAGAGCCGGTCCCACGCTTCCGATCCAAAGCCGATCACGCAGGACAGGTTCCCCTCAGGCTCGCGGAAGCCCACCGCGCGGACCAGCTTGGGCAGGTCCGCGCACAGCGATCGGACACCCACCAGGTTCTCGACCCCCGGATTCACCGTTACGACCAGGAAGATCGCGGCGCGCGTGAGCGGCGCGACCACTGCCTGGGGCGTAATCTGCGGATCGCCTGTTCCCACCGCATCGGTCATCGAGTCTCCGCCGCGCGTCGCGCAACCGGGCGGCCCCGGCGCATCGCCATCATTGCGGCCACGGCGGTGATGCGCCTGGGCGAGGGTTGGCGCAGGATCACTGGCCGCCGCCGGCGGCGGCCACCGACGGCTCCGCTGGATACTCCGCGAGTTCGTCGAGCGCCGGTTTGATCTCCTTCATAAAAATATGGAGTTGGCGCAGGACCTCTTCCTTGGGCATCTGCGCGTAGTGATAAATCAGGGTCAGGTACTCGGAGGGGAAGCGCTTGTATTCCTCGACCAGCGTGTTGCGCACGCTCTCGACCGTCCCCGGCACCCATAGTCCGAACTTGGTCACGGCTTTGACCACGTCCTTGGGCTCGACCTTGTGCCGGCCCATCGCGGCGTAGAAGTTGCGGAAGATGTCGGAGTCGTATTTCATCACCGACTCGTGCGCCTTCTCCATCGTGTCGCCGATATGCGGCATCCGCACCAGCGCCTGGTTCTGCCCAAGGGCCATCGGGCGGCCGAGCCTGTTGGTCTCTTTGACGTAGGCCTGGCCCAGCGTGAGCGCGGTGTCGAGCGAAGTGAAGTAGAGCGGAATGAAGCCGCGACCGGCCGCGTACTCGGCGCTCTCGGGCGAGCCCGCGGTGGCGACGAAGACCGGAGGATGCGGCCGCGTGTAGGGCGAGGGCACTACGCATACGCGACGCGTGTTGCCCTCGGCGTCGACCTCGCCGTGCGCGCCGAGCCGTCCGGTCACGCCGAATTTGCCGAGCGGCCAGTCGTCGACGCCGCGCTCGTAGGGGAAAGGGATTTGCCAGGTCTTGCCGTTGTATTCGACACTCTCCTGGGTCCACGCCTTCACGACGATGTCGATCTCTTCTTCGAAGATGCGCCGGTTGATGTCGTCGTCGTCGACGTCTTTCTTGAGCACGTCCTTGCCGAAGAGGCGCGCCGGATCGACCTTGGCGGCCGAAGGCGAAGTGGTGGCGCGAGTCCCGAGGTGCTGGCCGATCACGTTGGTCCAGCGCGACTGGTAGCCGCGCGCGAAGCCGACGAAGAAGCGCCCGTTGGCGAGATGGTCGAGGATCGCGGTTTCCTCGGCCACCCGCAGCGGGTTCTGCGTACTCATCACGTAGCCCATCTGGCCGACGCGAATCTTCTTGGTGATCGCGGCCCAGTAGGCGTTGAGCACGCCCGGGTTGGGGCCGACCTCGTAGCCCTCGGACCAGAAGTGATGCTCGATGGTGGCGGCGCCCCACAGGCCCATCTCGTCGGCGGCCTTGATGATGTCGTGCCATCCGAGCAGGGTTTCGTGATAGATCTCGCGATTGCGGCCGATCGGGCGCAACGCCGCGCGTTCCTCTTCGCTGGCCGCGGGGAGCACGGGGTAAAGCTGCAGTATGATTTTAACCATGGCCTTCCTTTTTTGAGCGCGGGCGCTGGGCTTTCAGACGCGTTCCAATCCCTGAGCGCGCGAGCCTGATGTGCCGGCTCGGGTTTCCCGGGCAAATCGCGCCGCCGCGCATTCGGCGTGTACGTTGCCGCGGAGGTTGCCGCTTATGAGGGCGTTAGCACGCGGCGCACGCGGGCGGCAAGGGCGTTACGGCGTCGCGCGAAAGATCCCTTCGGCGCCCTTGGTGGTTCGCGCGAGCGCGTGGTCGATGAAGGCGTAGTCGCCCGGCTCGTGGACGCGGAACTCGAACACCGCGCCGTCGCCGGGGCCGACCTCGAAGGTCGCGAGATCGTGCATCGCGTCGGCCGGGTTGCCGCCGCGATAGACCGTGCTGAAAATCGCCCCGATCACGTGAAAGGTCGAGCTCAGGTTGGGCCCGGCGTTGACGAAGAAGACCCGGACCAGTTCGCCTACCTTGATCGGAATCGGATGATCGACATAGCGGTCCACCATCCCGTTGAAGACCACGAAATCGGGCCGCTCGTCGACCTCCTTGCGGCTGTCGCCGGCCACCAGCCCGTTCTTGTCGGGCGTGCCGTAGTACTCGCCCTGCACGATCATCACTTCGCGCGCCTTGGGCCAACCCCGCGCGGGATCCACGATCATCATCCCGTACATCCCGTTGGCGACGTGCGACAACATCGGTATGGCGCTGCAATGATAGAGGAACGCGCCGGGCACGCGCGCGCGAAAGGTGTAGCTCAAGTTGCGCTGGTCGTCGGGCGGGGAAAAATGGAGCTTGGGCGCCAGTTCAGCGGCGTGCGTGTCGATCCCGTGCGCCATCGTGGTCGGGTTGACGAGCTTCATCGTGACTTCGTCGCCCTCGCGCACGCGCAATAGCGGCCCCGGCACCTGGCCGTCGTAGGTCCACGCATCGTAGGTCAGGCCAAGGCCAATATCGATACGCTTGTTCTCGACGGTGAGCGTGAAGGTTTTTTTTCCGGCGGCGCCCCCCGCCATCGCCGGCCCGACGAAGCCGAGGAGCGCAATCAGGGGCAACCCGATCGTGGCGGCGGTCAGCGCCGCCGTCGCCGTTCGATGTAACCTCGGGCGCAAGGCCGACAGGCGCTCAGGACCGTGCACGCGAGCCTTTTTTGACTGGCACGGGAGCAGGCTTGGCCGCGCTGGCCGGCGTGACCGCTTCGGATTGCGGCTCGGCCTGCGCCGCAAAGCGCAGGGTCAGGACCGGGCAGACGGCGTTGCGCACTACCGCTTCGGTCACGCTGCCGAAGATAAGATGGCCAATCGTACCGCGCGCGTGCGTCGCCATCACGATCAGATCGGCGGCGAGATCGCGTGCGTAGGTCAAAATGGTTTTCGGGACTTCGGATACGAACGCGATATGGGTGTGAATCTCGGTGGGAGCTCTGGATAAGCGGCGGCGCGCGATATCTTTGAGCCGGCGCTGGGCCTCTCGATCGGCGGCGTCGTCGATGCCTATGGCCAGGCCCTGGTCACCGTACATCGGCAAGATGGGCAGTACGTGCAGCAGATGAATCGTCGCGCCCATGTCGACCGCGAGGCGGCGCGCATGCGCCAGTGCGGCCATCGAGTTGTCGTCGAAATCGACCGGGCAGAGGATGATCTTGTACGGATATCCCATCGACAGTCGGCTCCTGTTCGCTGCCACCGGCCGCGGCGCGCGGGCGCAGCGCTACGCGCCCACCATCGCGCGCATCGTGCTATGAAAATCGCGTTCGGTGGTTCGTCCGGGAGCGATTGGAAAGATTACCGGATGAGTAACGCCCGCGGCGCGAAAGCGGGCGACGAAATCGCGCCCGTTCTCGGCGCTGCCGAAGGCCCCGATTCGCCGCATGTCGGCGTCGCTCAGCGCCTTGTACGCGTCGTCGCGCTTGCCCTCGCGCCAGAGCCTGCGCACTTCGGCGAACTGATCGCCGAGCCCGTAGCGCGCGAACATCTGGTTGTACGAATCGACGAAGGCATAGCCCGCGAGCTCGCGCTTGAACGACTCCAGCGCCTTGTCCTCATCCTCGGTGATGCACATGCGCAGATAGATGGCGATATCGACGTCGGCGGGATTGCGGCCGGCCTGCTCGGCGCCCGCGCGCACCTCGGCGATCATCGCGGCCAGGGCCTCGGGCGGCGAGTAGTTGAGCAGAACGCCGTCGGCGGCTTCGCCCGCGAGCCTGAGCATCGGCGGGTTGAGCGCGGCGAGGTAAATCCGCGGCGCGCGCGGCGCGCTGATGACCAGGCTGTGGCGGAAGTCGCACTTGTAGACCTTGCCCTCGAACTTGCAGCGCCCCTTGGTGAAAAGCTCGCGCATGATATGGATGCACTCGCGCATCGCGGTCACCGGCTTGCGATAGGACGCGCCGTGCCAGCGCTCGACGATCACCGGGCTGGAGACCCCGAGGCCCGCGATCGCGCGGCCGCCCGAAAGCTCGTTGAGCGCCAGCGTCTCCATCGCGAGCACGCCGGGGGTGCGAATCTGAATCGGCACCACACCCGTCGCCAGCTCGACCCGCCGGGTCGCCATCGCGCACGGCGCAAGAGCCACGAAAGCGTTGGGGCCGGCGACTTCGGCGACCCATAGCGAGGAGTAACCGCTCTCTTCGGCTTCCTGCGAAAGTTTTCCCAGTGAGCCGAAAAGCGACGAGACGACCGAGAGATGCAGACCGAGCTTGTTGTTTTGCTGTGACATTGGGTATCCGGCGTCGATGAGATTGCGGTCAAGCGCGATTTTGCCGTTATCGCGCGCGCTCGCGCAAGCCGCCGCGCAAACCGGTAGTGTCCTAATTAATCAAGACACTACCCGCAAACCGGCGAAGGTTGCCGGGGCAGGGCGGCGCGAATTATAAGATGAGCCTGAGAGACCTCAGCCAGGCGCCATCACGATGCCCTTCTTCGATCTCGATGGCATAAAAATCCATTACCTGGACCAGGGGCACGGCGCTCCGGTGCTCCTGATTCACGGCTTCGGTTCCAGCGCCGAGGAGAATTGGGTCAGGACCGGGATGGCCGCGCGGCTCGCGCGGCGAGGGCGCGTCATCGCCTACGACGCGCGCGGCCATGGCCATAGCGACAAGCCGCACGACCCGGCCAGCTATGGGCTTGCGCACATGCGCGCCGATGCGGTCGCCCTGCTCGACCATCTGAAGATCGCGCGAGCGCGGATAATGGGTTACTCGATGGGCGGGCGAATCGCGCTCGAGGTGCTGATGCGCCATTCCGGGCGGCCAAGCGCCGTGGTGCTGGGCGGCTACGGCGCGGGCGGCCAGATTGCGACGCCCGGCCAGCGCCATCGCATCGCGGCCGCGCTGCTGGCAGAGGATCCCGCGGTCATCGAGGACGTGCTGGCGCGACGCTTCCGCCGCGGCGCCGAGCGCAACGGCAAGGACCTGCGCGCGCTTGCGGCCTGCATCGGCGCCGAGGAGACGATTGACGTGGCCGCGACCGTCGACTACGAGGCGCTCGCCCGCGCGGCGGCGCCGGTGCTGGTCGCCACCGGCGACAAGGACACGATCGCGGGCGACCCGCGGCCGCTTGCGGGATGGTTCCGCGACGCGCGCGTGGTGCTGCTCGAGGACGGCGACCATGTGACGGTGCCGGCGGATCCGCGATTCCATCAGGCGGTCGAAGATTTTTTCGCGACGGTTCCCGAGTGAGACCCCGAGGGCTAGCGGAAGGGGCCGGATAGGATGACGGACGGAGAGTTCTGTTTGACGAACTTGAAACGCACCACACTAACTGAGTGCCGCCAGCGCAAGGCCGCCGGCGATAAGCGCGAAGCCCGAAACGGTCGCCAGCGCCTCGCCCCATCGCGTCGCCCGCTCGATCAGAACGAAACCTGTCAGCGCGGCCACCCAGAGCAGATTCATCACGCCGGCGACGAACAGCAGCGCCATCAGCATCCAGCAGCACCCCACGCAGAACGCGCCGTGGTCGAGCCCCATTGCGATTGCGCCGGCGCCCCCGTCGCGCCAGTGTGTCATCAGGAAGCCCAGCGGCGACTGGCATTGCCGCAGGCATTTGCGCTTGAGCGGTGAGAGCTGATAGGCGCCGGCGAGCGCCAGGAACACGCCGCCCATCAGCGGTGCGACCCGCATCGCGCCAGTGAGTATCGCCGCCTGATCCATCCCGGCCTGCGCCACGGTGACGACGACGCTGAACGCGATCCACACCGCTACGTAGCCGCCCGCGAAGAGCCACACCCGCACGCGCGGCCAGGAGCCGCGGCCCTCCGCCACGCGCGCGTACATCGTGACCATCGGCGCCGCGCTCGGCAGCATCATCGCCACCATCATCACCGCCCACATCAGAAAGGTCAGCCACAGCGCCGCCGGCGACCACGGCGAGGCCGGCGACATTCCGGGCATCCCGGCCATGCCTGCCATCCCCGCCATGCCTTCCATCGTTGCGCCACCGCTGGTGGCCGGCATCCGCCACAAGTACACCCAGGCAAGCGCCGAGAGCGCACCGAGACCGCCCCAGATCGCAAGCTGATCGGGCAATCCGAGTTCCCTTGCAATTCTGCGCCCGTCCGTTGTGGGGACCGCGGATGCCATTGCAACTTATGAAAAGATCCGCACTCTCGTCCAAGGCGCCGCGCTAGGCGTTGGACCAGTCGATCGACGAGAAGTGGCCGTTGCGTCCGCTGTTATCGAAGCTGAGCGAATGATCCTTGTAACGGCTTGCCGTGCCACGTGCGGCGGCCAGGCGCCCGGAATAGGGATGCGTTACGTTGTCGAGCCACACCGTCGTGCCGTCGCGTCCCGCCACGCCTTGCACCGTTACCTCGGTGATACCGGCGATGCTCAACTTGCGCGTGTCGCCCGAGGCGCTGAACTCGATCTGCGCCGCTTTGGTCGGCAGCCGATGCGCGATCATCGGAGCCAGCAGACTCGGCGGTCCACCGGCCTGCCCGGCGAAGATGGCTTCGAGCGCGGCGCGTTGCTCGGCATTGGCGCGGCCGTCGACGTAAACCCCGCCGGTGCCGCCGCCCTGCGCCATCGGGCCCGGCGTGGTGAACGCCTGCACGGCGTTGAGTCCGGAAAGGTCGGTCTTGCCATAGCTGCCGCGGTTGATGTGGAAGGCCAGCACCACGTCGCAATGGCCTTCGGTCGGGCGGACCTTGGCCTGGCTCAGCAGGCAGGGGCAGAGCAGCTCGCAGTTGCAGGACTCGAAATATTCGCCCTCGATTTTCCAGCTTTCGTTAGCCATCGATGGTCGCTCCCGTTCGTCGATGAAAGCGTGCAACGCACAGGCGGCGTGCTCGCGGGTTTAACCGTATCGTGCACGCGCGGGTTGTGCGCGGTCAAGCGAAAAATGCACGCGCTGCGGCGAATCCGATCAGCCGCCGGGAGCCGGCTGGGCCGCCTCTGTTGCACCTGCGGGCGCGCTGGATGCCGCCGTGCTCGCGGACGTTCCTTGGGCGACGCGTGTGAGGTTCGTCACGTTGATCGCCGCTTCGGCCTGGTTGGCCACTGCGACCAGGATGAGCGCGTCGGGGTGCAGGTACTTCCGCGCCACGCGCTGGATGTCGTCCTTGGTCACCGCCTCGATCAGCTTCGGGTAGCGCTCGACGTAGTCAGAGCCGAGGCCGTACAGTTCGACCTGCAGGATGAAGCTGGCGATCGAGCTCTGGCGATCGAGCTTGAGTGGAAAGCTGCCGATTAGATATTTCTTGGCCGAGGCCAGCTCGGCGTCGGAGACCGGATGCTCCTGAATGTCGCGCAGTTGCTCGAGGATGAGTCGCAGCGCCTCGTTGGCGCTTTTGTTCTTGGTTTGCGTATCGACCACGAAGGAGCCGGTGAATTTACCGGCATCGAAGCCGCTCGAGATTCCGTAGGCCAGCCCATCCTTGCTGCGCACGATTTTCATCAGGCGCGAGGCGAAGCCGCCGCCGCCCAGGATGTAGTTCATCACCTGCAATCGATAATAGTCCGGGTTGGATCGCGCGATACCGCCGCCGCCCAGGATGATGG